>ENA-ORXR01001849-ORXR01001849.1-marine-metagenome-genome-assembly--contig:-NODE-1849-length-21391-cov-129.792343_pt1 | contig 21391 bp, 5 predicted proteins | sample MGYA00237866_ERZ511479 | MGnify/ENA metagenome assembly ERZ511479 | reverse complement strand
ACACCCGCACAAACACCCGCAGGGACGCCGCCCAAGTCTGCGGATCCGTCGGGTCCGAGTTCGATTGTGGAAAAGGCTAGCGATGCAATGAAGCTGCAAGGGCCGAAGACCAACTCGCCTAAAAGCATTCCGGCCAAGCCTCCCAGCTACGCGAACCCTGCCAAGTCAGCGAATCCGTCCAAACCCGCCGGCAGCACGTCCAAACCCGCCGAAACGACCAAACCTAGCAGCACGTCCAAGCTGGGTGATACGTCCAAAACAAACCCGCCCGCCCCCACCTCTCCGCCAAAAACGCCGGAGAGTTCCACGCGTGCATTCCCCCCCAAGCCCCCATCCAAGACGACGGGCCGTTCCACTGGAGCACTTCGGCAGGACAAACCCACCGAAGCGAAAGAACCGTACTCTAAACCGGAAATCGCGAAACCCATTGATTCCAAGAAACCGCTCGAACCAAAGAACCCGTTAGGATCCACCAGTGCGTTCAATCCAAAAACGACGCCCTCGAACGCAGGTGATGCATCGGCGAAACCGACCAGCAACCCGCTGAAACCCAAGTCGACTCAAACGCCAAGCGACAAACTGAAACCGATCGACAAACCGGATTCAACCAAAGGCCCTGCTTCGGGTCCAATTGTCAGACCAGAAACCCGAGACCGGAAGGATCCGAACTATGGGAAACGCTGGAAACCCGACGCTCAGCGCCCGAAACCCGAGGACGATCAAAAATAACCGGAGGAACTCATCCCCCCCCCCTAGGCGCAAACGGCTTCGCAGATTCTGCGAGGCCGTTTTTCATTTTTGACAGGAATGAAACATCGGCTGAACTGACACGTCGTTGTTGTCCAAAATTGACGTCCGATTCGTCACGTGAGTGCGTTAGTCGTTGATAAAAAGGGTCAAGAAGTTAGGCCGAGCAATATTTGGCATTAAATGTGCTCTCACTGGAAACAGAATTAAAACTGATCATTTCCAGAAGAGATTACATGAAACAAACAATCAACATTATCGTGCTATTCGTACTGGTCGTCATGACCGCCTCAGCACAACGAGTAAACCTATTTCAAGTCGCCCTCGACGGCTATAACAAACAAACCGACGATGTCGCCAAGGCAGAGTTCTTCGACGCATTACCTGAGATCACGCAAGCCGGGGCATACCGCCTCATGCCCACGGAAACCAAGGCGGAGGTGCTGGGTCTGGCAAGCCGAACCAGCGCCCTCCTCGCACTCGAATCCCAAGCCACGATGGCCACCGTGTTCAGTAAGGTCGCCGTGGAGAAACGGGCCGTCGTGTACAACAAGTTGGACGCCTCGGTGAAAACCAGCCTGGTCAAAAGCCTCACCTTGGCGGGCGATCTATCGGCGCTCGAAGGTGTAGCCACCTTGAATACAATCAACGGTAGAGCGCTGAACGATATAAACCGAAACGGTATCGTGGATGACACGGACACCGCCAAAGTCGGCGCCAGTTTCGAACTCGTTCAAGGCGAGACGATCACCACCGTGAAATCCACCGCCGAAGGCGTCTTCACCTTCGCCAACGTGATCCCCGGAACCTATCAAATCCGCCAGGTGACCGCCGCTAGTGAAACCGTGATCGGCGAAAATCCACGCGAGATAATCGTCGGCGAAGGAGATCCCCTCACCCTCACCTTTCTCAGCCAACCTTGCCTGCAAAGCCTGAGTGGCAGCCTCGTCGGAGCCACGTCTAAGAGCGGTCTTGCCGAGGTGCCAATGACGCTAACCCGGGTCGGCGTGGTCGAATCGCGCACCGTCCTCACCGACAGTAACGGAAGCTACACCTTCGATAATTTAGAAGTAGGGACATACAAACTAACGCGTTGTGACGAAAATCCTGAAAGCGAAGACGCCGGCACAACCGTCACTATAGAGGCTTGCACCAATCTGGAGCTGGCCGCCGCTACCGTCGACGAAGCCGAACTGACCGGTCGGATTTCCGGAACGGTGCTTACCGCAACCAAAGCCGCCGTCGCCAATATGACCCTGACCCTGCGTAAAAAAGCCGTCGCGGTTCGTGCCAAAGCCGAGGGCGACATCCTCTTGAAAACCAATACCGAGGGACGCTTCGCCGCGGAAAGCCTCGCCGTCGGCAATTACACGCTCTACACCTGCGATGAGAATCCGGACAACGTGGATGCCGGCACCCCGATTACCATCACGCCTTGTGGTGATGTTGTCGCCGACCGCACGGTCGAGGCGGCCGCCGTCAAAGGCAGCATCGCCGGCGTTGCCCGCACCGCGTCCAAAGCCGTCGTCGCCAACATGGCCGTCCGCGTGCGCAAAGTTGCCACCGCAGTGGTCAGAAGAGAGAAAATGGACGACCTCGTCTTGAACACCAATCTCGAAGGCCGCTTCGTCGCCACCGAACTCGACGCCGGCAACTACAAGGTGTTCTCCTGCGACGAAGATCCCGACAACCCGGATGCCGGCACCCCGGTCACCGTCGAACCCTGCACCGAAATTGCCGCCGATCTCACCGTCGCCGCCGAATCGGTGCAAGGCTCGGTCAGCGGACGGATTCTCGCCTCGGGCGTCGCCGTAAAATCCATGGTGCTCAGCCTGCGCAAAGTCGGCAGCGCCGAACGGCTCACGGTCAAATCTAATGCCGAAGGCCAATTCGCCCTCAGGAATCTCGATGCCGGCGACTATAAGGTTTTCACCTGCGACGAGGATCCAGAAAACGAAGATGCGGGCGAACCGCTGACCGTCGAACCCTGCACCGACACAGTGAAGGATCTCGATGTCAGCGAAAAATCCGAAGCCATCCAAGGCTCGATCTCCGGGGTCATGCGCTCCGGTAAAACCGTGCTCGCCAACATGAACGTTCGTTTGCTCAACACCAAAACACGAGCCCTGGTCGCCGTGAAAACCAACGCCGAAGGCCGCTTCACCGCCGAACTTCCCGCCGGTGACTACAAGGTTCTGTCCTGCGATGAAGATCCGGACAACGAAGACGCCGGCACCCCGGTTACCGTCGAACCCTGCACCGAATCCACCACCAGCAAAGATGTCGCAGCTAGCGCGGTGAAGGGCTCACTGAGCGGCACCATGACCCTCAAGTCGACCGCGCTGAAAGGCATGGCCATTCGCCTACAAAAAGTTGGCAGCGCTACGCTGCTCTCCGTCAAAACCGATGCCAGCGGACGCTACGAAGTCGCCGACCTCGAACCCGGAGAGTATAAAGTCTTCACCTGCGACGAGAACCCGGAAGATGGAGACGCGGGCATGCCGATCACCGTCGCACCCTGCTCCGCGGCCACCGCCGACAAAAATTTCGAGTCGAGCGAACGCATCAAAGGCTCCATCGCCGGCACGGTGCGTTCGGCCAAAGTTGCCGTCAAAAACATGACGCTCCAACTGCGTAACACCAAGACCCGGGCCGTGCTCAGCGCCAAGACCAACGTCGAAGGCCGCTTCCAACTCGCCAATCTCGAACCCGGTGATTACAAGCTCACCACCTGCAACGAAAATCCGGACGACCCCGACGCGGGCACCCCCATCACCGTCGAACCCTGCACCGAAACCACCGCCGACCAGGACGCGCCCGCCGAAGCCATCAAAGGCAGTCTCAGCGGAAAAATCCTCAGCGCCGGCACCGCCGTGAAGTCGATGACGGTCCGTCTGCAAAAAGTCGGCTCGGCCGAACTCCTCGCGGTGAAAACCGACGCCAACGGCCTGTTCCGTGCCACCGAACTCGAGGCCGGCGACTACAAGGTTTTCACCTGTGATGAAAACCCGGACGAGGACGACGCCGGCACCCCGGTCACCGTCGAACCCTGCGGCGAAACCACCGTCCCCGAAAAAGACGTCGCCGCCACCGCGATCAAAGGCAGCGTCGCCGGCACCATCCGGTCCGGAAAATCTGCCGTCGCCAACATGACGGTCCGCCTGAAAAGCCTCGCCACCGGCGAACTGCGCAGCGTCAAAACAACCGCCGAAGGCCGCTTCCAAATCGCCGACCTTGATGCCGGTGAGTACAAAATTTTCACCTGCGACGAACATCCGGACGGTAACGATAACGGCACGCCGGTCACCATCGAACCCTGCACCGAAACCACCGCCGAGAAAGAAGTCGCCGCAGAAGCCGTCACCGCAAAAGTTGCCGGCACCGTTCGCGCCGGCGGCGTTGCGGTCGCGAACAAGACCCTGCGCCTGCGCAAAGTTGGTTCGGCATCCTTCGTCACCGCGCGGACCAACTTCGAAGGTAAGTACACTGCTCGCAACCTCCCAGCCGGGGACTACAAGGTCTACAGCTGCGACGAAGATCCTGACAACGACGAGGCCGGCACGCCCGTTACCGTCGATCCTTGCGGCGAAGCCACCGCCGACAAAGAACTCGAAGCCGCGGCCATCCGCGGCGAGATCTCCGGACGCGTTCTGTCCGGCGGCAAAGCCGTCAAAGGCATGACGGTTACGGTCCGCAGTGCCAACGGTGCCCAAACCCTGACCGCGAAAACCGCAGCCGACGGCAGCTATCGCATCGCCGATCTCGACGCCGGAACCTACCGCGTTACCACCTGCGACCAAGAACCTAGCAGCTTGGAAAACACCGTCCATCTCGAACCCTGCCAAGCCGCCACCGCCGAGTTGGAAGTTGCCGCCGAAGCGATCAAAGGCCGCGTCGCAGGTACCATTCGCAGCGCCGGCGCACCGCTCGCCAAGATGAGCGTCCGCTTGAAAAACGTCGCCACTGCGCAACTGCTCAGCGTGAAAACCGCGGCCGACGGCAGCTACGCATTCGAGAACCTGGACGCTGGCGAGTACGTCATGCTCACCTGCGAAGAAGATCCCGAAAACCTCGACGCCGGCACGCCAGTCAGCGTCGATCCTTGCGATGACAAAACGGCCAACAAAGAGGTCGAAGCCACCGCCGTCAACGGCAGCGTCGCCGGTATCGTTCGCTCCGCCGGACTCGCAGTCAAAAGCATGAGCGTCCGCCTGCAAAAAGTCGGCAGCGCTGAAATTCGTTCGGTCAAGACCACCGCCAACGGCCGCTTCCTCGTCGCCGATCTCGAACCCGGAAACTATAAAGCCCTCACCTGTGACGAAGACCCCACCGACCCCGACGCCGGCACGCCCGTCACGGTCGAACCCTGCGGCGAAGCATCCACCGAACTCGAGGCCGCGCCCGAAGCCATCAAAGGTTCCATCACCGGACTCGTCCGGGCCGAAGGCCTCGCGGTGAAATCGATGGCGGTGCACATTCGCAAACTCGCGACCGCCCAACTCCTCTCGGTCAAAACCGCCGCCGATGGCCGTTTCACCGCCGCCGACCTCGATGCCGGCGACTACATCGTCTACTCCTGCGACGAAAATCCGGAAGACCCCGACGCCGGTACGCCGGTCACGGTCGCCCCCTGCAGTGCAACCAGCGCCGACAAAGAGGTCGCCAGCGCCGCCATCAAAGGCAGCGTCTCTGGCACCATCCGTAGCGTCGGCACGCCGGTCAAAAATATGCGTGTCACCCTGAGCAAGGTCGCCACCGCCCAAGCCCTCACGGTGAAAACCGCCGCCGACGGCCGCTTCCTCGCCGAGAACTTGGACGCTGGCGAATACACCCTGCACACCTGCGACGAAGATCCCGCCAGCGATCCCGGAACGCCGGTCACGGTCGAACCTTGTGCAGAAACCGTCGCCGACAAAGAAGTCGAAGCCGCCGCCGTCAAAGGTAGCATCGCCGGCACCATCACCGCCGACGGCAAACAACTCGCCGCGATGACGGTCCGCGTTCGCAACGTCGGCGCCACCGACATGCTCAGTGTGAAAACCGCCGCCGACGGACGCTTCACCGCCGAACTCGCGTCCGGTGATTACATCGTCTACACCTGCGACGAAGACCCCGACGACCCCGCTGCCGGCACCCCGGTCACGGTCGATCCCTGCAGCGAAGCAAGCGCCGATATCGAGGTCGCCGCCTCCGCCGTCAAAGGCACCCTCCGCGGCACCATCAGCGCCGCCGCGATGTCGGTCGCCAACATGAACGTGCTCGTCCGTAACGTTGGTGCCGCCAGCTTCACCGGTGTGAAAACCGCCGCCGACGGCAGCTACAGCCTGGCGCTCGATGCCGGCGACTACACGCTCTACACCTGCGACGAAGATCCCAATGATCCGACCGACGGCACCCCCGTCACCGTCGATCCCTGCCAGGAAACCATCGCCGACAACGAACTCTCCGGCGCCCCCGTGAAGGGCACGCTCTCCGCAGTGGTGACGTCCGGCGCGGAAGTCATTCCCTACATGAACGTGCGCATCCGTAAGGCTGCCGAAGCCAGCTTGCTCAGCCTTCGGGCCGATCGGGACGGCAAAGTCATGACTGCGCTTAGCGGCGGCGACTACACCATCTACACCTGCGACGAAGATGCAGACGATCCGGACGCCGGCACGCCTGTGAGCATCGACGCCTGTGAAGAATCCGCCGTCGACGTCACCACCGACAGCGCCGACGTCGGCAAGGGCAGCCTGTCCGGCACGGTCCGTTCGACCGCGTTTGACGCCCCCGCGTTGGAGAGCATGCAAATACGCATCCGCAAAGTGGGTGCCAGCGCCGTGCTTGCCGCCACGACCGACAACGACGGGCGCTACGTGTTCGCCGCACTCGCGTCCGGCGACTACACGCTGCACACCTGCGATGAAGACCCCGAGGATCCGACCTCCGGCACCCCGGTCACGGTTCACCCCTGCGAAGAAACCGTCGCCGATAAAACCGTCGAAGCCGAGGCCGTCAAAGGCAGCGTGTCCGGTCTCGTTCTCGCCGATGGCGTGCCGAGCCAGTCCTTGAGCGTGAACATCCGCGAAGCATCCAGTGGCGCACTCGCCTCGGTGAAAACCGGAACCGACGGGCGCTACCTCGCCGAACTCGTTCCCGGCGACTACACCGTGCACACCTGCGATGAAGATCCGACCGACCCGACCTCCGGCACCCCGGTCACCGTTCACGCCTGCAAAGACGTCGCTGCGGACAAGTCCGTCAGCACCGCCAACATTAAAGGCACCCTGTCCGGATTCGTTCGCGACGATGATGAGAACCCGATCAACGCCATGACCATCAAGGTCCGCGAACTCGCCACCGGCGCGCTGCTCGAAGCCGCTACCGACAGCGATGGCCGCTACGAACTCACCGATCTGGTCGCCGGCGACTACATCGTCCATAGCTGCGACGAAGACGCAGCAGATCCGGAGTCCGGAACACCGGTCACCATCGATCCCTGCGAACACGCTGAAGTCGACAAAGACGTCGACGCCGACGACGTGACCGCCACGGTTCGCGGCCTGGTCAAAGACGCCGCCGACGCACCGATCGCCAACATGGTTATCCGCGTGATCAAAACCGCTGACCGCTCCGAGTCCGTTGTCAAAACCGGCACCGACGGCCGCTTCAGCGACACGGTCGAGGCCGGCGACTACACCGTCTACACCTGCGACGAAGATCCGGCCAATCCGGAAGACGGCACCCCCGTCACCGTCGAACCCTGCCATGTGTCCGACGAGCTCGAACTCACCATCGCCAACGGCGACACGGCCAGCCTCAGCGGCACCCTCGTGAAGTACTTTGAAGTCGGCACCCCGCTGCCCGAAGCCAACATCCGCGTGGTCCGCGAACGCGACGACGCCGAGTTCCCGCTGGTCTCCGATACCGATGGCCGCTTCGAACTCACCGGTCTCGAACCCGGCGAATACACCGTCCACACCTGCGATGAAGACCCGGACGATCCCGACGATCCCGACGCCGGCACGCCCGTGCTGGTGGCCCCCTGCACCCACACTGCAGTCGACGATATTGGCGTCCGCCCAGCCTCTGCCATCACCGGCACGGTCCGCGACGAACGCGGTGACGCCCTCGTCGGCCGTCCGGTCCAATTGATCAAAGACGGCGTGGTGAAAAGCATTCGCAGCACCGACACCGACGGCAAAGTGGCGTTCGCAGATCTGAACGAAGGCACCTACACTCTCGTCACCTTCGAGTGCGACCACACCGTCGAAGTGCCGGTCGAACTCGCCCCCTGCGAGCACGCCGAGGACGTCGAACTCACCGTCGACGAGACGACCAGCATCAAAGGCGTCGTCCGCGAATCCACCGGCCCATCCATCGCCGGCGTTACCATCAAACTGCTCGACGCCGAAGGCACCGAACAAGACGCCACTGAAACCGCTGTCGATGGCAGCTACACCTTCGCCGGCGTTCGTCCAGGCACCTGGACCGTGGTCGAACAAGACCCGAGCGAACTGGTCAGCACCACCCCGAACGAGATCACCGTCGAAGCCCACGTCTGCGACGAACCGATCGAAGGTATTGACTTCGAAGACAGCATGCCCGCCTCACTGGCCGGTAACGTCATCTGGGATGTCAATGCCGACTCGGTGGACGAAGACGAACCACGTCTCGAAGGCGTGACCATCAAACTGTTCTCCGGCGACGAACTCGTCGACGAAGCCAGCACCGACGAGAACGGCCACTACGCGTTCCCGGTCCTCGTTCCGGGCGCCTACACCGTGGTCGAAGAGGACCTCGACGGCTTCGCCAGTACCGGTGACGTCGACGGACCCAACGACAATACCATCGACGAACAACTCGAGCCCGGCGAAAACGCCATCGGCCGTGATTTCCTCGACACCAAACTGGTCAAGGTCGCCGGCACGGTCATTTTCGACGAAGACGCCGACGGTATCGACGACGACGAACCCCACTTGGAAGGCGTCGAAGTGAAACTAATCAAAGACGGCGAGGTCCTCGACACCGCCAACACTGACGAGAACGGATTCTACGAGTTCACCGAACTCACCCCGGCCGTGTACACCGTGATGGAAAATGATCCCGAGGACTTCCAAAGCACCTCTGACGTCGACGGCGACAACGACAACATGATCGACGCCGACACCAGCGACGGCACCGACTCGGAAGGCAACGACTTCCTCGACACGCTCGTCCCCGCCTCCCTCGCCGGCACGGTCGTCTACGACATCGACGCCGACGAGGTGGACGAGAACGAACCACGCATTGAGGGCGTTCGCATCAAGCTGATGCAGGATGGCGAGATCGTCGACGAAGCCAGCACCGATGCAAACGGCTCCTACGAGTTCACCGACCTCCGCCCCGGAACCTACACCGTGATGGAAGACGATCCGGCAGGTTACGTCAGCACCCAGGACGTCGACGGCGGCAACGACAACATGATCGAAGAAGTGCTCGAGGCCGGCGAACACGCCCCAGGCCGCGACTTCCTCGACACCAAACTCGTGTCCATCAAAGGCGACGTGATCGACGACCAAAACGCCGATGGCATCGACGACGACGACGAACCGCACCTCAGCGGAGTCGAAGTGAAACTGATCAAGGACGGCGAAGTGGTCGACACCACCACCACCGACAGCGACGGACATTACAGCTTCACCGGACGCCTCCCCGGCGAGTACACCGTCATGGAAAACGACCCGGAAGACTACACCAGCACCTCTGACGTCGACGGCGGCAACGACAACATGATTGATGTCGACGTGACCGACGGCGAAGACGCCGAAGGCAAGGACTTCCTCGACAGCAAGATCCCAGCCAGCCTCGTCGGCAACGTGATCTGGGACCTCAACGCCAACTCCGTCGACGACGACGAACCCCGCCTCGAAGGCGTGGCCATCAAACTGATCAAAGACGGCGCCATCGTCAACGAAACCAGCACCGACGCCACCGGCCACTACGCCTTCCCGAACCTCCGCCCCGGCACCTATACGGTCATGGAGAACGACCTCGACGGCTTCGAGAGCACCGGCGATGTCGACGGCGACAATGACAACAGGATCACCGAAGAACTCGAGGCCGGCGAACACGCCACCGGGCGCGATTTCCTCGACACCAAACGCCTCAACATCTCCGGCAAGGTCATCGACGACACGACCGGCAACGGCGAAGAAGACGGCGGTGACGAACCACTCGAAGGCGTCGAAGTGAAACTCCTCAAAGACGGCGACGTGGTCGACACCACCAACACGGACGAAGACGGCTCCTACGAGTTCACCGGACTCCTCCCCGACGAATACACGGTCATGGAGAACGACCCAGAAGACTACACCAGCACCGCCGACACCGACGATGTAAACGACAACATGATTAATGTCGACACCACCGACGGCCAGGACGCCGAAGGCAACGACTTCCTCGACACCAAGATCCCCGCCTCGCTCGCCGGCAATGTCATCTACGACATCGACGCCGACAGAGTGGACGAGGACGAGCCGCGCATCGCGGGCGTTCGGATCACGCTACTGAAAGACGGCGTCGTGGTCGACGAGACCTCCACCGACACCGCCGGCCACTACGAGTTCCTCAAACTCGTCCCCGGCAGCTACACGGTCCTCGAAGACGACCCCGAAGGCTTCGCCAGCACAGCCGATGCCGACGGCGGCAACGACAACCGTATCGACGAAGACCTCGAACCCGGCGAACACGCTCCCAGACGCGACTTCCTCGACACCAAACTGGTCGCCATTTCCGGTACTGTGGTCGACGACGAAGACGCCAGCGCCACCGAAGAAAACAGCGAAGACGGCATTCCTGGCGTCGACGTCAAACTACTGAGCGAAGACGGTGATGTTCTCGATGTCGCCTCTACCGACGAGAACGGCGACTACCGCTTCGATGGACTTCTCCCCGACGAATACAGCGTCATGGAAAACAATCCGGCTGGCTACGAAAGCACCACCGCCGACATGATCGATGTCGATCTCACCGACGGCCAAGACGAAGAGAACGTCGATTTCCTCGACACCGAACCCACCGCTTCGCTCGCCGGCAATGTCATCTACGACATCGACGCCGACGGCGTGGACGAAGACGAGCCGCGCATCGAGGGCGTTCGCATCAAGCTGCTCAAAGACGGCGAACTCGTCGACGACCGCAGCACCGATGAAACTGGCCACTACGCCTTCGAAGACCTCATCCCCGGCAGCTACACCGTCATGGAAGAGGACCCAGATGGCTTCACCAGCACCGCCGATGTTGACGGCGACGACCCGAACCGCATCGACGAATTCCTCGAACCCGGCGAACACGCCCCCGGTCGCGATTTCCTCGACACCAAAGTCGCCAGCATCTCCGGCACCGTCATCAACGACGAGAACGGCGACAGCCGCGGCGACGACGAACCCGGCATTCCCGGCGTCGACGTGAAACTGCTCGACCAAGACGGCAACGAACTCGACTCGACCACGACGGATGACAACGGCGACTATATTTTCGACGGCCTTCTCCTCGACGAATACCGCGTCATGGAAAATAACCCCCAAGGCTACGAAAGCACTTCACCCGACATGATCGACGTGGATCTCAGCGATGGCGAAGACGAAGAGAACGTCGACTTCCTCGACACCAAACCCGGCGCCAGCTTGGCCGGCAACGTGATCTGGGACGTCGACGCCAACGGCGAAGACGACGACGAGCCCCGCCTCGAAGGCGTGCGCATCACCCTGATGAGCGGTGGCGACATCGTCGGCGAAGCCACCACTGACGAGAACGGCCACTACGAGTTCCTCCATCTCGAACCCGGCATCTACACCGTGACCGAAGAAGACCTCGAAGGCTTCGCCAGTACCGCCGATGTCGATGGCAACAACGACAACAGCATCGAGGAAATCCTCGACGAAGGGGAAGACGCCGTGCTGCGCGACTTCCTCGACACCAAGCTTGTGGATGTTCGCGGTTCGGTGAAAGACGACCGCAACGCCAACGGCAACGACGACGACGAACCGGGCCTCGAAGGCGTCACCGTGACCATTCGCGGCAACGACGGCTTCGAACAATCCACCACCACCGACGAGAACGGCGACTACGCCTTCGAAGACCTCATGCCCGACACCTACGTCGTGGAAGAGGACAATCCGGAAGGCTACGACAGCACCAGCGACGACCTCGTCCGCGTCGACACCACCGACGGCGAAGACAGCGACGGCATCGACTTCCTCGACGCCCGTCCGCGCGCCAGCCTCGACGGCAACGTGATCCACGATGTCGACGCCGACACCATCGACGAAGGCGAACCGCGCCTCGACGGCGTGGTCATCAAACTACTCTCCGACGGCGAAGTCGTCGGTGAAACGACCACCGACCGCAGCGGCTACTACCGCTTCGACAACCTCGAATCCGGCACCTACACGGTCATGGAAAACGATCCTGCGGGCTTCTTCAGCACGGCTGACGTCGACGGCGACAACGACAATATGATTGTGGAGATCCTCGAAGCTGGCGAACATGCCTCGGGCCTCGACTTCCTCGACACCCGACCCGGCGCCAACCTCTCCGGCAACGTCATCCACGACTTGGATGCTGACGGCGCAGACAACGACGAACCCGGTATCGAAGGCGTGCGCATCGTGCTGATCCGCGATGGCGAACAAGTCGACGAGACCACCACCGACGAGAACGGCTACTATGAGTTCGGCCCGCTGACACCTGGCACCTACGTGATCATCGAAGAGGATCATGCCGACTTCGTTAGCACCGCCGATGTCGATGGCAGCAACGACAACACCATCGAGGAAACCCTCGAAGCTGAAGAGGATGCCCGTAACCGTGACTTCCTCGACACCCGCCCGGTGACCATCACCGGTTCGGTTACCGAGGAAGGTGACGAGCCGCTCGAAGGTGTCACCATCCGCATCTTCCGCGACGGCGAACCCGTCGGCCGCACCACCACCGGCCCGGACGGAACCTTCGCCGTCGCCGACCTGATGCCTGGCGTGTACGACATTGTCGAAGAAGACCCGAACGGCTACGAGAGCACCACGCCCAACCGCGTGACCCTCGACCTCACGGACGGCGAAGAGATGGCCAATGTCTCGTTCGTGGATGAGAAACCGCGCGCCTCCATCTCCGGCGAAGTCGCTGAAGATCCGGATGCCGACGGCAATGACGAAGGTGGCCCAGCGATCGAAGGCGTCACCATCAAACTGCTCGACGAGAACGGGGATGTCGTGGCCGAAACCACGTCCGGACCCGACGGCGCCTACGCGTTCGACGCGCTTGCCCCCGGTGAATACAGCATCATGGAAAACGACCCCGAGGGCATGGGCAGCACCACCCCGAACATGGTTGCCGTCTCCCTGCTCGCCGGCCGTGATGCCACCGTTGACTTCCTCGACGCCCGCCTTGTCCGCGTCGGCGACACCGTCTGGGCCGACCTCGACAACAGCGGCACCCAAGACGCCGACGAAGCCGGGATCGAAGGCGTGACCGTCCAACTGAAACGCGCCAACAGCGATGCGGTCCTCGCCGAAACCACCACCACGGCAGACGGCAAGTACCTGTTCAAAGACCTCTTCCCCGGTGACTACAAAGTGGTCGTCCCGGAAGCCCCAGCCGACTATCCGGTGAACAGTTCCGGCATGTCCGAGGACGAAACCGATGCCGACGACAATGGCGACCAAGCCAGCGCTGGCGGCATGACCATGAGCCAGCCCTTCGCGCTCAAAGCCGGCACCGAACCCACCGACGACGGTGACGACGACAACGGCGACATGACCCGCGACTTCGGCTTCTTCCAGTTCGCCAGCGTCAGCGACGTGGTCTGGATGGACGACGACAATGACCAGAACTTCGACAGCACCGAGTCACCAATCGAAGGCATCATCGTGCAGCTGATCGACAGCGACGGCCTCCAAGTCGCCAGCGTCACCACCGGACCAGACGGACGCTACACCTTCGACCGACTCCTGCCCGGCGACTACACCCTGCGCATCCCCGAACTTCCGGACATGAGCTCCGCCAACATCGGCGACCTCGACGGCGGATCCAGCATCAGCACACCAGGCGAAGCCGCTGGCAGCAGCTCGTTCACCCTCGGTTCGGGTGCCTCGCAAGGTGGCGTCACCTTCGCAGTCCGCGCCGCCGTCGTCATCAGCAGCCGCGTCATCGACGACCTCGACAACGACGGCGAACTCGAATCCGACGAACCCGGCATCGCCGGTGTCCGTGTGGTGCTCAAAGATCCCGCCACCGGCGACATCGTCGCCGAGGTGATGACCGATGAAAGCGGTACCTACCTCTTCGATGGACTCGTACCCGCCGACTACGACGTGCAGTTCGATCTCGCCACTCTGCCGGAAGGCGCACGCGTAAGCAGCGATGGCGTCGACCCAATCACTGGCGACGCCGGAGGCACCGGCATACTGATGCCTGGCGCGCAAGTCGCCGGACGTAGCCTCGGCTTCTGGACGCCGGGCACCGTCAGCGGCACGGCCTGGTTCGACCTCAGCAATGATGGCGACGCCAGCAACGAGAACCTGATGGAAACCGGCATCCGCAGCGTGAACATCACCCTCTCCCAGAACGGCGAGGTGATCGACAGCACCGTGACCGGAACCGACGGCATCTACAGTTTCGCCGAACTCGCCCCAGGCGACTACACGGTCACCGCCGACGAGAACACCCTGCCTCGTGACGTGGACCTGTCTACTCCTCTGATCCAAGGCTTCACCATTCAGAGCGGCGGCGATATCAATGCCTCCTTCGGACTTGTTCCGACCCCGGCCGCGATCGGCCTGGAAGACTTCACCGCCACCGTGACCGAGTCCGGCGTCGACGTCAGCTGGACCACCGCCCACGAGGATAACACCCTCGGCTTCTGGGTCTACCGCGAACTCGCCGACGGCACCCTCGAACGCCTCTCCGACCAGCTCGTCCTCGCCACTGGCGGCGGCACCTACAACTTGTCCGACGAAGGCGCAACCGGCGGCCGCTACCGTCTCGCGGAGATCACGAACGATCTCGCCAGCGAACGCCACGAATCCGAAGCCATCGCCGAACGCGAAGCCGCCCCAGTCGTTGGTGAAACCCTGATGGTCGCAGCCGAAGACGGCACGGTCGAGGTGGATATCGCTGCCGCCGCCAACCTGTTGGCCGTCGGCTTTGGCGCCGCCCCGAACGTGCTCGACCTGAGCAATCCGGACGCCCCGGTCCTGCTGGTCGGCGACGTGATCGAAACCCCCTCCGGCTTCGGCGCCTATGTCGCGGTCGAGTCCGGCGCGACGATCCTCGTTCAAGAATAACGCTCACCACAACCCTCCTCCCCCAACACACGGCCCCGTCTCGTTCGTTCGAGACGGGGCTTTTTTAGTCATCAAAATTCAATCGCCACCCTCTTCAACAACCTGCCAGAGTCTGAAATGTGAGATCGACCGGCCCGCAGGGCTCAAAACCGCTGACCACTGATCACTCCTCCACCCTCAACTCCTTCACCTTCTCGAACCCGCTAAAATCCGGGGTCGGCCACACCCGATAATACTTCGCCTCATTGGTATGCCGATGAAACTCGAGCACGAAAAACCGGCGCTGGGGATAGGCCGACATGATCTCCAAATTTCGAGCCAAGCCGAGTTCGTCCCGCTCCGGCTGCGTATACGCCGAGTCGAAGGCCAGCATGTCGACCCCATGCTGGACGTAAACCACATCGCCGTTGAAATCCGGCCGATTGCGAACGAAGCCCGCCGTGTAATACGGGCAATAAAAGCCATGCTCCATTTTCTTCAAGTCGGGTGCCATCTCACCGTTCGGCCAACGCGGCGGTGCCGTTATAAACACCACCGAATGTGACACATCGAAGCGCTCCTCCATTTCCAAAACATACGGAAGGTAGTCGCCGTAGACTGGCGTGTAGCGCGACAATTGATGGGGCAGCGCAATCGTCAACGCGAAGGCTACGCAGGCCAAGGCCGCGCCGACAAACCAACGCCGCTGGAATGCGGTTGGGATGAAGAACACTCGCGCCAACGGGATAAACAAGAAGGGCATGCCTGCGGCCAGATGACGCGCGCGGAAAAAATACGCGTCGTGAAATTTGAAATGGAAGAACACGGCCAAGGCCACCACCGGCAGCAAACACCACGCGTCCCACCAGCGTGCGCGGCGGCAAAAAAATAGAGCGGCCAAAACCAAACAGCCCGACACCGGCCAACCAAGCAGGCGGTCGTCACCGTAGCGGATCCGATCGCGCGTTCCCGCGTGGGCTTCCGCCGCGCCAAGGCCATTCGGCGCATCCACCTCGAACGCGCCAAAGCCTCGATGCGCGTCCTCGCCCATCGCCACCACATGCCCCGGGGTCAGCCAATCCCCAGTCACCAGATTCTGCCAGCCCATCAAGCCGATCCCGCCGATCGCCAAACCCGCAACAGCCGCCAACGCCCCCTTGCCGAAGCGCTGCCATCCCGCCACCGCAGAGAGTGGAATCACCACAATACAAAGCCCGACCAACAAGCCTGTGGCGGGGCGGCAGAGAACCACAACCGCCAGCATCAATCCGGCAAATAGTCCGTGGCCAACCCCACCGCCCCGAACCAGCCGGATTGTCGCCCAAGCACACAACACCAAGCAGAGTGCGGGCAAGGTGTGGCCGAGCATTGTGCCGTTGAGCACGAGGAACATCGGCGAGAGCAGGCAAAGCAAAGCGGCGATGCGACCCGTTCGATGTCCGTGGATTTCCATGCCGAGCAAGCCGACCGCGCAAGCCAAACCGCCGCCGAGAACCGGGTTCACCAGCCACGCAAGATCGAAGAATGCCCCCACCGACAACAGCGCTGGCCAGCCAGGCGGACGCATCGTGATGAAGGCGGTGTCGTGTCCAGCCGGATGAATCATGCCGTGATTACGGAAGGTGTCATGCAAGGCCCCAGCCTCCGCCCACAGTTTTCCGTCGGCAAAAATTTTCGCCTGGAACAAAGCACTCGCGCCCTCCGTGATCCGCGGCATCGCGTCGAACACCAGCAAGGCCACACTGGCGTAGAGCAGCGTGCCGACGACCAACAGCAGACCGTAGAAGATCGCGTTCGGCGTGGCAAACACCGCCAAGCGAAAGGCCGACACCAGCGAGGCCGAATAGCGGAAGCCCGCCACTGCAACCAGCGCGACGACAACCAGCAACAGCCAGTTCGAACCGATCGCCTCATGCAGCCACCAGGGCGAACGCGCCAAACCCGGCACCACAAGGGCGACGCCGACCAGCAGTTGCAAGAAAACCGGAAACCTCTTCATCCCGCGTCTTTGAAAAGAGTCTGCACGCGGGTGCAACGAAAATCAGGACCGGCGGCATTTTAAAATCCCTACTTGAACTCCCCGGCCCTTCGCCTAGCGATCCCAGATGTTCGCGAACCACTATCAAAACCGCCGCGTGATGGTCACCGGCCACACCGGCTTCAAAGGCAGCTGGCTGACCTCCTGGCTACTCGATCTCGGCGCCGAGATCATCGGCCTGTCCGACCAAGTCCCCACCGAACCCGCGATGTTCGACGCGCTCGAACTCAGTTCGCGCATCGACGACCGTCGCGCCGACATCTGCGACGCCCCCGCCCTCCGTTCGGCGCTGGCCACCGAACCCGACACCATTTTCCACCTCGCCGCGCAACCGCTGGTCAAACGCTCCTACGCCGACCCGGTCGAAACCTTTCAAAGCAACGTCATCGGCACCGCCACGCTGCTGGACGAAGTTCGACGCGCCGAACGGCCTTTCACCGTCGTCATGATCACCAGCGACAAATGCTACGAGAACATTGAGCAGGAAGCCGGCTACCACGAAGCCGACCGCCTCGGCGGCAAAGACCCCTACAGCGCCTCCAAGGGTGCCGCCGAACTGGTCATCCACGCCTTCCACCACAGCTTCTTCACCGAACCCGGCCCGGTCCGGCTCGCCACCGCCCGCGCCGGCAACGTCATCGGTGGCGGCGACTGGGCCGCCAACCGCCTCGTCCCGGACTGCGTTCGTTCTTGGTCGCGCAACGAGCCGGTCGAACTCCGCCGCCCGCAAGCCACCCGCCCTTGGCAGCACGTTCTCGAACCCCTCAGCGGCTACCTGCACCTCGGCCAGCAACTCGCCGACCGCGACGAACTCCACGGCCAAGCCTACAACTTCGGTCCGCCGCCCGACGCCGATTTCACCGTGCTCGCGCTGCTCGAAGCACTGGCCAAACATTACGGCGTTCCCGACGGCGGCCAACGGCTCGTCGTCAATGAAGAGTCCGGTTTCCACGAAGCCGGCCTGCTCAAACTCGACTGCACCAAAGCCGAGCGCGACCTCGCCTGGCGCGCCGTGTTCGACTTTCCGCGCACCGCCGAACTGACCGCCGCCTGGTACAAAACATTTTACCAAAGCAACCCAAGCGCGTCCGACTTGCGCGATCTCACGGGTTCGCAGATTGCCACGTATGTCGATGCCGCACGTAGCGCCGGCTTGGCCTGGGCTGCAAAGTAGGGCCCTGTTCATCTAATATTTTTGGATCGTTCAACATCGAGAATCTGGAGGGCGAGGGGCCTCCCGAGCCAGTGCGGTTGAGGACGACCGAGATGACAGCAGACTTTCCTTCGGTCATCCTATTCGCTTGGGATCAAGCGGGTCCGTAATTTCAGGATGAATTGGACTCCGTGGAGTCAGTTGTCGCAGGTGGCACCGTCTCTCCGAGCGGTGTCGGGCCACCTCTCTCCAGAGAGGTCGGCCGCTGGTCCTGATGGTGAACCCCGAACAACGTCCAACAAACGGGATCGTTCTCCATCAAAACAAACCGGAGTCGGGATGCCCCTGTCTCTCCAAGTTTTTCGAATTTGGAATATCTTTGGCCCCGAACGGGGCGGTTGTATCGGTTGCATCGCAACTTCGGCGAGTCTGCGGGATAAATCCCGCAGGCCAAACACGGGCTGAAGCCCGCGCTACCTACAATCGAGCCCCCGCCGTGGTTCATCGTAGAGGGTTGGCGGCGGTGCGATGACCTTCGAAATTTCAAATATCTTTAGCTAGCTAGGATTTTGTCGGACTTCTGAAGACGCGCCATCCGCTCCTCGATCTGCGCCCCCGGCAAAGCCGCAAGCTCCAAGGTGGTCTCGACGTGTTTGGGCTGTCAAGCAGCGACCAGAGTTCGGCGCGGGACTCTTCCACCAGCTTGCGCGCGCCTCTCATCACAGATCAAGAATGTCCGACAAACTATCACGAATGGATAGTTCAAAGAATCGATCAAAATTTTCGGCTGTAGAGGAAAAAGCGCCAGCTTTGCTTTTACTAATGAATCGCCGAACCTCGACCCACAATAAATTTGGCTTCAGGCTATTTATATAGCCCTGAAATTCCGCATCACTTACGAAAGAGTTAACCAAAGATAGTTCAAATTTCGAAGGTCATCGCACCGACGCCGAACCCGCTACGACGAACCACGGAGTGGTGGCAAGAAAGTAGCCCCGGGTGGAGCGAGGTACAAGCGGAACCCGGGGTAGCTGAGAGGCTTTGTGATACCGACCGGCCTGCCCTTTGAAGAAATTCTTCACGTTGGGTCCGGGCGGAACGACTTCGTGGCTCCGAGGATACATTCCCTGCGATGTTGGGCGGACGCATCATCGGGCCCGCGTCTGGGAATTTGAAAAGTTTGACTCGTTTTGTCGCGAATTGGAGATGTAAGAATCTAATTCTTCGGATTGCCCATGCCCCGTCCTCCTCTGGAACATATAAACCTTCTATCGTCTCTCCACGCGGCAGCAGCGGCAGCAAAGGGGAGATGGCCTTAAAGAAGGCTTGTTTTGGGCTTGTGAGCAACAGGAATTTTTCGGCAGAGGCATTCATCGTTTTATTTTTTACCGTAGAACCTATGGATTTCCAACACCCGGCTCCCCTGCGCCATTGCCCCCTGAAAAACAGCACTTGCAAAGCGTTCGTTTCAACCGAAAAGAGGTTCAGAAGACCCACGTCATGCCCAAGAAAAAATCATCCACCTCGAAAAAACTCGGCCGCCGTAAGCGCGCCAAACCAAAGCCCGAACCGCTTGTGATCGGCTGGCGCGAACGCGTGGACCTGCCCGACTGGGACGTCACCGGGCTGCTGGCCAAGGCCGACACCGGCGCGAAATCGAGCGCCATCGACGTGCGTTCGATCGAGGTGCTGCCGGATGAAACCGTGCGTTTTCAAATCGTCCTCTTGCGTACCGACCGGCGCAAAATCAAAACCATCACCGCACCGATCCACCGACGGGTGCGCGTGCGTTCGTCGAACGGCCAAACCGCCGATCGCATCATCGTCCTCACCACCCTCGAAGTCGGCCGGGTGAAAAAGACCATCGAGATCGGACTGGCCTCGCGGTCCACGATGCTCTGCCGCGTGCTGCTTGGCCGCACCGCACTCGGCACCGATTTTGTGGTCGACCCCGCCAACCGTTTCCACTTTGGAGAACCTGCAACATGAACATCGGCATCCTGTCCATCGGACCCAAACTCTACAGCACCAAACGCCTGAAAGAAGCCGCCACCGAACGCGGCCACAGCGCGCGTGTCCTCGACACACGCCGCTTCTCGCTCTCGCTCGAACCCGGCGAGCCTGACCTAAAATATAAAGGCCACCCGCTCGAAGACATCGACGCGATCATCCCGCGCATCGGCGGCTCGCTCGCCTTTTTCGGCACCGCCGTGGTCCGTCAGTTCGAACAAATGGGCGTGTTCTCCGTCTCCGCCAGCACCGCCATCAGCGTGTCGCGCGACAAACTGCGTAGCATGCAGGCGCTCAGCCGACATGACATCAACATTCCCGCCACCACCTTCGTTCACGACCGCGGCGACATCCTACCCGCGATCGAAAAGATCGGCGGCGTGCCGGTAATCATCAAACTGCTCGAAGGCACCCAAGGCATCGGCGTAATCCTTGCCGACGAAATCAAGATGGCCGAAGCGATTATCGAGACCCTCCAATCCACCCGCAACAACATCATCTTGCAAAAGTTCGTCGCCGAAAGTCGCGGCAAGGATGTGCGCGCGTTCGTGGTGGGCGACACGGTTGTGGCCGCGATGCGCCGCGTGGCCAAAGACGGCGGCTTCCGCAGCAACGTACACCGGGGCGGCACCGTCGAGTCGATTCCGATCTCGCCCGAGATCGAACACACCGCCGTGCTCGCAGCAAAAATCCTCGGCCTACGCGTGGCCGGCGTCGACTTGCTTGAGTCCAACGAAGGGCCGATGGTAATGGAGGTGAACAGCTCGCCCGGACTCGAAGGCATCGAACGCGCCACCGGCGTGGATGTCGCTGGCGCGATCATCGAGTACATCGACTCACACCTCCGCTTTGAGGACATCGATTTGCAGCACCGCCTGTCCCTCGCCAAGGGGTACACCGTGGTCGAGGTCACCGTGACCGAAAGCTCCCCCCTGGTAAAACAAACCATCGCCGAGACGGGGATGTCGGACATGGAGATCCGCGTCCTGCACGTCAACCGTGGCGGCCACATCACCCCGGTTCCCGGTGGTGATTTCGAAATTCTGAAAGGCGACATTCTGCTCTGCTACGGCAAGCAGTTGGCGTTGCGCGGTTTTCTGCCGGCGCAGAAGCCGCAGCGTTCGAAGAAGAAGGCGAAGTAATTAGTTATCAGTGATCAGT
>ENA-ORXR01001848-ORXR01001848.1-marine-metagenome-genome-assembly--contig:-NODE-1848-length-21404-cov-7.505697_pt1 | contig 21404 bp, 39 predicted proteins | sample MGYA00237866_ERZ511479 | MGnify/ENA metagenome assembly ERZ511479 | reverse complement strand
ATTTTCTTTTAAACTTTTATTTAGTTTTTCTAATGCTTCTTCTAATTCTTCTATTCTGTTAATTAGAATTTTAGCTTATTTAAAGTCTTTCATCTCTTATTTTCATTAATATTTTACCAAGAAGATTTAGTCCTTTCCAATTATTTTTATCTAAAATTTTAGGGTCATCATATATTAAACCTACTCCCCAAATTTTATCATAAGGAGAACCTTCTACTAATATTTTATCTTCAGTTTTAAGTAACTCTTCTTTAAAAGCAGAATCTTGGTCAAACTTAGCTTTTATAGCTTTATACATAGCTTCTTCTCTATGTTTTTTCCATCTTTCTTCTGAAAAACCTTTTATTTTTCTTCCTAATTTTTTACAAGCATAAGGGTGGCTTTCTTTAGTAAGTTTTTCTCTTATTTCTTCATCTCCAAAACATAAAGCTTTTTCATACATAAAAGCCTGTTCAGAACTCTGCATTACAGTTCCTTTATACATAAATAAACTAGGATAAAAGTTACTTAAAAAACTTCCCCAAAAATAAATATGTGTGTCTGTTATTTTACAATCTTCGTATAAATCTTTTTTCATTTTAAAATAATTTTAGTTGGGTTGTTAGTGTATCCAACAATCTCCTGTATTGGTGCTTACTGACATATTTATTTTTTTACAAGTCAATTTTCCCCCACTTATCATACTTTCTTCTTGTATTTTTTTTCCTTCTAGCTCTTTATCTACTAAAGAAATAGCATTACTTTCATCGTGAACAGGTATTAGTGGAATAAATTCTTCTTCTAGTCCATTGTTCCACCTAGCATCATACATATATAATAAAGCTAGTTTCATCATTTCGCTTGCTTGTCCTTGACATGGTAAGTTTAAGCTTCTCCTTTCTAACTTTCCTTTTAGAATATTAAATTCTTTCCATAGAGATGACCATTCAGTTTCAGCACGTAACTTAACAAGAACTTTGTCTTTCTCCTCTCTTGTCAAATTTCTATAGTCTTCTGGAGCCAGATTCCATGCTTTTTCTTTTAATTTCTGAATTTCGTTCATATCAGGGTAGAAATATCTCTTGTCAGAAAAATTTGAACATTGTACCCATCCTTCTTTTAAAGCAGTATTTTTCTTTTTAGTAAAACTTTCTTCCATTCCAGGAAGTCCTTTAAAGAATCCTTCTACATAGTCTTCTCCTTTTTCTAAAGATATTCCAAACTCTAACGAAAGAGTGTATGCTCCTCCACCATAGAGAATTTTAAATGACGTATTTTTAGATATACTTCTCCACTCATCATTCTCTTTTGTAAAATTAGGATTTTTTTCTCCATTTATTTCTTTAGGAGGAACAAAAACTGTTTTTCCTTGTATTGCAGTCTGCATTTGGCTGGCAGAAAAAGAATGAAAATCTGAACCCCATTCTGTATCTCCTTTAACAAAGAACTCTATCATAGAATCTACATTATGTAATTCTGCCGCTATTTTTAATTCTTGCCCAGAATAATCTGAACTAATCCATTTATATCCTTTTCCAGCTATAAAACAGCTTCTAAAATCTTTAGTTGAAGGTAGTTGCTGTAAGTTGGGTTTAGAAGCAGCAAGTCTTCCTGAGATTAAGTATTGATTAAAATTACAATGGACTTTTTTAGTAATAGGATGAACATATTTAAGCCAATCTTTGCCAAAAGTAGTAGTAAGTTGTTCTGATTTCTTATAAAGTAAATATTGTAAACATAAACTATCTATATCAGTAATTTCTACATCTTTATTTTTATAAAAATTTGTCTTTAAATGATTAGGAAGATTTCTAAACAAAGTCTTAGCTCCAACAGTCCATTCCATTTTTCCAGTTGATTTAGACTTCTCTTTTTTAGCCAAACCCAACTTTTTAAATAATTTAATAACTTCTTTAGAGGAACTCCACTTAATCCTACAAGTAGGTTCTTTAGTGAACATGTCAATACTACCAGTAAAATCAGGATAAGTATTAATTATATGATTATCTAGTTGAGACTTTCTTTTTATAAATAATTTTTTATTTTTGTCATAAACCTCTAACCATTGTATTTGGTCAAACGGAACTCCTCTCCATGACATTTCTGCTAATACTTGGGTCAGTTTATTTTCTATTCTAAAAGCCTTAGTAGGACACCAAATCTTTCCATTAACAACTCTTCCTTTTTCTTGTAGTGCTTTTATTCTTAAAGGATATTCTATATCTTTAGCTCCATACTCTATTTGTGCAGTGGTAAAAGGTTTATCTCCTATTTTAAGAAATTCTAGTCTAATAGCTTTATCTACAAAATTATTCTTTAAAAGGTCTTCTTCTACTTGTCCTATAGCTTCCTCTTCAGAAATAGAATTACCTAATAAAAAACTTTTTTCTAATACTTTTTCTACTTTGTTGTCAAAATCTTTAAAATCTTTAACTTCGTTAAAAAGATTAAGACTCTTTACAGGCTGTATATTTAAGTACCTAGAAATAAGAGCCTCTAAAGAATTACTTTGTCTAAATCCATTATAAAGAACTTTCTCTATTGCAAAAGTATCCCAGACATTTATTATTCTACACTTTATATGCTCTAAAAACATCCCTCCCTCAAACATAAGATTCTGTCCTACTTTAACTATGTCTTTATCTTCTAGTATTGGTAATAAATACTTTTTTAAAATTTCTAAGGAAAATCTTCTAGCGTCTATTACAAACTTCTTTTCTAGAGTTCCTATCTGTATCATTACTATCTTAGACAGCTGAGGAGATAAACCTCCTTTATAAATAGTTTCTGCTGATAAAGCATCTTTGTACTTTTTAGTGGTTTCTATATCAACAGAGACTTCCCTCTGCCCAATACAATAATCATACATCTCCTCTAAAGTAGCAGTTTTAAACTCACTAAAAAGGTCTGTTCCCACAAAATAAATGTCTTCTGGTTTTATCATAATTCTTTATAAAGTATTCCTAACTTAGTTTGTGTTTCCATATAGTTGGTTGGTTTAAAAGACTCTATTCCTTTAATTAAAACATCTTCATTATCTAGAGAAATAGGTATTTCTTCTTTCATATAATGTTCTAACATTTGATTAACCAATAAAATAGCTATATCATTAAAATCCAGAGTCTTAACTTTTCCTTTTCCAGTTATATCATAACTATCTTCGGAACTTAGTTTGGGTTTAAAATAATTGTTTTTCATACTTTTTTCTTTAAATCTATTCCCCAATCATCTTCAGTCTTTTTTCCTGTATATTCTGTAATTTTATAATTAACCTCCATTCTTATTATATATCCTGTATTACAACATTCAGAAGCAGCTAATACACTTCCACCTACATTATAATGTTCTAAGTTAAGATAAGCCTTTCTTGGTAATTTTAAATTTTTTCCACAATTTTTACATTTCATAATAAAATAAATGTAGCATAAGACAAGCATCTAGCCCATCCTATGCTGTCTGACGACTCTAACGTCTACTGCTGAGAATTTCACTCTTTTCTTAGTTATAAGCCTTTTTCTCTAAGCCATTTTACATACTTTTTGTATTCTCCTATGTTTTCTTTCCAGCTTTCTGTACCTAAGTAAGGTAAATCTTCATAAATTTCTGAATAAGTAGGCAATTCAAAATTAAGAGGGATTTTGTTTAAAGCAATTAAAAAGTTATCTAATAGTCCTTTTCTTAGATAGTCTATAGCATATTCAAAATTTTCTAACTCTTTTAAAGTAATACCATAATTAAATATTTCTTGTCTTTTGCTGCGAAAATGTACCAAAGAACTATCAAATGGTTTCTGCATTAATTCACATAAAAAGTTAGTAGCTGCACAACCAAAACATTTTCTTTTTGCTGGTATTCCTTTTTTATAAGTTATTCCTAAGAATTTTTTAGGTTTTATTTCTTGGCTATGGTATGTACTACCAAAGCTTCCCATATTAATAGTAACCCATTCTCTTTCTAGTCCATCTATCATGGTCTGGACTATATCAGAAATAGAGTTTAAATTTCTAAATCTGTAATTTACTTTACTCATAATATTACTTAGTTTCTAAATCTTTTAATGTTTTTGTAAAAGATGTTTCTATTTCATTAATATCTTCTACTTTCTTAAATAGGTTTTCCATAGTTTGGCTAAACTCAGCCATTTTAGCTTCTTTAGTCTTTTTAAGTTCTTCTTCCGCTTTCTTAATTTCTTTATCAAACAGAAGTTTTTTAGAAAGAAGTGTCTTTATTTCTCTTTTAAAATTAGTTACTGCTTCTTCTTTTTGTTCTTTTAGAAGCTCATTAACAATTCCTGCTACTTCTGTATTAGGAACTTTAGATTCTTTAAAAAGAGTTTCGTCGCCATTGAATAAAGCTATAACTTTACTAAAATTAGCAATAAATCTTTTTTCTACTTTACTTTGTCCTTTTTGGACTTCTTGTGTTGCTTGTGTTGCTTGTTCTGTCATTAGAATTTAAAATTTTTTAATAAGTTTAACTTATTGTTTACTGTTTCTAAATTATTTTCCTGTTTATATTGTTCTGGGAGTTCTTCTAATAATACTTCCTGTATTAATTGGTTTATACTGTCTAGATTAGCATAACTATCTGTTATCCATATTAGTTTGTTTAGAGTAAACCCATTAGAGATAGATGCTGTAAAATACTTTGGTTTTAAAAACCTTTGTTGGAATTTATTTCCATAAACTAATTGTAAAGGTTTAAGAGAATTACAGATAACGGAACAAAGATTAACATGTAACCAAGATTTTCCTTTATTCTTATTTCTCTGCATCCAACCATTAGTAAAAATAATAGCGTTTCTTATTACTTCTTTTTCTTTAGTTCTGTATTCCATAATTTTTTATTTGTTGTACCAAAGTACATGAGTAGCATCTAAAGGAGGATTACTAAAAACTTCATCGTTTTCGTTACAATGATTATTTCTAGCATAATAGCCAAACCCATCGTAACTAGTAATATATCCAGATTTTTTCATGTTGTTAAACTCTTCCACAGTATATAAAGAATCCTCAATGTCTTCTTGGTCTATGGCTTTGTTATAAGTTCTCATTTTAAATATTTTCAGCTTCTATCTCTTTAGCTTCATTTATCCTCTTTACAATAGAGTTTTCTATTTCTAAAGGAGATGGTCTAAGGCTGAGGGTGCAAAAAGCTATAGTTAAATCTTTAACTCCTTTTCTTTTTTTTACTTTGTTAAACTGCTTCTTTTCATAATCTTGACAATCTAACTCCCAAGTTAGATATTCTAACTGGTCATGTAAAGTAGGATTAGGATAAGTCTCAAATAACAAATCCTTTCTAGACCCCAACCATTGCCATATTCCGTAAGCTCCACTTGTAGGATTTACAGCTAAATGGTTATAGTTAGATTCTCCATAAATATTTCCCATAATGGCGTATACCATATCAGGATTGGAGAAATGTCTAGAAAGGACGTTAAAAATAATTTGTTTTTCTGTTAATCTAGTCTCATAAACTTCTACTGTAGGAACTTCTCCCATGTAGGTTTTGTTGTTTGGACTAAAATAAATACTGCTTGTTATTATTAAAATTGTTAAACATATAAATTTCATAAAAATTAATTTGTGAAAAATTCCCTCTTATATAGGGCTGATTTAACAAAGATAAGTAGAATCTATGGTTAATGCAATTCTTCTGGTATACTTTTATTTAGCCAGTTTACAAATCTATTATCCCAAAACAAAGTACTAATTCCAGAAAAAGACCATAATATAACTATTATATATTCTATAGCAGCTATATAAAGAATTTTATTAGGTATTAATCCTATTAAAATAACACATAAAAACATACTTACTATTAATATTACATCTCTAATTATCATAATTAATTTTTTATAATTAAAAGAGCAGGATTAACAACTCCGTCTCCCTCTTTACCATATTCTTTGTTATGAAGCTTTCTAAGCTCTTCTCCATGCTTCCAGAATTGGCTAAGTATATTAACAGCCATACCGTACATATATCCTGTTATACCTTCTGTATCAGCTTCAAAAGAAGTGATTTTGTATATGTCTGCTAGTTTTTTACCATTAACTAATTCTATTTGCATTAGGGCTGCCCAATTTTCAGCATAAATAAAACAATCTTTTTCATAACCATCTGATTGATTGCTTTTACAGTTTACATATTTTTCCTCAAAAATAAACATTAATCTAGCTTCGTTTATAGTTTTACTTATGTTATAACCTGGGGTTATTTTTAGTTTATGTGTCATAATATATCTTTTAAAACAGCCCTAAGCATTACAAGACAATAACTTAGTCCTATAACCCAAAGAGCTTTTGTTATAAATTTAAATAATGTCAATTTTTAAAATGTTGCTGGAAAATAAGCCAAATACAACGCTATTAATGCTAAAGCTCCATAACAAGCTAACATCCCCAAAGCTGCATAAACATCTGTCATTCCTACTCCATATTCATTATCTGGATATTTTTCTTTTAATCTTTTATCTAGATTAATAAAATAATTTTTAATCATAATTTTCTTTATATTTTACTAAGTTTTCTAAAAGTTCTTTGTCTATCATTCCTAGTTCTTCTGCTGGTGGTAGAAACTTCTGTGTAAGATGATAAGTATCTTCATTTAATAACAAAGACTTATTTTTCTTATTAGCTTCACGTTCTCCAGCCCAATATCCCCAGACAAAAAACATTAGACAACTAGCTGCCCATATTATAAATGTTATCATTGTCTTGCTTTAAGTTTTTCCATAAAAATAAGCATTTCTTCAGTTCCCATAGCTTCTGACATAGAAGTTCCACTTCCTACTACTAAAGGAACAGGTCGTTTAGCTAATTCTGCTGCTACTCCTATTTCAGTTTTCATTCTAAATTCTGCTGCTTCTCTAGGAGAAAGCCCCGCTTCTACTTTAAGCCTGTCTCCTTCTGCTTCTGCTCTTTTAATGGCTAGACTAGCTTCTGCTTCATATTCTGCTTGCTTTACTAGTTCTGCTTTAACTGCTGTCTGCGCTCTAGCTGTTGCTACTGTTTTAGCTGCTTTAGCTTCTTCTATAGCCACTTCTGCTTTAGACATTTCTATAGTTGTTGCTGCATCTACTTGAGCTTCTCTAGCTTGTATTCCTAATTCTTCCATTTTATTAGAACGTTTTAAGTTAGACGCAATAGCTTCTTCTATAGATTTTTCTCCTTTTAATTCTTTAACAGTAAAATTAAATAACTCTATACCATAAAGAATAAGAGCAGACTTTTCTGTTCTAAGATAGCCGTTTATGCAGTTTTCAGACTCATCTGTACATGGTATTCTATCAGAAACTTTTACTACTTTTTCTTTTCCTGTAGCAATGTCTATAATTTTCTCTTCTCTAAAAGTAACTCTGTATTGTCCAAAATTAGCTTGGTCAAAAATAATTTCTTGTAAATAAGACCTGTTTTTAGATAAAGCGTCAAAAACATTCATAAATTGACCACTAGTAAATGCAGATTTTTCCAAGGCTTGACGGATTAATTGTTGTTCTACAGCATTAGAAGAACCATAGTTTTCCTCAATGTCCATCATTAAATTTTTCTGCTCTCCAGTAGGAAGTCTATAGTCTGTATGACCAGATAAAAATGCAATACCATTATTAGAAAATCTAATAGGAATAGGTTGATTGGCTTCATCTGTGGCTGCTGAAAAACTATAACCATCTACTTTGTCATAATAACTACATTCATCAAAGAGATTAGAATAATCTTTTACTCCTGGTCCTTCGTGAACAGTCATTTCTCCGTTAAAGAAATCTGATTCTACAGCATATTGTTTAGCTGTTGGAGAAATAGTACAACTTGTTATAAAAACAAGTAACAATAAATTTAAATATCTCATAATTTTAAAAAATGTTTAGTAAAGAAGAAATGTGTAAAATTATACACTTCTTGACTTTTTTTATTTTTAAATTTTTTTACTGGCTCTAATTTCCAGTTTAATTCTTTTTCTAATACTTTTTTTAGCTTCTCAATTTTTAGTTTTAATTGCTCTAAGTTTGGAGCATTTAATTTTAATTCAGCTAAATAATTTCTTTCTATTTCTTTTTGAGTGTAATGTTCTTTAACAACTCCCTTAGAAACACGTCTAACGTTATCAGGCAATTCTTTAACTACCAACTGACTTATAATAGAGTCTTCATAAATGTCATAAATATCATAAGACGTTATTTCAGTAATTATCTTACCATACTTAAAATAGAATTTTTCACTTGTCTTACAATAATAATACATAATTAATAATTTTTATCGTCTTTCTGGACGATGTTGTTTATGTAATAAAGTTTTTTTAATTACTTTATAGAGTAATTTTCCTTTCTTTATAACTTGAACAGAAGTATATTTATTTTTTATAAAACTACCACCTTCTGCTATATGTCTATAATGGGTGAAGATTCCTTCTTCAGTAGTTTTATCATCTAGTTTTTGTAATTTTAAGAAATGACCTAACAAGAAATCATTTTCTATTAAAAGATTTTCAGAAATTTCTTGTCTAACTTTCATAATTTAAAATTAAAGGGGAACAACCTAAGTCATTCCCCCAATCATTACTAAAAATTAAGCCGTTGCTTTTGCTACTGGAGCATCCTGAGCCACGCTAACTTCAGAAAAGTCAAAATCTTCAGCTGTAGCTCTTTCAGCTGCTTCAAGTCTACTTACAATAAGCAACTCTTCTAGTTTTCCGTCACTATTTTTTCTACCAGGAGTCTGAATAACAGCACAAGGAATTTCATCTCCTACTACTGCTTCTGGAAACTGGTTTACAAATAATAGACCAGAACGAGTTACTGTATCTCCTTTTACATTTTCAAACTTAACAGAAAAAGGCTTATAAGGTGCGCCTGGTTCTCCGTTACTTTTAACTGTTTCTTTTGCTTTAGCAGCTATAGATACAATTTTTCCTAAAAAATGAATTTCTTGGTTTCCTGTGTAGGAATTTGTTACTTGTGTCATAATAATAATTTTTAAAAATAAATATAAAGTGTCTAAATAGAAACAAAAAAGATTATTCTGTTACTATTTAAACTGTTAAAATAATGTTTTTAAGGAATCAACAGGAATTTCTTCCCAATTAATATTTCCATGTAAAAATAAATTTCTACAGTGTTGGTCCATTTTATTGTCTCCTGTTTCTTCTTTAAAGGCATCGTAACACTTTTGTAAATGAGTTTCTACAATTTTATCTTTAGAATTACTACAAAAAAATAATGCCACAGAAAAAGACAATATGATAATAATTAAGAATTTTTCCATAATTTTGTTATGTTTATTGCGGCTTTTTGATAATTTTCAGCATCTAAAAACTCTAAGCACTCTAAGATACTATGTAAATCTAAAGGTGTTTCGTTAATTAGCTTATATATTTCTTTCTTAATTTTCTGTTCTTCTATAAAAATAGAAGTTCTTCCAAAATCTAATGTTAGACTAATTAAACTGTCTCTAACCTTTTGGGCATCTTTAAAAACATTTACATTCTCTCCTAGAAATCTAAGAGCCGAAGCTATTTTGTTTTTTTCTAATTTAGATTTAGTCTGTTTAATTATTTCTATTTTATCCATAATATTGGATTGTCTGAATTACTGTCAATGTCACGTATGTCATCAGCAGGGTCTTTAAATAATATGATAATGTAAAATTAAATGGTTTAATTGCTTTTCTAGAGCGTTTATTTTTCTTTCTGGAAGATAATGTCGTTCCGTTTAAATAGTCTTTTAAAGTAGCTATTTCCGCCTTTATACGGACTATATCCTTTTTAGTTAAAGCAGTAGTTTTGTCAGTAGTTTTACCGTTAATTTTTAATGGTTTTACTCTAGACTTTAATTGTTTTTCTAATCTGGTTTTAGCAGACTGATAACGAAATTTGTGTTCCTTCATTGTAAAATAATTTAATTTGTTTTAATATTATGATGAGATTCTAGATAAGTTTCTTTAGTATCAATTATTTCCATAAATTCTAGTAAAGAAATTGGTCTATACTCTCCAAATAGTTTGTAAATATTATCTATTCCAACATCCATAGATTTTCCTAATCCTGGATAACTTCCATGAACATGACCAAAAGCTAAAGGTATATTTTTATGAGATTGATGCCAAATAGCAAATGGAAAATGACAACATACTAATTTCTGTCCAGATATATTAAAATAACCTATTTGTTTAAAATCCAATAGTTTACCAGAAATAGCTAACATCTCAAATTCTAAAGTATGGTGGTCATGGTTTCCTTCTATGTGTATTATGTTTTGACAATTTACCCTGTCTAAAGATTTTTTAATATTTTCTTTACCTCCAAAAGACAAATCACCTACATTAATTAATAAGTCTGTTGGTTTAACATAACTATTAATAGTATCAACTATATGGTCTGTCATAAGAAACTGGTCGGGAAAATCTCTATAGCCACCAGACCAATTAGAAGAACCTTTAGCTATATTCTTATGATACAAATGCCAGTCACTTGTAAGCCATGTTTGTTCTATTTTAAACGGTAATTCTCTAAATTTTATCATTTTGATAATTTATTAAACTTAATTTATATTTAATATTTCTTTTAAACATTACCCATTTAAAAATAAGTTTATTTTTTAAGATTTTATTTTTATCTTTTTCAGTAAATTTATTAGCTTTCCTATAATTAGCTTTAGCTATAGTTGGTTGTAAATTCCATTTTCTATTACATTTACCTAATATAATAGGCTTAATGTGGTCTAGATTACAAAATCTACCATCTTCTGTAAAAAAATCATGGTGAATTTGTCCATGTGAAGTTCTTATTTTTATTCTAGTAATATTAACTCCTGTAATACCACACTTCATCATATTATTTTTAATGAAATACCTCCATGCTTGTTTTCTATAAGATTTAGCATCCTTAAAAGTTTCTAAGTATTCTTGGAAGGTCATTTTTCCTATTACTTTCATAATTTTTAATTTTTAATGTTAGTCTAACCATCTAGTATCTCTACTAGTAATAGATTAGACCAGCACAATTTGGTAATGTTATTATAATCAAAACTGTTTGGACAGGTCATATTCCAATTACAATAACCCAATACTAAAGAGGTTATTAACCCTAATTTACATGCCTACAAACCATTACGCTTTCATCAAAGGAAATCTAGATTCCTTACTCTGTAAATATACTCTTTAGACAAATGTTTTTATTATTGAAACTATTATAAAGGAAAATCAACTATTTTAGTCTATTACAGACTATGTTATTTGCTCACATCTTTACATTTCTGCTAAGACTCCTTTATATTAATACTCTTATTCACCTGAGTAAATAGAACATCTGCTGCCTCCAGGATTTCTCCCTTCACATTGTCAGCCGTTATTACGACTGCTTTGTTGCCCCTTAACCCAGGAGCAGGGAATAGATTACTATTATTTTTTACCGTCTCTAACTACAATTGCTTCAATGTTAGTAATGTCTTTTTCTAAATTCTCTATCTCTACGCAAACGCTAAGATAGTTCTCTAGCCCTGACTGGGTATGACATTCTACTTGGGAATCTTCTCGTGACCGTTGTAGTTGTTTTAGCTTTCTCTTGTTTAGTCGCAAGGTGTCTGCCACAAAAGATTCTACGTCCTCTAGACGGTAGTTTAACTGCTCCTCCTGTATTTGGGAGTCTGTCATTGATAAAAGTGTCTGTACTGACTTCATAATTATGATTATATAAATAGTAGTCTTTTGTGACTACTTGATTAGTAATTACGTCTTTGTATCCTTCTGGAATTTCTATTTCTTCTATCCTAGCCAGTCTTTTAATTTCTGCTATAGGATATTCTAAAGAATTTATATTAACGTCTTTAAAACGGTATTTATAATTTACAGAGTTTAAAAAAGATATTTGTACTGTGGAATTAAGTCTTGAAACCCAAACCCAATCTCCAACATTATATTTAGGTTCTAAATGAACTCCATCAACTAATTTTAAAGAAGCTGTTTTGTAGTTTTTGTAAAAACCATTTTCAAAGTTTCTAATAGCTTCTTTTTTAGTAAAATCAACACAAGTCTTTATTCTTGTACTAAAAAAAGAAAAAGAATCTTTAAATACTCTCCTAATAGTATGAGTATAAGTTTTATTTTGTAATGTTATTTCCCAACTATCTCCAACATTAAATGGGTATAATTTTTTGATGGGAGTTTCATATTGGTAGAGTTCATATTTACCCCAAGCTCCTATAGAATAAGTACTTGTTTCATTAGACCCTTCCCACTCTACTTCAACATAATTTAAGCCTCTTTTCTTTACAACAGTACCAATACCAGTGCCACCATTTTTAGTGTCTAAGTCATTATAACCCCAATCTGGACCTCTAACAACTTTCATCCCTTTTACATATTTTTTTACTATTTTTTTCTCCATAATTTTAGCTGGTTTGTAATCATAATATGTTTTTTCATTTAATCTAGATACTAAACATTTGTAAAGAATAGGGTATTTTATTCCTTTTAAATTTTCTACTAAGATTTTCTTACTAAAATCTATTTTAATAATTTTTCTCAGTTCATTATCAGAATTTCTATAAGTATCTCCAATTTTAAAATTATAAGTTTTGGCTTTTTCTTTATAATCTTTATATTTACCCGTATTAAAATGGGTATTTAAATACTTATTTTTAATAGAATATATATTACCATTACTTGCAGCTTTAACTACAATAGAATTAGGATATTTAATAATAATAGTATAAAGATTATCATTACTATTAAGAAAAGTATCCCCAGGGTTAAAAGGATATTTTTCTCTTATAGAGACAGGAGTAAAAGCTGTTTTTTCATTATAACAATTCATTTTATTGATTTTTAGTAGCCTTCTTAGCTGCTTTTTTAGCTAATTTATCTTCTCTAATTTTCTGTATTTTTTTCCTATTTTTTTCTCTTCTTTTTTGTATTTCTTCTGGAGAGTCGTTAGCTCCAAAGCCTAATAATTTTTTTAAATATATCATAATTATTTAGTTAAAAATTCAATTAATAAATTAGAGCCTATTTCATCTCTATTTTTAGCAAAATTATAAAAATCTTCTCTTACTGTTAATACAGTACCAGATTCTATAACATAATCCTCATTGTCTATATTTAAAAACTTTTTGCCTTCTTGCATTGGAATTTCTATTCCTGGTAGATTTTTAGGTTCATTCCAGACTCCTGTGTGAAGCAGAACATCTACATCATCCCATGTGTTATAAATCATAATTTTATATTTTATTAGTTAAAGTAAATTCTCTAATTTCTTTAAAGACAGTTTCTTGTCCATAAATTTTAATTCTCATTTCTAGATAAGTTGTAATAGAACTATTTCTAATTTGTTTGTAGGTTTCTCCTCTAGCCATATTTTTAACAGAAGAATGTCCTCCTTTACCAGACATGGCTGAGATTAGATTTAGGTCTTTTAGACGATTAACTCCATAATATTGTTTTAAAAATTTTGGAAAACCAGAACCACCGTAATACCAAACACAAAATAAAGTACACCACTCTGAGGGATTTCTTGGGTCTCCTCTAAAATTTGTAGGTAAAACTATTCCATATTTTTTTTCTACCCACTCTTTAGCAAGAATTGTAGCATTACTAATATTATGAGGATTTTTAATTAAAATTTTAACAAACTGTTTACAACTTTTTAATATTTCTTTATCTGGATTATAGCCTTTTTGGGTTAGTACTGTTTTAAAACGTGCCATAATTTTTAGTTTAAAGTAATGATTTAATAATTTAGAGGAAGATTGAGAACTCGAATCCCATACCGTTAAGTACACATTTCTTAGCAGGAAAGTCCAAGACCTTCTTGGTTAATCTTCCATAAAAACTAGCAGTATTATCTACAAGAACTACTACTAAAAACAAACACCGTAAGGCTATTCTCCTTATTGCATAGACATAAATCTCCCTGTTTATTTTACCTTGTAATAGCAGGAAATTAAAGTAAATAAGCTACCTAGTGCTGCATTACTACCTGTTATGTATTATTCTCTACAATACTACTAGTTTTTAATTATTCCACTACCAACTGAGCTAATAGTGGTTTAGTTTTATTGGGTTTTTTTAAATATTCTTTTTTAGAAATAATTTTATAAGGATAAGATAAGAATTTAGATTTATCCTTCATTTCTTGCTCTGTTCCTTTCCAAAGTGGAACATTAGGTTTTCCGTTGGGTTTTAAGTTACATAGATAATACATAATTAGTTAATTTTAGTATAAGTAACACTATTTAAAATGTCAAAATAAAGTATTATTCCTTTTCTTATAGCAGAAAAGTTTTCTTCTGTTTTTTCTATTCCTAAAACACGGGAAACATTAGAACAACAATCTTTTACTTGTGTTTTATGGATATATTTAATTCCTTGTATTCTAACTATTGTTTCATACATTATTTCTTTTTCTGTCATAATAAAGTCTTAGTAGCGTGACGAGGAACCGAACCCCCTAAGAATCCTATATTATTATTATATTACTGTAGTTTTTTCTAGAATTACTACAGCTTTTCTATTTCTAATATATTCATCAAATAAGTCTAATGAGGACTTATTCACTCCATTGCAGTGGTCACGCTATATTTAATAAAAAAAATTTATAATAGCTGATAATTAAACGAGCTTCATTTAAAGCCAATACTGGGTCGGCTCACTATTATAAATTTACAGCTAAAGTCTTTTTTTTACAATCTTAATTGCTTAAATTGCTTTAGCTTTTGTTGTTGTCTTAATGCCAGATATACTGACTTCCTAAAATTGCTATCATGATATTTTTTCATGAATACTATAATAAAACTACCATTTCAACGTAGTATTTTTTAATAAACTCCATCACTATATTCTATAATAGAATCTGTAGTTTCTGTCCAGTTATTATAATCTGCTATATTATTTATAGCTTGTGCTTGCTCTTTTTTAATTACTTCTGAGTTAATTAGTAAACTTATAGCTACATCAAGATTTTCAGCTTTAACAATAGCTCCAGGAAACATATAACCAGGTTTTAATCCTTTTCCATTGTAACAGAATATCTTTTCTTCAGTGACTACTTCTTTTAAGTTATACTTAAACTTAGTTCCTTTTGATTGAGCTACTCTAATATAAGTTTTTCCTTTGTAATATTTATAAAAATCTTCATTGAGGTCTCCAGCAATAGAAAAAGGATTTAGTTCTTCCCAAGTGACTGTTTCTCCAATTTCTATTTTTCTATGAGAAGTTATAGTACTTATGTTACTACTATGTTCTTGATTTTTTCCCCAAGTATAAGATTTATTTATAGACGTTCTATACGTGTAGTAAGGAATACCTAACCACTTTTCCCAACGTTTAGTATCTTTTTCTTTAACTTTATCCCAATGAGTTTTAAAATCTGGAGCTTTATAAATAGTCCATGTACCATAGCTATGATTATCTCCATTTCCACTTTTATAGTCTTCATTAACTAAGAAAAATAAATACTCTTCTACGTTTTCTATTTCATTTATAGGAGTTCCATTTTCTCCATTTTGTTCTCCACTTTCTGAATTACTCCAGTTTCCTACATATTCTTGTAAGCTAACAAAACCCTTTTCTGGAGAGAATCCCCAAAGATAATAAGAAGTTTCATTACTACTAGAACTCCAACAAGAGTTTCCAGTAAAAGACATTGTAGGAGATATTTCTCCAGATAAAGCAACATTAGAAGGATTAATCTCAAAGAATTTTCCTACTAATTCTCTTAAAATGTTAGCTGACATATTTGCCATAATATTTAGGAATCTCACCTATTTTGCCATATTTTTTACTCATACTATAAACGTGGCTATTCATTTATAACACACTACATTTTTTAGTTAAGACTTGTAGTTGTCTTCTAGATAAGTAATATTAAATTTATCTCTCAATATTAGTCCATTTTCCATCTACATATTCCCAATTACCTTTTTCTTCTGTAATAAAGTCTATTTTAGATTTAAATAAAACTGTACCTTTATTGTTTAAATCCATACCAGCTATAAATATATTGTTATTTTTAAGTGCTTTTAGCATAGTTTTGCAATAAAAACAAATACCATTTTCCCAGTTTGTAATATATATTGTATATTTTTTCATAATAATTTTTTAAAATAAAACCTATAAATCTGCTGATAACGGTCAGCATAAAGTTCCTCAATGCTTCTCGGAAGACTGAACACACTTTATAGGTTTATCTTGTTAAAGATGTTATAAGAATATAAAATCTTGCTGTATATTCTTTACATTCTACTATTCCTTGTGCTAAAGTTTTTCTTTTAATTAAATCTCCTTTACATAAAGGACAGTGTTTTATATTCATAATTGATTATTTTTAAAAAATACTCCACCTTTCCTTAAAAAGTTTAAAGCTATATCTTGTAGCTAAGTAGTTAATATAAATTTTATACTAATTTAAAGGTTACTTCTGTAGGTTTTTTAATTTCCATAACATTAATTTCTTTATCAGTAGTTATGTGTATTTCTGATTTTTCTGTAATAATAAAGCCAGTCCATGCTCCCCATTTTATTTCTATAACTTCTGGAATGTTAAGGCTTCTTAAAGCTAATGCGCCAATACAGCCATATATATCACCTAATTTAGCATTATCTATCATTTCTTGAGTTACTTGAACTTTAACAGGAAAAATATTTTTTATTTGTTTCATAATTAATTAGTTTAAATCTTTAAAATAGTCATTAAAATGTATTAAACATTTATCTCCTGTTATTATTGTAGAAAAAGTTTCTAAAGAATTTCTTAACCTAAGGTTTTCTAAATTTGAGTCAGAAAAAGGATTATCTCCTGTAAATTTCCAGCCGTTTAGACTGTTATTAAATTTTTCTAAAAATTCTTGTTTAGTTTTCATAATAAATTTAGTTGTTAAATTATGGTTTAGTACACCGTACTGGGCTTGAACCAGTGACCCTCTGATTAACGTTATATGCGGAAAAGGTAGGACTTGAACCTACACGGGTTTAAACTAAAATAGTCCTTAGTATTTATACTTATACCAAACCCACCACGTTTCCCCATTCAGTATCTTTTTAGGTACTATGCAGCATGTCTTCCAATTTCATCACTTTTCCAAAGTCAGATGCTCTACCAACTGAGCTAACGGTGTAAAATAAAGCTAAGATAAGAGGATTTGAACCTCTTTTTTACACATCTTAGCTTTAAGAAGTAATAGTTTATTATCCTATTACCCATCTCCAACATACTGACTAAGCATATTGTAAGTTATAGTCTAAAAAGATGTTTATTTTTAAGTTAAAATTTTAATAGTATATCCTTGATTTTTCTTAGTATTTAGTCTGTTTATTTATTCTAAACTCTACTGTTATTGGTTCTATTACTAATTTTAAATCAATAAGTTCACCATTAACATAAGAATTAAGTTTATAATAGTTTTTATTAAAAAGTACTATGCCCCAATTATTATTCCATGCAATATATTTTATTTCTGGTATTTTTAAGCTCTCTAAAGCTAACGTTCCTATACATTTCTTAGTATTGTGTATATCAGCATTATCAATTGTTTTTGTAGTAATTTCTACAGTAATTGGAAATATGTCATCTGGCTGTTTGTTATTTTTATCCATAGTTTTTATGTTTATATTATATGTAAAAACTTTTTTTAGGAGTTAATAAACTTAAAAATTAGTTAAAGTAATTTTATCTTTAGTTCTTGACATAGCTACATAAAGACTTCTATAAAATGTATCAGTATCCCAATTAACATTTTTCATGTCGTTATAATCTACTGTAACATTAGGAAATGTACTTCCTTGTGATTTATAAGAAGTTATAGCATAAGAAAAGTCTACAGAATGAAAATAATCTTTAATACTATAAAAAATTCTCCAGTTTTTTTCTGCTGCATAAGAATTAAGTATAGTTTCTAGATTAGCTGAAGAAGATTCTTTTACTTTCCTTAAAGTAATGTCTTTTTCTGGTACATCTATTTCCCAATAATCAATAGTTACTCCGTCTATTCTTTTAGATTCTTGTTTAAAATTATCTACAGAAAATTCATAGCTATTTGGTAAAAGTAATATTCCATCACCAGTATAAATACTATCTTCTAAAATCATTTTATCACCAGAAACTAATTCTTCTTTAAAACCATAGTATTGTTTTCTAATAAAACTATTTTTTTCTTTTTTAGTTTTTTTAAAAAAGCATATATACTTAGTATCTTCTGTATATTGTTTTAAAAAGTCTTTTTCTTTAATTAGTTTAGAAGACTTTTTAGGTATATAGTTACTTAAATTATCCATAGCTTTAAATAGACACTGAAATTCTTTTAAAAGAACAGAATCTTCTCCTTGACGCATATTTTCAGTTAAAAGAATATCAGGCTTTCTAGAATTAAAATAAGATTTTCCTTTAGGTGGCAGTAGTTGTCTACTATCTCCCATAAGTATTAGTTTACTATTAGGATATTTTTTCTTATAGTTATTTACATCCTCCTCAGAAGCCATGGAAGCTTCGTCTAAGATATGTATATACCTTTCTGAGTCTATGTTATCAAGACTTGTCTCAAACCTCTCAAAACCCTTTATATAGTCTCTTACTTTCTTTTTAGCTAAAGCTGCTGCTATAGTAATACAATTTCTACCTAAAGATTCTTGTAAAATAGTTTTAGCTTTATGACTAAGAGCTATACCAAAAGTATGTTCTGGAAAAGGAACCATTCTCATAGACCAAGTTTTACCACTGCCTGCTGAACCTGATATAATTTCTATATCATTGTTATGAAGTGTTCCAGTAATATAGTCTATAAGTTTAGACTGTCCTTCATTAGGAGTTCCTTTAGGTATTTCATAAGTAAAAGGAGTTTTATTTTTATTAATGTATTTAAAAATATCTTCATTAATATCTTTATTAGTATTATTTTTAAGCCAATAAAAATAACCACCTCCATACTTGTCTATTACTTCTTTAGGGGTTTTTCCATCATATTTTCCAAACTCTAAATTATCGTTTAGAGTTATAGAATTATTAACATGAGGTTTCCATTCTGGTTTTTTTCTATACTTTTTTTCCATAATTTAGAATTTTTAGTAAGTACCATTCCCAATAGAATTGGTGCTATTCCCAATAATACTGGAAGGACTACCAATAAAAAATGATTTTATTTTAAGATAATATTCTGGTTATCAACGAGTTATAATGAATTTACAACTATACCCTCCTCTTTCTTTCATACTACTAAATAACTTACTTAATAAAAAAGTAATAAATACTTGCTTTATTGGTAGTTTTTACCTATATTGTATAGACACTCTAACAGTTACAACAAGCAATTTTTACCAATGAAAGATATTATTAAAACAGTCCACACAGAAGTTACTCAAACAGTAGACACCAATACAGGTGAAATAGTAGATGTATCTTCTAAAGATATTAAAATAGTAGTTAATTCAGAAGATTTCTGTTTAGTTTATGCAGGACTTTGGAACGTTATACTTGACAATCCTATGTCAAAGTCTGATATAGAACTACTAAGTTATATTATTAAAAACTATTCCGATGGAACTCCTTTTTGTATTACTCAATATGTAAAAGAAAGAGTAGCACAAAAAACAGGAAAGTCTAAAACAACTTATGATAGAAGTACTGCTGCATTAAAAAAGTATAAATTAATTATACCTGTTAGTGGCAGAACTTATATACTTAATCCTAGATATGCTTTTAAAGGTTCTTCTACCAATAGAAAGAAAGCACTTGTAGAATTAGTAGAAGTTTGTAAAGATTGTTAATAAAAAGTATGTCCTGTGGCAAGACACAGGAAAAACAATACTACCTTTAATTGTTAAAAAGGTTTTACTATTAGGTCGTTTCCTACCCATAGTCTATAACGGTATTATTTTCTTACTTTTAATTGCTAATGTAAGCATACTTTTTAATATTTATAACTTAAATAATAATGTTAAAAATAAATCAACTTCATTATCATTCATTCTTTCTAATTTTATTTCAGGAAATTCCTGATACATATTAATCTGAGTATTAATCCAGAAATAATTAAAATCTATATTATATTGTTGTCTACCAACAAAACAATATACATGATGAGGTTTAGTATTAGTAAATCTCATTGTTATTTCATCAAAATCAAACTCTCCGTTTGTACTATGTATTTCTATTTTAAACCAGTTTCCTTTTATTAAAAAATAATGATATTTTCCACTATAATTATAATCTCCTTGTTGACCGCTTCCATTGCCCGACATATCTATATAAGATGTTCTGGTTATGTGTGTCTGAGGGATTATAGTAATGGGATGTAAAACATCAAATTTTTTACTTTCTTTTACAAAGTGAATAGGTTTATTCCATGTTAAGGCAAAATTCCATTCTTCTTCATCTGCCCATTTCATAAAAAATCCTGATGTGTTTACGTAAAAAATTCCTTGTTTTTCTGAGTTAATTAGAAAGTTTTCACTTTTGGTTTCTATGGCTTGTGTTGAAGTTTTTTCTTTTACAAAATAATCTATAAATAACATAATATATTTGGTACTTAACTTTTAAGACAGCTTCCCATATCTGTCTGTGCTTACCTTATTATAAAGTTGTCAGCTATTTCTTTTATTAACAATAATTGTTAGTTTCCTACTAGATAAGTAATACGAATTTAGGCTGTTATAGCGTCAATAAATGATTTAGCTTTATTTACTGCTGAATAACGGTTACCAGTAAATGTAGCAATAGTTCTGCCAAAGCCTATTACTTTAGCTTTGCCAAAACCATATTCTATTCCGTATTTTTTATAAAATGTGAAAGTTAGCATAATTAGTCTTTATATGTTTCTAACAGTTTATCTACTGCTTTTTGTCCTATTTTTGTTAACATTTTTCCGTTCCAGTTATTACTATAGTCGTGTAATTTTTGTATTTTGACCCAAAAACCACTATCGTCTATATGTTGAACTTCTTTTTTAAAGTCAGACATAGTAATTATTTCTTCTTTTAGTAATAAAAAAATGTGACCCCCTCCTTCAAAATTATCTAAAGATTTTCTGTCTAAAGATTCTTTAAGCCAGATGCTAACTCCACATCTATTTCCAGAAGGGTCTTCATATAGGCAGCTTGTGCCATACAGATTATTAGTTTTGTCAGGATTAACACTTCTATTATTTTCTTGGAAGTGTTTTACGGTTTTATTTATTACTTCTATTTTAGTTAATTGTTTCATAGTTATTGGTTTTTGTTAAAATAACATAAATAGTTATTATTAGTAAAATTTTTAGTTTGGAGGTATTTTTGGGATTTTCGTTATATAGTATACGGAGAAACTCATATATAGAACTATTGTTAATAAGATAACTGTACTTATACTAAGACAAGTTTTTTTACTCAATAATTTGTTATTCTAAGTAAAAAGTAGTATCTTAGTATAAGTGAATAATAACTAACTTTTTAACTAAAAGTCTCC
>ENA-ORXR01001847-ORXR01001847.1-marine-metagenome-genome-assembly--contig:-NODE-1847-length-21405-cov-10.048809_pt1 | contig 21405 bp, 18 predicted proteins | sample MGYA00237866_ERZ511479 | MGnify/ENA metagenome assembly ERZ511479 | reverse complement strand
GGGGGGGGCGGGCTCGCTTCGCTCGCCCGCTCCGCGGGGATTGTCAGGGCCGGTTATGCAGGCGATTTCGCTCCACGATTTCAGGATTGCAATCCTTCCTCAGTGATTCTCCCGCATCCTGGACGTGTGTCGTTTACAGATGGTCGACCCCAGCCTTGCAGCTGTACAGCGTTGCGAAGCGGCACCGCCAGATCGCGTGACAAAGCGCGCGCGGTCCATACCGGTTGAGACCGGTCCACCTCGCGACTCACCCCATCCACCCTTGGATTGCCGGTACCCCGCCCGTTCAGGGCGCCCTCCCGATCCGCTTGCGCGCCTTTTTTGTCGACGCCATGGCGCCGTCTTCTTCGCCGGCGCAGTCTTCGTCCCCGCCTGTTTTGCCGCCCCCCCCCTCGTGGTGGGCACACCATTGCCTCGCACTTGGTCATACATTGTACGTTCGCTGTGCTATGTACTCTGTGTATGTGAGTGTCCTACATGTGGGTGTACGTGACTGCGTCGCGCGCGCCGCCTGCCTTGCACGGAGCCAGTATGCGAGTGCCTCTTCTTCTTTTTTGCTATGTGGGGGGGCAATGCGGCGAGACGTTACGTTGGTGTCGTATGTGATTGTCTTCTGACTCCTGGTATGCTGTGTTCCACTCGCTTACTCTGAATGTTGTCACTTTTCTTATGTTCTATGAAGGCAATGATTGAGGGCAATGAAGCCGCCGAGAAGGGCAAGGTTGGTGGGGAGTACGTGCGCTTCTTTCAGTCGCTCGGTGTCGACGATGCGCAAAAGGTGGTGTTCCTCGGCCGATTGCTGCAAGAATTCTACGGCGTGGCGGCGAAGCTCGACACCCACCTCGCCCAATCGGGGGCTACGCTGCACGTTGCGGTCAGCCGGATGTGCGAGGCGGACAACCCCACCGACGCACCACAACATCGGTGGATTCGGGTCATTGATCGTCTCGGCCTTTTTGGCGACGAGGATGACCACGCCAGTCGAGTCATCAACATTGGGCTGTCCTACGCGTATCGACACAAGGAGCTGAATGTCGTGTCCGAGGCCAACGCGGTCCGGCTGCGGGAGCTCCGGCTGTTGGCAACCACAGGCGATGTGGGTGCTGCTGCAACGACCGGGGAAGGCGCAACCCCAAGCGGTAGTATCTTGGTGGCTCGACGGCTCGCCGCTAGGACGGTGGGACGCGATACCGTCGCGGACGCTCCTTCAGCCGCCAACGACAAGGGGGGAGACGGCGGCGGCAATCGCGGATTGAGCGCTCCCGATGCCGGCGGTGAAGATCCACTAGGTGATGGTGTGGACGTGCCCACTGGTGGTGTGATCATCCGCGGTCCCCCGGCAGGTGGAGCGCCTCCTTCTACCGGCGTTGGAGCTCAAGCTGCGGGCGGTGTACCTCCACCGTCTGCCCAGGATGCGGGTATGGTTCAAGACGGCGGCGTGGTGGTGGCCACGCGGAGGTCGCAAGAAGGCGCGGGTTGGGCAGCTGCGGGCAAAGGGGTGGTCAGCGGTGGGGCAGCTTCCGTCGTCGAGGGGGGCGACCAGGGCGCGGACGACGTCGTCAAAGTCGTGGATGTGGCCAATTCGGACGGGACCAAGGTGGTGTCTGCCGTGCAACCGGCTGTGACGCCCAACGCCGCAGCGGTGCAGTGCGTCACTCAAGTGCTGGAGGGGCTGTCGGGCCGGGACGATTTGAAGGAAGCCCTGCAGCAGCTGCTCAACGACAGCCTGTTGTGCCTCGCCCGGCTACTCGGCGGGGCATCGGCCGGCAACTCTGCGGGCGTGCTTGCGGCTGACCTGGAGCTGTCATGGCCTGGCGTGCGGCGTTTTGTATCCAAGTGGTGGCCAGTCTGGGAGGTGGCCACGGACGAGCCAGCAACCCTACCCCCCCACGGGACCTTGGCGCGGAAGGTGCATGCCACGCGGGCGGCGCTGTCAAGCAGGTGGATGATTGACGTTGAGATGACGGCCATCAATCCTGTGCTCCTGCGAACCACGGCCATGTGTCGACGGTACCACAAGAAAGACCTGCTCAACCATGTCCGTGTTATGCGCATCGGGCCGGGCATGAAGTACCCCGTCAACGTGGCGTTGGCAACCATGCTCCTCGTCGGCACACAAGAAGAGCATTATTGTACGGTGCTGGCAGACCTCGCGTCGGTCGGCAGGCCCGTCGTGCCCACCAATGCTCCCATCTTGGCCGCTGCGTGCCACGCGTTTGAGACAGACGGTCTGGGGGCGGTGGAAGACGTACTGCCGCCCTCCGACGCACCTACACAAGTTGCTGCTGACGGTGCAGCAGAGCCGTCGGCTGCGGGTTTGTCGTCAACAACCGCTGCTCCGCCAACTGCCAATGGGGACGCTGCCGCTACCCCCGCCCTGACGATGCAGCAGCGCTACGAGGAGATGGACCGTTTGCTGAATGAGGAGAAGGTTGTCACGACCGGTGCCAGTCGTGCCCACCGTGCAGCTGTCCGCCGCAAGGCTCGGGCGCCCTCCGTGCCCCCCTCAGCAGCACAAGAAGCCCCTGCTGGCGCCGACGACTCTGTCGCTCCGCCACCGCCGGGAACTGCGGGGCCCGACCACGAGCGGGACACGCCCGCTGGCAAGCGCCGCCGAGTCGCGCCAGCACCTCCCATTGGGGGTGGTGCCGCTGCGTGTCGCCCTGCTGGACAACGCGATGGGCCTGGCCTGGATTTGATTTCCTTGTGTCCCCCTCGGCGACCACCGCTTCCCCCATCGGCGCGTACCGCTCCTCGACGCATCCGCGGTTCGAGGGCTGCTGTCGCAACGGTTTCTGGTGGACAAGGTGCAGCTGGACCTGCGGGGGGAGACGGCGCCGGTGAGGCCGGCGATCAAGGTGGTGGGGTGCATGAGTTGGATGCCCAACGCTCTGGCGGCGGTTCCGTCCCTGGCAGTTGCAGGCCTGGCGACTCGGCGTTGCCGGAAGGCCTGACTGCACCTGCGATGGACGGTGCCGTGGACCCTTTCATGCCTCCCGCTCAAACGGTGGCGCCAGCCGCCACTTCATCCTCCCCGCAGGCGTGCTACCCGACTGCAAGTGCGTCGCCGCCAAGCTCCGTTCCATCTCTTTCGCCCGGTGACTCTGACTTGGTACAGTTCTCACAGTTGACGGCACTCATGGGGGATGTTGGTGATTTGTAGTCGTGCTGTTCCTGGGTGGTTGTGTACATATGCTTAAAGAAACAGGCAACGTTTTCTGTCTTCCTCAATCGTTGTGCATCACGCTCCCAGTACTACAAGCTCTATTATTTTTAGTCATCTACAGGGGCTCCTCACGTCCGGCCACACGTCACGGACAAGGCAGAAAAATGGAGGAAGAAAACGACGAAGAGAAGCCCATCGTACTCTAAAAGAAATAAGTGTTACTATATCACAGACGGACCCCCTCCTTGTAGAAGCTCAAAGCAGAACGATTGGCAAACAAACGACTGCCAGCAAAAGACCGCACGTGCATGCGCGTCTTGTCCCCCACCCGGCTGATGGCGGCGTTGACCATACCTGGCCCGAATGCCAAGCCAATGTCGAGCACTGCCTCAGACAAGGTGAGGCTCTGCGACCGGTGCACGGTGATCGCCCAGCCGAGCACAAACGGCACCTGCTGCCTCTCGGCGACCGCCCCGGGGTAGGCCAAGATCTTGGCCTCGTACTTCACCGGCGGGCACTCAATCTTGAGCCACTGGTCGCCCGCGTCGTGGACGCCATGCGAGCCGCGGCGGCACCCCGATGGCAGGCTGATGCCATCAAAGTGCACGATTGCCACGCCGTCGGGGTTGTAGCCCGATACCGTGCCAATGCTGCCGTGGTGCAGGCCGAGGGCAAGGTGGACGTTGGAAGTAAGCATCACCCGGGCGCCACGACAGTGAGCGACGCGACGAGGGGCGACGCAATCATAAAGCGCAGCGTCTCGGGATGATTGCGGTACCGCCGACAGGTCAATGTCGGTTGACGAGTCGGCGTCCTTGTCCTTGACCACCATGTCCTGGGAGAAGGCGTACAGCGGAGAGGCCGCCCCACACAGAGCCGACAGGCACGCCTTGTTGTGCACCTCCACGTCCTCGTGGCGCGGCATCAGGTGTAGGACGGTGCACTTGAGCTCCTTGTACTGCTCAGGTGACACCTTGCACTCGTCCATGAGCGCCTCGACCACCGGCGTGCAGCGCCCCATCCTTGCGTCTTGAACGGCCGCCACAAAATCCGGCTGGTTCTGGCGGTGCACGCGCGTCAGCTCCAGCATGCCGTCGCCAAACAGAGTGGGCCAGCACTTGGACGTGAATGCTAGGTCGCCAAAGAGCGGCCCCAGCTGCAGGAAGTCTCCAAACGCGTACAGGATACAATCCGGAGTTGTTGGCGGGCGCGACTGCCGGAGGAGCTCCACCATCACATCTAGGCGCTCAGCTTCCACCATCGACACCTCGTCCAGCAGAAGAACACGCACAGCCGCCAGGCGGCGAGCAATTGGGGAGAAGCGCCGCTGCGACAGCAGGCGCCTCGCCTCCTCCACGGGATCTTGGTGCACCAGCTTGTACGCCCGCGGGAACCCGAAGAAAGAGTGGTACGTCTGCCCGCCCGCCGTCTTGGCAGCGCTTCCTGTAGGCGCTACGATCACGACTGCACAGTCGCCTGGCCACTCCGTCTTTAACCTTGAGTGGAGAGTCCGCAGGAAGGAGGATTTGCCGACGCCGGGGCCACCGGTGACGAAGGTACTGCGCGCCCGCGTCACCACCGCGGTCGACAACGCCTCCCAATCTCCTGTCTCGGCGACGCGACCAAGCGGACCTTGGCACGGGACGTGGTCAATGGATGGGGGTGGCGGCACCCGAGCCGAGCCAGGTTTCGGAGCAGGGCAGTGGGTGATGGCCGCCGAAGATGGGGTAGCGAGCTCTTCGTCCGACGGGTCGTCAACAACGACTGTCTCGTCTACTGCGGGTGGAGAGGCCAGGAGCGCCGACGCCGCCGGTTGGGTGTGGACAGGTCGGTTGGATGTCGAGAGGGAGCGAGGCGGGCGATAGAGCGCCAAGCCATCCGCATGCCGTCCTTGTCCACCGGCACCCTTTGGGACAGACACCACCGTAAGCGGTGCGGGGTCGTCGCGGCATCCGCCAGACGACCCAAAGTAGGACTCTAACTGCGATACCTCCGAGCTTGTGAAGACGGGGGTGCCGCCGTTGCGTCCCCTTCCGGGTGGGTTCAAAGCCGCCGGCGGTCCGTCCGTCTCGTCCATCCGCACACGCTTGGTCACCTTGTTGCACGTGCATCGACCGCGGCCGGCAGAATTCGGCGCCACCCCGGCCTTCCCGAGAGCCGTGCCGTGGCCACCAACGGGCGTGTGGCCAGCCCCCGAGGAAGAGGCTGCGCAGAGACATGGAGGCGCGGCGGACCGCTTGCCAAATGACGGCGACTTGATGGCTGCCAGCACGCTCGAAAAGCGCGACACCGCAGCGCCGCGCCCCGCCGCCTTGTGGGAAGATGACGGCGCACTCGGCAATGGTTGATCCCGTTGCTCTGAGCTATGGGTGAGGCCCACACCTTGAAGCGGGCGAGGTGATGGCGGGGCGTCCTCATCTGCTGCCATCTCCTTGGCCGCCCAGACCGCAAACGGGGACAACTCGGGGACGGGCTGGGACGTGGGGGGAGGGGGATCACGCGACGGGTGGCCGAGAGAACCGCAACCCGGTGACGCCTCCTGCGTGAGGGGATGCACCTCGCTGGACGAAAGCACCACCTGCCCCACCGCCATCTGGTCCACAGCACTTGTGCGGCTTTCAACTCCAAGGGGCACGGCCGCGGCCGCAGGTGCACCCCCAGCCGACACTCCCGCTGTCTCACGGAGCAGGTCGATCAAGCTCCGCACGGCCGCCCCGCCCGACCACCTGTGGGCCTCGTCGGCGGCACAAAAGCGCGCTGCGACACAAACCGAAGACGCCGCCTGGCGGAGGAGCACCGTTGCGCCTTGGACGCCGCCCCGGTTGAGTTGGAGGCAGGAGCTCGAGCCGGGGGAGACAACCGCCAGCCATCCTGCACCAGACGCAAGCGAGGCGCAGTCCGCGCGGAGCTCCCGCTCACAGGCCTGCACCACGTCCGTGGCGACGGGGTTGGTCAACCAACAAACGGCGTCGGCAGAGGCTGCAAACGAGCACGAAGCGAGCAGGCCCCCAAATTCAACCGCCAACAGCCGCTGCGAGACGCCATTGCCATCCGACATCCTCAGCAGCAGGGACGTCTCGGCGGTGAGTACCGCCAGGAAGGCGTGCTCGGGAGCGGTCGCCGACATGGCTGCCGCCGCGAGTCTATCCACCAGTGCGCACGTGCTCACGCAGGAGGCACGGCGAGAACACAAACCACAGGTGGCGTCAGCCGACGCGTGCACAGCAAAGAAGAAAGCGCATCGCCCAGACAATGTACCGTGCAGCCGCTACGGAGAGGGATACTCCCAACAAGGAGGGATGCGCGGGGTGGTGGGCGCGTTCGAGGCGCGAGGCCCGCGCGCGCGCCGGAGGGGCCGTGGGGGGGGGGGCGGGCGGGGGGCGGGGGCGCGGTTGGCGGGGAGACGGCCGGGTCGTTTGGGCGGGCGCGTCCTCGTGGGCGCGGGGTGGGCACTGCAGCTGGGAAGGGCGGGCCGATTTGAGCTCCGACTGCCGCCACTGTCCCGGGATGCAAAACCGTTGACGGGTGCCACATTTCGTCATGTCGTTGACAGTAAGCAATATCTCGAGATCAAGCAGGGCCACAGATCCCGCAGACGGAAGGATTGGCATTGTTGACTAGTTCCTTCACAAATACAAACAAAAGTTCTGCCCGTTTTTCCGTTGAGATTTTCTTGGTTCTCGAGATCAGCCATTCTGGCTGGATCAGAGCCATCCATTGGTCCGAGATGGTGAGACTGACACCTGAATGCAGGCACATTACGCAAGAGAATGTACTCCCACTTGCAAGTCATGCAGCAAGAGGGCCCCCAGAGGGGCAGAAGGGGGGGCAGCCGCAGGAGGGAGGGCAGTGGGGCACGTGGGGCCCACCTCTCCTGAATGGGTCCTTGAGAGAACCTACGGCGAGAGAGTACTTTTATGCGCCCGCGGAACACGGACGATGCCCCCCATGCTTCGGGCGCCAGCTTTTATGCTGCGGCCAGCTGCCACAGTGGTCGGGTATAACGTGTTCATGAGCCGGTAGGCTGAGATGGTATGACGATGTGTAATCGAACAGCGTTCTGGCATGGAGACCCTGTCAACCATTGTCAGAAAGGCAGGTGGTCAGCGAAGTAGTACGAGAGTGCTTGTGGAGGGCGCCCATGAAGAGCAGTTGAACAGTATTCCCAGCCGCTCAGGTTTCACTCTCCGCACAAGATGGACAGTGCGGTGCTCCCACGTCGTGCTGTGTTTGAAAGGGTTCGAGCTCCTGGTGCCCGGTCGAGCATAGAGATCGTACACGTTATGTCGGCCATACTGTGTCTTGTCCTGTCATGCGTTTGAAGGCGCATCACAGTGGCGTTCTTCTTCAGTGTTCCGCACTGGCACTGGTTTCGACACAGTTGCCCATGCAGGGTGTCCACTGCCCACACGATGCGAGCACTGAGTCGCAAACTACGTACCACAGTGCTGGCACCACCAGTCATTGCACGACACAACATGCGTCCTGTCCTGCCATACGCTTGAAGGCGCAACGCATACGCTTGAGGGCGCAACGCAGTGGTGACCTTCTTATGCGTTGCTGATGGAATGTAAATGACCTGGAAAGACTAGCACTGGTTCCGACATGGATTGCCATGCAGAGTGTTCACTGCCCGCACGGTGCGAGCGCTGAGTCGCGACCCTCTTGCTACACTTCCGGCACCGCCAGTCATTGCACCGCCCAACATGTGTGCACTGCGTCTCACTTTCAGGTGCATCTTACCGCCGCTCGAGAGCGTCGATGTGAAAAGGACGCACTGGCATGCGGTGTGTGTGTGGTAACAGTAGGCCACCGCGATGGGGTTGTGGCATCCACATCTGGACGTGCTTGACGCGTTTTACTGTGGCACCGCCATTGTAGCGAGCGCCGCCGACTGCGTCCCTACTTTTATCGGCATCAGCATGGAGACTGTGATCCTGGCATCTTCAGGCAGTGGCAAACATTTACACTGGAAGGCTGGACCACCAAAGAAGGAACAGAAGATGGACAACTGCCCCGCAGAATCCCCCGCCTGTGGCCATAACCATTCACCAAAGCACCGCCAGCAGCACCACCGCCACGCGGACGGGAACTACCCTCGAGTCAAATGGCCACGCTGGCCACACACCCCACCAAGCCCCCGCCACCTTCACGACGGTTCCCACCGCCACCCCACACGGGGGATGGCCACCTGTCTCGCCACCACCCCGGTGCCCCCCCTGCCCTTGCCCGTTGCCGTCATGTGTTGGCCCAGACGGGAGTGCATCTTGCAGCTCGTTCCCGGCGCGCACTTGACGCAGCTATGGCGACCGGCTCGTCGCCGAGGCCTTCCTACTAGTTGACCAAACCGTCGCCGTCCGCCGACCCGGTCTCGTAAGACTCATTGAGGTCGTCGACCTCGTCCGCCTCCCCGCCAGCCTCCTCCCATCCTGCCTCGTTGCCGTAGTCGGACTCATCGGACTCATCGATCTCATCCTGGTCGTGCGCCTCGCCGCCCTGGACGCCCAGGTCGGCCTCTTCCGCGGCGTCCGCCTCCGCGGGCACGTCCGCCTCCGCAGGCACATCCTCCGCAGCGCCCTCGGAGGGCTCATCCACCTTGGTGTCCACGGCGACCAACTCAATCTCGGACGGCTCCACCGTCACGTCCTTGCCCAACTCCTCTGTCATCCTTGCCGTCTGTGCCAGCGGCTCGGTGGCCGACCCTGCCGCCGCGCCTGGCAGAGCCCCATCGGCCGTGAGGTCGTCGGACAGCAGCGCCAAAGCCATACGGCCGCGCAGGACCGAGACATCTCCCTGTGTGAAGGAGACCGGCGCGCCAGTCGCCAAGCAATCGGCCGCCGCCAGGACAAACACACCACAGCTGCCACCGTCGGTCTGCCGCGGCCACGTGTGCTCGCTGACGACCAACCAGTCCTCAATCTGCCACCGCTCCGAGACGTTGGCGCCGAGCCTCGTCGAGACCTCGTCCTTGAGCCAGCGCCGCACAAGCGGAACGACCAACGCGTGGTCCTCACCCCGGAGAGAGTCGTAGTAGTGGAATCGCCCGTCGCGCACGTTGATGACAACCAACACCCAATGGGTGCTGTCAATGTTTACGGGCACGAGTATCAAGTCGACGTCGTCCACATGCAGGTTGGCCTTGCGCCCCCACTGCCGGACCCCGTCGTAATCGTAGCCGCCGCGGCGCTCCGACAAGCGCGAGAAGAAGAAGGTGCCGAACATGAACGACCTCGGCAGCGTCGATGCGCCCGCCGGGCAAGGCGTGCCGCCGCCCTCAGTAGCGGTGAGCCGCAGCGCCCTGGCCGCCCGATCGCGGTGGTTCACGAGCGCCACGAAGGAGTTCATAATCTCGTCATTGAGCCAGCGCTCATCACGCAGCAGCGACATGTCGGCAACGGTCAGGATAACGCGGGCCTTGTTGACCGCCCGCACCTCGCGGTCAGGGGGAAGATTGGCCGTCATCGCCGTCACGGCCGCGGCCTGGCGCGCCGATAGAGCCGCTCGCCTGAGCGGCGCGTAGTTGTGGCCGTGCAACGACGGTCTGCTGACACCTCCGCCGCGGTCCTGGGCACCTGGATCCATGCGTCGTCCGGGGCTCCGTGGAGCGCCACCGGGAGGAGATTCAGCGCTCGATCCACCATCTCGCGGTTGAGCAGCGTCTGCCGCCTCTGCCCCGGCACCAACGTCAAGATCTTCGTCGCTCTGCTCCCATCCGCCGACGCCCGCCGTCATCACAGGACGAGCTGGAACACCCGCCAGGAGAGAGTCGTCGGCGCGTCCTTCCGCTGCCACCACCGATTGGCAGGTGCACTCCCATCCGCGCTCGCACTTGCGCGCCAGCCGACGATGGTAGAAGGGAGCCAACGGCACGTGGTCATTCTCCCCGTCCTTGTCCGAGAAGAGTCGTTGAAGCTTGCGCACATTCATCAGCGCCACCTGCACCATCTTGTGCACCATGTACGTGGCCGGCGCCATGTAGGCCAGGCTCGTACGATTGCCGACGGCGATGGAGTGCGACACTTCCGCGGCTTGTGTCGCAACGCCGGCAGTCGCGCCCAAACTCTCGTCCGGCATGTACACCGGGGAGCATCCGTGGGTGATCGAGTGCGGGCGGTCCAGAAGGCACCGCACGCCGTGCTTGCGTAGAATGGGCCGCACCCGACGGAGGGCGTTCTTGTCCAGCTTGCAGGCGACGTCGTAGAAGACCACCTTGGGTAGCTTCGGGAATCTCTCCAAGACAATGGACAGAGCCTCCCCAACACTCTCCGCACGAAACAGACAACGAAACCCAAGCGTGATCACATGAGGACAAACAACGTTAAACACCCCCTGCGTCAGCCCAAACTTAATAGAGAAGGCCTTATTGCACACATCACCATCACCCTCCTTGTCGGCGGCGTGTCGATCTTTGCCCCGGTACGTCACCCGACGCTTGCTCGCCTCCGAGTCCTTGATCCCCGGGCGTACACGATCCAACCCAGCAAAGTGCTCGTAGCTCTCAAATGGGCTGTCCGTGTCGGCAGCCCCGCCGGCTGACTGGAGCTCCCGCCAACGCCGGTAGTCAGCAGGGGTGGGCGTCCCACCCCACCGCTCGCAGAAGGACGCGTTCATCCAGCCCCGAGCGAGCACGTCCTTTGAGTTGGCCACCTCATCAAACACCTTGTCGACGGACACCTCCATATCAGCTGCATGCAGCAGGAGCCGTCCGAGGGAGTGGCGCAGCTGCACGTCCGCGTCAATGTCGTCTGCAAAGCGCCCGACAAAACTGGCCACAAAACCGACACCATCAAGTGGGCCAGTCACGTCACGCCACTCCCCCGACGGCTTGAGACGCATCGTGTTTCCCACGAGCCGCACCGCGCGCTCGTCGTGCGACTGGAACATGCCCGTCACCGTCTCAGCGAGGATGGCTTGCAGAAAGGGCAGGACAGCGAGCCATGCACCATCGTCGCTGCGAGGATACAGCTCAAACCGGGGGGCACAGGGCCCAGCTCGCTCCCGCCACGCATCCACCACCCGCTTGGCCGCGGGCCCCTTGCCACCCAAAACCAGGTTGCCCTTGTCATCCTGCCGCACCGCCGCCTCAAGCGTGCGGTCGCCAGGGGCCTTCCGCTTCCGGCGGCCACGAGGAGGCGCCGTCGGGGGGAGGTTCTCCACACCGCTGGCGTTGGCCGACGTTTTAACGCCCGAAGAAGAGCCGGCATCCGCGGCGCGCGACCGCAAGGGGAAGAAATGGAAGAAGACGTGGGCGGCGGCGCGCTCAGTAGCAGGCGTCTGCGGATCCGACATGTCTCCGTGCCAAGAGCGCAAGAGCTGCTCCTGGGTGTCGGTGAGTGCCGTGGATGTCCGCAGAACCTTGGTAATGGCGGCGCGCAATGGGGCACTCTCAACCAGGCACAGCTTGGACGTGGGAATATCCAGGACCGGGCAATCAATGTCAAGCCGCTTCGGGTTGACGTCGTCTGGATCCGTGCAGCCGAGAGCTTGGCCGTCAATGATGATGAAGTCGGGGTTTGGACCACACAGTGGGCAACGCCCAGTCTCGGGGGGAATTGCGAAGGTGCGCAGCATGGCCGTCCCCAGCTTTGCAACGTCTTGGCGCCGCAGGCGGAAGCACTGCACGTCACCCGACAGGTGCCGTGTGGCCGCCGTGTAGGTCGTCCGTGCCGCAATGATGAAGGAGAAGAGCTTATCGAGGAGGGCCCGCGTAAAAATGACCCACTGCTTCTTGACGTTGCGGCGTCTAAACGAGAAGAGCGCATCTTCGCGGCCGTCGTACTCAACGACACGCTTGCACGCATCCGCGTCGCACCTCCAGTGGCCAACGACAGCCTGTACGACACAAACATAAAGATACAGGCACAAAAGGGCATACAAGAAGGGGGAAAAGGACCGCAGGCATGCAGAATGACAACCCAGTCAGTACATGGTCGAGACGGTGTGCGATGGGCGACACGGCCGGCCGTCGAGAGAATCCCACAACAACACAGCATCAACGAGAAGATCGAGCAGGCACATACCTCAAGGGCCGGCGCAGACGGGTGATGCGTGTGGACGATGGCGCGCTCCAGAGAAATCTTGGCATCGGCTCCGCGTTCACTCCCACAGCTTCCGCAGTACCGCTCGACCAACGGTTCGCTCATGTCGCGCATGCGCCCAAGTCGCTCCCAAATGTTTAGCGCCTCCTCCAACAGCTTCTGATCCTCGGAATGTGCCAGCTTGGAAGGTGCTGCCTCATCCGTACGCAGCTGCTGCATGTCTGCCGTCCTTGCCCACACCTCGGCGTCAGCCATCTCTCCAGCGCACGGCAAAAGGTTGCGCGGACCACGAGCAGCGACCGCATCCTCCGGGGAGTCGCCCTTGTCGCGCAAGGTGTCCATCGGTAGCTTCTCAATGCCGTCGTCTTCTTCCTCAGACGCCAAAAACCGACGCCGCGTGGAGACGGCGGTCGGCGACTTGACCGCTTGAGCGGCGGCGCGCTTCTCAGCGGCGGCAGCACCCAGATCTGCAACGCGCTCGACGTGGAGAGGGCGGGAAAACTTAACATGGCCGCACCGGCCACGAAAGCGGCGGCAGCACGGCGCGACGCATGACGCGACGTTGGCAGCCGAGAAGGTAACAAGTGAGTACACCGTTTGGTACAGGACAACCCAAACCGCCACAGCGCCGTACTGCTTGCACACCGCGTAGTTTTTGGCGTCGTTGGCCAGCCGCATCCGTCCGCGGAACCTGCTCAGCGGCACACGCGCGGCCTCCTGGGCTCTTCGCAGCAGCCCGATATGCTTGCAGTCCCCGCTCCGTGACGACACTGACAGGAGGAGCGCATTCTGCGTCCCCCCGAAGCACGAGCAAAGTAGACCGCCGCGGGGCGACACCCACAAGACAGCGTCGCGCTTGCCCGAGCCGAGCCGCAACACGACTGCACGAGAGCGGGAGGTAGGATCGCCCACAACCAAGGCGCTGGCAGGGCTCGCGTGTTGACCGACTGGCGTCGTGGAAGGCAGACCGCACGCCCGGCGAACACATGCAGTCAGAGCCGTGAGGGCGCTCTCCTCGACACTTGGCTCGTACTCCACTCGCGCGTGACGACGCCCGGGAACATATGGAAGCAGTGGTAGAGGAGGGGGAGCCACGAGGAGGGGCGCAGGCGGTGCACCGTCATCACCGGGATCGGCGTCTGCCACTGCAGGTGCTGCTGGCTTGGCAGGTAAACGATGAGCTGGAGGCGGTGCAATGGTCCGTCTTGGAGTAGAGCGTCGCGCAATGGAGGGACCACCGGGCGTCGCCGACAGCGGTCGTGTCGTCAGGCCCCCGTTCCAACCTTGAATCGCTGGTCTGCTGTTGGAGCCAGCGGCCACAACGCGGAAGACGCGCCCCAAGCCCGCCTGAGGCAGGTCGGCCACAATGCCGACGGATGGCGGCATCCCCCCTGGCCGTGCAGCCGGCATCGGAAAGGAGACCGGCGCGTGGAACTTGGGCTCCTCGTCATCATCTTGCATCGTCCTTGTCCTCAAACCGACGCATCACCACTACGGACCTGCCGCATGCCAGCAGACGTGCAAAGAGGTAACAAGAAGATACAAAAGAGCATTCAAAGGGGCGATGAGCATTAGCGTCAGTCCCAGCATGAAAGCGGCACACGACTTCTACGAGACACACGGATGGCAGCCAGACCGGCTCGCCCACACACACCAAAAAAATGCCACGGCCGTGGCGCGCAAGAAGCAATGCGCCGCATGAGGGAGCGCAGGACGCAAAAACATACCAACCGCAGCACAGCGATAACACGGCCTCGTTGATCAGGTCGCGGCCGAGGCCGCCGCTACAGAAGTGGCGGCGGTGACGGAAAGGACAGTCGCCGACCGCAGAGGTGGCGTTGGTGCGGTACGCCGCCGCCGCCGGTAGGAGCAGCGGACAGCAACCGCGGTGGCGGCGGCGGCTGGCAGCCGCACCGCCGACGAGCGGTGGCGGTGGCTGCAGCGTTGCGGGGACGCATCAGCAGCAGCGGCCAGCGAAAGCGGAGAAGGGTGGCAGCGGCACAGCAGGGGAACGGAAGCGGCGTAGCGGCGGCGGCCGCCGCGGCGGCGCCAGCGGCGGCGGCGAGCGGCGCCCGTGGGGGGGGGGAGCGACGGTGGCGCGATGCGGGCCGCCGGCGCGGCGAGCGCCACGACGGCCACCCAATCGGCCCCCTACCGGACCCCCTGCCAGCGGCCCAGATTGCAGTGGGCCAGTGGAGAACTGTCAACGCAGTCAAAGGAACGATTCTGAGGACCCGACTGACAGATCGAGATCCAAGAACGAACAGCAACCGGACCCGCAGCCAGTGAATTGAGATGGCCTGCAGATCCTTGCAGCCCATCCCGCCGCGCCAGGCAGTGCCCAGGGGACCGGTGCGCCGACCGCCGCAGCGACGTCACGACAGCGGTCCCCAGCGGGCGCCGGATTGGAGGGGCTGCCAGCGAATAGGCGTCGTCTCCAGGACCTGGCACACTGTACGGCGGCTTCAGAGTGCCCAGGGGCCCGGTCTGCCGCCCGCTGACGTGGTGGGACGTCAGGGGCCCCCACTGGTGCCAGAATTGGGGCGCTGCCAGTCAATCGGCGCGCCACCAGGACCTGGCACACTGTCGGACCGCTCCAGGCAGTGCCCAGGGGCCCGGTGTGCCTGAGGCTGACACGACGCGACCGCAAGGGGCTCCAGATGATGTCAAAACAGGGGGCCGGCCAGCACATTCGGCGCCACTTCCAGGTCCTAGCATAGCTGGCGTGGCAATAGGCATGCGTGGAGGCGTTTCCATTGGTCCGACAGCAGTGGATGTGGAGGCCATCGGCGATATTGCCGTGCCATTGGGCCACATGTCCCATGCAGATCGTTCTCTCTGCGGCGTGTCTGGGGCTGCTGTCCACACCCCTGATGTCTGAAGCCATTGACATCAGGCCAGACATCTGCTGGTGTCTGGAGCAGACCTCATCCGGTTGCCCGCCCAGGCCGCATGGGGTCGTGCTCCCATGTCGAACGCGGCGATCTGATTGGCTGGCTCAGGTTCACACCGGAGTTCACACGAATTCTTGTGAGCCGTGATGCCGCCGTTTCCTTTACGCCACCGTTGCTGTTCTTGCGTGGGGAGTCGCGCAACGAGCCGAGCGGCACACGCAATGGTCCCCTCCAAGCTGCTCTCGCAATGGTCTGTCGGCGTTGGTGACGAAAAAGGAGTTGCCCTGGAGCTCTCCCAATCGACAGATCACGCCACCGCCACGGAAGCCCGGGCAGAGCCTCTGGCCGCATGGTGCGCGACGGCCTCCGGTTGGTCGTCGCGTGCTGCATCCTCTGGCACCACACAGGTCGTACCGTGCCGACACTCTCCCCGCTCTCAACGAACAGAGCTCCTCACCGGCCCAGCCGACCCGCCGGCCCAGTCAAACGGTTGACTCAGCACGTGTCCCGCTTGTTACCCGCAGCGACGACAGTGTCGACTACAACGACAACGACGGACGACCTTGCCGACAGTGACCCTCTCTGCCGTTTGTGAGTCTGACCTGCGTGAGCACCATGGCTCCAGGGATGGCCTTTGTCGGCAGCGCGGGCGCCGTGGCTCCCTCTGTGTTTTCCGCCTCTGCTTCCGCTTGGGTCAGCCCCCGCACTGTAGAGACCGGGGCGCGGCCGGCGGCTGGCGCCGCCGCCGCCACCACCCACCGGGTGGCTGCCCCGACCATGGTCGCGGCAGTGCCCAAGGAGTCGAGCGATGTGCCGTCTGGCCTCAAGTACCTGCCAGAGGATGCGGCGGAGCGTGCGCGCAAGGCGTCAGGCAAGTTTGAGAAGATGAAGATTGAGAAGGACGGCTCGGCCATGTGGACGGAAATCCACGAGCTGGCCGCCCTCCTCAAGGCGGGAGAGACCAAGTGGGAGGACCTCGACGTGGACGACATGGACATGCGCCTCAAGTGGGCGGGCCTCTTCCACCGCCGCAAGCGCACGCCGGGTCGGTTTATGATGCGGCTTAAGGTTCCCAATGGCATCCTCACCTCCACTCAACTGCGCTTCCTCGCCTCCTGCATCGCCCCGTATGGGGAGGACGGGTGCGCCGACATCACGACGCGAATGAACATCCAACTGCGCGGTGTTGTGACGGAGGACGCTGCTGCCATCTGTGACGGGCTCTACGAGAACGGCCTCACCTCCTTCCAAGCGGGCATGGACAGCGTGCGGAATATGGTCGGCTCACCGATTGCGGGCATTGACCCACACGAGATGATTGACACCCGCGAGCTGTGCACCGAGCTCAACGACATGATCACCAACTTCCGCAAGGGCAACCCCGAGTTCACCAACCTTCCCCGTAAGTTCAACATTTGCGTGTCGGGCTCCCGCGACGACTTTGCGCACACGCATATCAACGACATTGGGCTGGTGCCGATGGTCAACGCGGACGGGGTGGTCGGCTTCAACGTGGTCGTCGGCGGCATGTTCTCCATCAAGCGCGACGCGGAGGCAGTGCCCATGGACGCGTGGCTGACGCCCGCCCAGGTGACGCCGTTTTGCAAGGCGCTGCTGGAGGTGTTCCGCGACCAGGGCGACCGCAAGATTCGCCAAAAGACCCGCCTCATGTACATGATCGACCAGTGGGGTGCCGACGGCCTGCGCGACCGAGTTGTGGAGCACATGGGCGGCACGCCCTTTGCGCCGGCTGTCATCCCTGGCCCCGAGTACGATACCCCGTGGCCGCGGCGGGACATCCAGGGCGTCCACGCGCAGAAGCAGGAGGGTCTTTCCTGGGTCGGCTGCAACGTGCCCGCCGGCCGCCTCACCGCCGACGACTTTATGACGATGGCCGACGTAGCCGACAAGTACTCGGGCGGGGAGATGCGTGTGACCGTCGAGCAGAACATCATCTTCCCCAACGTGGCCAATGAGCAGGTCGACGCGCTCCTTGCCGAGCCGCTGGTGGCCAAGTATCCCGCCAAGCCGGGCAACCTGGCCGCCGGCCTGGTGTCGTGCACGGGCGCTCAGTTTTGCGGTGTGGCGCTCATTGAGACCAAGAACCGCGCGATGGAGCTGGTCAAGGTGCTCGAGGCCAAGCTCGACCTGCCCCAGAAGGTGCGCATGCACTGGACAGGGTGCCCCAACAGCTGCGCGCAGGTGCAGGTGGCGGATATCGGCCTGATGGGCTGCCCCGCCAGGAAGGACGGCAAAGCTGTGGAGGGCGTCAAGATCTTCCTGGGTGGGTCCATTGGTGAGGGCGCGGAGTTGGGCGAGGAAGTCGCCAAGGGCATTCCTGCCGACTTTGAGGACCTGGTGCCAGAGATGACCAAGATCCTCGTCGAGCGGTTCGGTGCGACGGTCAAGGCCTGAGACCGCCCGTCCTTGTAGGGCCGCATGAGGGTTTGACTGCCGCTCACGGTGCGACTGCTGGGGCTGGTGTGCTTGTCTGCTGTGCAGTGCACTGCCCCTGGAGTTGTCTTTCTATTTTGCTGTTCTCACCACCGTGCCGCTCTCGGCGTGCGCCGCGCATGACGATGAAGTTGATTCGCGACGGCGCCTTGGTGGCTCGGTTATTTTTTTGGAACGGCGCGCGTGGGTGGCTTGCTTAGGTCTGCATGAGGGAGAGTCACACGTAGGGTGAGCTTTAGGCCTGTGTATCACCACATACCTTTCTCCCTCCACTCTTTCGCTTGAGATTTCCCCGTGTGTCTCTGGTGTTCTTGTCCGTGCTGTCGGCCACCAAACCGACAACTGAGGAGAATTCCCCGTATTTGTATCCTTCCTGTGTGACCACTGGAACCGCCACCTGCTCACAATTTGTGACCACCCAGCGTGGGGCTGTCTTGCGCAGCTCGGTCTCAAACCTGGCCGCGCGCCCGTCCCTCGACCTATCTCGACGACAGGCGTGTGTGTGGCCCAGCGGACGGCGCCGCTGCCACCAGCCCACGAACCACCACCAGAGCGCCGCTCCCTTTCCCCTCGCTGCCCGTTTCCGCCGACTCACCGCGCCTGCACGCGGCCCCCGGCGTTTGTGGGGCGGAGGCGGGTGTGGCGGTTGGCGGTCGCATCTTCGCCCCCCAGCAGCGCGCTCCCAGCCGCTGGTGCCCAGCTGTCGCGCAGCCCCGCGGGCCGACCCCCGCGCGCGGCGGCGCATTGCAGGGCCGCCGTCCGCTCCACCACGCGTCACTGGGCGCATTGCATCCGTGTGACCGCCACCCCCCCCGCCCGACCGCCGCCCTTACTGCCTCGCATCCACCGTCGCCGCCGACAGCCGCCTCTGCTGTGACTGGTTCTCACCCTGACCGTCCTTGGCACATTGCGTGGACTCGTGCACTGTCGTGTGTAGGGGGCGGCATCCGGTGCATGTGCATCGTTGGTGGGAGCACCTGACAACCAGAGTCGTTGGCGTTTGGCCATACGGCCCGACTTTCACGGGCCACCATGGCGGCCTTTGCGCCCTCTTCGCCGGTGCGGTGCCGGCCGCCAGGCCTCTCCTCGGCGGTCTGCCGGCCCTTTCCTGGGGCCGCCCTCCCCGGCAGCCCTGTGACCCCCCCCGCTGGCCGCGGACGCGCCCGTCTCGTCCGCCGGCCCGTGTGTCAGCTGGGCAAGGGCGATGACAAGCCGAGTGATGAGGCGGCACCGTCGCCGTCCCACTCGCATTCGTCTTCCTCCTCATCTTCATCGCCTTCCTCGTCTGCGGGCAAGAACTCCGGCGGAGCGTCGACCCCGTCGTTCACGCCGCCCTGGCACGTCCTTACCGAACGCGTGTCGGCCGCCCGCGCCGCGGCGGTGGCGGTGGACAAGCGGGTGGCTGCCAATTGGCACAGCGGCACCTTTACGCAAACTGTCGTCGGGGCGCTGACAGACGTGTCGGGCAGCGGCGTCAAGGCGGAGGAGGTCTGCCGCGTGTGCCTCGCGGGGGGGCTCCTCGCGTGTGGCACCACTGGGGGAGACGTGGTCGTGTGGGCACTGGCTGACGAGGCCGAAGGGCCGGCCCTTCCCGTCGGGCGGTGGCGTCTCTTTGATGGGCCTGTCACGGCGCTGAATTTTGACGGTGGACGGGTTGCGGCGGCCAGTGGTGGGGGCAGTGTACGTGTCGTAGGCGTAGCGCGGGTGGTGAGGGAGGCCCGGCGGCGGCGACCCCGGGGAGGGGTTGGGGGCGGCTGTGAAGGGGACACTGAGGGGGCCAGCGGGCGGGAGTCCCATCTTGGCCTCCACGGTGTTGCGTGGGAGCGAGTAGCCGGTTGGGCCGACGATGGTGGGGCAATGTCGGGCAGCCCAACACCCTCGCCGCCGCCTTCGGCGTCGTCCCCGACTACCGAAGTGGTCGCCGCCGCCGCGGCTGCGTCTGCGGCGGCGGCCGCTGAGGCTGCCGCCGACGGCCCCGTCGTCGGCGCCATGTGGGCGACCGGCCACACCGCCGCGGTGACTGCCATCGCCCTCCTCCCTGGCGGCCGCGTCGCCTCATCCTCCCTCGACGGGACGGTGTGCGTGTGGCACGCCCCCACCGGTGCGTTGCTTCATACCGTCCGCGTCGGCGCGCCCGTCACGGCCATGACACTCGGCGGGGACTACCTCCTCGCCGGCACCGACGCCGGCCGCGTCGCCGCCTTTTCCCTCACCGCCTCGTGCGTGCATGTGCTGTCCTTTGACGCGACGACGCCCGCGCCCGTCGCGTCCCTGCACATGCACGACGACACGATGCGGTTGGCGATTGGCGGTGGGGACGGCAGTTTGCGGTTGTGGGATTTCCAAGAGGGTACCCTCCTCTCCGCGGTGCACGGCGCGCACGACGCGGCGGTGGTGTCACTGCAGGGCGACGCTTACAAGGTCGTCTCGGCCGGCGCCGACGGGGCCGTCAAGGTGTGGTCCGCTGTCAGCGGGGAGCTGTGGTACGCGGTGGTGGGCTTCTCTGAGGGCCTCGGCAGCCTCTCGTATGAGGGGCGGGTGCTGGTCGCGGACGGCACGGCGGGCGTGCTCTTGGTTCACGAGTTTGACGTGGCCGCGCCGCCGCCACTGCCGCCGCTGCCCCCTTCATCGGGTCCGGGGCCGTTGCTGTAGGCGCGGGGGCTCGGGGGAGGGCGGGGGACGTGGGGCACCGCTCTAGAGGCGTCGGCGGGTTTGTGTGCGACGCACGGCCTGCGGCGTCCCGTTTTGGTTTTCGTTTTTCGGGTTTGTCGTCTGAGCTGTTTGTCTTGTGATTCATGGGCGGCCGTCGCTCGTGCCGGCATTTTTTCCTTCTCGCCTGGTTTTTGTTCTTGTGGAGCCCCGTCAAGAGCATCCTTTCCTATTCGCTGTCTTGACTTGGCTTTTTTATTTTTCTGTCTTGTTGTCTTGCTCTGTTAAGCGCTGGCCTGTCGCGACGAGTGCACCGTCGCTCGCAGGCTCCCTGTTGGCAAACGCCAAGCTCGCGGCTGCGCCTCGCCGCGGGCCCCGCCCACCGCCCGCCCCTCAATCCTCCCCAATCCCGACGAGCACCTGGTCAATGGCCACCCGCCCGAGGAGCACGATGAGCCCGTCGGGCGCCGCCTCGTTGACGCGCAGGACCTCGTGGTCGACCATCTCCCGCAGCACCCCGTCGAGCGCCGCGGGGTTGCTCACGACAAACGCGGCGCGGCACTTGGTGTAGAGCACCTCCCGGGACACCGCCACCGGGCCGCCGCTGCCGCCGCCGCCGCCGCCGCCGACGCCACCCCCGCCATCACCGCGGCGGTTGCCGCCGCGACGGCGCGCCAGGCGGCCACCTCGTGCGTCGCGCAGGCGGCGGCCGAGGTGCTCCACTTTTGCTACATCTCAGACGGCCCCCCACCCGCGGGCGCCGCCGAAGCGGCAGAGCAGCTCGTGCACCCGGTCGTGAGCTACGTGTTGGCAGCGTGCCGCCACCCGCCGCCGGCGCCGCCGTCGCCCGAGTGCCGCACCGTGGCGTCGCGCGTGGCGGCGTACCGCCGCCGCCGGTGGGAGGTGGCTGCCGCCGCCGCGGCGGCGGCCGTGGCGACCGGCGACGGCGGCGGCGGCGGCGGCGGCGGCGGGGACCTGCCGCCCCCGCCCCCGCCGCCGGCCGGCTGGCTCCGCGCCCGCCAACGCGAGTTGAACCTGTGCATGGACGGGTGGGCGGCCGACGACCCCTTTTTCACCGCCGTTGCGGCCGCCGACGCGGGCGACGCGCACCGCCTGTGTGCGGCGCGCGACGGGGGAGATCGGAAGAGCGTCGTGTAGGGAAAGAGTGTAGATCTCGGTGGGCGCCGTATCATTAAAAAAAAAA
>ENA-ORXR01001845-ORXR01001845.1-marine-metagenome-genome-assembly--contig:-NODE-1845-length-21410-cov-140.638963_pt1 | contig 21410 bp, 15 predicted proteins | sample MGYA00237866_ERZ511479 | MGnify/ENA metagenome assembly ERZ511479 | reverse complement strand
TCGCGTCATTTTTGATTCGATTCATTTCAAAATAAACGTCAAAAAATGTAAATAAATTTATAAAACAGTGTACTAACCTCTTTATGGGAATTTACATATAAATCACCCATAATCGTGTCCAAATTCTGAAGCCCGTAAAGAATTTCATCGTTGCTGGAGAATTATTGTTGGCACAAAAGTACGGGGAGAAAAGGGAGCATAAAAGGGAAAAAATACATTTTCTAATGAAGTATTTATTATATTTTATTAATTTTTTTATAAAATTTTTTCGTGAAAAGTTAATAATAAGTCTTTTACAGAAATAAATTAAAGTTATTTAATCGCTTTAATTATTTGAAATATTATTAAAGACAAAATTACGCGCAAAAGAATCGAACTAAACCAATACACCACATCTGATTTTTATACAAATTGATATGGTTATTTTTTTCGGAATTATCCCTTAATTGGAACAATAGAACACTTTGGTAAGTTGTTTGCTATATAAATATGATCTTTAACCATCAACTCTAATAATCAAGCACTCGTTTATGAGAAATTCCAAACGATATATACTCCTGTTCGTTCTCGTCTGTTTTTGTGTATTTACTTATGCACAAAGCACGGTCATTACAGGTATTATCACCGACCACAAAACAGGCGAGGGACTGCCCTTTGCCAGCGTTTATTTTACCGGCACATCTTCCGGTGTGACCACTGACCTCAATGGTAACTACGAAATTTCTACGAGTGATCAAACACTCAAATCGCTCACCTTTCATTATCTCGGCTATAAGGAAAGAGTCATCAAAATCAAGCCCGGCATTACGCAGGTCATTGATGCAAAAATCAAACAAGAAGCCAGTTATGAACTGGGAACAGCTACCGTAAAAGCCAAGCGGAAAGTCAAAAAAGATACAGCTGCCATTACTTTGTACCGGAATGTTGTCAGGAATAAATCCAACAACCGTTCGGGCGGTCTTGACTATTACTATTATCAGGATTACTCTAAGACCGAATTTGATGTATTTAACGTAAAAGAAAAATTTACACAGCGTAAAATATTCAAACCATTCAGATTTGTATTCAACTACATAGACAGTACAGATGTCGGCAAACCCTTTTTGCCGATGCTTTTAAAAGAACAAATATCTGATGTTTATTATCGAAAAGATCCCTCAAAACGCAAGGAGTTTCTCAAGGCTACTCGTTTTTCGGGCTTCAAAGACTTTTCGAGAGTAGATGGTGTAGAAGAGGGCTTCCCCGATGCAGATATGTACGCCAATATCATCAACATACAAAGCGAGGCATTTTTGAGTCCCTTTGCAAATGGTGCCTTGACGAGTTACAAGTACTTTCTGGAAGATAGTACAATGATTGACGACAGATGGTCGTACAAACTCGAATTTACGCCCCGTCGAAAAGCCGACCTCGCATTTACCGGTCATGCTTGGATAGATGCAGAGACTTTTGCGCTCAAGTCCATGGATTTGTACCTACTCAAACAAGCCAACCTCAACTTCGTGAGTGACTTGCTCATGCGACAAAGGTTTGACCTTGTCGATGGTCACTGGTTTAAGACTTTCGACCAAACGGAGGTCTATCTCAACCTCACTCAAAGCAAACGCCACATGAGTATGCGGGTACTGCGTACCCTGCATCGAGATAAGATAGAAATCAACCAAGCCTATCCCGATAGTCTTTTTGCCGGCGATCCATTTATAGGTGATTGGAATGCCTACAAACGCTCGCGCGAACACTGGGACACGATACGCCCCAAGCCACTTACCAAAACCGAGCGAGGTGTTTATTTCATGATAGATTCGCTGCAACAAACCCGTGCTTATAAAAATACCATGTGGACGGGGCATCTTCTTGCAACAGGTTGGGCGCGAGTCGGTCCACTCGAATTTGGAAAGTGGTACAATACTTTTTCTTGGAATGATGTCGAAGGCAACCGCTTCCGACTTGGTATGCGTAACAGCAGATTTGCTTTCAAGCAAAAACTTGAATTGAATACCTATCTCGCCTACGGTACAAAAGATAAAATTGTGAAGTATCACGGCGGATTTAAATATCATTTGCCTCGAAAAAATCAACGTTGGCAGTCCGTTGGTGCTTATTATCGAAAAGACTACTCCAATTTCAATTTTTACAGCCCCTGGGATTCGCACGACTATATCGTCAAATCCATACTTAGAGGACCTAACCAATTATTGGCAAATAGCCTTTACCTACAAAAAGAAGGACAAGTTTTTTACGAAAAAGAGTGGTTTCAAGGCTTTAAAACTACGGTTTCCGGTACGCACAAAACGGTCATGACTTGGCCCGATGGTATGAAATTTACCTCACCGCGTACAGGCGAAGAATTTATATCTGATAGTAATCCTTTTCAAACCGTCGAATTCAAATTGCGTACAGAGTGGAGTGTTGGTATCAAATTTAATAATACGATACGCAATCCGCGCGCATCTGCCAATTCTGTCAAAGCACATAGACCTTATTTTAAAATGGACTACACATATAGTCCTTCCGGTGTTATGGGAAGTGATTACCAGTACCACCGTCTCGAATTGAGTGTAACCCAACAGCTTCGTTCGCGTATCGGGCGTACTTACTATCAGCTCGAAGGCGGTCGGATTTTTGGTGAAGTGCCTTCTCCACTTTTCCGAATACACAGTGGGAATCAATCTTATGCTTACAATCGTTGGGTGTATAATATGATGAATGACCGTGAATATGGTGGAGATATTTGGGCATCGGCTTGGTTTACGCATCGTTTTCGCGGCTTATTTTTCAATATGATTCCGTGGAACAACTTTTTGCGCTTCCGTAGCCTTGTACACGGAAAGGTTTTGTACAGTCGCGTCAGCCCCGACAATATCTTGAATGTTGACCCCGACGGTACAGGCAATAATCTGCAAGACCTCAACGGCGTGTATGCCGAAATCGGTGTTGGTATAGAAAATATCGCTCGTTTTCTCAAGGTCGATTTTATGTGGCGACTCACCCAACGCGAGGAAGAGCGTCTGCCCGGCAACGAGATTAGTAAGTTTGGGATTAAATTAGAGTTCTCGCCGAGTTTCTAATTTTAATCAATAGGAAATAATATCAAATAGAGTGGCAAGCTATGCTTGCCACTCTATTTTTTTGTAAAAAATGATTTAAAGTGTTTTATAAGTTTTAAAAAATAATATTCACAAGAAACCCTTAAAACACACTACTTCAATATGTTATAATCGTGTCTCTTTTTTGCTATTCAAATAAAATGACTTACTACTTAGTAGTAAGTCAATCTAATTATGATATGTTGCTTTGAGTGAAATTTTTTCGAGTACGAGGCGGAGGTTATTCAGCATAGCCGTAGCTACGCTGGATGTTCTCCAACAAAGTAATCGGACAAATTTCGCCAAATGAACTTATCATAATTAGTTTGACTTACTACTTAGGAACGTGCGCGAAATAATTGTGTAATTTAGGGTAGATTATTTTGGTCTTAGTTTTTGCTTTAATGAAGGATAATTGTTGATACTTTGACTGAATTAAAGTGAAAATAAGGGCAAAAGAAACAGCCTAAATTGTGCAATTATTTCGCATACGTTCCTTACCTTTCGATTTCATCAATTCAAATGATATGCGTTTATTGGTTTTTATTTTAATATTGTTATTTGCAAATGTAATTTTCGCCCAAGAAAAAGCTGTCGAAAAGCCATTACCAAACATGCTACAGGTCAATTTTGCGTATAGCTTTCAAGTACCGGGAGGAGATTTAGCAGAGCGTTTTGGAGTCAGTTCAAGTATAGGTGCGGGAATGCAATACATGGCAGGTAAATTGATATTTGGCGCAGAAGGAGAACTCTTTTTTAGTGGTAATATCAAAGAAGATGTCCTTGCTTTTATGCGTACCGAAGACCTTGCCATCATAGGCAATGAGCGCGAATATACCAGTGTGCTGCTAAGTGAACGTGGCTGGTATGCGGGCGTACTTGGTGGTGCGATTTTGCCTGTTTTTTCTGAGTCCCGAAGGTCAGGTATTCGCTTCTCACTCGGTCTGGGTTTGCTACAACATAAAATCATCATCCGCGACCAAGCTGGGGAAATTACCCAGCTCATGGGCGACTACAAAAAAGGCTACGACAGGCTCACCAATGGCTTGGCAATCAAGGAATTCATCGGTTATCATTATTTTAGTAAAAATCGTTTGATAAATATTTTTGCAGGACTTGAATTTACCCAAGCCTTCACCAAAAATCGACGCGATTTTAACTACGATACTATCATGCGTGATGATTCCAATCGGCTTGATTTATTACAAGGATTTCGTATTGGCTGGACGCTGCCTTTCTTTTATGATGCGGATGAGAAGTTTTATTATTGAGGCATTTTGAGTGAATCTTAATTCGTTTTGAATGAATATTTTGTACCATTTCGCCATTCATTGTTATGTCTTTGTTATCCGTATTGCCTCTCTTTTCAATCCCAAAGCACGAAAATGGATACGTGGCAGGCGCGGTATTTTTGAGGAATTAGAAACGCAATTTGATGTACTGCGAGCTGGAAGCTCGCGTTACGTTTGGGTACATGCGGCATCTTTGGGCGAGTTTGAACAAGGTCGTCCTATCATCGAAGCAATTAAACGAAAATATCCCGACACTAAAATCCTCTTGACTTTTTTCTCCCCTTCCGGCTACGAGATTCGTAAGGACTACAAAGGCGCGGATTGGGTATTTTATTTACCTGCCGATACGCCACGAAATGCCCGTCGATTCATCGACATCGTACAGCCCGATTTGGTCATTTTTATTAAATATGAATTTTGGCATAACTATTTGAATACCTTAAAATTACGAAACGTTCCTACCTTTCTTATTTCTGCTATTTTTAGAGAAAAACAAATTTTCTTTCGCCCTTACGGGCAATTTTTTAAGCGTATGTTAATGTGTTTTAAACACATTTTTGTGCAAGATGAATTTTCCTTAGATTTATTGAAAAAAAATACTGTCACACACGCGAGCGTAGCGGGTGACACACGCATGGATAGCGTGTATCAATTGAGCCGAAATCCAAAGCAATTTCCACTTATCGAAGCCTTTAAAGGAGAAAATGACCTATTGATATGCGGGAGTACGTGGCGCGAGGATGAGGTATGGTTATTAGATTTTTTGAATCAAAAAAATGTCAAAAGTATTATCGCTCCACACGATATTTCGGAGTCGCATATTCGATATATTCTTTCTAATTTAAAGGTGAAAACGGCGCGCTACTCTCAGGCGAATTTGGAAACGATAAATGAGGCGAAAGTCTTGATAATCGACAATATAGGCATGTTATCTTCGATTTATCAATATGGGAAATGGGCGTATATCGGTGGTGGATTTGGGACGAGTATTCACAATACGCAAGAGGCATTTGTGTATGGTTTGCCAGTGATTTTTGGTCCGAAGTACCACAAGTTTAAGGAAGCGGTAGATTTGTTGGCGCAAGGCGGTGGTTTTGTAGTACATTCGGGGGCGGACTTTGAGGTGACTTTTGGAGAATTGCAAGATGAAACGACATATCAAAAGGCATCAGAAGTCTGTCTGAATTATGTAGAACAAAATAAGGGCGCGACAGCGAAAGTTATGTCGCATATTTCCGTTTTTTTGAATTGAATCTACGTGATCGCTTTATGCTTCCGACATTTTTAAGAGCAAAAAACCAGCTTCTACATTTGCTCCGTCTTCTGCATAAACCTCTTCTACTGTGCCGTCTTCTGCGGCTTCGATGGTGTTTTCCATTTTCATGGAAGATAGGACGACCAAACCCTCACCGGACTTGACAGTCTGTCCGGGCTTGACCAATATTTTGATGATTTGAGAAGGCATCGGTGCTTCGTAACCGCCTTTAATTTGCTCCGCAATTTTTAAAGGAAAACGCGCTTGTTCGGTCAAATGTATTTGACCGATTTTTTCATTATGAATGTAAAAAGTGTTTTTATTTTTAATGATATAAAAATGAGTTTGAATGTCATTTATCGTTATGCGAATGTGGTCATTTTGAGTATCTACCAATTTTACGGTATATTTTTGCTCGTGAATGTCAAACTCAAATTCGTGGTTTTGATGGCGATATTTGAGAGAGATAGCTGCCTCTCCATTTAAATAGGTGACTTGCTGCGGAGCATAAAAATTATTGCGCCAACCGGAGGGGATTTCTTTTAACACAGTACGTTTTGCTTCACGATTTTTCCAATCAAAAAGCGTAGCAGCGATAGCGGCGTGGGCGTAGTCAGTGTCCGTTTTTTCCGCGAAAGCGGTCAAGTCAATTTTATTGTCAATAAAATGTGTGTCATACTCACCTTGTTGAAAATCAGCATTTTCGAGAATGTGTAATAAGAAATCTTGATTGGTCGTCATGCCTAGACAGACGAGGTTTCGGAGTGTATATTGCATCTTTCGATGGGCGGATTGTCGGGTCTTATCCCACACAATAATCTTAGCAATCATCGGGTCATAAAACATCGAAATTGCTGAACCATTTTGTATAGCTGTTTCGACACGTAGCCCTTCGACTTGTGGCGCATCGAAGCGTTCTATCACGCCGGTAACGGGCAAAAAATCATTGGTAGCATCTTCGGCATAGAGGCGACATTCTATCGCGTAACCCTTGCCTACGACTTCATTTTGTGTGATGCTCAGTGGTAAGCCTTGTGCAGATTCGATTTGCATTTGCACCAAGTCAAGCCCAGTGATTTCTTCGGTTACAGGATGCTCTACTTGGAGTCGCGTGTTGACTTCAAGAAAGTAAAAATCCTGTGTGTGTTCGTCAAAAATAAACTCAACTGTACCGGCATTATCATAGTTTAGGGCTTTGGCAGCTTGTACGGCTTCTTCGCCCATTTGCTCGCGCAATTCGTTGGTCAAGATAGGGGAGGGACTTTCCTCAATGACTTTTTGGTAGCGTCTTTGAATGGTACATTCGCGCTCCAAAAGGTGTATAATATTGCCTTGTTGGTCACCAAAAATCTGAAATTCGATATGTCGTCCCGAAGCGATATATTTTTCGATAATTAGTTCATCATCACCAAAAGCAGAAGCAGCTTCGCGCTTGGCGGCAGCTATTGCAGTTTCCAGATTTTTGATATTATGTACGATTCTCATGCCTTTGCCGCCACCACCTGCGGTAGCTTTTAGCAAGAGTGGAAAACCGATGTCTTGAGCAGCTTTGGTAAAGGTCTTGAGGTCTTGGGCTTTGCCCTGATAACCCGGCACTACGGGAACATTATGCTGCTGCATCAAAGTCTTAGCCATTGATTTTGAACCCATTGCAGCTATCGCTTCTGGGTTTGGTCCTATGAAAATAAGGTCTTCTTTTTGACATCGTTTGGCAAATTGGACATTCTCTGACAAAAAACCGTAGCCGGGATGTATCGCATCCGCTCCCGTTTTTTTGGCTGTCGCAATGATTTTATCTTGGTCAAGATAAGAGGCTGCCGGGCTACTTTCTCCAATGTAAACTGCGGTATCGGCTTCGGCTACAAAAGGTGCGTTTTTATCTGCTTCCGAATAAATAGCTACGCTGCGTATGCCCATCTTTCGACAGGTACGAATGACGCGCGATGCAATTTCGCCACGATTGGCAATGAGTATGGTGTGAATGTGTTTCATGTCGGGTGCTAATGTAATGAAAGTCCAAAACTTAGCCTAATAGAGTGTAATAAAAAACCCTTTGAAGGCTTGTAAAAAAGGGTTTGTTGCATTTGAAATGTGAATTCAAGTGGCACGGTTTAGAATGTTTTTACAAATATAAAATTTAAAAATACAAAAAGGGCTTATGAAATAAGGACATATTTTGTACTTGTACATAAGAATTCATCGTCCAAAAAATATATTTTGTCGAAATAAAAAGTATTTATGATTGTAAAATTGTATAATTGTGTGATTGAAAAATCACTCCTAACAATTTCACAATCAAGCAATCATAACAATTAATACAAATGGGTTTATTTAAATTTATCAAAGACGAATTAGTAGAAGTTATCGACTGGGTAGAATCAGGTGGAGATATCATCCTGTGGAAATTCCCAGACAAAGACTGTAATATCAAATACGGCGCACAACTCACTGTCCGCGAATCGCAAGTAGCGATGATGCTTGACGAAGGTAAATTTGCGGACATATACCAGCCCGGTATGCACACCCTCATTACGGACAACATGCCACTGATGACCTCGCTTCGCAATTGGAAAACAGGCTTCAAATCGCCTTTTCTTGCCGATGTATATTTCGTCAGTACTCGTCAATTTACCAACCTCAAATGGGGAACGCCCAATCCGATTATTCTTCGCGATCCGGAATTTAAGCAGGTGCGTGTTAAGGCGTTCGGTACATATTTCATTCAGGTGAAAGACCCGAAGAAAATGTTTACTTCCTTTGCGGGTACAGGCAAACAACTGTCTGTCAGAGACATCGAAGCACGTATGCGCGACATTATTGCGCCCAAGTTTGCGGAAGCACTCGCAGAAGCGCAGGTTTCTGTTTTGGATATGGCGAGCAATTACACCGAATTGGGGGATAAAATTCGTCCGATAATACAAGCTGAATTTGAGCCATTTGGAATTGAATTGACCAAATTTCAGGTCACGAGTACCTCTTTGCCAAAAGAAGTTGAGGAGTTCTACGACAAGATGACCAATATGAATATGGTCGGTGATGATATGGCGAAATTTACTCAATTTCAATCTGCCAATGCCATCGAAGCTGCTGCCAGCAATCCCGGAGGCGCAGGTGAAGGTATCGGCGTAGGTCTCGGTATGGGCTTGGGCAATACCATGATGACCCAAATGGCAAATCAACAACAGCAACAAGCACAAAATCAAGCTCCCGCAGCCGCTCCACAAGCTGAAACCAAACAGGATATTATGAATATGCTCAAAGACCTCGGTGGTTTGAAAGAAGCGGGTGTTTTGACGCAGAAAGAATTTGATGCAAAGAAAAAAGAACTACTTGCAAGGCTATAAAAATGTAAAAGTCAAAATGTAAATACTATAAATGTAAAAGGGATTAGTTGTACGAAGCGCGACTCCTTTTTACATTCTACACTTTTACATCTTACATTTGTTATTTTTCATTTCCTAATTCTCTATGTCTGACCAAGCACCAATCATCGAAAAAGTACTCAATGTAAGCTGCCCATCATGTGGTGGAGGCTTAATATATTCTGCTGAAGTTTTGCGAATTACCTGCGAATACTGTGGCTACGGTGAAGACATCGATGAAGCCAATGATAAAGTGGAAGAAGCCGCCTTGCAAAAAGCCATTGAAGAATCTGAAAAAATTGTTCCGGAAGAAGAAGGACAAAAGGTGATGGACTGTGGCAATTGTGGGGCAAAATTTATGGTTGGCACAAAGGACGTAGCAGTGGATTGTGCTTTTTGTGGCTCACGAAAAATTAATATCGAAGCCTTTGAGCATAAATATATTCAACCTGTCGGAATTATTCCCTTTCGCGTGCCGGGAGAGGATGGGCAGATACTTTTTGAGAAATGGATAAAGCGCGGTTGGTTTCATCCGAATAAACTCAAACGCCTCGCCAAAGTCGAAGCTTTGCATGGCATTTACCTTCCTTTTTGGACTTACGATGCACAGACGGAATCCAACTGGCAAGGCGAAGCCGGACATCATTATTACGCCAATCAGCGTGTGATGGTGAATGGTCGTATGCAAAATCAGCGCGTGCAGCAGGTACGTTGGACACGACGTAGCGGACATTTGAGTCATTTTTTTGATGATGTATTAGTCGTTGCTTCTGAGCATGTTCAGCAAGATTTGATGGAAAAAATATTTCCTTTCAAACTTGACGATGTCGTCAATTACGACCCACGATATATACTTAATTGGGAAGCAGAGGTTTATGACCTCAATGTAAAGCGAGGTTACGAAGTAGCCAATGTGATAATGGACCAAAAACTCCAACACCTTGTCCGTGCCGAAATCGGTGGTGATGAACAACGCAACGTATATGTACAAACCCAAAAATTCAATCAAACCTTCAAGCATATCATGCTACCGATTTGGATTTGTTCGTACAAATATCAGGACAAAATTTACCAATTTGCCATTAACGGGCAGACCGGAAAAGTAAATGGTAAAAAGCCCGTCTCATGGTTCAAAATCGGTTTTTTGATTTTCTTTTTTGTGGCACTTATTGCGTTGATTGTTTATTTGAAACAAAGCGGAACGGTGAATTTTCAGTTTGATAATAGGGTGAGGTTTAATTTTTAAAAATTAGTTAGCACCAAACGACCTATGAGCGACCAAGATTCATCCAAAGGAAAAGATAAAATCTATGACCGCATTTTTAAAGAAAATGCTTAATACATCTTTATTCCACTCATCGAAATGGAGTTGGGCATCAAAATTAAATCCTTTAAATCTCTCCCATCCGAACTCCCGAAAACCATAGGCAGACGTGTAGATGTATTATATCAAATTGAGAATGAGAGCGGTACAGAGCAAATACTTCACATAGAGTTTTAGACGAGTGATGATAAAATGATGCTTGAACGTACTGCTGAATATCATGGTATAATATATCGAAAATACCTACTTCCGATTCGGCATGTTGTGATTTACGTTGGAAAGGGTAGGGCAAAAATGAGAACAAAACTCAAAGAAGATGAGGTGTTTCGGGGTTTTGATTTGATTAATATTCATACGATTGATACCAACAAATTGTTGAGTTCGCAAGTACCTGAAGTAGTGATATTGGCATTATTGAGCGATTATGGTGAAGAACGAACCGAAGCGATATTGCGTTTAATATTACGACGATTGAAAACTGCCTCCGTTTCAGATAATGACCTCAATAAATACATCGAACAGTTGATATTGTTATCCAAACTCCGTAAATTAGAGACTGTAACAGCTAAAATTATATCAGATATGCCAATTACTTACGACATCGAACAAGATTACTTCTACCAACAAGGTATTCAAAAAGAACGTGAAAGAACGAAGCAAGATAAAATTCACACTATCAAGGCTTTACTTGCCATGAAAAACCTTAGTGTAGATAAAATCGCAGAAATTACAAATACGACCGTAGAATTTGTAGAGACAATAAAGCAGGAATAAAAACTACTTCTGCCGTTCCCCAAAATTCAAATCCGAATAATAAATCAACTTCCATTTGTCGTCATTTTTGTAGAAGCGTCTTTCGATAAACACACCTTCTTGCAAAAACACGCGCTCTACCACAAGGTTGTCCAAAATCTGCAATTCCCGTTCAAATTCGCCCGATTCAAAATCAACTTCCTGTTGTATAGACCAATCTTTTTCCTGCCAATAAAAATCTCCGCTTTCTATCGTCAGGCTATCTGCAAAACTCGGAAATCCGGGTAAAGGAAAGGTAATACTTGCTTTTTGAAACAGGCTGTCGCGATGAAATTTTTTATAAAAATTATCAAAATCCGACGCAGTATCTGTTGCGGTATTTTTGCAGGAAAGAATGCTGAACAGTATTAGTATCAAGGGGAATATCCAATATTTTCTAATCATTAAATGGTCTTTTAAAAACGAATCGGTTATTCTCATTTTATTTTTACATCAAATAAAACGAGAATAACCGGATTGAATACACTGTTTCACAAATTTATTTACTTTTTTGAGTATTTCTTTTAAAATGACTCTTCACCAAAAAATCCTTAAATACAGTGAGTATTCGCGTCATTTTTGATTCGATTCATTTCAAAATAAATGTCAAAAAATGCAAATAAATTTATAAAACAGTGTATTGAATTGTAGGAGATAGATTATTTATACTTTATCCTCGACGGATTATTCTACAATAATTTCTGACCTATTTTCTATCGAAAAAATACCTTGTCCGTTTTCTACATTGGTTGGTATGATAACGGGTTCGACAAATGGGTTGTCCTCTGCTATCCAATAAGCCTCTACCGATTTGGAAAAAAAGTATCCGTCGCGAGAAATCGCACTAACGACTACTTTCAAATCCCGGTGGGCAATATCAACTGCTTCAGACAATAATTCTACTCCATACGACTGTCCGTCAAATAAATTATCATTTAAAAGAACAACACCATCCAAACCGCGCACTGTACCCGGCGTAAAACTACTCGTCCAGTTATCATTACAATAGGAAGAGTAGTAATTTGTGGAACATTCATATACTGCCATGGCATAGTAATTATCCTCTTCGGGGGCATCGTGAATCTGAAATTCAAAAGCATCAGAGAGGTAGCCTTCAAAATCGACGCGACTCATCGGCTTGTATATCAAGTCGCTTACAGTCGGTGCCAAAGGGAATTTTTGGGTCGCAGAGATAGCGGGATAACCCTCTGCTTCGGCAGTGATTTTGTAGGTGTTACCGGCTTGTAGAGGAACAGATGATAGTGTTAATTGTGTTTGGTAACAAGGCCTTATGCTCTTAACAACTAATTCATAAATAGGAGAGCCGAGTGAGTCTTCACCTATGTATTCATCCCGAAATAAGGTGTCCGCTCCCTCGACAAGCTCTGTCATAAGTACCTCATTTTCATACAATTTCACAGTAGCTCCTCTAATAGGACCTATATCTTCATTGACCAAGATTCCGATACTATTATTCAAATATGCCTTCACCTGTATATCACCGGATTTGTAAAAACAAGAGAGTGTAATTTGAGGCTCTTGTTCAGGAACTTCGATTTCTACGACTTGTTCGCAAGCCATGATTAATATGATAAAAAGAATTGGTATATATTTCATGATTTTTTCTTTGAAACAGTTTATGGAGTTTATAGAGTGATTAGTTTACAGAGTTTATAAGGTGTATAAAGTTTATTAGTTTTGCCTACGGCAAAACTCTTCTTTGAGAACTAATCACTTCATGAACTCTGTAAACTTTATAAACTCCATAAACCGATAAACTAAAATTCAAATCCCCAACTGAATGAAGGAATGATAGTAAAAATACTGAGTTGTTTGAATACGTCTTTTCTATCCCAATCTTGTGTTTCGGGATCGAATTCGCGTTCGGTTGCTGAATAAATAAAAAATGGATTTTTACGATTGTAAGCATTGTAGGCACCTATCGTAAATCTGCGTTTATAGCGTTTTTTCTGTTTGACAAAATCTACGCCGATGTCAAACCGATGGTAAGGCTTCATACGAAAGGCGTTTTTTGCCGAAGGGCGTTCTACATCAAGTGGATAAGTAGTGTTGGGTAGATAGATTTCTGTTTTTGAAATGGGCAAGGTAATGGCGTTGCCTGTGCCATATACCCAGGTTGCAGAAGCACTGATACGCTCAGAAAATTGATGTCCGACGACAATTGAGATATCATGTCGGCGATCATATTTAAATGGATAAACACGCCCACCATTGATATTTTCAAATTGGCGATTGGTCCATGATAAAGTATAACCGAGCCAGCCTGTGGTCTTGCCTTTTTTCTTTTGTACAAATACCTCTGCGCCATAAGATTCGCCTTCTCCTATTTCTATTTTGTCTTGCCAATCACCAAAATCAATAAAGCTCGCGCCTTCTTTGTAAGAAATCAAGTTGTCCATTTTTTTGTAATATCCCTCTATACTAAATTCAAATTGGTCTCTGAATGTCTTTGCAACACCGAAGGCTGCCTGCCATGAAGATTCGGGTTCTATACGGGCAGTGGAGGGCAACCAAAGATCGGTCGGCAGACCGAGTCCTTCATTGGTGAGTAAGTGAAGATACTGCGTCATCATAGCATAAGAGGCTTTCACCGCTACATCGCCGGGCAACAGATAACGCAAACCCGCACGCGGTTGTACAGACCAATATAGTTCTTTTTCTACTTGAAAAGCAGAGCCATGTACGCCGATATTAACAGTAAAATTTTCACCGATTTTGATTTCATCTTCTACATAAGCTGTGTAATCCAAGGAGGTCGTATTGCCCTGACTGATGAGCGTATCAAGTGGAGCGAAGTCGCTTTCTGATATTGTAAAATTCAAAGCACCCGGTTTGAAAGTATGATGAGTGATACCTACACCAAAACGAATATAATTAGAGGGATTAGGCAGATAATCAAAATCGATTTTCCCTGCTACATCTTCTATTCCCGAAAGGTATTTTGCACCATAATTTGCTTCAAAAACATCACCTTGGAATTCATCCCTTTCTGTACTGGCTACACCTGTATCAAAATTGTAACGACTGTAAGTTGCTGTTACATTACTAAATAACTTATTGCTAAACAGGTGATTATAACGTAGAGCAGAAGTGATATTTCCCCAATCTAAAGTCGTTTCCAGACCAAAACTGTAATTATCATTAAGATTGTTATTATACCTTTCAGTTACATCTGCATAGAAGCGATCAGTTCCTGCATATACGCTTGCATAAAGACGGTCTTTTTCACTAAATTTATGATTAATTTTTGCATTAATATCATAAAAATAATAACCACCGTCAAAATCAACATCTTCCTCCTGTGCAGATGCTCGTTTGATAAAAGGTTTTGCCAATATATCCATATAACTACGCCTCGCCGAAACGATAAACGACGTGCGGTCTTTCCAAATCGGACCTTCGAGTGTGAGGCGTGAAGAAATCAAACCGATACTACCTGTACCTTTAAATTCCTTCATGTTGCCCTCTTTCAGATTAATCTCCACAACAGACGATAAACGTCCGCCAAAACGCGCTGGAAAACCGCCTTTTGTCAGCTTTACATTTTTGATAGCATCCGCATTGAAAACAGAGAAAAAACCAAAGAGGTGATAGACATTATAAACAGGTACGCCGTCCAGCAAAATCAGGTTTTGATCGGGGCTACCACCGCGTACATACAAGCCACTCGTTCCTTCGCCTCCTGACTGTACGCCCGGTAGCAGTTGCAGTGATTTCAAAACATCAACTTCGCCAAGCAGCGCAGGAAGTTTTTTGATTTGTGTAATCGGAACGGTGACTTGACTCATCTGTGTTCGTTGCTCTACGCGTTCGTATTTTTCGTTAGTGACAACTACTTCTTCGAGTACTGTACCTATACCGAGACTGAAATTCATCGTAATGTCTTTGTCCAAAAACAAGCGATAATATTTTGTCTCATAACCTATATAGGTGATACTCAAATAGACAGAATCTTTGGGCAAAGTCAGGCTGTAAAAACCAAAAAGATTGGTCGTCGTACCTTTACCTTTTTCCGGGTCAAAAATATTAGCGGCAATGAGTTTTTCGCCCGTATCGACATCCTCAATGTAACCACTAATTGTGTATCGTTCCTCTTGGGCATCCGCTTGGAGACAGCATAGCCATACCAGAACGAAAAGAACATAGTTGATTTTTTTCATTTTAGTAAAATATTGTTTATAAACCGGTTGTGGTTGTTTAAAGCTATTTGTGGTTCACGCTCCACCTCCCTATCGTCCTTCGTTTGCCGTCTGCCGTCCACCGAAGCGTCCGTCTGCCGTCCACCGTTGATAAATATTAGCAAAAGTTATACCTATAAAACTTCCTAATATCGCTCCCGCCACTACATCAAGCGGATAATGCACGCCTACATACACTTGCCCGTAAGCAATAGAAGTTGCCCAAGCGAGCAATGCCCAGCTCATCCATTTTCTCCGAAATACACTTAGCACAATAATTAAAAAAGCGGCTATCGCAAAATGATTAGTGGCATGTGAAGAGGTAAAACTATATCCACCACCGCATTTGACTAATTCACGGACTTCAAAGGTCAAGGTCGCATCATTACAAGGTCGTATTCTTTGAACGAGTGGTTTCACGATTTTGCTGCTTGTAAAGTCCGCCACGCCTATCGTAGCAATAGTAAATAAAAGGACAAGCAAACCGCGCTTTTTCCAATTTATCAATAAAAAAGACGCAATAAATACGTACAAGGGTATCCAAACATATTTACTTCTCCAATAAGGAATGACAGCATCAAAAAATGAATTGTGACATTGTCCGTTGAGTATATGAAAAAGCCATTCGTCCATGTGGTGTGTTGGGGTGTTGAAGTATTGACGTGTTGATGTGTTGAAGTACGCTAAGATATTAACTTATTGTTGTATAACTCGTACTTCAACACGTCAACACTCCAACACCTCAGCACTGTAAAATCAATCTCGGGGAGTCTTGTTTGTTGAAAGGATGAAGTTGGTAATTTCCGAAAGTTTTTTGTACAGTCAGTCCGGCTTTTTTCAATAATTGTGTCAACTCTTCTTGTGTAAATGCACGGACTTTTTCCTGATGTTGATGTTGTTTGCCTTCGGCTTCAAATGTTATGGTCTTAACTATGTAACCGTCAGCAATATTGCGTGTAATGTGAAATTTAACATCCGATAGTAATTTCTCTTCTTCTTTTACGAGATTAGCTGCCACATGGTTTACATTTAAAAAATCTATTACAAATACACCGTTTTCATTCAGTGATTTAGCAACATTTTTTAGAACTTTCAAATCATCTTTTTCATGTTCAAAATAGCCAAAACTCGTAAAGAGATTGAATACGTAATCGAAATAATTTATACGAAAACTATCTCGCATATCATGTTGAAAAAAAGAAAGATAGTCGTGTTCGGATTGTCGGGCGGCTTTGATACTTTGTTCTGACAAATCTGTACCCGTGACATCAAAGCCTTTTTCCGCGAGATAGATGGCGTGTCTTCCTTTGCCACAAGCCAAATCCCAAATCGTAGCACGCGTCGGTACATTTAAATGCGCCACCAAATTATCCATGAATAACCTCGCTTCCGCATAATCCCGATGTTGATATAGTATGTGATAATACTTTGAGTCAAACCATTCGGCAAACCAATTATTTTGTTCTGGCATCTTATTTTTTTTACTGACGTTACGCAGTAACGTGTCCTCAGTTTATCAGTCCGCAGACCGCAGTTATACGCAAACGTATTACACCTACTACAGCGGTCTTCGGACTGATAAACTGCGGACTATTTTTACTCAAAAACATTTTTGAACACCCCAATCAGGGATTTTACCTAACATCATTTATTTTAAAGAAAACAAAGATATAAAACTACATTATTGGTAGAAAGAAAAAAACAATGAAAAAAATCATGCTTTTATTTACATAAAATGAAAACTACCTTATCTTTGCACCGGAGGAATGGCAGAGTGGTCGAATGCACTGGTCTTGAAAACCAGCGTACCGCGAGGTACCGGGGGTTCGAATCCCTCTTCCTCCGCTCAACACAAGCCGCCTGATTCTTTGGAATTAGGTGGCTTTTTTTGATTCACATTTTGGTCATACAAACGTATTTCTATAATGAGTGAATTTTGAATGAAAGAATGAGTAAATCGTAATACTACTGGACTTATTTTATTGAAACATTTCAATACTAATACACTGTTTCACAAATTTATTTACTTTTTTGAGTATTTCTTTTAAAATGACTCTTCACCAAAAAATCCTTAAATACAGTGAGTATTCGCGTCATTTTTGATTCGATTCATTTCAAAATAAACGTCAAAAAATGTAAATAAATTTATAAAACAGTGTACTAAAATGATTCATTCATTCAAAAATCATTCATTCACTCATTGAGAATTTACACACAAACTAACAAAGATATGAACAAACAATTGATACTCACCAAACGCCCCGTTGGGCTACCTGACAAAGACACTTGGACACTTCGTGAAGAAGCAATACCGACCATTAAGGAGGGAGAAGTTCTTATTCGTCAGGATTATATCTCGCTCGACCCTGCGATGCGTGGTTGGATGAATGAAGGCAAATCTTATATCCCGCCTGTGGGTATCGGTGAGGTCATGCGTTCGGGGTCAGTCGGCGAGGTAATAGAGTCGCAACATCCTGATTATCAAGTCGGTGACTATATGACAGGCTGGGGCGGTGTACAACAATACATCGCAACAAACGGCGAAAATTGGTACAAAGTCGATCCTTCGATTGCGCCTTTGACGACCTTTATGGGAACACTCGGAATGCCCGGTATGACGGCATATTTCGGTATTCTCGAAGTCGGAAAAATTAAGGAAGGTGACATCGTTTTGGTCTCTGGCGCAGCAGGGGCGGTTGGCAGTGTAGTCGGGCAGATTGCGAAGATTAAAGGTTGTCATGTGGTCGGTATCGCGGGTGGACCGGAGAAGTGCAAATACATCGTCGAAGAGCTTGGTTTTGATGCAGCGATTGATTACAAAAATGAAGACCTCAAATCCGCAGTGAGAAAAGCCTGTCCGAAAGGTATTGATGTGTATTTTGACAATGTCGGTGGCGAAATGCTTGATGTTGCGCTGTCATCTTTGCGTATGCACGCAAGGATAGCGATTTGTGGTGCTATTTCTCAATATAATAATATGCAAGCCGTCAAAGGTCCGAGTAATTATCTCTCTTTATTGGTCAATCGAGCTACGATGGAAGGTTTCGTCGTGATGGATTATTCCAAAAAATATATGGAAGCTGCCATGCAAATGGGCGGCTGGATGATGGAAGGTAAATTAAAAACCAAAGAAGATATTTTTGAAGGTATTGAGAATTTTCATGATACTTTTTTACGATTGTTTAATGGAGAAAAATTGGGGAAATTGATATTGAAAGTATCTGAAAATTAGACCTACACTTTAAATTGATGTTGCATTAGTAACAAGTAATTGGGATTACTCTAATTCAAGTTGCGGATAACCGCAACAGTCGATAGTCAATGGTTGATAGTCCATAGGGAAACGTGAAATACCGTAAAAATTACGACTACCTATGGTCTATGGACTGCCGACTGTGGACTATAGTTACTCTAAATATTAAAAATGAAATACATTACACTCGTTTTCAGTTTATTACTATCAACAAGTTTTCTATATGCCCAAAGTCCTTGGACACAAGAGAAAGGCTCTGGTTTTGGGCAATTGTCGATTATGGCAATTCCGAAATACAGCAAATTTTTCGTCAAAGACTCCAGCGATTTATTTACGACAAGCCGAGAGTATTCCGAAACATCGGTGCAAGCCTACGTAGAATATGGCGTGATTGAAGGCACTACATTGGTCTTGGATGCTCCGATAAAATTCCTCTCTGCCGGAGAAAAATTATTAGATTCTTTGGGAACAACTGAATCCGGTAATCTGACCTCACTTGGTAATGTTCGATTTTCCGTTCGGCAGCAAATTTATAATGACGGAATTGCCGTTGCAGCACAACTTGGTGTAGAAATACCAACTGGAAAGTATGACGATGCAACTGGATTACGCACGGGTTATGATGCGTGGACATTTACGCCGAGTGTGAGTGTAGGCAGTGGATTAGGCAAAGGTTATATCTTCGGATATGGTGGTGTAGGGATTCGCACGAATGATTATAGCAATTATTTTAATGTAGGTTTCGAAGGCGGGTATAATATCTTCGAGCCCTTTTGGGCAATGTTATTTTTTGATGTGATTCAGTCGTTTGAGAATGGCGAGCGTCTTGACCCACCTAATAATGTACAAACCGCTTTTTATGTCAATAATCAAGAATGGGCATCGCTCGGTTTGAAGTTATTGTATAATGTCAATGATAATATCGGCTTGATGCGCGGTGATTTATTGGAGCTGCGTAATGTGACCAGCTCTGTTAACTCAAGCATTTCTGCCGGCACATCGTCTCAGCTTGCCGCATTAGATGAGCTGATAGAGGTTAATGAAGAAACCAACCGCGTTATAGAGCAGGGCGGCGGGTCTAATGGCGGCGGAAGCACCAGCACGAATTAGCACGCCATGAGTCTTTTTATCGCCCATATCACAAGCTACGCGCCCGACGGCACACCAGACACCCTCTATGTGTCTGATGAACCTGTTGCGCCCTTGCCGCATGATGATCCCGATGCGCCTAATCGTATTTACTTGCCGATTCTGATTGAGGCTGCGAATATCCGGCGAGATCTGTTTGGCGATGTGACGCAAGGCGGCGGCGAGCGCGGCTATGGTATCATGCGGCTCTCCAATGCGGATAAAAGCCTTCAGGCCTATCGGCAGTATAGTTTCGGTGCGATTGATATTTACCGCTATGTTCCTGGCACGCCGCTCAATCAGGCCATACACATATTTGCGGGCCGGGCGTCCAAGGCAGGCTGGGGTCATGCGACAAAGTCTAGTGCCTCTTTGACCTTGAATGTGCGGGATGACTTTCAAATTCTCGAGACCAACATTCAAACCACTAAATATGCCGGCACGGCTTCGGGCGGTAATGTTTTAGACGGCGAGGAGGGGCTGACGGGACAAGTCTTGCCGCTCAGCTTTGGGGATTTGTCAGAGGCACATGCTCCCGGCATTCTGGTCTCTCCAGGACAGCAAATCTGGCAGGTGAATGACAGCGCCATTGATAGTTTCGATGTTATCTATGATCGGGGTGATGATGCCGGCTATGTGCTGGACTCTGATTTGGATGAGGCAGGATTTTTGGCGGCCACCCCCGTCATGACGGAATATGTCACCCATAAAGCCAAGGGCCTGATCAAATTAGGCGGTAGTCCTGTCGGGCAAGTTGCCTTTGGTTTGACCGTCAATACGGATGACACCCCAAGGGCCATCATTAAGGCGCTGTTATTGCAGGCTGGTATTGCGAGCAGCCATATCAGCGCTGACTTTGATGTGACAGGCGGGCCTAAAATCGGGCTTCACCTGACGGGCGAAACGACGCTGGCGAATGTCATCCGCTATGCGGCCCGCGCGGAAGCGGCCGCTGTTATGCCTGACAGCGCCGGTGTCTGGCGCTATGATCCTGTGAAGGTGCCTGACGCGGCCGCAGATTATAATCTGCCTTATGATGATATCTTGGATTTAAGCTCCGATGGTGACCAAACCTCACCTGTTTGGCGGGTCAAAGTTGGGTATGGCCGTAATCATAAAACCCTCTCGCGCGGGGATTTGGCCCCCGCTGTGCGCGGCACAGCCAATGAAGCGCTTATGACAACTGAGTGGCGTTATGCCGAGGCGAGCTCTCAGGCGACATTGGATAGATTTCCCTCTGCTCTTGAGAAAGATGTTCAAACGCCTTTGCGGCTTGCGGCGGACGCTCAGAGCCTCGCAGATAGCCTTTTAAGTGTTTTGGGCCCGCAGGCTGGCGGCGGCGCGAGAGAGCGCCTGAGGCTTGTTCTGCCCTTTGACGATGCTCAACAGAGCCCCAACATACAGCAAAAGGAAAACGCGCCTTCAGCCAGCGGTGAAGCATGGCGCAATTGATGTTATCGCCGTAATGCGCCTTAGCCTCTTTAATGGCCGCCATGACCTCCGAATAAAGCGCCTCACGGGCCTGCTCCCAGACCTTCTTATAGACCGCCTCTGTCTGAATATCGCGCATCGCCTAGCTCTGTGCCGTAATTTGATCAAAGGCCGCCTGAGCACGGGTCTCAGCGGCTGTTATGGCTGTCACAATGTCCTGCGGCGATACGGCGGCCTCAATCCCGGCTACGGCCCCGGCTTCAATGCTGGCAATCAGTAATGACAAAT
>ENA-ORXR01001844-ORXR01001844.1-marine-metagenome-genome-assembly--contig:-NODE-1844-length-21416-cov-128.005624_pt1 | contig 21416 bp, 20 predicted proteins | sample MGYA00237866_ERZ511479 | MGnify/ENA metagenome assembly ERZ511479 | reverse complement strand
GCTCGGGAAGCCCCTCGCCCTCCAGTTTTTAGATTAAATGAAAACGTTACGGGTCGTCTTGATCGTCCGGACTCGCCGTGTCCGGTATGGAGTTTCTTGAGGTCCACGCTGAAACGGATCTTTCGCTTTCCTTCTCGATGCTCGTCGATATCGACACCGGCTTCCAAAGGGTTCATCAGGCCAGCACCGCATGTATGGCGCTCCTAAATAACAGGATCATCAGCCTGTATGCCTACGCACCCAGAGATGAACTGGAATGGACGCGGACCGCCGCTCGCGATTACCAAGTACAGTACTTGCTGACAATCCCAACAAAGCGGTAGGCCCCCGTTTCGATTGGTCTAAGGTACGTAACAAAGCACTGATTGGCGCGGTGGTCGGCGGGGGATTCGCCCTCTTTTTCAGCCTGTTCAAACGGAACGAGAACGAAGCGAGCTGAGTGCCTCGGGCGAGTTTTAGAACTCAAGCCGGTTGCAGGGTGACTCGATGAAATAGTGGTCGCCATCATCGGACTCGGTTTCCACATAGGGAGAATAGGCGCAGCCGGGAAGGCTGAATCGGAAGGTGGGGCGGCCGCCATTGGTTCGGCCTTGATAGTCGCCGGCTTCCTCGCCGAAGGGTCCGAACAGACGCATTTCTCCGGCGCTTGAAGTCGCCGGCAGCAGGACAACCGCATTGCCGTCGGCTTCGGACACCGGCTTCCACACAAAGAACTCACCACTACCCGACGTGGTCGCTGGCGCTTTAGCAACCGGGTCGTTCGTGGTGCTGTCGGTCGAGTCTACGGGATCTGGCGCCGGCGGGTTCGGGTTTGTCGCGATGGTTTGGTTTTCGTCCTCGAACACGAAATGGTCCTCCTCGCTGCCGCTGCCACCGCAGCCTGTGAGGAGGAAAAGCAGTCCGGAAATGCAGAAAATGCAACCGAGGCGGAGCAATGATTTCATGGTTCTCATACTTATTGAGACTTTGCCGTAAGATTGCGCCGCTCTTACGGCAAAAAATGTAAAACCGAAATCGCATGAGAAAAAAGAAATACGCGTTCCTCTCGGCTTCCGGCAAATCAGATCCGGGGAAGCGGAGGGAAACCAACGAGGACCGAATCCTGTTGCTCCCCGAACTCGGCTTCTTCTGTGTAGCCGACGGCATGGGAGGCGAGTCGGCGGGTGAATGGGCTAGCCAAGAGGTGATCTACAAGCTCGCCGAGGGACTGCAATCCGTCGAGGAACAGCCGACCTTTGATAACCTGTTGCGCAAGCGTCGGGTCGCCATGGCCTCCACCCGCGTCGCCTCGCGCCTGATTCGGGTGCACGCGCAGCGGGAAGGCAGTGGGCGGTCCGGTGCCACCGTCGTCATGCTCTTACTCGATGCCGCGCAAAAACGCCGGGGTGCGATCCTTCACGCCGGGGATAGCCGTATTTATCGCCTGCGGGACAAGGAGTTCGACCTCCTGACCGTCGACCACAATGTTGCCGCCTCAGTTGGCGCGAGTCCGAAATCGATCCCAAGTGCCCTGCGCAACCAAGTCACGCGGGCAATCGGCATCGAAGGCCGCGACGAACTTGAGACGACGACGATTGATGTCATGGCGGGCGACCGTTTTCTGCTCTGTTCCGATGGTCTGACCGACATGGTTGATGATCCGACGCTCCAGCGGATGCTCGGCGGGAACGAACGGCTCTCCTCGTTTCAACTTTGCGCCAAACTGGTGGAAGAAGCCAACCGCAACGGCGGACGTGACAACATCTCGGTCATCGTCGTCGATATTCAGTCGCATCCAGATTTCGCCTGTCCGAGTCCGATGCTGACGGATCCGGACGCGCCTAAAGAGCAACGAGAAACAACCGGCTTCGTCGAAGTTCAGGAGAGCGAGTCCGCGATCGAGGACTCAAAGAATTTCACCCAAGAGGCGGACACGCCCTCCGTCGGATTACCGCCGGCTGCATGGGAGGACAGGCAACAGACGTCGTCGCCGTCGACCATCATGAACGTCATCGCGGTCTTGCTGTTCCTCGCCTTCCTCGTCTTTCTGCTGATCAACGTTCTGCCCTTGGTCTTCGCCGGCATCTGAAAATGCATATTTTGGCATAAGACCCGGAGTTGGCGCGGCAAGCCGTGGGAAACATGAACGCCAACACAAACGCCAAGCAAAACGTAGACTTGGACCGCCATCAGGACACTTCGGAAGCGGTTTCCACGGACGCCAAACCAGCTCCAGGGTTCGCTCGACTATTGGCCTGCGAGCACGGCGGCATCGCGATGGAATACATTCTCCTGAACATCACGATCATGGTCATCCTCGTCACCGGAGGTCTCACCTTGTTCAATCCTTCCGGTGCTGCCGTCGGCGGGGAGTACGGCTTGTTCGGCCAGGCTTTCATCGACTGGTACCAACGGATCGTCATCGGCATCTCCCTGCCCATTCCGTGACCCTCTTTTAAAGAACCAACCACCAACGAAAAAAACCAAAAGCAATCACATGAAACGCATCCAAACCAAACGCTCTCCGCTCCAACGTCAGCGTCGCCGCAATGCCGGCCTCGCCATGATGGAATACGTCATTCTCGGAACCGTTATCGCCGCCGCCGTGCTGGTCGCCGCCATCTTCTTCGGCGACGCCATCGGCAGCCAATTTCGAGTGATGACGCATGCCGTAGCAGCGCAACCGGCTGAAGCCGTGACGCAAACCGAGGCCACCCGTGGAATCGCCGACGACGCGGACGCTGCGGCCAAAGAACACCGCGACGGCATCGTCAACTACGAGTAGTCCGATCGGACTCCGAACAACGCGAGAAGGCACCCATGGATTTCAGCATTCTGTTAGTTGGCGTCACCATCTGGACGCTCGTGCTGTGCTGGCATGATTGGAAATCACGCACCCTGCCGAACCTGTTAACCATCACCGGTTTGGCGATCGTGCTCGCGGCCCGTTACGGCCTAGGAGGCGCGCCGATGTTCATCGACGGCTTCCTGGCTGCGGCGGGTGCCTTTCTATTCCTCTTTTTCCCCTTCCTGATGCGTGCCGCCGGTGGCGGCGACGTAAAAATGATCGCGGCCTGCGGTGCCGTCGTTGGCTTGAAGGGGCTGCTCTTTTTTCTGTTCGCGACCTCCGCCGCTGGCGTGGTCTTTGCCATCGCCATGGTGGTCTGCGGACGGGCCAATGCGGCTCGGATCAAGCATCTACTGCGTTCGGTCTTCGACTTCCGCTACGATCGGGCTGCTGGCAAAACGGCGCTCCCCGAACGCGCTGAGGAATCCGTCCGGGTGCCGTTCAGCATTCCGATCACCCTCGGCCTCCTCTCCACTTTACTTTTGATATGAACCTCCGTCGGTTAGCCAAAGACGAGCAAGGCTCGCTCATGCTGGAGTTCATTATCTGCATGCCGGCCTACATGATTCTGCTGTTCGGCTGCGTGCAGTTCGCGCACCTGTGGATGGGCCGGCAAGTGGTCCACTACGCCGCGTATTGTGCCGCTCGCAGCGCCCTTGTCAGCGTGGCGGATCCCGGCGGCGAACGACCGAATATGAGCACGCTCGAACCGGGCGGCTTCCTCGAACTATCATCCGCGTCTGCAGATGACGAAATTGACCATGTCCTTGACAGCGAGTCCGACATCCGTGGCTTGGCGAGCGCCATCCGGGTCACGCAGTGGCTCGGCATCGGAGACGAAAGTACGCGCGAAGGCACCAATGCTCATCTTCCGGGTTGGGGGAATGTCCTCGCCAGTAATGATGCGGTCGAGCGAACCCGTTGCGCTACCGACTTCAATGACTGGAACGTCGGTGCGACGGTCACCTACGACTTCCCTCTGATCACGCCCTTGGTCGGACCATTCATCGCGGCGATCACAGACAATGACCCCGACAACGACGACATTGGGTTTGGCATGGGCCTTGTTGGCCGCACCGAAGGCATTCGAGTGATCAATGGACCCCAGAGCAACGCCACATATAAAAAGACGAACGCAGACGGATTTCCTCGGATCACCCTTCACCAGACGGTGTGGCTGCCCAAACCGTTCCGCAGTGTGATGGAGCGCGGCCAAGAGCGTACACACCATCACCATCACCATTGACCATGATGTTTCGTTGTGCATCCACCACGGCCAAACGACTTCTCGATGAGGAGGACGGCGTCATTATTCCGATGACGGTCGTCGTCTTTCTCTCCTTGTTCCTGATCGGTGCCAGCGTGTTCGCCATCTCCGAACAAGTGCGCTACCGCATGGAAATCCAAAACGCGGCTGATGCCGCCGCTTACTCCGGCGCGGTCGTCCAAGCCGACACCTTAAGCCGTATGGCGGCCATCAACCGTGCCATGGCTTGGACCTACACCCAGCAAGCCAAAACCGAAATGGAGTATATCACGCTCGCTTGGCTCGATCTCACTATGCAGGATTACCAACGCGACAAAGAAAACGCACGTAGCCGTTTTGCCGATTTTCCGAGTTTTGGACCGCGATGCGACCTGCGCTTCTCGCCCGACGAACCCGGTTCGACCTGGGGAATCGGCTGGGCACCATGGCTGCCGGCAGGCGTCTGGACGTTGTGGATGGGTGATGATTATTTCCAAAGCGCTGCGCCTTGGGGGCAGATGATTGAGATCAACCGGGAAGGTCGTTTCGTGTCGGAAGTCGAACTCGCGTTGGACATTGGCCGGGCCAAATACGGTGACGACTTCCACATTGCGCGCGACCTGATTGACGACGACCACGGCCGTATCAACGGGATGAATCTCGCACTCGACGATCTCGCCGATCATCTCGACGACCGGGTCCGAGCGGCGGCAGCGGAAAGCCTGCAACGCAATCTCAGCCAAGGCGAGGAGGACGACTACACCTTCACCATCCGACACGGTGGCGAGGCCCCCTATTTTGAGGAGTTCACTGAGGAACACGACCGCAACTTCATGTTGATGGGACGACGTGAGTATAAAAATTCCAGGGAACACGAAGCGGACGAACTCGGTAACGGCCACGACGTTTGGTACTTGTTCGACCGCGAAGGCGACGAGGGGTTGATCCGGAAATACCAAGTCGGATTGCCCGACATTTTGGTCAGCCGCTTCTGGTCCTACGGTATATTCTACCCCCCGCCGGTTTCTATTGAATCGCCAACAGGCGAAATGATCGAGCTTTGCGTTTACATCCACGAGCGGTCGTTGGGAGCGACTCCCCACGAAGTGGAGACGGAGGTCCGGGCCGACGACGAGCGCATCTATGACGAGACCTACTACAACAGTGCCCTCGCCCGACCGCGGCGGATCGCCCCCGAATTTTTTGGCGAGCAAGGGAGTATCGTCGTCGGCGTGAACCGTCCTTTGCGTCACCCGTTCTCCATGCTCGGCGACGCGGTCGTCGACTATTACGAAGGCTTTGATCTGACGGACCGTTCGATGTGGGCGGTCGCTGCAGCCCGGGCGGGGTTCAAGGATCTTGGCCGTGAAAGTCCGGATGGCGAGGCCCGGTACGACGACGAGTCCGGGTTCTATAACCCGACTTGGGAATCCAAAGTCGTACCGATGCGCGTTTGGAACGGCGACGGGGACATTATCGACACGGATGATCTCGTCGGCAGCAAACCCGCCTTGTCCGGCCAAGACGAACGCCATCACGGCAACCTGATGAATTCGGACTGGGACGCCGTCATGTTGCCGCTCACCCGCGCCTGGGCGGAAACGGATGACGGGGATTGGGTGCAATCGCGGGGCGCCAAAGTCCTGACTGAAATCCGCAACCATTCCGAGTGGCACGATGTCCACTTTGCGTCCGGAGTTGACGGCCCAGACGCCTACGGCAACACACCGCCTCCGCTAACCAGCGGCAGCGGCGAACTGGATTTCGGCATCCTGCCCGAGGACATGATTTTACACTAAACACGCTGGATGAGGGTCCAACAACACAACCAACAACCCAAGAAATGGTGAAACAACATGAAACGAATAGGCTTTGTCGCCGTCCTCCTGGCCCTCACTTTTATCGGTGACGCCATGGCGGAGAACTCCCAAGCGACCCCACAACAACTCCAGACCGGTCTGGACCACGCGGTAGAGGTGAACACCTTCCGCATGGCCGCCCTGTCCAATACCCCAGATGCCGTTGAGCGCTGGGGCACACCCGCGTTCCAGAAAAAATGGACGGCGACAACCGAGCAGTTCTTCGACACCAAAGCGGGCGACTTCGAACTAAAAGACTTCCTCGCTGGCGCCATCGGTTACGGTGGCTGTATCAACGAAGATGCCAGCATCATCGGCCTCTACAATATCTGGAGCGACGGCGCCCTCGTGGTCGAAACCCAACATCTCTCAGGCCGAGTCCAGTTGAAGGACTTCCTGTTCGTGTCCGGTCAAACCCTGCGTGGCGAAAAGCTTGGCGCCATGAATGATCTCTTCGACCTGTATACAAAGACCGACAAAATCGAACGCTTCCTGGCCGACCGCTACCGCCGCACGACCAAGGGATTTGAAACCTTCTATCCCGCCAACGGCCAAACCCAGGTCTTGCCAGCGTCCTTATCCAAGGTGATCGCCGAGTCCGACAAGGAACTCAGCGCCATCAAGTTGAACACCATGTACCGGCGTACTCAGATGTTTTCCCGCATGACCAAGCTGCCCGGGAAGAACGACATGCCGATGTTGAAAACCGTCCAAACCGCGGTGCGCAACGGCACCGTCGCCGAGCTCAAAGACCACATGGTCGCCAAGCAGGATCCGCGCGTGACCAAACTCATCGACGAGATGCCGGTCATGCTCCGGTCAAAAGTCACGCCGATGTTCCACCGTCGGTTGAAAAACGGCGCCATCGTCGTCCTCGTGAATGCGGAGACACCCCGCTGGATCTACCCCGTCTATCTGTTCGACAAGAAGGACGGCACTCAGGATTTCGCGATGCGGATCTTCGATCTGAACGTCAGCGACAAACTTCCACAGTAAAAGGAGAGGATCATGAAACAGCACATATCTAATTTTATTGTCCGTCCCTTTATATTACTATTTCTATTGTTCGGACTGATGGCCAACGCCTACGGCGAGCCGTCGGACACCGGGAACAGCTACTGGGACAGCCTCGAACAAGTCACCGACAACCGCGACCCGGGCATCTTGGGTGTTAGTGTCGGGGACACCCCCAGCATCTTCGATGTCCCGGACCCCGGTGATGTTGTGGTATTCGTTGATAACAACGAGATCCTGGCGGAGTATTTCCCCATCCTGATGGGCAAGGTCCAAAGCACACTGGAGGCTGCGCCAGGTGGCAGTGTCATCTGGGACAAGGTCAACGCCGTGTTTGGCAGCAGTCATCTTGATGATGCCCTCAACGCACTCGAGGTGATTGGACACGTCGCCGACTTCGCCTTTGCCGCAAAAGATATCGGCGAAGCCTACATGGACGATGATCAAGAGGCCTTTGGAGATGCCGTCTTCAATCTCAGCGAGATGATCGTCGTCAAACTCGGTGAATGGGCCGGAAGTCATTTCGGACCATCGATCGGCGCTCAAATTGGCACCATGATCAATCCCGGGATCGGTACCGCTATCGGCTGGCTCGGTGGCAAGATCTGGGGAGATAACATCGGGGGAAAACTGGGCGAGTGGCTGGTCGGCTTCTTTGAAGACGACATCAAATCACTAGCCGATCGACTCTACACCCGCTTGAAAGATGGTGGAGGAGGCTCCAGAGGCGGGTCCGGCGGCGACAGTTCTCTGGACCTACCCGTCGATACGAACGCTGGCGCAGACACCTTCGTCGTCCCCCACCCCGGTCCCTTCGGCCCTGGCGGAGGTCCCGGCGGGAACGCGCTCAATCCGGGTCAGCCCAGAACCTACCCCGACTGGGGTCCAGGTCAGGGCCCCGGTGGGAACGGCCTAGGTACCGGCCATCCGATGCACGCCCCCTTGCATGGCGCCAGTCCGGAAGTGAACAATGAACAAGAGATCAAAGACTTTGGAGTCGGCCAAGTAGGACCGCGTTAATCGAACCTCATCCAACAATTCCTCTTCGGAGGAGTTCCCTTCCCTGTCTCAGGGAAGGTTTTTTTTTTGGCGTAAGAACCAGGAACCGACCGGTCAATTCCTATGAAACCAGTTATGAAATTCTTTCGTCCGACATTATTTGTTCTCGCCCTTTCCTGCACGTTCACCTGCGCCGAAGAACCGGCAGACACGAGGGCTCTTTGGGAACTCGGCTTCGGCCAGACGCTCGAAGCGGCACCGCCGCAAACCCAAGGAAACCAGCTCATTGAAGTCGCCGAAGGTCTGCGTCAGGAAACCGTGCGCAGCACGTTCTTAAATACGTTCGCCGCGCCGAACGTGGACCGAGTTCAGCCGCAATCAGACGGAAGCGAATTTGTGGCCGCGCAACGCGCCCGGCGTTTCGTTCGACTCGGCATTTTACTGCGCGACGAGGGAGCGGACGAGGCCACCGCCTTGCAGGAGAAAATCCGCCATACCGAAAATCGGATGCTCAGGATGACCGAGAGAGAACGTGAAAAGTTGATCAACCCAGCGACCAACCAACAGTATACGGACAGAGATTTGAACGCCGCCTACGAACGCGCCCTAGAACGCCAGCGCCGTGGCGAAATCGCCGTCCCAGAGCCGACACCAATCCCCCCAACACCGACCCCGACGCCCGAGTCAGCACAAGGAACCGGCATGGTATGGCCGGTCGCTAACAGCGCCGCCATGGGTGACGGCTTTGGTCCGCGCGGCACCCACCCTGTCACGGGTGCGCCAAATGCCATGCACCGTGGCATCGACTTCAGTGGGCCGACCGGCACGCCCATTTATGCGTCACTAGGAGGCACCATCATCCAATCGAAAAGCGACTGTACCATCGGCGACCATCGTTGCGGGGGCGGCTGGGGGAACCACATCATCATCGACCATGGCAACGGTCTCAAAACGGTGTACGCTCACCTCTCCACCTTGAATTTTACCGCCGGCCCCGTGAGCAAAGGCGATGTCATTGCCGGCATGGGTGATACCGGCTCATCAACCGATCCCCATCTTCATTTTGAAGTGTGGAAGGACGACGTTCGAGTGGATCCACTCGGACACCTCCCCACCCGCTAGTCGTTCCCCACCCGCACAGAAAAAAGGCACAAGGCCCTGCATTTGCAGGGTTTTTTTATGCCCCAGAAAAATTGGCGAATTGACGTAAGAGCCGATCAAGACCCGGCAAGCCTTGGTTGTTAGCCCAATGCAACCGAAACCATACGCCAACCAAATACAGAATATCCCTTTCCTGATCTTGATCGTTCTCTCGGTCGTGATCGGTGCGTTTTGCAGTTTGGCGCAGGAGGATGCCATTCGTTCGTTCGGGGCTCCGGTCGCCTCAAACCCAGCGGATGCAAAGGACCGCGCCCTCATCGCCAGCTACCAACAAAGCGGGTTCCACAAAGCGGTCGCGACCGGAGATCTCCAGAGTGTACGTCGTTTCATCCAGGCTGGCGCGAAGATTGAAACCGCCCATCCAAAAACGAAAACCACGGCGTTGCACCTCGCGGCGCACCACGGCCACCTTGATATTCTCGATCTGCTGCTGCGTCTCGATGCGAACCTCGAAGCGGCGAATATGGTCGGCAGCACCCCCTTAATGATCGCGGCGCAAAGCGGGAATCTCCGCGTGGTTAATCGCCTAATCGGCGCGGGTGCCTCGCTCCAGGCCACCGATGCCAAGGGGCGAACGACTGCCAGCTTTTACGCGCCGCTATCCGCAAAACCGGAACTTGTCCGGGCGGTCGTCGAAGCTGGCGGTAAGATGGCCGTGCCAGATCAATTCGGCAGCGACGGTTTGTTCCGCGCAGTGGATTCCGGCAACGCTGAAATTCTGGTATTCGCGCTTGAGGAAACGCAAGACGCCAACACGAAAAACAGACTCGGCCTCAGTCCGCTTCACACCGCTGTCCTGGCGGAGAATGCCGACAGCGTCCGCCTGTTGGTCCGCCACGGCGCGAACCCAAAACTCCTGCCACTCAACGTTCGACGCAATGCGCCGGCCGAGATCCGCCGACTACTACAATAACCAGCGACAACCCAACGTACGACCCAAGGTAACAACCACGAACCCGCTCCGATGAATCCGCTCGCGCCACTCTCCAACCTGCTCCACGACGAACGCGGCTCGGTGTTGATGGAGTTCCTGATGGTGGTGCCGATGTATCTGATGTTGCTCGGCGGGCTGGTCTGGGTCGGCGAACTCGGACTCGTGCGGCAGAAGAATGTGGTCGCAGAACGATACGTGGCCTACAACCTGACCAATCGCTACCGTGACGCTTCTGCGGCGGAACTGCTGGCTGAAGTAGAAGCCAAGTTTTTTACCGAGTTCGAAAACAGCAGCGTGATGCTGCCCGATGCCGAACGCGAAGATGTCGGCCTTTGGAAACGCACCGGACACGCTAGGATCGAATCAGAAATCGGCGCGATGTCCGCCATTACCGGGCTGCTGCGGATCGGCGATGTGTTCGGCAACAATCCGAATCCCCCACCCCTCACCATGAACGTCGCCGGTTCGGTTGGCGGTCACACCGTCCTGATGCGCGGCGAGAAAACCTACGAACTCGACGAATCCGGGGACGTTAATTGGAAGGAGGTCTTAGACGATGTCTGGTGGCCGTAGTGTTTGTCGGACCTTGCTGTTGCTCTGCATGCTAGCCGTTACCAGCGCAGCCGAACGACCAATTCCGCCCTTGGCCGAAGTCGTACATCGCGACGCGGAGGCCACCCGTGGGTTCTATCCGGGGATGCTCGAAGCAGCTCAACGCCGCTTCACCCAACGGTTTCATCGCGCCGGCTATGATGGCGAATTGCTCGTCAAACAGGACAAGACCCGACTGTTTCTGTGGACGCGGAAAAAACGTCATGAGCAACCAGAACGGTTTTTCCTGCATCTCACCCAGCATGAGATCGGGCGGACGACGTTTCTCCTCGGCCACGATCCTGGCGAGCCTGACTCCACCTTGAAAGATCCGGCGAAGTCCACGCAACCGCCGCCCAGTGCAGACGCCGACACGTCGTTGCCCTCCCTCCCTAAAACCGTCCCGACAATCCCTTTGAAGCCCTAAGCCGACCCGCCATGAAAAACTACGTCCCCCTTATCTTGTCCGTCTGCCTCGGTGTCGCTGCAGTTCTCGCCGTCAGCCGCCTGATTGCCAAAAACGATCCGAGCCCCCAAGTCATGACAACCGTGGCGAGTCCGAGCAAGGACATCGAAGCCGGTTCGGTACTCGTTCCGGGAAGTCTGGTAAAGCGAGAGGTTCTCAAGCGCGACCTCCCGCACGGCGCCTATCTGTGGAGAGACGTGAGCGATCTCATGGACCAAACCGTCACCCAAGACCTCAAGGATGGCGACTATATCTACCCGTCCAGCATCAAACTTCCCAACCGCGGTGGTGCGGCGATGATCGGTGAGGGCGAGGTCGGGGTGGACATTTCGATCAGCAAGAGTGGCATCACTCCGTTCCTCCGCCCCGGCCACGAGATCATGATTGCCGCCACCACCACGGCCATCCGAATGGCTGAGAGCTTAAAAGGAATTGGCGAAGTCGAACGACGGAAAGAAACCGCAACGACGGCCGTGTTCCCAAAACTCCAAATTCTCGACATCGTACACGACGACCGCGACTCCTACCTGCTGCTCACCATGCGTCCGGCCGATGCCATGTTGCTCAAACGCGTAGTCGCCACCTCGGAGGTGAGTATTTTTCTCCGCCGGACCGACGACAGTTCGAACAGCACGCGCCAGGATATCCCCTACCTGGTTGACGAGGCCACCTTCCAACAACTGCTGAAAGGTCTGCACGAATACACGGTGCCAATGAAGATCGGCACCGTCAGTCAACGTTAAGCCGTTCTTCGCTCACGCGGCCGCTCACTAATTCTGTTGAGATAAATCATGAACCGACTCCTCCCCACATGTTTTCTTGTCGTACTTCTGTTTCTCCCCGCGTTTGGCCAAGTCGGCGACGAGGTCATCGAACTCACGCTTGGCGATCTTAAAGAAATCTCACTGCCCTTCGAAGCCACCGGCGTGGGCGTCGGCGATCCCTCCGTGGTCGACGCCAAACTTCCGGAACGCAACGTGTTGATGCTTACCGCGAAAAAGGAGGGCACCACCGGCGTGATTGTCAAAGGCATCGTCGGCTCCACTCGCTACGAAGTCCGGGTTGAGCCAGACACGCATTCGCTCATTCGTTCGGTTGGGGATTTGCTCGAAGGCGTTCCCGAAATCGAAGTGAGCCGCGGTCATGGCGGACGGGTGATCCTGCGTGGGACCGTCAGCAATCCCGAACGCTACGCCATGTTCAAAAAAGTAGAGAACGCGTTCCAAGGCGACGTGATGAGTTTCGTCGAGTTCCGACCGGCCGACGAGATTCTGGCCCGTTTAGAATCAGCGATTAAACATGGCGGTTTCACGATCATTCCCGAAGGTCAGACCGGCCTGCCCGAGCAGATTGCGCTGTCCACCGACGGAAGTGTCATCACGCTACGCGGCAAGGTCTACAGCCAAAAACAGCTGATGAAACTCGCGGCTATTCTCTCCGCCCAACGATGGCTGGTGATGCAGGATAAGGAGGAGAGAAGCTCGCTCGGATCCGGCGAACCGTCCGGTGAAGGACGGGTAAGCGCCTATTTGGATATCGAAATCGAGGAGACCGTGATCGACCTCGACGTGCGGGTGATCAGCGTCGACAGTGCCAAACTGACCGCCCAGGGCTTTAACGCCTTGCGCAACGCCCAACTCGATACCCGCGCGATCTTTGGCCAAGCCTACGGCAGCATCGGCCGCTTCAACAAGGTCGGCAATCAAGCGGGCAACTACCTGCTCGACCTCAGCATGAACAGCACGTTCAACCTGATCGACGCTTTCAACGAAGACCATGTCAGCAACCGGATCGATATCGGCGGACACCTGATGTTCAGCAGTGGGGTTGAAAGTGAAGACAACCCGCCCGCCGTCATGCGCAGCGGCAAAACCTTCCTGCTGCAACCGCGGGTCGGCTTTGGCGGCACCTCCTCCGGCTTTCAAACATTGACCACCGGCTTTAACATCACCGCGAGTGGCGTTCGGATCAGCGAGAACTTGGTTTCCTTGAACGTGTCCCTCGACATGCGTTCGGCACAGAACCCAGGCCAAGCGGCTTTTGTCACGCAGGACGAGGTGCTGATCAATCGCAACATCGTGGTGCCCTTCGGCAAAACCATGGTGCTCAGCGGTAAAAACGAATTCAAGACGGGCAAGAATTCCGACGGCCTTCCAGGCGTGAAAAAAAATCCGGTGATGAAATTTTTCACGAGTTCGAGGAAGAAGGATTCGCAGCTCTCACGCCTGGTTCTGATGGTCAGCCCGCGTCGTCCGCCAGAAGCGATGTCGACCATTCCGGTGCGCGCCGAAACGCTGCCGCTCACACGCACCATCCGTGAAGGATACCGCGCGCCACCGCCTAAAAAACCGTTTTTCCATACCCGGTCGAACTCCCTTGGAGCCATGGCTCGCCCAGTGGTCGCCGGGGTCCGCCCGATGCAGGCGACAAGAAAACCCACGACGCCAAGTCGTGCTACCGTTCCCGCGACAACGACCGCTAGAACGCCCGCCCGCGACACGCCTAGGCCCGTGTTCACCAAGCCGCCCCCAGCAAGCATCCGGGATTCGAATGGCTGGCGGATCGTCCAGACTCGTCCCGTCTTGGTGTCCTCGCCCGCCCAAATGAAAAAGGTCGACCAGCTGCCGATCGCGAAAACCTATCCGATTCGCTGATCCCCGACGCTTCCTCCACGAAACCGATTCCACCCCGAAAACGCCATGATTGTTTCCGTCATCGAAGGTCCCGAACAAGGTCAGAAGATCGAATGGAAAGACCGTGAAAGTCTGACCATTGGACGAGGCTCAAGCAACGACCTCGGCCTCAGCGATCAAATCGTCTCGCGCAGACACGCCCGCATCGAAAGCCATGGCGATGGACTTCAACTGCTTGATCTGGGCAGCAGTTACGGCACCAGATTGAACGGCGCCCCTCTCGAAAGTCCGTCACCGCTCCGTCCAGGTGACCTGATCGAACTCGGTCATACTCGGATTCAAATCGGTGACCCAGCGATCAACGCGGTTCAAGGAAATGCCCCCGCCCAGGAAGGGTCCGTCGCGAACGCGGCGCCATCGTCCGTCGCCCACTCCAATGCGTCGGCGTCCGCCCCTCCAGCACCTCCGCTCCCTCCACCCTCTCCGCCCTCTCCACCCTCTCCACCCTCTCCACCCCCGCCGCCCCCGCGCGTCCCACTTGCACCAGACCAAGCGGCGGAGTTCGCCATGGTCGAAACCTTGTATACCGAACGCATGATGGCGCTGAAACGGGAAGTGCATGAGGAGATTCTCTCCCGCCAAAACTCCAACCGCGGGGTGGTTGATTTTAAGGATGCGGCAAACCGTCGGGCGCTCGAACACACGCTGGATGAAGTGCTCAAGGAAGTACGCCACCGCATTCCGGGCCAGCTCGATTTCGACACCTTCCGCCAAGCGCTCCTCGACGAGTTGGTCGATTTCGGTCCTCTCTCGCCGCTGATCCGAGACGAAGGCATCACCGAAATCATGGTCAACGGGCCCGAGTGCGTGTTTGTCGAACGCCACGGTCGGATCACCCGGACGCCGCTCCGTTTTTTCGACAACCGCCATCTGCTGGCGATCATCGGCCGCATTGTCGAACCGCTCGGCCGCCGGGTCGACGAGTCCTCGCCGATGGTCGACGCCCGCCTGCCCGACGGCTCCCGGGTGAATGCCATCGTCGCCCCACTCGCACTCGACGGCCACTCGGTCACGATCCGTAAGTTCATGAAGGACAAGCTCACCTCCGCCGACTTGATCGAGCGCTTTGGTAGCATGACCCAAGCGATGGCCGACTGCCTCGCCGAAGCGGTGCGCGCCAAACAAAACATTCTCGTTTCGGGTGGCACCGGTTCGGGCAAGACCACCCTGCTCAACATTCTCAGCCTCAACATTCCCGATGGCGAACGCATCGTCACCATCGAGGACTCCGCCGAACTCAAGCTCCACCACCCCAACTTGGTCCGGCTTGAAACGCGTCCGGCCAACATCGAGGGCAAAGGTCAAGTGGGCATCCGCGAACTCGTGCGCAACTCGCTACGCATGCGTCCAGACCGGATCATTGTTGGCGAGTGCCGCGGTTCTGAGGCGATCGACATGCTTCAGGCCATGAACACCGGTCACGACGGATCGCTCACCACCGTTCACGCCAACTCGACCCGCGACGCGCTGATGCGTTTAGAAAATATGGTGATGATGGCCGGCTTCGACCTCCCCTCGGTCGCCATCCGCGAACAAATCTCCTCCGCGATCCAGATCATCGTTCAGCAACAACGGCTGCCCGACGGCTCGCGTAAAGTCATGGAGATCACCGAGATCACCGGACGGGAAAGTGACACGATTCTGTCCCAACCCATTTTCGAATTTATCCAAAGCGGATATGAAGAGGGCAAGATTACGGGGAAATTTGTCGCGACCGGGAACCGGCCCAACTTCATCACGACCTTGAAGGATAAAGGCGACCTGCAGATCGACGAGTCCATTTTCCGGCCGGAGGGAATGGCCGAATGATCTCGCTCGCAAAAATCAGCGGCCGGTTCCTTCAAGGCCTCCTCGATAGCACGCCGCAGACGCTTTGGATTTTCGGTTTGGTCTTTTTAGCGGTGACCACGATCGTGTGGGCGGTGCTGCCGGTATTGATCGAGTTCGGCGACGAACGCCGTCGCAACGGGCGCAAGAAGCCTCAAAAAATCGACGAACACGCCATGTCATTTTTCACCACGCCCAACAAACTCGCGCGCCAGCAATGGACCGCGGGAGTTGCCGGGGGCGGTCTCGCCATTTCGGTTGCCCTGGCAGCTGGAACTGTCCATCCTCTCCTCCTCGTACTTGCTCTGTCATTGGGCGGAGGGGTGGCGTTCCAGCTGCCATTGGGCATTTTAACCTTCAAACTCCATCGCCGGCGGACCGCCTTCGCGTCCGGGATGATGGACCTTACTCTCGGCCTGACCAACGGGCTCAAGGCCGGCGCGTCATTTTCCGATTCGCTGCAAAACATCGCCCGGCGGATCGGCGGCCCGATGGCCGAAGAGCTCAATGTCGTACTCAACGAATACCGCTGCGGCATGGACATGGGTACCGCCTTGCAACGCCTGTGTCAGCGCATGCCAAACGAGGATCTGAAACTCCTGATGACCGCAGTGCGCCTCACCATGAAGTCTGGTGGTTCGCTCTCCGAGGTCTTGCAAAAAATCACCGAGACCATCCGACGCCGAACCGAGTTCCAACAGAAACTCAAAACCATGACCGCGCAGGGACGCTTCGAAGCGCTCGTGATGTCACTCGCTCCGGTGGTGGTGTTCTGTCTGATGTATCTGGTCGATAGCGAACTGATGACACTGCTGTTCAAAACCACCACCGGCTGGTTCGCCATCGCCGTCGTTCTCGTGCTCGAGCTCTGCGGGTTCTTTTGGATCTGGAACATCGTCACGATTAAGGTCTGACCCCGAGGCAATCCCCCATGGAAAATCAAATGGTTCTCACCCTCGTCTTTCTCGCCGCCGTGATCGCTTCGCGTTCGGTGTTCACGCTGGTCACCGGCGGCGTCGGTCGCGGCAAAGCAACGCCGCCCGTTCAGGACAAGCGCCCGGTTGCGTTCCGCGTGTTTTCCGGACAAATCGAGTCCTGCGGCAACACCGTCGAGGCGCTTTCCGCCAGCGGGTTCCAGAACCAGACCACGTCAGTGCGCGCGTTGCTCGTCGCCAACGGCCTTGAGGATCTGATTCAGCCACGCGACGTCATCGGCTTGCAAGGGTTTGCCGCCATCTCCGGCTCGATTGTCGGGGCCCTCATCCTGTTCATTACCACCCAGTCGGCATGGGCCGCCGTCGCCGCCAGCATGGTGGTTGGCGTCATCGGTTGGATCTATCCGCGTTCGTGGTTGTCGGGTCGGTTGAAAAAACGCAAAGAGCAGATCGCCCGCGACCTGCCTTACTGCATCGACCTGCTCACCGTTGCCATGCGTGCCGGACAAGATTTCGGCGCCGCCCTGCGCAACCTCGTTCGCGAAGCGCCCGATGGCCCGCTGGTCATCGAGTTTGAACGCCTGCTCAAACAAATTAGCTTGGGCAGCAGTCGGACCGAAGCCTTACAACGCTTTTCCGACCGGGTCGCCATCAAGGAAGTGCGGTCGCTCGTCAGCGCGGTCATCCAGTCGCAAGAAATGGGATCCAGCGTCACCGAGACATTGCAAATCCAAGCGGAGGAAGTTCGCAACGCCCGCTTTCACCGCGCCGAACGCAAGGCAGCCCGGGCGTCCTCCCTCATGCTGATGCCCATGGTGCTCTTCATCCTGCCCGCCACGTTCATCGTCATTTTCACCCCCATCGTCATCCGCATGATGAACACCCTATCGAGCGTCTAAGACCATGTTGCTGATTGAAATTTGCAATGGCCTTTCGGCCGGTCAAACCTACCGGTTGTTTCCCGGCTGTCATGTAATCGGGCGTTCGCGCACCGCCGATTTCCGGCTTCAGGACGGTTGCGTCTCGGGGAAACACACCCGCATCACCGTGTCATCCGATGGGGTCGTGCTGGAGAACCTCAGCGACAACGGAACGAGCCTAGAAGACAACCCGATTCTCGAACCCACCCCGATCGAGGCCGGAAAACGTTTTCGCATGCAGGACATCGAAGTGCTGCTACGCCCGCCCGCCATCGAGCCGCCACCGATCGATCATGCTACCGAACCGCGGGGCTTTTTCACCCAGATGTCGGCAGGCGGATCCGACGATTTGGATGACGACGAGGCGACCCGCACCCAAGCCGCGCCCGAGTCCACGCCGCTTGGCTTTTTTGCCAAGATCCTGGCCAAGGAAGAACAGCCGGAGTCAAGCGGCACCGGTCTAGGCAGCGAAACCCAGACGCCGACACGGGCGCCAACCGGCTGGGCGCAGAATACGCCATGTCTACAAACACCGCATATTCACATCGACCCGCAGGTGGCGGCGTTCGATATCGGCACGTCCCCTGAACCTCTTTCCAACGCGACCGTCATCGCGCCCACCCTCCCCGACCACCCAGACCACCCCAGCGACGCCACCAGCAGCCCGCGATCAGTACCGCAGGGGCTGACTGGGAATTTCAGCAAATCTCCCGTCGGATTTTTGTCTCAGGAAGCGGAGGATGTGACCGCCGATCCCTTCTCCGAGGAACACACCATCGCGCAACCAACCGAGGTTGTGTCGGACACTAACGCTGACATCGAAAAAACGGTGAAGGCCGACCCCGAGTTGATCGTTCGCTTGCGCGAACGTGAGCAGAAGAAAGCCAAACGACGCTTGGGGTTGGCCGGCGTCTTCCTTGCGATCTTCGGCTTGCTGCTCTACCTCGGGCCGCCACGCGGGGCCACGCCCGAACTCACCCTGTCATGGCCCAAAAAAGCCGATGGATCCTTCTCCGAAGGCGGCGTCAAACTACCGCTTGGCGGTGGTCAAGTGATCTTTCCGCATCCCCCCGGCGGCAAGGCGAAGCTGGATAAATTCGACGGAGGCTTGGCCATTGAGACCAAGGTGGGCAAGGCCCTCGATGTTCCCTTGTACCTGAAGGTGGAAGACCAAGCCGCCACCATTTTCGCGAAGCGCCACCTGCCCGACCTCATCTCCCAGTGGCAGGAAAGAACGCTGGAGACCAACCCGAATTATTCCTTTTCATCGCCACTTCTAAACTCCGTCTTCATCGGCACGCAGAACGGGGTGCCAGCCACCATCGTTCCCTACCAATACCAGAACGAAGAACTGCGCACCGGCTTTGCCTGGTTCGTGCATCTCGGCGACCGCCTCATCGTGCTGCGTTCGGAGATGGCGTCGAAAGATTTCGACCGGGGCAACGTCGTGACCGGCAAAAATTTCCTGAACTTCGACGAAGCGACGATCCGTCGCTTTTGGTTGCCACAACCGAACGCCGGCAACGCATCGCGTCAAGAACGGCTAGCCGACGCCACGCAAAACCTCGGTCGGATCGCTCCCGGCACCTGGTCCACCACCGAACGCGCCTTGATGCATGTGATTGCCGAAGCGACGGCGGAGGTCGCCTTTCACGACATTTCACGTGGCTTCGAACTGTTGGAAAAACTCCGCGGTCAACAGGACGTCTGGTTCCGCAATTTGAAACTCGAACGCGACGCCGCCTTCGAGAACTGGGACGACGAGGAGGTCGCTAATATCCGTCGTCGCGCCATGTCCATTTTCAGTAACCCCACCGACAAACGCTACCACACGATTCGCGACTGGTAGTCGGTTCGACCGCTTCTCAACACAACCCGTCAGGCACCATCATGGATCTTATTCTCCGACACAACGACGTCGAACTCCACCGCAGCCCGGTTCGTGATCTACCGGCCTCCCTCCACGTCGGACGGAGTTCGAAAAACGAATGGTCCGTACCGAAAACCTGCACCCGCGTGAGTTCAGTGCATGCGCGCATCGACATCCGTAAAAACCACGTTCGGGTGAGCGACAACAACAGCTCAAACGGCGTCCGCATTGCCGGTCGAAAGGTGAAGTCCACCAAAGTCGAGGCCGGTACCAACGTGCGGATCGGCGACTGTGTTCTTCTCATTGAGAACACCGCGACCAAAGCCAAGATCTTGAATAAAGACCCAAGCCTCCTGCAACTCGGGGGCGCCCACCGCGACAAACGACACTTTGTCACACAGGCGAGCACGCGGCTAGGTTCGGACGGGGCGACCGATGACATTGTCTTTCAAAACCAACTCGTCTCGCGCGGACACGCCGTCATCCTGCGTAAAGACAACGCCTGCTGGCTGATGGACAAGGAAAGCGCCAACGGCACCAGCGTCAACGGCGAGGAACTGCCGTCCGGCATCGAACGCATGCTCCGCCATGGCGACATTGTCAGTGTGGCGCACATCGACTTACGTTTCCATGACGGCGTGCAGAGCGATCAGAATGCCAATCCGCTGGTCAAGTTCCTGGTGATGGGCGCGACCGCTATCTTACTTTCCGCAGGCTGGTTTGCCTACCAGCACGCGTTCAAAGACTCCGCTCCGGAGACGATGGTAAAAGCCGAGGAACTCGGACGCGCCGGCGACCTCGATGGCGCGATGACCAAACTTAAGGAAGTCCCCCACGCCGCCGACGCGCGGAACAACAAACAGGGACACGCCGCCCTCAAGAAAAATATTGCAGCGTGGCAAAATGCCCAGCGCGGTTGGGAACGGGCGCAGACGGAACTCAGTTCGACCAACTTCCAGGCGGCGGCGCAGAGCCTGTCCGTCCTCGCCAATACGCCGGCCTCGGATTGGAGCTGGAACGCGGAAGCGCATGCCGCTCATTCGCAGATGTTACAGGCGAAGGGTATGATCGATCATTATCTCGCCAGTCAGAGCGCCTTGGCGCGTTCGGAAATCGATCTCGACGAACTTCGTGCGCACCTCAACGAACTTCCCCCGATCGAACCCTCTAACAACGCCGCTTTCGGGCCAATTGAAGAGGCGCTGGGTGGCGTCGACGGCCAGCTGCGGCAGATCGAGGTTGCGTTCGCGAAAATTGACGAAATCCTCGCGCTTTGCGCGATCCAAGTTCGACCCGACGGGGAGTTGGTTTACCCCGATTTCCACCGCGCGGTGAAGGAAACGAAAGCGTTCCGACGGGGCGCGTCACCCGCTGTCCGGAGTGAGATCGACCTCCTGATGCCGGTGTTAACGCAATTTTCGGAGGCCTTCGACAACACGCTGCAGATCTCCACCTACATCAAGGCCTTGCAGTTCGAACAGGCGCTGGCAGTGCCATTGCAGCTGCCGCCACAGGCCGCCTGTTCTCAGGATCCTCGTCTCTCGGATACCCGCGCCGCGATGGAAAAAATCCACGCCGCCCTGATCCGTCAAGCGCACAACCTGCGCTACCACATCACCCGCATTGAACAGGCCATTCCCGAGGGTCAGGAATTGCCCTCGATCCTCGAAATCTGGGCGCAGAGAGAACCCATGCAAAAGGTTCGCGCTTGCGACTGCCACGAGCAAGATTTCCCGCGCCGCAACCGTACCGTGGCGATCTCTGTTTATGACGAGATGCTCGGGATTGAAGGCTTTCACTACATGCTGAAGTCACTGCCAGGAAATCCAGATTTCACGAGTGGCAACACCGCGAATTTCAAACCCCAGTTGGTTCAAACCCGCCATGTTCTGGAACTGGTGGCCGATTTGGTCGCCTACGCAGAGACGCAACAAGACAGTCTCCATCAAGGTCACATGTTGGCCTTACTCGGAGAGTGCGACGCCTTGCTCGCACGCCGTAACCAACTGCAAACCAATTTGATCTCACAGATCGCCCATGCGCCGCTCCGCGAGCAAATCATTCTCGGCGGAAT
>ENA-ORXR01001843-ORXR01001843.1-marine-metagenome-genome-assembly--contig:-NODE-1843-length-21462-cov-12.990227_pt1 | contig 21462 bp, 17 predicted proteins | sample MGYA00237866_ERZ511479 | MGnify/ENA metagenome assembly ERZ511479 | reverse complement strand
CTCGTCCCGAAAAGATACCGTCGCTGCGGGCTGTCTTCACCAAAGACGGCACGGTCACGGCGGCCAATGCCAGTTCGATTAATGACGGCGCGGCTGCGCTGGTCCTGATGCGCCGGGGCGATGCAGAGAAAGGCGGACATAAAGTCCTCGCCGAAATCGTCTCCCACGCCGCCCATGCTCATGAACCTGCGCGTTTCACCACCGCCCCCGTCAATGCGATGAAAAAGGCCCTCGACAAAGCGGGCTGGAAAGCTGGCGACGTCGAGCTGTGGGAAATCAACGAAGCCTTCGCCGTGGTCCCCATGATCGCCATGCAAGAGCTTGGGCTCGACCACGACAAGGTAAACGTCAATGGCGGCGGCTGCGTGCTCGGCCACCCCATAGGCGCATCAGGCGCCCGCATCATGGCGACGTTAATCGCAGAAATGGAAAAACGCGACGCCAAGACGGGCATGGCGTCCCTCTGTATCGGCGGCGGCGAGGCAACGGCGGTTTGTTTGAAGCGGGATTAAGGGGAGCGGATATTTGTAAGTGCACTATTTAAAAAATTGTGATATATGTTTTTATATGGAAAAAAGCTCAAAACATGAAATTAAACTGCTTAAGACGGCAATTTCTAAACATCTTGCTGAAGAGTTAGATGTAAAATTAAGTTCATTCCAAATTGAAAGTTCTAACCTCTACTCTGACGATTTAATAATAGTATTGAAAGTTTCACTAACCCCAAAAAAGCTTCCTAAAGACTTTATGTTGCGTTTGGTTTCTTCAGCTACAAAGGCTATAAGGGACACTGGAGAAAGTAGATATACTATAATTAAACCTCGTCTTTCTCGAGGTCAAAGAGTTGCAGCATAGATGCATGAAAATTTGATAAAAACAGCAAATGCTCTTGCAAAACGCACCCCTAACCGTCCTCTGAATTCAGATAGCAGAAGAGCAGTAAGCTCAGCTTATTATGCCATGTTTCATTGCCTATGCAAATTTTGCGCAGACAATTTCATAGGAGGTGTAAAAAACGGGAGAACTGAGCGCGCTTGGGCACAAGCATACCGGGCGCTTAATCATGGTGCCGCTAAAAATGCTTGTAAAAGATGTGTTGAGAAACTTGGACAAGGCGCTGGATTTCCCCCAGATATTATACATTTCGCTGATTTTTTTGTAACAATGCAACAAGAACGCCACGACGCTGATTATAATCCACTGAAGAGGTATAGTCGCCAAGAAGTATTAGCATTAATTTCGTCAGCACAGATAGCAATTGGTAATTTTGAAAACGCGGATAATCGCCATAAGAAAGCGTTCGCAGCATTGATTCTGTTTGGAAATCGATAGGAGCTGCTTCAATTTTTCTCAAATAGGACCGATGTCCGCGCCCAAGTTCGCACAGGCGAATCAAGAAGCGTGTAGGCTCATTCCTACCGGATGAATAGGCTGATATAAACTCTCTCGTTGTCATGCCAATCGCCTTGCTCATAGCGAATTACAGGTAGTAAACTTATCAAAGTCATACCGACACGGGTCGGGGTACCCGAGCCGTCCGGTGCCCATTCCCTGAAATTTCAGGCGATTGCTCGCCGAACAATTTTTACGAAGTTCAATACAAGATAGATATATGAGCTCACCCCGAACCTTCACGGGATGGGCACCGGGCGTCCCTGCAGGACGCGTCGGTGTGACCGAAATAGAGTATTGGAAATTTCTTTCCCTCATTCGAACCCCAAATTACCCAAAAGAGCATAAGCATTCCAAATAGCTACCAAGACGGAGTATAGTTCATCCCTGAGTTAGCGGCATTTTCTCTTAAAGTCCTAGCTTCGCCTTTGACATATCGTGATTGGATACGTGATTTAGCCGAGCGTTCACGCAATTGCCTACTTTGAAGCTGTAGAGCTTTCAGTTTTTGCATCGTGTTGAGATCTGAGAAATCAAGCGCCTCAATTGTTTGAACCGACTGATAGTTAGATAGATAAAAATTGATAGACAATTGGAACTCCCAAATCCAAAATTTCGTTTTGATGTTGGAATTAGAAGTCTAATTTCGCCCCAACGCCTCATTCGTTTGATATGCAAAAGGAGGGGGGAATTTCAAATTTATATTCGTAAATGAAAATTAACCATTTCCGAGACGGCCTCGCATTTATTCAACCTGTTGATATTGAATAAATTTTTCCAAATTTTGCATTAGTTGTTATTTCGCGAAAACAATTTCAAAGATATTTCATCCCATCTCAATTTTAAAACTTACAGAAGTTGTTCATGTTCAGTGCAGTCCATCCAACATTTGAACCCCAAATTTCTCAATAAAAACAACGTTAAAAAAAGATGCGTCCGCGCTTTGGAAAGCTGTGTCATCTTTAAGCTGTCTTTTCACAACGGGCGGCCATGTGCACGTTGGCTTGGCTGGTGAAAAGCGGCGCTTGTCATTGGGAGCGATGGAGTCACGTCCATCAATCTGGGTGGCCTATCGCGAGCTGATTGAGCCTCGACTGCTCTGTTCGGCCGATAGCGGAGAAAGGCGTCGTCGCGAGGGACCTTCCGGTCCTACAAACTGGCTGGTCTTAATTTTGGGACGGCTCGAAAACCACTTACTTATTCCAGTTCCGCTGGAGCCTGAACCCACCCTCGCGAACATCCCATCTAATTTAGAAACTGAAAGATAAACGAAATGAGATAGCGAAACAGGAAAGCGAAACCGCCAACAAACCCATGTCATCCCTGCCTTGAGCCGGGATGACACTTGTAAGTGCCTTGCACGATGTAGTGCGCCTGCTCAATGCCGACCGCCGAAAAACAGATCTCCCGATCGCGGGCTAGGCGATATGCGACGGCCGGAGCATGATTGGCGGAGTTACGAGTGAGGATGTTTTCAATCAAACCGGTCACTAAAACAAATTTAGAAACTTCTTGAAATAATTGAACCGGTCACTTTAGTTATTAATAGTGATTATATCGGCTTTGCGAATACCTATCTGCCGCGCTTAAATCATAAGAAAAATTATAGAAATGACCGAAAATTTATGCCGGAATCCTTTAGCTTAATATCTACCTTTCTACCGGTATTGGGTTGGCTAGGGGCCGTAATATTTTGGGGATTAGGTGTATTGCTAGGACTAAACGGTTCTAAGACTGCAAGGTGGGTTGTAGCAACGCTTTCTATTATAGCGTTAGTTCTCATTTTTTCTGTTTCGATAATGTTCTTAAGTGCTTTCGGCATGGCTGGCGGAGGCGTAGCAGGCTCTACGGGTTCGGGATTTAGAAATTCAGAGCCTGCCCTGAGTTTGATTTCGACAGCTTTTCTACTTTTTCTATCTTTTTCCGGCGGCTTGTTTCTTGCGCTATTGAGTAGGTTTACGCGGCTTAAAAAAGGAACGCTTGAGATGCTTTTATTTGCGCCAATTGTCTTGATATTTATTTCTGTTTTAATTCCCGTCCTAATTAACATTAAAAATGTAGTAGCAAAGCAAAACAGCATCAGAAATGGGGTTAAGACATGCGATATGATTAGGCTAAAATACTCATTACCTGAGTTACCTAATATTGATTGCACGTCATTTCATGAAACGCGTAAATCTAGCGACGTTGGTGTTTCGTTTGAATCGATTGAGCTTTTAGAAAAAAGAATACTTGGAAAAGGAATGATAGGGCATGACCATAATGCAGGCAAAAAACTTGAAGTTTTGTCTGTCCTAAACGCCAGTTGTTCTGACAGCCGGAAGAACTTTAGGAACTGTGATTTTAATGCACCCCCTATCGCTTTTCGTCTCATGATGGCGACTGGCGAAAGAGATGATAATTCCTACTCAGCATTTGAGGATTTGTTAGGCGGAACACCTGTTAAGTTGGATTTAGAAGAATACAAATGGGCATCAAAAGCACGTCGACAACTCATTAAAGCGCGTGTCAAATATACAGCCTTCGATAAAAGTGTCGTTTGTACTAAAAATTCAAAAAGCCGGCGACGTGAATCAAGTCGAAGCTACAATCAAATTCATGAGACTTATTTTTGTGACGCTAAATTTTTGTACGAAATTCCAGAAGAAGTGAAAACGCAAAATCGATTTCCTGAAAACCTTCGGTCCACAAAAGAACTAAGAGAAGAGAGTAGGAAAGCGCAAAAGAAGCCGCCATCACAGAGTGGTATACCGGATTTTAAGTGGATTCATAATCTGGAGTACAGTCGGGTTTTTGATCAAAATCATCAGTATTTAAGTGTCTCATTTAACTATGGCGCTGAGGATATAAATGACGTGGCGAATGGCTTTGAAAAAGGCGAAGAAAAAATACGAACATATATAGATTATTTGAATAAAAATTATTTAGTGCCATGAAAATTTTTATAAAGAACAACGCAGCATGCCCGCCGCCATTGGATTAAATGTTCCTATGCAGTCCCTTGACACTCTGCCCCCATCAGCTAATCCGCGCTCACACTAACCTGGCGCGGTTGACCGTTTCTCTGCTTGCGCCTCAAGGGTCCCGACATCGGACCAAAGGACGTAAACATGCATGCTTTTCGTAGCCACACTTGCGGGCAACTTCGTAAAACCGACGTAGGATCAGAGGCCAAGCTTTCGGGCTGGGTTCACCGTAAACGCGAACATGCCAATGCGCTGTTCATTGACCTGCGCGATCATTACGGCATCAGCCAAGTCGTCGTTTATCCGAATGAGGAGTTTTACGAGAGCGCGAAACGCTGTCCGTCAGAGAGCGTCATTACCGTTACAGGCGAAGTCTTGGCCCGCGATGCCGAGGCCGTAAATGCCGAGCTTGATACGGGCGAGATTGAACTGCGCGCGCAGACATTCTTGATTGAGAGCCAAGCCGACCCGCTGCCGCTGCCCGTTTTTGGCGAGCAAGAATACCCCGAAGAAATTCGCCTTAAACATCGTTATCTCGATCTGCGCCGCGAGACGTTGCACAAAAATATTATTTTGCGCGGGCAGGTGATTAACTCACTGCGCAGCCGGATGATCGCGCAAGGCTTCACAGAATTTCAAACGCCGATCCTGACAGCCAGTTCGCCCGAAGGCGCACGGGATTTCCTCGTGCCGTCCCGTTTAAACCCGGGCAAATTTTACGCCCTGCCGCAAGCGCCTCAGCAATTTAAGCAGCTGTTGATGGTCGCGGGCTTCGACAAATATTTCCAAATCGCGCCGTGTTTCCGCGACGAAGATGCGCGCGCTGACCGCTCGCCGGGTGAGTTTTATCAGCTCGATATGGAAATGAGCTTTGTCACGCAGGAAGACGTGTTCAACACAATTGAACCCGTCATGGCGGGCATATTTGAAGAGTTTGGTGGCGGCCAACCCGTCACGGCGCCGTTCCCGCGGATTCCGTATAAGGAGTCGATGGAGAAATATGGCTCAGACAAACCCGACCTGCGTATCCCATTTGAACTGACCGATGTGTCCGAATTTTTTACGGATGAGAAGAAGACCGGATTTGGTATCTTCGCTAAAATCACAAATGGCGGCGGCAAGGTCATCGCTATTCCTGCGCCGGGCGCGACAGAAAACAAGTCCCGTAAATTCTTCGACAGCCTCGACAAATGGGCGAAGAAAGAAATGCAAGCTCCGGGTCTTGGCTATGCCAGATTGCGCGAAGAAGACGGCGTCGTGTCCTCGCAAGATCCTGCGCTCAAGAATTTTGAGCCTGAATTGCTTAAGGCACTGCTTGATAAGATGGGTCTTAAAGCAGGGGACGGCGTGTTCTTCTCTGCCGGTAAAAAAGCGGCCGCCTATAAGCTGGCGGGCGCGGCGCGGAATAAGGTTGCCGCTGACTTGGAATTAATTGACGAAGCGGCAGGGTTCAAATTCTGCTGGGTTGTCGATTACCCGATGTATGAGTGGGACGAAGATAATAAGCGCGTCGACTTCTCGCATAACCCGTTCTCTATGCCGCAAGCGCCTGAAGGCAAAACGGCGATGGAAGTCCTCCTCGAAGCGGATACGGATGAGAAGAAACTCGATATTCTCGCCTATCAATATGACATCGTGTGTAACGGCATCGAGCTGTCCTCGGGCGCTATCCGAAACCACAAAGCCGACGTCATGTATAAGGCGTTTGAAATCGCGGGTTATGGCCCCGAAGTCGTCGATGATAAATTTGCAGGCATGATCAATGCGTTTAAATTCGGCGCGCCGCCGCATGGCGGTATTGCTCCGGGTGTGGACCGCATGGTCATGCTCCTAGCGGGAACGGACACTATCCGTGACGTGATTCTCTTCCCAATGAACGGCAATGCGCAAGACCTGATGATGAACGCCCCGGCAGAAGTCGATCAATCTGCGTTGAAGGAGTTGAACATCAAAACGGTTGCGCCAATTCCAAAGGATTAGGGCCTGGGATTAGCGCATTGTAAGGTCAGGAAGAATAAATTGAGCTGTTAGTTATGAAGTAGCCCAATAAGGCAAAGAGTGCGCCAAAACCGATAGTGGCCAAAAAGCCTGTATCGCCGCCGAAATCGCCAATGACGAGGCTTGTGATGATACCTGCTAGAAAACCAATGGATGTGCCAATTCTGTGTATTCCGGTGTATTTGTCATCATAGAAACTCAGGCCGATACAAAATCCAACGGCGGCCATTAAAGCGATTGGTTTCCAGGAAAGACTATTGACGGGGCCGAATATCGCTAGGGCAATATTGATGCCAGCGGATACGATAATCGCCCAAAGCGCCGCCACGCGAATCATCCGGAATTGAGCCTTTTTACCGGCTTTAAAAATAGAAATTTTTGGCTGCATAGGTTCAGCTTAACTTTGGAGAGTTAAATATCAAGGCGTAGAGGGGTCGGGAAAGATTGCGTTTATTTGGCGATAGCTGCTTTGCTCTGAACCAAGTCGCTGTGGATCCGCTGGAGGCGGGTTCTTAGGGCGCGGTCTCTTGGGCTCGAAGCCGCGAGGAGGTTTTCCACATCCGAGATCGCGCGGTCGAGCCGGAGCGCGATTTCTGCCATTTCGGGGTGTAAGTCATCATGCGCATGGGCTTCCATGGCGGGATTCATATCGCCGCAATAGGCGAGGGATAACCCAACGGGCAGCCGCGTATTTTCGTCCCCGCAGGCCACATCTAATTGGGCTTGTTGCAAGCCTTGAACGCTAGATAAATCGGCACCTGAGAAATTGGCGTTCTCTAGTTTGGTGTCTATCAAAATGGCGTTTCCAAAATTCGCATTTTGGAATTGTCCGCTTTGGAAGCTAGCCTCCGTTAAATCTGCATTATCAAACTTCGCGCGCGCGAAGTCTGTGTCGGAAAAATTGGCGCGCGAGAGATTGGCGCGCGAGAGATTGGCGTCCGCAAATTTTGAGTTTGATAGAACGGCTTCAGTCAAGGTGGCGTCTTCGAGAACGGCGCTTGGCATTTTAACGTCATCGCCTTTCACGCGGTACATCAACGCCCCGCGAAAATACGCGCCGGAGAGATCAGACCCATCCAGCGATCCGCCGGAGAGATTAGAGTTGTTGAAAATACTGCCCGACAAATCGGCGTCCTTTAGCTGGACACCGTTCATGGCTTTGTTGGACAGATCGCAACCCGAGCAAGAGCCGCTGCTCATCTGAATCCGGGCTTCCACGCGGATCTGCGCAGAGGCCGGAGCGGCGAGCATCAAGATTGGCAATAGCGCCAAGAGGGGGGATACAATCTTAATCACGGCATACTTAAACAGGCTGAGCGCGGTAAACCCAATTAAAATCCTCGTAAGATTCGGACTCATTACAGTTGGTGTTGCAAAATTATCGCTGTGTGCGCGCGCGGCTTTGCCATATTGTGCACATATTCAGCCTTTACCAGTTAGGGCTACGGGCTTAGAGACCGCATGTAACTTGTTTTTCCGGAGTCGGACTTTGGCTTTTTTCAATCGCTTATTCACATGGTGGAACGGCTCGACACTGGGCACATCCCTGCAAATCCGCACGAAGGCGGTTAAGGTCGGCGAGGACGAGTATGGCAATCAGTATTTCGAGAGCACCAAGCTAAGCTATGACGGCCGCACGCGCCGCTATGTGACCTATTCTGATTACGCAGAGGCGTCTAAAGTGCCGCCTGTTTGGAATGGCTGGTTGCACCATACCTATGATGAACTTCCATCGGAGATCGATATCAAGGTTCACGGATGGCAAGAGAGCCACATCCCAAATCTCACAGGAACTCCTTTCGCTTATAAGCCGAAGGGAAGTCTGGATCGCGGCGGCGTTCGCGACGCCGTTGCTGCGGATTACGAAGCTTGGACGCCGGGCGAATAGAATGATCAAACGCGCTTTCATTTTTGGGGCCGGATTGTTTTTGGCGACGGGCGTTTCGGCTCAAGCCGAGAATATTGAAGGCTCAGCGATTAAGCTACGCGCCTTGGATAAGGTGACGGCGACAACGCAGGATTTTATGGTCAGTGTCGGCGATACACTCGAATATGGCAGTCTCTCTATTGACGCCGTTCATTGCGAAAAGCGCCCGCCAGAAGAAGAGCCGGAAACCTTTGCTTTTCTGAAAATTCGGGATGCCGAGTTGGACGGGAAAGGCGGAGAAGCGGGCGAGGGCGAGACAGTGTTTTCGGGCTGGATGTTTGCGTCGCGCCCCGCGATTTCTGCGCTGGATCATGGGGTTTATGATGTTTGGGTCATCGGCTGCCGGACGCCGGAGATTGTGCTACCGGATTTTACCAAAGCGCCGGAAAAACCGACCTTGCGCTAATTTCGAGACGATTGACTAAATATCAACCTCTTCAACAAATTGCGCATGTTCTTGAATGTATTCAAACCGCAATTCTGATCGTTTTCCCATCAGTGTCCCGACAAGGCTTTCTGTCGTCGCCATTTCATCCGGGTCAAGCGTGATGCGCGCAAGGGTGCGTGTGGCGGGGTCCATTGTCGTGACCTTCAACTGCGCAGGGTTCATTTCGCCAAGGCCTTTGAAACGGCCAATGTCGACCTTGGTTTTTCCCTTGAACTCGGTTTGCATCAACTCCTCACGATGCGCGTCGTCAATAGCGTAAACGGTCTTCGCGCCTGCCGTCATTTTATAAAGCGGCGGCATGGCCATATAGAGCCGTCCTGCCTCGATGAGGCCGGGAGTGTAGCGATAGAAGAAGGTGATGAGCAGCGCCGCGATATGGGCACCGTCAACGTCAGCATCTGTCATGATGACAACTCGCTCATAGCGAAGGTCGTCAACGTCAAAGCCCCTGCCGAGGCCCACGCCGAGCGCGACAGAGAGGTCATTGATTTCGGAGTTGCTATGAATTTTGTCTCGGGTCGCAGACTCGACGTTCAGGATTTTACCTTTGAGCGGCAAGATCGCTTGGGTTTCGCGTGAGCGGGCCTGCTTGGCTGAGCCGCCGGCCGAGTCGCCCTCTACAATGAAGATTTCCGTATCGTCACTACCCTTGCGGCTGCAGTCGGCCAGTTTGCCGGGAAGGCGTAATTTCTTGGTGGCCGACTTACGTTTTACGTCGCGGGCCTTGCGCCGTTTGACCCGTTCATCGGCGCGTTCAATAGCCCATTCCAGCAGAAGCATGGCGTCCTTCGGAGAGCTGGCGAGCCAGTGGTCAAAGGGGTCGCGGACGGCACTTTCTACCAATCTTGTGGCTTCTGAATTTGAGAGTCTGTCTTTGGTTTGGCCTTGAAATTCCGGGCTCTTGATAAAGACGGAAATCAGAGCGCCAGCGCCAAACATGACATCGTCAGGCGTGACGTGACTAACTTTTTTGCCCATGCCCGTCAGATCGGCATAGGCTCTTAGGCCCTTGGTGATTGCGGCGCGGAGGCCCGCTTCGTGTGTTCCGCCGCCTGGCGTAGGGACCGTGTTACAATAGGACCGCACGAAACTGTCGGCTTCGCCGTATCCTTCCGGCGACCAACTGATCGCCCATTCGACGCGGCCATGGCCTGAGTCTTTTTTGGATTTTCCGGAGAACAAGGTTTCCGTAATCGTCGCTTTGGTTCCCAGTGTTTCGGACAGATAATCCGCAAGGCCGCCCGGAAAATGAAAGACGGCTTGTTCCGGAATGTCGGGAGAGTTTTTGAGTTTCGAAGCCGCGCATTTCCACCGAATTTCGACGCCCGGTTGGAGGTAAGCTTTCGCCCGCGACATATTGAAAAGTTTAGCCGCCCGGAATTGAAGGGCTTTTCCGAATATCTCTGCGTCGGGATGGAAGCGGAGTTTTGTGCCGCGCCGATTGTTAATAGCGCCCATGTTTTTGATTTTGCCAATCGGTTTCCCGCGTTCAAAGCGCATAGTATGTAGCGTCTTATTTCTGACGATCTCAACTTCTAAAACGTCGGAGAGCGCGTTTACAACGGATACGCCTACGCCGTGCAACCCGCCGGAGGTCTCATAAGCGGTGTTCGAAAATTTACCGCCGGAATGCAGTTCGGTGAGAATGACTTCCAGCGCAGATTTTTTAGGGAATTTGGGATGGGGCCCAACCGGGATGCCGCGCCCATTATCCGTCACGGAAATATATCCGTCTTCGTCCAGCTCCACCTCAATACGTGTCGCATGTCCGGCGACGGCTTCGTCCATTGAGTTGTCGATGACTTCGGCAAATAAGTGATGCAGCGCGCGGTCGTCTGTTCCGCCGATATACATGCCGGGACGCAGACGGACGGGTTCCAGCCCTTCGAGGACTTCGATGTCGCTCGCGGTATAATTATCCTGCGCAGCGTCTCCGCTTTTGCCGGCAAACAGATCTTTTTTCTTGGCAGAGGCCATAATTGTTCTGTCTTCGTTCGCTGATTCAGTCTGCGCAATATGCGGTGATTTGCGCGTGCCGCAAGGCTATTCCGCTAGGTTTTCCACATGATTGGTCGTGGGTCTTGTAGCGGAGTCTTTAACACGCCTTCGAAAAATGCCTCTAATGACTTTTGAACTGTATTTTGGAGCTCGGTTTGCCGGATTTCAAGCGTTGGCAGGTCAATTGCCTTGGCGAACCGATGCGGCGTCTGGTTAACGGGTTTCCCTTTCAGCCCGAGCAGGCGTTCCCACATTTGTAGAGCGTTCCAATCTTCGATCGCCTTGTGCAATTCTTTGTCGGACGCCCGTCCTGAAACCGCATGGCATGAACGCATATAATCCGCTGCCATCAATCCGCCTGTCCTGAGTTTAGTTCGCCACACACTCGGGGGCGTATCTGTGATCCTTTCACCCAAAAGCCGCTGGTACATAGCGAAGGCGTCTTCTTTGAAGGCGTCAATGTCCCGCGGGCGGGTTAGGATTTCAGCTTTGATCTTCATGACCTCTTCGCCGAGGGTTTTATCACCGGCGACAATCCGCGCCGGGGCGAGGGCGATGTGCTCCCAACTGTGGGCGCGCTTCATATGATGCTCGCGAAAGGACGAGAGTTTTACGGCGGGCGGACCCGATCTACCGGAGGGACGCAGCCGCATGTCGAGCTCATAGGCAATACCTTCACGCAGTTTCACCGTTAGCGTTGTCCGCAGGCGTTGGACAATTTTCGACGCTAATTCAGTTTCGACGTTATCTGCGAAAATGAAAATGAGATCCAGATCGCTTTGCGGGGCCATGGCTTGGGTTCCCATTTTGCCTAACCCCAACACCGTCATAGTAAGGTCCGTGAGGCCTAAATCCTCTCTGACGATTTGGAGGGATAGGTCGAGGGTTTGTTCGGCTAAATTCGTGAGCTGGCTTTGGACGGCTTTGGCACTGCGTGCGCCGTCTAAGAAATGAGAATAGCTCAAGAAGAGTTGTTCATTCACAAATCGCCTTAAGGCCTCCAGCCGATTTTCATAATCGGGCGACGTCAAAACGAAGCGGGATTGATCCTGAAGACTGCCGGGGTTGGGCGCGATGAAGATATCAATGATGTGGGGGGATTGCCTCAAAATCTCGCTCATATGAGGACTATGAAGCAGGGGCGTGATGAGCCTGTCCAGCAGGTGAGGGTGTCGATTGAGTAAGGCGAAATATTGTTCTGATCGTCCAATTTGTTTCAGGAAAGAATCGATGCGCTCAAAGGCCCGGTCTTCGGCGGGGCGATTTAAAACCCTCGCGGTGAGGCGGTGCCCTAAGTCCTTAAATCTATTCGGCGTAAGGTGGGATAGCCCGTGGTCTTTGAAACCATTCCTCCAACTCAATGCAATTTTTTTTGAGACGCCTTCCAGCGAGGATAAATCAAGGGCCGCATCAGAGGTGGGGGCATCCGCAAACAGGTCAGAAAAGGTGTCGTGCACCCGTTTTCTGCGCCGGTAAACATCCTCATCAAAGTCGGCGGGGTTACTCAGAAGCTCCAACAGTGAGGCGTGGTCGTCGCCGCTCGGTACAATATGCGTTTGGGCGTTCGAGAGCATCTGAACGGCGTTCTCAATGCCCCGAAAAAAGCTGTAATCCGCCTTCAGGCTTTCGCAGGCTTCAACGCTCAACAGCTTTGCTTCGGCTAATTGCGTTAGTGCCATGCGCGTTTGCGTGACTCGAAGGGCCGGGCGTTTCCCGCCGTGGATTAATTGCTGGGCGTTCGCGATAAATTCTATTTCGCGGATACCGCCGCGCCCAAGTTTGAGGTTAAATCCCTCAGCCTGAGAGGTGATGGGACGCGGGGCCGCTCTTTCATTTTGCAACCCCGGATGTTCGTTGTTTATACGTGTTTTGAGGGCGGCGAGGTTGTCCAGCGTTGTGAAATCGAGATTACGTCGCCAGATGAAAGGCTCCATTCTGTCAAGGAACTCGGCGCCTGCGGCCAAATCACCCGCCACGCATCTCGCTTTCATAAGCGCCAATCGGTGCCAAGGTAACGATCTGAAGAAATAGAACGTCTGGGCCTTGTCCGCACTTATGGCGAGGCCCGTGCCGGAGCTTTCCGGGCGCAGCCGCCAATCCACGCGCCATACGAAATTGGGAGCATTACGAGGCTGGAGAATTTGCGTTAGGCGTTTGCAAACATCTGAGGCAATAAAGGCCTGTCCCATGTGCTCCGGGACGGGCAAAGCGTCTGCATCGAAAAATGCGATCAGATCAACATCAGATGAAAAATTGAGATCTTGGCCCCCGAGCTTACCCAGTCCCAAAATAAAAAGGCCGGGGACTTTCCCCGGTGGAAGTTTGAGTCGATGGCGTTTCGCTGTATCTCGCCATGCTAGTGCCAGCGCGCGGTCAATTGTTTTGTCCGCAAAGTTTGACCAGACGGCACCCATTTCGTCAAATGACGCAAAGTCTGATTGCGCCAGTCCAAGTGAAAATTGTGATTTTAGATCCAGCAGCTCATCTGCACTCGCGTATTGAACTCCGGCGAGTATGTCGTCGAGACGACGCTGTTGAGGGAAGCTATCTTTGATGTCTCGCAGATAGGAACTGAATGCAATCTGACGATCTGTGAGGGCTTTAAATATCACATGGCCTAGAACAGAAGACGGACAACAATCCGGCCGGTATGCCGGATGAAGCCATCGCGAATATCGCTGTCGAAATCAAAGCCGATGGATGAGTATTCCGAGCCTGCTGCTACTGTGAAGCCGAGCAAAATGCTTTCTTCAGGGAACGCGAATGCGCGAAGTGTGGCGAGTTCAGAGTCAAACATATCGCCATTAGTATCCGTCAAACCCTGAAATCTGAACATTGTTTCAGTCGGGTCCGACATAAATTCATTGCGATATCCAACACGAATTGACGGGCGGATCCATGTTCGTTTGCCTTGGAACGCGGCCCCTACATCAAATTTAGCGGTGGCTGCGGCAGTTTCTGAACGGCGCCCGTCCACCCGCAGGCGTACACCTTCAGTGCCCGTTTCTGTGTGGCCATATTCATTCAAATAAAGATAATCAACGGAGAGGCTAGGGCGGGCCCAGAATTTCTCACTAATATCAAATTCGTAGCCTGCACGGAACGACGCATTTGCGTGAGCGGCTTCCCATTCACCGGAGGCTGTTCCGGTGAAGTCGCCGACGGTTACGCGGCGATTTTGATCAAGCTCGCTGATTCCGCCGCCGCCATAGACGTCGAAATTGAAATTGCCACTTTGATATCCTGCGTATGCACCGGCCTGATAGGTACGGACATTAAGTGGATCATCAATACCAACAACGTCCTCGACTTCTGTACTGGCGAACCCAACGTTCACACCAACCGCGTGGAATGGTCCAACGGCTGTGTCTAAGCCTGCTGAAAAACCAAATCCTTCTCCGCGATACTGCTCGGATAATCCGGCAAGTTCACGATCGGCAAAATAGAAAAATTCCTGTAGCCACGCGCCGCCTGTTTTCTCAGGAGAGCGTCTTGTCGTATCAAGGTGGGACCCAACAGATCCAACTGCGCCGTCAACATTCGCTAAGAGGAACTGCTTTGACGCCCCGGAAAATTCCGGAAGGACTTGGTTATAAGCCGCATAAAAATCGGAAGCTTCGGTGATATTCGAGAACGCATTTCCGAGGCTTGATACTGAGGCAAGAGCATCCAAGACCGGACCGTTCTGCAACTGTCCATTTACAATCGTTCCGAATGCGGCGGCCTGAACGGCGTCGAGCCCTAATCCGCCATTAGCTACGGAGACGTTCGGATCACGCAAATCCAGCGTCACAACGAGCGTATTGGGGTCTGAAAGGCTTAAAGTCGTTGAATAAAGGAAGGGCGACTCGCCCGTGCCGAGTGATGCTAAATCACCAATCGTCAAGTTTCCTGCGCTTGCCAAAGTATAGGAAAGCGTATTTGTGCCGATTATGGACTCGAGAAGCGGATTGATTGTCGCGCCGTCCTCGAAGGTGATATTTCCGGTAGATATAAGTGTTGTCGCTTGGCCGGTCGCGCCATTAATGGTCGGCCTGTAAACAGAGGTACTATCAATTAGAGCTTGGCTAACGTTTATGTCGTCATCGGTGGTGAGGGCGAGTGAAGAGTCATCCGTAACTGAAAGGTCCAGTAAAGTAGTATTGGTTACTGCGCCTGCGAATACAGTGCCGCCTGACAGAGCCAATGTATCATTGCCCCCGCCAAAATCTACGTCACCGGATATAATCCCGGCTGAGGCTGTTAGCGTGTCATCACCAGAACCTAAAAGGATGTCTCCAATAATAAGCGGCGCCGCCGTGGAGTCGGGATTTTGACTTTGAGTGATGTCGATATCTTGCGTTGATGCACTGAAATCAATCGCGATGACGTCGAAAGCGGTATCCTCTTGATCGAGCGTATCTGAAGTTCTGCCTACTGCAAAAATGCTACCGGTATTGTCCAGCGTTCGGACTGTTCCTGATGCGTCGCGTATCGCGACCGCAGTGCCGTCACGCCCAACAAGTAAGGCGGAAATCGAGCCTGAATTTACCAAATCTGTTACGGAAGCACCGACGCCAATGTCGACACCGATTGCCGTTAAGGCCCTTGGTGGAATGATATTTTCTCTGTCAAAATATATTTCGTCTGAGGCTTCATTTACTGTCGCAAGAATGACACCGGAGTTGTTGATTTCATCGGCTATTGCCTGATCTCCGAGAACTAATACGCGAGCAATTCCATCGCCATTTGACAGCGTCGTTACGTTAGGCGCTCTATATGTTTCCGCGGTCAACGTGCCTTGATTATTGATACCGTTCGCAAATGTAACATTCGCAACAGAGACAGCCGTCGCATCCATATCATCAAAAACGCCGGAGGCGCTGACAGACCCTTGATTGACGAACCCATATTGAAGGTCCGCGTCAAAATCTGCATCCGAGGGATTGGTAATTTCGGCAACTATACCAACCGCGATAGGCGTGCCGCCGCCATCAATTAGGACAGCAGGCGCAGAGCCAAGTTGGGTGACCGAGCTTTGCCCAACGAGCGCAAAAAGAGGGTCGCCATTACTATCCAAAATTGCGTTCCCGTCCGCATCCAATGACGGTTCAAAACGCCGGCTTAGGAATATGCCTTCGGATACATTACCGGATACGGAAAGCGCTGATCCCGATTGCAGCAGGTCTTCTGCAGTCAGGTCTTCACGTCCTCGATCTGACAGGTCGCTTCCGAAGCCAAATCGGGACGTAAAACGATAAGCCGAACTTGATAATGACCCGCTGGAATTGAACCCGCCTTGGATATCTCCGGCGATGGCATAGGCTTGCGAGTCCTCTCCGCGCGCCGTGACGCTGCCTTGGTTCGTGACATCGCCGGTGATGTTAGAGCCGAGATTGACGCCAACAGATCGGTCGCCAACGACGCTGATTTGTCCATTGGTGGAAAGGTTTCCTGTCAGGCCTTGAGTCATGAGCGGCGTATTCGCTAGGTTTATACCAAAACTGTCATTCCCTTCAACAGCGACAAGCGACGTTGAATCCAGCTCTATATTTCCTTCAAATGGCGAGGCGCCCGAGATCAAAATACCTGTGCGGCCTTCGCCTTCTGCGAATGGCGTGTCCGTGAAAGGGTCATCATCGGTGTTCTCGGCTGCGAAATCTTCAACAAGTTGGATGCTTCCCGACTGTGTATAAGATCTGTCTGCGCCGCCTTCGAGTTCCACGCCCGTGACGTTGTCAATGTCATCCGAACGAACAACGCCGTTGAGGACCAAGTCATTGTCGGAATCTACAACGATCCCTGAACCGGCTGCGTCAACCGTAACGGTTGCACTGCCGTCGACAGTGACATCATCTGCGGTGCCGTCATCTGCTGCGGTAGAGGTGCGAATCTGGTCGCTAGTGTCTTCCGTGACCGAAACCTGTGCTTGAACGGGAAATGATACCGCGCTGATGATTGCGAGAGTCGCGGTCGTGCGGAGCGCTAAGATCTTAAATTGAGGCATTTTTATCGGGTCCCAACGGCTGTTTTTCGGTGTTACACCCATGGGCATGTACCGATTTGGTTAAGGTTTACCCAAATCCTGCCATTGGGCCAATGAAAACATGGTTATTTTACAGTTAGGTTGAATTCCCGCTGAAAGTGGCTTTTGAATAGGATTCGGTCGCCTCCATGAATTGCATTCGACTTGGACCTCTGGCATGGCGCGATGATGAACGATGAGAAATCAACTTTACCCCCTCCGGTGCTGTCATGGCAGCGGCTTTCTTGGCTTGGCGGCGTTATTCCGGCCGTTTTGGTTGGGCTGGATCAGCTCTCTAAATGGGCGACGACCCGGTTTTTCGATGTGCCGATGAGTATTTGCGCAAAAGCTGACCCGAGGCTGACCTTTGAGGTCACGCCGGTATTCGATCTATCCTTGTTGTGTAATCGCGGAATCAGTTGGGGAATGTTGCAGGGCGATTCGTCTTTCCAGCGTTGGGGACTTACGGCCTTCGCATTTTTGATGACGCTTGCCCTACTTTACGTTTTGCGGAAAACGAAGGACAGGCTTGGGCAAGTCTCTCTCAGTCTCGTGATTGCGGGGGCAGTTGGAAATGCGATTGATCGGATGCTCTTTGGCGCTGTGACAGACATGATCGATTTTTCAGATATTGGCTTTAGATACGTCTTTAACGTCGCCGATAGCTACATCACTGTCGGGGTGATTGGCCTTTTCCTGTCGTCCTATTTGACGGAAAAACGCGAAAAGGCGGCAGCGCAAGCGGCGACAGATAAAACTTAACGTCGATTCCCGCAGTAATTAATGGCTGCAGAATAAAATTTTGGTCACTTGGCGCGGGGCAAACTGCGCGCTAAGTCGGTTTAAGTTTAAAATCAGAGGCTCGCTATGTTGCGCACTACATTTCTTTTTTCGACACTCGCCTGTGCCGCGCTTGTTGTAACCGGTTGCACCTCGACGTCCCGTGCGCTGGGACTGGAAAAGTCAGCACCAAATGAGTTTAATATTCTGACCAAAGCGCCGCTTATTGTGCCGCCTGAATATAATCTTCGTCCGCCGGCGATTGGCGCATCTTCTTCCGAAAACAATTACACGCAAAAGATAGCGCGCGAAGCTCTATTGGGTGATATTGATGCCGCTGAGCCGAGCAATGGCGAACTTGCACTGATGGCAAAAGCCGGTGTTAATCGGGCTAACTCCGAGATTCGTCTGGAAATTGACGGGGTAAATTCGGTCGAACGTAAGTCAGCAGGCTTTGCGAACCGTGTTCTATTTTGGCAAAATGGGCAGATACTTGATGCGCAAGGTAACCCGACGCCGCTGAACGCGGATACAGAGGCAAGGCGTCTTGAGTCCGTTAATTCTGCAACCGGCGGCGGCGAAGTCATAATCTCCAAGAAGCCGGGCGGCCCAAAATTACCGGGCTTGTAAAAACTGAAAGTCTTTAAAGGCGTCAAAGAATCACAGCTCCTCCACTAGCCCGCCCTTTGGCGGGCTTTTACATTTGCGGCGTATGACCGCTGTAGCTCACATGATTCGCCGCCTTCCGGCGCAAACCGTCAACCGTATTGCAGCGGGCGAGGTGATTGAACGCCCGTCGAGTGTTATCAAAGAGCTTGTCGAGAATGCGCTGGATGCCGGCGCGACCCAAATTGATATTCGCTATGAAGATGGCGGCCGCACCGTCATTACCGTCACGGATGACGGGAAGGGTATGACACCTGAGAATTTGTCGCTGGCAATAGAGCGCCATGCGACGTCGAAACTACCCGATGATTCTGATTTGCTGAATATCGGAACAATGGGGTTTCGCGGAGAGGCCTTGCCCTCCATCGGTTCTGTCGCGCGGCTGACGCTCACGTCACAAACCGAAGCTGATGATAGCGCGTGGGAACTGCGCGTCGACGGTGGCATCAAGCAAGAAATTCGCCCTGCGCCGCGCTCCGGCTTGCACGGTACGCGCGTTGATGTGCGGGATTTGTTTTTTGCGACGCCCGCGCGGCTGAAATTCATGAAATCCGAGAGATCGGAAAGCATGGCCATCGGTGATGTGGTCAAGCGCCTTGCTATGGCTAATCCGCATGTCGGGTTTACGCTCACCAACGGCGCGCGGACGTCTCTGCGCTTGCCGGGGACGCCGCTCTCAGAAGACGGGCGCTTGGTGCGGCTCGCGAAAGTGCTCGGCGATGATTTCGGCGCGAATGCCGTCTGCGTTGATTCCGAGCGTGAAGGCATTGTGCTCACAGGTTTTGCAGGCCTGCCAACCTTCTCGCGCGGGAACAGCGCGCATCAATTTCTCTTTGTGAACGGCCGGCCTGTTCGGGATAAGTTGCTCCATGGCGCGGTAAGGGGGGCCTATCAAGATTTTCTGGCACGGGACCGTCACCCCGTTGTGGCGCTCTACGTTGACCTGCCGAAACATGATGTCGATGTGAATGTGCATCCCGCCAAAACCGAAGTTCGCTTCCGCAATCCGGGCCTCGTGCGCGGCTTGATTGTTAGCGCTTTGCGCAATGCACTTTCGGGAGCAGGACACCGCGCCAGTACCACCGTCAGTGATTATGCGCTGGGTAAAATACAGGCGGGCCAAGCGCCTGCCTACGCCTACCAAGGCCGTTACGGCGGTGCGCCGCAAGGATATCCACCCAATGGCTATGCACCCTATCGCAATGACCCGGCGATGCAGCCTTTGATTGATGGTATGGGAGGCATGTCTGGCCGCGTTGAGGAGATGCCGGAAGGCTATAATGGGGGAGCTGGGCTTCCGCCCGGAGAAAACCTGCATCAAGCGCCAACGCCAGATTACCCGCTGGGAACTGCGCGGGCGCAGCTGCACGAGACCTATGTGATCGCGCAAACGCAAGACGGCATCGTCATCGTCGACCAACATGCCGCCCATGAGCGTTTGGTTTATGAGGAAATGAAGGAAAAAATGGCGCGCGGCAAAGAAAACGGGCGGGGCGTTCCACGCCAAACGCTGCTTATTCCGGATATTGTTGATCTCGGCGAAACGGATACGGCGCGGGTTCTCGCACGGGCAGAAGAACTTGCCGAAATGGGGCTCGTGCTGGAGGCTTTTGGAAATGGCGCTATTTGCGTGCGCGAAACGCCGGCGCTGCTCGGCGAAATGGATGTGCAAGGCCTGCTGCGCGACCTCGCGGATGATCTGTCAGAATATGACGAAGCGCTCAGCCTCAAAGAAAAGTTCGAGCATGTCTGCGGAACGATGGCCTGCCACGGCTCGGTGCGGGCAGGGCGCAGGCTGAATGGCGATGAAATGAACGCGCTCCTCCGCCAAATGGAAGCGACGCCTCACTCTGGCCAATGCAATCACGGCCGCCCGACTTACGTGGAGCTGAAACTCGCGGATATAGAGCGGCTGTTTGGTAGGCGTTAAAAGCAGCACGCGTTGCAACCAAATATGTTGGTATCCGGTGCGCAACAGTCTCGAAGACAAATCCTAGCGATTTATAAGGGGATAAAATTGTTGGCGCAGAAGTCCGGCAGGTGGGTGTCCCTCTATAATGCCATATTCCTCGGGCCAATGGTCCGGATTATATTGTGTGCCAAAAATCTTGTCTATGACCGTGAGATATATGGCGTAATTCTTATTCACCGCTTCTTCAGCCTTCGCATGGTGCCAGTGATGGTATTTTGGCGTCACAAGAAGTGCTTCCATCCAGCGCAGATTTAGGCCGACATTGGCATGTATAAAAGTGGCGTGGAATCCGACGAAAATGATATAGGCGCTGATGGGGCCTTGTTGAAAACCAAGAGTCGAAATGATAATGAGACCGAGCGTTCGGGTCACCAGAGGTTCGATAAAGTTCAACCGCGAGCTTGCTAGCCAATCCATCGTTTCCGCGCTGTGATGCACGGAGTGAATTTTCCACAGAAACTTCGTCTCGTGGTAAAGGCGGTGAACGCCGTATTGCATGAGATCGATACAGATAATCAGTAAAATAAATTGCGCAAGGAACGGGAGCCCTGAAATAAAGGCGCTCGTTAATGGTAGGCTGAACCACGCCAACCAATGATGGACAACAATATTACCCGCCAAAAGAAAGCCGCCAATCGCAAGATGATAGAAGATGAAATATTTTAAATCGAGTATCCAGTCTTCGCGAAATACCGCTTGATCACGCCGAAGCGGTGCAGATTTTTCAAGCAAAATGAAAAGTCCCGCCGTGGAAATAAACCCTAAAATTAACCAATCCAATCCAATATAGAATGCGCCGGGCGTTATGTCCCCAATCGCCACGCTCGGGCCTCCGAGCGCCATTGCGAGCGCTGCAAATGTAACACCTGACCACGCGAAACGGCGTTCCGCTTTTTGAGCCAAAGCAAAAACTCCAAATCCTACGCAAAGGAATAATGTAGCCGTCATTAAGTGGCGCAAAATTTCAGGGGTATAGGCGGCTCGCAAATCCGGAGTCGTCAGATGGGCAGGGAAGAGAAAGGCCAGAACACCTAACAAACTTAGCAGCCCAAAAGTAAACGACAGATAGGCGCTAATCTTACCTTGGCCGGGTTTTAGTCGGCCTTGCGGTAATTTTGGCAAAATTCTCTTCATGTCACTGACCTCTTATTTATTACATTCCGTCATAGCTTTTGGGTATTTAAAAAGCGGAGGATGAAAGCCCCAAACGGGGCTTTCGGATTTTATAGTTTTTTCATTATGAATTGACTGCAAATTCTTCCAGCAAGCGGTCCTGCTTGGCGCGTTCCAGCTTTTTCGCCGTTTCGCCCT
>ENA-ORXR01001842-ORXR01001842.1-marine-metagenome-genome-assembly--contig:-NODE-1842-length-21462-cov-43.602011_pt1 | contig 21462 bp, 13 predicted proteins | sample MGYA00237866_ERZ511479 | MGnify/ENA metagenome assembly ERZ511479 | reverse complement strand
CCGGGGGGGGAAGAGCCCAAGAGGAGCTCAGGAATGGTGTCGCGCGAGGTGCGCACGGGGGATGTGCAGGCGCACGCGCGTCGCTGTGACGTCGTGGCGTGAAACAATAGCACGGCGTTGTGCGGTGTGTTGGTCGTGGCCGACGCGGTCATATATCTTCCCCCATGCCAATACAAAAAGCGGGGACCAATGATATTGGCTCTGGCACTTAGTGCACATACCCAAAGAAACAAACGTCTCCCCCACATGGTCCTCATTCGAACATCTCAAGGGGTGCCCCAGAACAGGCACCTGAGGTGGTCGCTCGATTGAGCTACCTCAGAAATTGAGCGACTGAGGAGGGGTCTCGATGCGGGGCGTTCCAGGCTGGTCGCTCGATTGAGCTACCTCAGAAATTGAGCGACTGAGGGGGGGTCTCAATGCGGGGCGTTCCAGGCTGGTCGCTCGATTGAGCTACCTCAGAAATTGAGCGACTGGGAGGGGGTCTCGATGAGATGCATTCCAGGCTGGTCGCACAATGTGAGAAATTGAGCGACAGAGAGGGGTACGCCACAAGCCTCATTCGGAGCGATCTCATTCGAGCAACGCACCTGCGAAATCGAGCGACTGGGAGGGGGGCTCGCTGATGACGATTCAAGGCTGGTCTGTCGATTTGAAAATCGCCCAAATTGAGCTCCAGTGGGGGGGGTGTCGCTCGATCCGTGAGATTCTTATGTTAGGTCCTGTATTTTATTAAAATTATTACTTTCGTTTCTCAGTGTTCCGTGAGCTTTCTGGAAATCGTGTTCGAGTAAGTTATCTCGTTTCCCATGTTAGTTCACGCTGAGCTAGATTGGAACTATATACTTCTCACAAGTTCTTGTTACATGTACCAGTTCATCACAATCGTGACCATTGAACATTCGTCGTTCATTCAGCCATATCGGTCGTTTTGTTCTTTGGACGCTGTCTGTTCTTGATCCCTAAACCCTGTTGTTGACAATGCCCCGCGCTCTTTCGACTCGCACCGCTCCTCCCACTCTGCCAATCCAACTCGTTGACGCAACCGCCTGACCGATCTGTTTTGGACTAGTCTGGATGTCGTACTTTCTTGCCGCCGGTTGCGTCGTTATTTCTGAGAGCTGGTTGCGCCGCACTTTGCTCGTGAAACCTGATGCGCACCAATCTGAAAAACGACAGAAACCCGACCCACTTTGTAGTCCTCTGCCTAAACAAACACGTACAATCGACAAGATGTGACCTATCGATGTGTCCTATCCCTCTGTCTACGCCACCACTTTGGGGAGCAGGCCCCAACGGGCTTGCTGCCGCGCCCAGGGTCCGACCATCTGGTGTTCGATACGCAACTCCCGGTTGCGACGCGACCAGTCCATCAACGCACACTCGTCAGACTGCGTCCCATCTACCCCCTCCCGAAAGTCATACACATAACGCCAATAATAGGCACAGTGCGTCTCTTCGATCATCTCATACTGATCACACGCGCACATATACTCACCCTCGTCGGTCAGCGCGTTCGCCGAGTGCCACGCAGACTGCACACCGGCGACGGAGTTTGAGTCTAGCCGGGAGGGGCCGGCTGGAACGACCGCCGTTTGCGACTTTGTGCGCACCTCCAATACCGTCTGGCCTGCTTCCTTGTGCGACATGACGTCGCCGGCCGCAGTCCGAGCTGCCGACAAAGCGGCCAACGGCGGCTCAGCACGCCGATCATTGCCGCTCTCAAAGACACAGGCCCGGTCTTGGCGAGTGCTCGCCACATCCGCCGCCGCGACCTCCCAGGGGTCAGCCTTCTTGAAGGCTGTCTCCCGTGGGAGCTCCTCCGACAATATGTCGGGTGGGGAGAGCGGGGGGGGGGAAGGGTGGTACGCCTCCTGCAGCTCCTCTCGAGGGCGGACTATGGTGTCGTAGTAGTGCGCCTCTGCGGCAGAAGCACGGGCGACAGCGCTGTCGGTAGATCGATCCGACGCGTCATCACTCGGCTCCATATCTGGAGTGAGGGAGTGGGGGGGGGGCTCCTCCTGCGCGTCCCACCATTCCTGGGCAGCGTCAAAGTCGGCCTCATGTCGCCAGTCGTCGTCGTACTCCCTATACATCGACGTGCTGCGGGAGGCAGAGGGATGGCGAGGGGCTCGGGACGAAGACGCGGGCTAGCAGCCGGCGCCGGCCAGGGGGGGTGATGCGGGAGGGAGAGGTGCGGGAGGTGCGGGAAGGAGAGGGGCTCAGGACGAAGACGCGCGCTAGCAGTCGGCGCCGGCCAGGGGGGGTGATGCGGGAGGTAGAGGTGCGGGAGGTGCGGGAAGAAGAGGCACCGCGGACGATCAAACGTCGAAGAAGGGGGACGAAAAGCCAGTCGCACTCTCACTGCTGCCGGGAAGAGGAGGACGACGAGGGCGGGAGGCGCGGAGGGTGAAAACGAAGCGGGTGTTGATCTGAACGAGGCAAGCGCAGGACGCCGCACGTTTAGCCGTGCGCCCTAAGAAAACACAATGCGTCGCGCTCATTGGCTGGAGAGCTTTGCATCTGCCGAGATTGTGTGGCCGACAACGCCTACCCCCCACCTCCCTGCCGGAGATCACTGTCGACAGCGCCGCATGTGATCGGCATCCACGAATCAATGACAATTGGAAACTTGATAACTGTACGGTATCATCTGACTGCCGCTCCCTCCCGTGTCGCCGCCCGTGCCACGGCTGTTGTGTTTGGTTCTTGGCAATAGCGAGCGTTGGCAACTCCCATATGTGTGTGTCAGACATGGCGCTCATGCTGTTGTCGATCGCAGCAGAGCGCTCACGGCGTGTGTGGGAAGATGCCCTTCCGCACACACTGATTCGTACCGACGCCGATGGTCGGACACTCTCAAAGTGACAAACGACTCCTGCCACCCTTGTCGTCTGATCGCAAAAATAACGGCTGCGCGGCCGCGCAAAGAGAGCCTCGGCTACCGTCCGATATCTGAGAGGGGGAAAATGCAGGCAAAGACAGGGCCACCGTGCTGGAAACGCCTGTTGCAATTCTCTGGAATCGGGTGTCTGGTCGCTTGTCACTCACACGGACGGGCAACGCGCACGACGCCCCTCTTGTGAACTTACAAACGCTAGCAGTGGCCTCGTCCATGATGAAGAGAGGGGGAGAAGCCGGCCGTAGATCCACTGCACCCCTCTTTTCAGACGGTACCACACCTATCCAGGCGGGACAGTACTACTTGCGTGTCGGGTGGGCGCTGCGCATCCATTTTGGGGGTCGTTCAGTCAAGCGTAGGGGGGGCTTTGAGCCCGACCCCTCACCCACGACGGCACAGAGGGTTACGGATAGTTCGGACCATGGGGTATGGAACATAATAGAGCTCAAAAAGAAAGGTGCTGAATCGAGCATTCTCGGGCGTGGCAACCGTGTGAGTGTGGTACATTCCCGCTTTGCAACCGCCCTTTGCATAGCCCGTCGACTGGGCGCGCACTGCGACGTGGTTTCCAACACACCCTCCGACCTTCCTGTCGCAGACTCGGATGGCCAAGTTTGACAAACGTCTCCGGAAGCATGTCGATCGCCGCCAGGTTCCACACTGACCGGCCCGCACTCTCGCCACGCCAGATGTCACCGGTGGTGCCCATTCCGGACAGTAGCGCTACTGCCCAACCGATGCCGGGTGCTGCACACCCCACTTTCGACACGAAATCCACTCAAAGTGGACCCCCCTTGACACCATTTTACTGTGGTGTGGTGTGGGGCGTATCCCGTGGGGTGGGGCGGATGGGAAGGGTTCGCGCGCCTGAGCTCGGGTGCTGCGCCGGGTGGTGAGGCCGCGTGCAGCGGGAGAGGTGGGTGGGGCAGGTGAGGTGGGGCGTGTTGGGCTTGCGGTGCAGTCATTTTGGATGGGGTGGGGTGGGGATGAGCCACATTTGTATATGCAACCTACAACGTGCACGTACGTGCTCCCTCCGTCCACCACGCGGTCAATGGCATCTGCAGTACACGACGGTCAACGTCGGCGTACGTGCTGCCTCCGGCACCCACGAAATCAATGAGGTCCTCCTGCATTACACGACAGTCGCTACAAATGTATGTGGGGTCGTCGACGCTCGCCCCTCATCTCCGCCCATCGGGTTGGCACCAGGAAGAGAGGCGGCCTGCCCAAAGTCGTAATCTGTCCCATAGTCCAACAGCAGCTCGGATCCAGCAACGACGGGACACGTCGTCACCAGCTGGCAAAAGAAGGGGTCGACCAGCTGGTCGATCGAGACCAAGCCAGCCTCCTGCTTCAACACGCAGCGCAGGTTGGCCTTGTAGGAACTGCTGCCAGATGCGGGCGTGGACCCACCCACGTCGGGCCGCGAAAGTGCCGCAGTGCTCCCGCTTGGGCCACCCGCACGATCGAGTGCACCACGAACGCCTCGCTCAACGGGCGACGTCGCACGTGGGTCGTTTGCGTACGCCACCCAGCAAAACGGCGAAGGGCACACCCAGGCGGGGTAGTGACTGGTGCTGTCGTCAGGGTCGGGGCCAGACGGTGCGCCCCCAGAGTCAGCCGCCGAGTTGGCAACGCCCGCCCGACCGGCCGGCGCTGCGACACGTACGTCGCCAAGCTGCATGGCCCGGGTGCTAAAGACGGCCGGCGATGGCGCGTGGCACCCGAGCACTTGCGGCGCGTACAGCGCGCTCTTGACTCGGAGAGCGCCAAAGTTGCCATACAGCAGCGCTCCAAAGAAAGGGCCGACCACGGCTCCCTGCGGCAAGTCACGACCTGCGAACAGGCCCAACCCCGCGCTGCCCCCCGTCAACGACGATTGGGCGATGAAGAGGCCCGACACTGCTGCGCCTTGCTCTCTCATCACGACAGAGTCTGCCGTGCAAAACGCGACACGCAAACGAGGAGGCCACGCGTCCAGCGGCTGACCGACGAGTTGCAGCACTTCCAATGCAACCACTCGGCCAGTGGGGGGAGCCCGCGGGTGCGCAGCGCCTCCCAGTGCATGGCGCTGCTCGTCTGCCTCCCGAGCAAACACGCTCGCCAACAACATTAAAACCGACCGAGGGACGGCTGTGTGCGCGGGAAGCCCGGCGGGGGGGGCGCACCGACGCTTGTTGAGGATCGCCCTAGACTCCTCTGCAGGTTGCCGCGTCGTACGGGCCAGACGACCCACGCCGACGTCCGCAGGGGGGCGGGCAGCGCTCACACGCAAGCCGTCGTGTCGCTCTGCAGCTAGCACGACCGCCGCTGCCGCTCGCACTTGATCACTGGCATCGCCTAGAAGACGCGCAAATCCGCCGAGAGCTGCCTGCTCGACAAAGACGTTCCTCAACCGCTCGCGGCCGCCGCCGTCGAGCGCGTCTGGGAATGCGTCGCATAAGATGACGCGGCGGTGCTGCCCACCAGGGATGCTCATCGCTGCATCGCCGGTCGTACACGTCCCACAAAAGGTATCTGCCACGATGTCGCCCGGCTGCGAGTACCGTTGGATGAGCTCTGAGATGAGCGCCACACTCTTCTGCTCGGCCCGCACCTTGAACTCCTTGCCGTCATCATCCACGGCGACGATGGCCTCATCCTGTAGCACGTCCGGTACGTTGTCAATGACATTGTCAAATGCACGAAAGCGAGATGGCACACACCCAAACGAGCGGTAGTTGACCATCACGTGAGCCGCCGCGCCTTGCGCGCCACACCGCTGAGCCACGACAATGACCTCGGACATGTTGGACGACAACGTGCTCGTCCGCCCCCTCGATACACGGCCGTTCACCGCCCGCAGCGCGTACGTGGGATGGCTGTTGACCGCAAACGCTGGCGGAGAAACGCTTGTCACCCGAGCAGTGTCGTCCGCCCTCCGCGGGGCGCTCACCACGACTTGGTCGACACACGCACGGAGAAGGCGGACCCACATGTTGACCTGCTCCCACGCACAGAAGATAAGGACGTGCCCGCCGGGTCGCAGAAGGACGCGGCAAAGATCGACAAAACTCTTTGCGTCCTCGTCTGTTAGAACGTCGTAGTCCGACCGCTGCATCCTGGCCTTTCGACGTGTGTTGTACGGCGGGTCGGTCAGCATCACCTGCACGTTACCAGCAAGCGGCGGCCACGACGCCAACAGGTGGGCACCAGAGGTGGGCGTCTCCCCAACGCCGCCACCCGCCGACACTCGATCCGAATCCGGTTCCCGAGCCGTCGTTGTAGATGACGATGATGTGGCAGCGTGAACGAGACCCGGGGGAGCACCTCTCCCCGCTGCGCGATTCGCCCTGCCCGTCGCCTCGGCAACCGCGTGCGTCCCCAACAGCCCATCCGCCCGGCACTCGTACAGGCGGAACACAGACGGCATGGCCCACTCAAGAATCCCCCGGGCGGTAGCGAGCTCCGAGAGGGCACCACCACCGTCCCCGTCAATTGCAGCGGGCACGCTCGGGGACGCCCCATGCGCAGGCACCCGAGCGGCCAGACGACACAAGTTGGACCGCGCGGGCCCCGCCATTGACGCTGCAGCACGACCCGCCTGTCGCTCGACAGCACGACGGAGCAAACGGAACTTCTCCAAACGGCTGGGCTTCCAATGAAAAGAAGCTGCAACCACGCGACCGCGTGACCCTTTGCTGCTGCCCCCACTGCGGACACTGGTGCGGACACTGGTGCTGCTGCTGCTGCTGCTGCCGCTGCTGCTGCTGCTTTTCCTGCTCCTGATGCCGCTGCTGCTACTGCCGCTGTATCCGCCGTCGCTACTGCTGCTGCCGCTGCTGTCGCCGCTGCTGCCGCTGCTGCCGCTGCTGCCGCTGCTGCTGTCACCGCTGCTTTCTCCGCTGCTGCCGGTGCTGCTACCGCCGCTTCCACGGCTGCTGCTGCTGCTGCTGCCGCCACTTACAAAAGATCTGGTGCCTGTGCCACGCCCTCTGCCACTCGGACGCGAGCCCCTGCTGTGACCAGCGGCCGTCTTGTCAGTCCGAGTACCACGCCCGGCCACTTCCTCTTCATCCGACGACCACAACGGATCACCGGCTGCCGACAGGAGTGGGTCCTGCACGCCACTACGTCCGCCACCAGGAGACCGAGACCGAATAGCGACCGATTGAAATGCGGTCAGGCCCGCGACAGTGCAATCTAGAATAGGGGGTGTCGCGCTCAGAGACCGCCGCCAAGCCGGACGAGTGTAGTGCGCCACAGAGAGTCGACCTAGGCGAGCGGTAGACCGTGGACGAAGCGGGCGCACGTCTCCACCGCCGTCGTGCACCAGATGCTCGAGCGACGCAACACTTGTTGCGCTCTGCAGGTGACTCATGAACATCGACGCCGCCGCCCGCAGCTGCGCATCAGCCAGCGGGTGCCGCTGAGCTGCTGCCTCGTCCGCTGCGTCCGCCGAAAAGGCGGAACCCGGCCCGGCGGCGGTGCCTCGACAGTACAGCGACCACCGCTGCGACTGTGGAACAAACAGGTGGTTGTGGTCGAGCGGACGACACAGAGGCGCATAGCAAAAGTCAGCAGGGCACCAAAGGAGGTACGGCCTCGCCATCTCCTCCATGTCGACAAAGCCGACTCCGCGTGCAACGGCGTTCCAAGCGCGAACAACCTGGTGCACCGCGTACCGCACGTGTCCGACAGCGCTGGTCAGCCACAGAACCATGGACTCCGAGTCCGTGTCGCGTCGGCGGCCAGGCCGACTCGTTGCGCCGACGATGAGGGCGTAGTAGCAGGTGAGCCACAGGAGCGTCTCAAACGAGGACAACGTCCCCACAGCCGCTTGTCGGGCACCCGACGGTCCGATAAAGTCAGACGCGGAATACTCGACGTCAACGACGAGCCGCGCGTCACTGCGCATCGCCGTGCGTGACGGAACGCCGCCACCGCCACCTTCGACATGCTGCATCGGAAGGTCATTCAGGAGGTGCTCGTTGCCGGATGACGACAGCACCGCCTCCCATACGCGGGTGTCAACAAACGTGCGCCCACATTCGCTCTCCAAGAGCCAAACTCCGTCAAATGCAAACAGGCGATCGTCCTCTGCACAGCGTGCCGCCTCGGGTGTTGTCGGCACTGCCCCCCCAGCGCTACCAGAACGAAGAGCAAGGAGGCCCTCGCCAGAGCAGCTAGCAAAGCCACCAACAAATCGCTTGAGCTGCCACGCGACAACAAACGCGCGAGCAGCCTCGGGCAGCAAGCACCATCCCACCGCCGCCGCTGCGTCGCTGGCAGGCGGGTGATAGAGCGATACCGTCCAACGAGCGACGGCTGCCCATGTCGGTGCCTGCACGGGCCTGGACACGCTTCGCCAGTTGCCACTGCTCCCGGAACGCGTCGAGGAGGCTGACCGACTCTGCTCCAGGTGTTCCAACAGGAACAGGTCCCGTAGCTCGGCGGTGCCCAAGAGAAGGTCTATGAACGGCGGCGCGTCTGCCACACCATCGTCGTCAACCGCAGCTGCATCCCGCACGCGGCACACGACTCGAGCAACGGCGTCGGCCCGACGCGCCATCGACTTGAAGAAAAACAACGCAACCCAACGCTGCCGCGACGTGCGCGACCGCGGGGCGCTGCACCGAGGCGGTCCAACGCGTCAGTCACCACAACGTCACGCACACGACGAACCCGACGATCGGCACTTTGCTGAACGAGACGCGGGAGGGGTCGGACGCGTACTGTACGTGGCGGACGACAGGGAGGGGGACACCATTCAAACACCAATCGACAGCTCATTGGATGACCCTACAAAGGTGGCCCACTTGATTCAAATTTCAGAATGCAGCAGCATGGGAGAGGTGTCCACACGACAGGTGTCCAGAGGGAAATTCCATTGTCTCGAGCAACCAGCAGGCAGCAGCAGCAACGCGGTGCAACCCATCGATCAAGCAGACCCCCAAAACTGGTGACCGTTGGTCCTTGGCCCCCCAAGCGGGGGAGAAACACTCCGACCTTAAAAAAAAAATATGCAAAAGAGGGTGGGCTACAAATATCAAAATGCTGTCAGATTTTCAAAAATATTATCACGTGCTACTTTCAGGATAATCTGTCCCCGCTCGTGCATTTCGCGCTCGACGCCGGGAAATAGTAGCGCTACTAACCACCGCGGGTGCGCCCGACGGCGCCCATCGCCAATGCAGGTGTCACAAGCCACACAAAAGGAATCAAAGCCACCACTGCCGACGCCAACGAGAGAGTTCCCACTCCCCCCTCAGCAGTGCAGTCGCAGCACCCGGCGTCTTGACACACCGAGACGAGGGCTCGCCGCAGACGCTCGATCTACTGGCCAGAAACTCCCAAGCACCTGCACTGCGGTGCCACCCGCACACACAAGTGCTATCACTGGGCAGGCGCCAGGGCCAACGCAGCTCGATCCCGGTTTTAGCCTGCACGTGTCGCTGCTGGGGCCAAAAAGAAAGTGGAATTTCCTGACGGACGGCTTCCGCAATAGAGGTCATCTTGCGGAGCCTCTGCAGCACTGTTGCCGTCTCCGTGCGAATACGATTCGACAGCCGCAGCGCCAGACCCGTTGCACAGCACGCTTTGGAGGGCAGCACCACGTCTGGCCATGCCATGGGATGGGCAACACGACCACCTCAGTCGTGGTTTTCTCAGGACAAGACGGGCGGGCCACAAGGACCACAAAACTTTCAAGTACTCGAAAAGAGGGTCGCTGGCTACTTTCCGGACAGACTTGCCCCTGTCGTCCGATTCGCCCTCAACGCAAGGGGATAGTAGCACTACTAACCATCATTGTGGGTGCGCCCGAATTGGACACCCTTCCCGTGTGCTGGGGCCTAGAACGGCGTGATTCTCGGGGTGCCAGTCTCCCAGACAAGACACCCGTGGATGGGATACTCGGCCGAGACGCCCGCAACATCGGCGTGCGAGCTAAAATGATCATTGGTTGCGTGGCCTGCCTCTGTGAAAGAAAAAAAGCAGCAGAGGATGGTTTGAGACACACGTGTGAGGCAGCCGTCGTGTCGACAGGCGAAAAAAAATCAAAATCGGGCGGAACGCACGCACTCGGGCAAAAACGCAAGCATACAAAATACAAAACAGAAACCAAGCAACGGACCGACGGGGTCCTAGTCGCGGAACACGGACGATGGAAGCGCGAGATGGATGGCATTGTCGAGGGGAACACTCTTGTCCTGCACGTACATGTGCAGGCGTACGCAGTGGGAGTAGTTGAAGACCGCCCGACTTGCCTCGCCGCTGCCCGACCGCTCCCTATTATCAGCCGCGCTGGCACCAGCATGGACGACATCACCCCGGAGGATGGCCACCGAGTAGGGAGGAATAAAAATCAGCTCCGCAAAAATAACTCGATGCTCAGTGCGGCCCGCCTGCAGGTGACGCATGACCTGCGCACTGCCAGGCCAGACGCGAAGCCAGCAACCATCCGCTCCGGTTGCCAGAGTGAAAAAGTGCACGGAAGGCGTGACGGCGTAGACCGCAGGCCCGTCGTTGCCGGGCCGCGATCTTGCCGCGGTAGGACCGCGCCCAGCACGTGGTGCAGACCCCGCAGACGCTGGCGTGGCGCCAGCTGCGCCGGCATCGCCACGGGCAGCAGCACCTTCGGGGCCGAGCAAAGCAGGAGGCGGCGACGGCGGGGGGGGCAACAACGACTGGGGACCGCGATCACCGTACTGCGTCAAAACCGTCCCGTCTGCACCACTGCCCTGGTGGCCTTCCGGTGACAAGCCGACCCCCGATCGCGGCGGAAGGAGGGAAGGGCTGCTATCCTCCTCTCCCGCGGAAGATGCGTGGCGACGAGACTGCGCATCACCGGCGCCGACGTTGTCCCGCCCTTCTCCAACAGCTGCACCGCCGCTCACCGCAGCAGGCACAAACGGAACCGCCGTCAGCGCAGAGTCAATGTGCGGCTTCTGGGGTAGCGCCTTGCCGGTCGTCAGAAGAAGGCGCGAGCCGGTCTTGGGCACGCGCACGCACATGCGGCCGTCCTCCTTCCGGACCCCCGCAGCCGAAAGGACGGGGTGGACAAACGCAGCCAGCACCACGTCCGCCGTCAGCTTCCGCGTGTAGACGCTCTGCTCCACAGCGTCGCTGCCGCTGCTCTTGACGTGGTCGGGAAGCAGCGTCAGACGCCCCTGTCCGCGGTTGAGCTCACCCTCGTCGGTGTGCATGTTGTCACGATTGTGGATGGATGCCCATACGTCATTCTGGCCCGCCGCCACCCCATCTTCGCCAGGAAACTTGCCCAGGTAGTGTCGGATGACGTCGTCGATGCCGAGAGCCACCGACGGCTCTGCGAGCGCATGCGACAAGACGACCCACCCACGCTCGTGGAGGACGACAGCTGCACGGCGAGCGCCAAAGGAAGCAAAGACCGGCTCATGGGCAGCCGTCATCCCATCGGCAGCACCGTCTCCCATGTCCCGGTGGTAATGCCATCCATCATCCACGTCACCGGTTACCTGGGGCTCCCGACCCAGCGCCGTGAAGTACTCGGCGGCGCTGGTGGCGGCTCCGAACCAGTCGTCGGGTGGAAGAAAGTCCCGCGCCTGATGAGCGCTGGGAAGCAGAATGGCAAACTCCGGCAAGAATGCAGCGTCGAGACAGGCCCGGTTCTCCACCGCCTTGCGTGCCAGGACGTCACCATCGATGGGCGGCACAATGTCCTGGTAGGGCTCCGGCTGCTCGGGGTGGACAGAGTTCCACAGCAGCTCGTCCGCAAGACGGCGGCTCTCCCTGCCAGCGTTTGCCATCCGGATGGCGTCGTCCACCGCAGCAGAGGCCAAAGAGGCTGCGCTTGCTGCAGCTGCGGCGCGCCGCGCAGCATCCCGAGTCCGGCGAATACGACCTGTGGCGGCACCACCATCGTCGCCGTCGGCGCCAACCTCGTCACTGTCGCAAAGGCGGGCTCGCTTACGCGACAGTGACCGCAGGCGCGGCTCCAAGCTGATGTTGCCATCCGCCGCAGCAAAACGGGAGAAGATCCGCTTTGCCCCGACGCCAGATGCGGCCGCACGCGGAGGACCGTCCGCCATCTCACTGTCCCCATCTCCTGGCGCGGCTGGGCCAATGGGTCGTGTGGCAGAGCCATCACCAGAAGATGACCCGTGTGCAGCTGCTGCAGCGGCAGCCGCTTGAGCGGCCGCTTCTTGCCGGGATGACCGGTCGGCGGTGCCTTTCTCTGCTGCCGCCTGGTCGGTCGCCGCCTTTTCGGCCGCCGCCTTGTCCGCCGCAGCCTGGACGGCCGCCGCCTTGTCGGCCGCCGCCTGGACGGCCGCCGCCTGGACGGCCGCCGCCTTGCCGGCCGCCGCCTTGTCGGCCGCCGCCTTGTCGGCCGCCGCCTTGTCCGCCGCCGCCGCCGCCTGGACGGCCGCCACCTTGTCCGCCGCCGCCTGGACGGCCGCCGCCCCCTGGACGGCCGCCGCCCCCTGGATGGCCGCCGCCTGGACAGCCGCCGCCTTGTCGGCCGCCGCCTTGTCGGCCGCCGCCTTGGCGGCCGCCGCCTTGGCGGCAGCCGCTCTGGCCGCAGCCGCCTCGGCGGCAGCCTCTCTGGTCGCAGCCGCCTCGGCGGCAGCCTCTCTAGCCGCAGCGGCCTTGGCGGCTGCCGCCTCGTCGACCGACCCAACTCCGCCCGACCCCTCGGCACCAGACTCGTTCTCCGCTGCGTCCTTGGCGGCCGCCGTCTTGTCGACCGCCGCCTTGTCCGCCGCCGCCTTGGCGGCAGCCGCTCTGGCCGCAGCCGCCTCGGCGGCAGCCTCTCTGGCCGCAGCGGCCTTGGCGGCCGCCTCTCTGGCCGCAGCGACCTTGGCGGCCGCCGCCTCGCCTCCCGACTCCCCATCGTCCATCTCCTCGTCGCTCGGCTGGTTGCCTGCCGCCGCCTTGGCTGCCGCTGCCTGGGCGGCAGCCGCTCTGGCCGTAGCCGCCTCGGCGGCAGCCTCTCTGGCCGCAGCGGCCTTGGCGGCCGCCGCCTCGCCGCCCGACCCCCCATCGTCCATCCCCTCGTCGCTCGGCTCGTTGCCTGCCGCCGCCTTGGCTGCAGCTGCCTGGGCGGCAGCTGCTCTGGCTGTAGCTGCCTCGGCGGCAGCCGCTCTGGCTGCAGCGGCCTTGGCGGCAGCCGCTGTGGCCGCAGCGGCCTTGGTGGCCGCCGCCTCGCCGCCCGACTCCGCGTGTTCCATCTCCACGTCGCTCGGCTCGTTGCCCGCCGCCGCCTTGGCTGCCTCCGCCTGGACTGCCGCCGCCTTGAGTGCCGCCGCCTTGGCTGCCGCCGCCTTGGCTGCCGCCGCCTTGGCTGCCACCGCCTTGGCTGCCGCCGCCTTGGCTGCCGCCGCCTTGGCTGCCGCCGTCTTGGCTGCCGCCGTCTTGGCTGCCGCCGTCTTGGCTGCCGTCGCCTGTGCGGCAGCCGCTCTGGCCGAAGCCGCCTTGTCGGCCGCCGCCTTGTCGGCCGCCGCCTTGTCAGCGGCCGCCTTGTCGGCCGCTGCCTTGTCCGCCGCCGCCTTGTCCGCCGCCGCCTTGTCGGCCGCCGCCTTCTTGGTGGCCCTGGCCCGAGCGGCACGGGCAATGTCCTCGGCAGACGGTGGGTTCACAAACACATCCATTTGTTTTTCCCACCGCGGCAAATGTTCGACGGTGAAGGCGTCCTTGGCAAAGTTGCGGGAACGGCGGACCGTACTAGGGGGGGTGTACAAGAGCATCAAGTCGCGCAACTCCTCCCTAACCGTACACGACGCTCGAGGGCGACGAAGCTCAAACATGTCAAACGGGGAGGCGTCTGCCTCTAGGACGGCTGCGCCAGCCGGCCGAGCACGATCCGCTGCAGCCACCGCCGCAGCCGTTCCGTACGGGACCCCCGCCTGGTCGGCAGCGTCTCGGGCAACCTTGACCGCCCGGCGGCCCGTCTTGAGAACCGCCCGCATGAAGAAGCCCAACACGGAAAAAAAGCAATTGTCGTTGCCGCGCTTGAGACGGACCAGCCGGTTCTCCCGCATCTGCCCAGTGTAGGCCCACCCAATGTGGATCATGATGGTTGAAAACTTGTCGACGTCTTCTTCTGCAACTTCTTTCGGGGTCAGCAGACCGTTGGACGACAGGCTCTCCGTGGAGAAGGCTGGGGCGCCAATCTTTTTCTTGGTCGTCTTGCCTTTGCCCTTGCCCTTGCCCTTGCGCCGTGAGTTGGGCGGCAGCAGCTCCTCGTCAACGTCGTCGCCGCCGACAACACCGACGCCATGCTCCGAGGCCTTGAGCAGGGACACCATCAGAGCCGCCGAGTTTGGAGCCACCAGAGCAAACAAACCAATGCGGACAATCCGCTTGAGAGACTCGGTTTGAAGACGAACACCCGTGTAGCCAACAGGCGTGCCGCCATTTTTCTGGATGCGACGCACAAGGCCCGACGTGTTGACGTTGGCCAAACGCATGTTGACGCCAGGGTCAAGATGCCAGACGGACTTTTGCGTCTCCTCGATGAGGTTGACGGACCAGTGCACGTGCTGCGACTGTGTCGTCGGGTTGTGCACTTGGTTGGCGGCGTTGGCGCGCTGACCGAGGATGAGCACGTCGCCCGGTGTCATATCCTTCCCGTCCCTGCGTTCGATCAGCTGCACACCGACATCCTCGCTCTCAAAGCCGTCGGTGCCCTTGCGGTGAAGGAGCAGGTACGCTTGCAGGCGGTGCGCTCCGTCAATGAGAAAAATGTCCCCGGGTTTGCCTTCCGGGTGTAGCTGGTACACCTTGATGGCGCCAAGACCCCAGTCGTAGCCACACGGGGCAATTTTTGCCGCAAAGACAGCCACGTCCGTGTCCTCCAGACCACGGACGGTCGACTTTGGCACCTGGATGTCCGCGGCCTTGACTTCGGCAAAGCGGGAAGCAAACACCCGGTTCTTGCCAACAACAGGGGCAGCGGCGAGCGGCTGCAGCTTGCCAGAGGAGTCCGCGTCAGAGTCCAAGGCTTCTTCCTCCCCTGACCAGGGCGACGCCGAGGCACTACCGGACGCGGAGCCGTCGTCGGGGTCGTCGTCGCTCGCCAAACGGGTGCCACGCCCGCGGTCTGCTCCGTCTTGGTCCGCCTCTTCACGACCGGCGCCGTCCTCGTGCTCGTCATTGACGTCGGCGCGTCCAGCGGCGGGGCCCTTGTCCGGCGCGCGACCGCCTGAACCGCCGACGGGTGCTCGCGGTGGACGTCGAGCAGAGACCGCCCCTGACGGCCCGTCAGACTCGTCGCTGCTGCTGCCGCTGCCCGAGCGGTTGCTGCCAGAGCTGCTGCCAGACGTGGTGGTGCCAGAGGAGCTTCCAGAGCTGTCGCCCAAGCCGGCTGCCTCGAGGTCAGCCCGAACTGCTGGACCGCGCCGACGGGCAGGGGCTGAAGGACGAGCACCGCGCCGTCGCCGGTCCCCACCAGACGCCGAACTTGCAGCGGCACAAGACGCTCCACCCTGGCGCATCGCCCGAGCCGTGCGGTTGGCGTCGAGCATCGACTTCCGTGCCACCGTGTCGGCGACGGCGGCAGTGGCGGCGACTTCGATGAGCTTCTCAACAGCCGAGGTCGCGGAGCGGACCGGCTTCTTGGTCCGACTGCGTCGACCACCGTCCGTCCCCTGTCCATCACGCCGACCGGCTGTCGCCGGCGCACGCGCTCGTGAAGGACCCGGGCCGGCCGCCCGCCTCGGAGCAGACGTTGCCAACGGCGCTGCTGCTGCTGCTGCAGGCGCGCCCTCCCGACGACGCGGAGGTTGAAACGCCCGGGGCGGGGCCGCCGACACTCGGGCGCGCGAGGCCAAAGGGAGCGACGACGAGCTCGCACGACCGCTCGGAGCGGCCCTCGCGGGCCGAGAGGAGGAAGCACCACGCGGCGGCGTCGGTTCACCGGCGGCCCCCGACGGTGCACCTGGGCCCGGGGAAACAGGAAAAGCCGCAGCCGACGCCGCAGCGCGGTGTTGCCGCGCAGGAGGCGGCGACTCAGACGAGTCGCGAGCCCGACGCGCAGGCAGGTCAGGGGAGTCACCGCCACGGGACGCCCCGGCTGGCGCGTCCGGACGGTCACCACTATGGTCGCGCCCGTCGCGCCCCCGCGAACGCGCGCGCGGCGAGCGGCCGCGCGACGACGCGGCCGCTCCACGCCCGCCCCGACGTTTGGGGACTGCCATCGAGGCGCGCGGCGTGCTCGCCCCGCGCTCGAGCCCACGATAGATGGTAGTGTCGGATCTACTGCTCTGTCGATCCCCACAGCGTCGTGCTGCCGTGCCGTGCCGTCCGCGACAGAGAGACAGAACGAGGAGCGGGAAGAAGGCGGTCCCACCAGAGTGTGTTGGCCGCCACACCGTGCACAACAACGTCAAAACCCCACGATGCCCGCGTCTCCCGGCGCCACGAGGCGCGCCGCCAAGCCTGCGTCACACACGACCACACGCCGCGCCGCCCATGCAGCACCCGTTGTGAAAGGCAGGCAGGAGAGGGCAACCGAACAGGAAGAGAGCGTGCGAGCAGGGACAGCGTGACGCACACGCGACCCCTCAAAAGCACAGGGCAGAGCGGCTGGCGCTCGACGACAGAGGCGATCGTCGAAAGACCGGCGGATTGATTGGCTGAGCAACGAACAGCTGTCCTTTGTGCCGCTCATACCCCCAACGTTCCCCAGCTAGACAGAGACGGGCGCATGTGATTGGCTGGATGCTGCGTCCGTCCATCGGCCCACTGACCAAGAATGAGAGTGGGATAGAATCGGACTTGGAGATCAGCAAAACAGAAATCAGGGCTGTGTTGACAATAGGACACGCTTCCGGCGGGCCACATTCGCGTTTCCGAACCCACTTTTTGAACAATTTTCAATGGCAGGCCACTCCCAGAAACCGGGGATCCGGTTTGATTGCCGGCTGAGCGCGGGCGTGGTGATGCGGTTAGTAGCACTACTAAATCTGCACGCCCGACCCCCACACTGGGGCCCTGCCGCATCGCCTCGGCGTGGCCGGCGCCACGGCGCCGACCCCAGCGCCGTGCAGGCGTTTAAGACTCACGGCCTATTTGCCTCCGGGCCCACGCGCAGGCATGTCCCAGCTGCGCCCGGGTGCGGCGGGCCCTCCGTTCGGGCCATGCGAGCCGACACATGGCGCGGCCCCCGGGGCCAAGCTCTCTTGACACCGAAAAGCGGCGACACGTCACCCACCCACCCACTTTGTAAGTGTGACACGGCGTCGCTCGCTCAAAGACTAGAACATGCTACTTTGGGCATGAGGAAGGCGTTGTCGATCCTGTAACAGGCGTGCGCTCCCCGTCCAGACTTCTTTTCTTCAAAGCTTGGGTGGGCAGCACCCGCAACCAAGAATCCAAGTGTCCGAGTCTGACACGGCCACGGGAGGTATCCCTGTTTCTCACTCGATACGAAAATCACCTGCATGCGCCCCGTAACAACTCTCCTGCGCGCCGACAACCGCAAATGCGGGACTCGCAACCATTCGTTCCCAGCCCCCGCGCCTCGTCGCCACGCACCGAGCGTCTCGACGGACCGACGTGAACATGCGCCGTGTGATGCCTTGAAAATAAACAGGCATCAAGTGCACACTTCCAGACCAGACGCGTCCATGGCGGCTGCAGACGGCCCATTATTTGCTGCGTTGGGCGGGGCCGATCACAGGTCGCGCCGTCCCCCGTGAGTGGGCGGGCGTGGATGCAATGTGGACAGACGCGTGAGCTGCGCAGCGTCGAGCAGCCATCAGACCCAATGGGGCGTTGACCAAAAGTTGCGAGTCGTCCGCAGGCGGGCCACATTTGCGTTTCGTAACCCACTTTTTGGACAATTCTCAATGGCAGGCCACTCGCAGAAATCAAAGCTCGATTCGATTGAAGACTGGGCACGGCGGTGGTGTCCTGGTTGGTAGCACTACTAACTCTGCACGCCCGGCGTCTGCAGGAGACCACATGCGGGTCCCACGTGGGCCCTGCGGCACCGCCGCGGCATCGCCAGCAGCGTCTCGGCGCCAACATCAGCGACATGAATGCACACCTTCAGCAGTGTCTACGACACGGTCACACACCGCCGAGTTCCAGTTCATAGTCCAACTACGCGTGGGATGGCTTACGCTTGGGGCACAATCAAACGAGCCCTCGCCACCTGCGATCGCGACGCGGCAATGCCGCCACGCTAGGGCTTGACGGGAATGAGTCGGTCTCATTTCTTCGCGACGGCCGTCTCGGCGCCGGCCGTCTGTCGGCGGGCTTGCAAGCAGCCCATGGTCGCACGCATCCTCACGATTCGTTCACGGCCGTGCGTGCACTCTTTCGGCACACAACGTCCTCACATATGCCTGGGACGATCGAGTATCGGCCCATGGGCACACGGCCTACGCTGCTTGGCAGACTTTGCGCTTCCGCCACCCACCACGCTCTTTCTCATAACTGGCGCTGTTCCTGGACAGCCGAGGGCCCGTCCTTGCCTGCGCGGCGGCGCGGCGCACCCTCGGCCAACCTCCCCCAAACCATGCAACAGCCTGTGCCCCTCGCTGGCCGCTCCCCGCTCCCCACGCCCTGCCTACGCTGCGAGCCTCACCATACGGCCGGTGTCCCGCCGTCCACCACCGACCGCACCCGTCCACCGAGGCCGAGGACCGGCGACCACAGCGGCCGGCCACAGACCGCCACATGCCGCTTCTGGCCGCCACCAACGACACGCAGCAATGCGACAGGCGGCCACCGACAAAGTCCGACCACGGCCGCTGCTGCCGCCGTCGACGACCTACGGTGTCGGACCGCCGCCGACCGCCGCCGACCACCGCCATCGGCCCCAGACAACCGCCTCCGACGTCCGCCAAAGGCCGCCCCACCCGGCTTCATCCAGACTGTTGATTCGGTCAGCTGCTGCTTCCAAAGGAGGGTCGTCAAAACAGATGCAGTGCCGCACGGAATGCGACACTGTTCTGAGTGATCCATCGTCCTTGCGTCGCTTGGAAATGAATCCGCACCCATTGCAGCCTGCAGAAAGAGACATGGAGGAGAAAGCGACCCGCAGGCGCCACATAAAAAGAGAGCGCTGCTCGTGGCCTTTTTTCACTTCTGCTTTCCAATCTTTCTTTTTCTAACGCAGCGCGAACGCCCCCCTCCAAAGCACTCAGACAGGTCCGTCGATGTATCAGGTCAGAGCACGGGAGCGACATCCACCGTCTGCCAGCCAAGCTCACCCGCTTCGAGAGTGACGAAAGTTGCAGCTGAGCTGTGGGCGGGCCACATTCGCATTCGGAAACCCGCTTTTTCACCAATGCCAAGGGCGGGCTACTCGCAGCAGTCGGGCGTTTGGCTGGCACCCAGCCCGCCGAGTTTGGGGATTGACGAAAGTTGCAGGTGAGCTGCGGGCGGGCCACGTTCGAGTTTCGGTTCTCCTCCTTGAACAACTTTCACTGGCGGGCCACTCGCAGAAGTCGGGGCCTCCTTCTCGATTGAAGACTGAGCACGGCGGTGGTGTTGTGGTTGGTAGCACTACTAACCCCGCACGCCCCGCCCGACGTCCGCACGTGGGCGGCCCTGCGGCACCGCCCCGGCACGGCCCCCGCGTGGGCGCCGACACAAGCGTCGCCAAAGCACGCCACGCCACGCATGGGGCAACGTCTGCTTGCTACTCCCGGCCGTATGCAAAGAGACGACGCGGCTGTCAACGTGTGGGGTGTCCGATGAGGCGGGGCGCCATGGCGGAAGAAAGCCCCGCACAACACACTGGGGCAGGCTTTGGCATGCAGGGCCACAAAAAAAAGCATGGCCAATCAGATTCCCTCTGGCGGAAAGTTCGGTCAGCAAGGCTACAAGCCCACTCAAGCCACGAGTGCTGGTGCAAATCCGAGTCCGAATGACAAGGCGCGCCTGGAGCGCATCATGAGAGCGTCCTGCAATCGGCCGCAGACAAACTGTTGTCTGGATCAAGACGAGAGGTGTTAGATTTGTGAAAGACGGGCACCCAACCGTGCCTGTAGTACAGTCTGGCCGGGGCAAGGACAGGTGTGCCGGACTGGGGTGGCAGCCCCAGAGAGAGGGGCAAGCTCTATGAGAGCAACCAACACATGTTACTGACAGGGGCACCGACAGACAAACACGCGGGAGAGGACAGGGGCCGCGGCTGCGACGGAGGAGCATGCAGTCCTTCCTCGGGCGCGTCGCAGCCGCCCGCTGCTCTCCAGGCGATGCACGCACACACACACAAGCACACGAGCGCACGCACCCCGACTGCGCACACACTGACACACGGGCGGGCGCAGACAAACACACACACACGCACTCGGTCAACGGGAGGAGAGGGAGCCGTGCGGTTTGAGCCAGATAGCGCGGTGCGTGCGGTTCGCCGTGCGCGTTTCGCATCTACGGCCCGTCTGGTGCCGTTGATCAAGGACTGTCGCAAAGCGGCCGTCGGGACGGGGCCGACGCAGGCAGGCAGGCACGAGCAGACGCGCGTTGCTTGCGTGCGCCCGCCCTCCCCTCGGACCCCCCCCGCTGCAAATGCGGGCGAGCGGCCTGTCATCTCGCTGAGAGCGCCTGTCTTCCAATGTCAGCAAGCACTAGTCGGAGCCATGGGGCCGGATGTCTGTGCGCGACACATTTGGCTGGCGACCTTTCCGTGCGGTGCGGGGCCACGCGAGCGCAGCGCTGGCGCCCCCCCCCGCAGCGTCAGTGCAGCGGAGCTGTCACGCCCGTTCGTTGAATGAGCATGGGTGCCGCCGTGTGCTCTCTGGTGGCACTGTGCGCGACGCGCCTGTGATCGAGGGGGTACAACCGGGACACGCACAACGAGATGATTCACGCCATTGGTCACACGTCGATTCGATCGCGTCCATTTCCCAAACAGGCGCACGCGTCCGGAAGACCCCCATTGCGTCTGTCAGAGCATCCGATGGAAGGGACCGGAACGGGTCTTTTTTTTTCTTTTTATGTACGCCAACGGCCCCGAACCGGCGGGGCTGGCAGCGACGTACTTGGAGCTTTAACGGGGGACGGACTGCGCTGACCCGTTTCATCTGCGCATCGATAGGCTGTTGCATCCGACCATTTCATCGACTGCACGGCGGCATGTCACCCGCATTTTTGTGTGTGGTGTAAATCGCCGCCCCAGCGCGGATCCGGTTACGTCGAGAGACGACCGGTGCGTGCCTGATTTCGAGTCGCTGACAGCGGATTGCTCTGGATCGGGACGTGCCCATTGGTTCCCCAACGCGCGGCGCGGCCGTTGGCGGGCACCGTGGGGCCTGCGTGTGACCGCTGCTGCGGTCCGTTTGACGCGTGCCGCGTGGCCGCGTCGGACCGTTCCGACGTGTGACGCGTGGCAGCAGCACGTCGAGAGACGAAACACGGTGGGTGACTGATTTCGTGTCACTGACAGCGGACTGCGGGGGGGCACCATGGGGCCACCGGTGTGCCTCGTGGCCGCGTCCATCCGTTCCGGCGTGCGTGTTGTGCCGCTTGGCCAGAGGTTTCGACTGTTGCGTTGTGTGGGCGGGGCGGGCGCCCCCCCCCCCCCCCCCCCCCCCCCCCCCCCCCCCCCCCCCCCCCCCCCCCCCCCCCCCCCCCCCCCCCCC
>ENA-ORXR01001841-ORXR01001841.1-marine-metagenome-genome-assembly--contig:-NODE-1841-length-21463-cov-11.806509_pt1 | contig 21463 bp, 24 predicted proteins | sample MGYA00237866_ERZ511479 | MGnify/ENA metagenome assembly ERZ511479 | reverse complement strand
TGACGTCCGTGCCCATGCGAAGAGTAGCGTCCAGTGCCGCACATACTTGCGGCTTAGTCAGCCCATCCGCAGGGTTGTGCTCGGACCGCACCAGGCCAACATTGGAGATCTCGTAGCGCTTGTAGGCCTCGCGTGCCGCCGCCACGTCAATCATCAGCCGCTTCTCCGTGGTGTGAGAGGCACGGGTGATCACATCAAACATCTGCTTGGAGTCTTTCAACATCACTAGTGGCAGGTGCTGATCATAGATTCGCTCGAGGTCATGCTTGATGATAAAAGCGGCATCAAACGCATCTGCGAGGGCGTAGACCTCCACCGCCATGATGCTCTTGACGACACGTCTCGATTTCCTGCTTGAGTACGTCATTACGTGACAACGCGAGTGCCCATCACACAAAAGCACGATGTACCCCAGCTGGGATGACAGGTCGTCATTGGAAGCAAAGGAGGAATCAGCATAGACACACAGGTGTAGCGTCTCCTTCTCCAGCGGAGCATACATATGGGAGAGCGTCTTCGTTGCGTTCGCGTGCTTGATGGCCTTGTTCAGAACCTTGACGTGCTCCTCGCGGAATGTAGACGTGGTCACCTGCGCGGCACGGTTTATCGCGCAATACAGGTCAGGGCGGCTATGTGCCAGCCACGTGAACGCAGCGCGCACCGACACAAACTTGTCTTAGCTGATGCTTAACGGTAGCTTGCGCGCCGCGTCGATGTATCCCGTCTGGTCGATGGAGAGCACTCGCGGAGGACCGGGTGCGGTCTTGATTGACACCCCGATGAACTCCATGTTGTCCCATATGCGCGGCTTGGACTCGAACCGCTGCAGCGTTTTCTCGGTAAGAGTCTGGAAGTGCGTGTCGCCGCCCATGAGGAAATCATCCACACAGCTGCCAAGGAAACCCTGCAGCGCTTTGGCACCATCCTTGACGAAGAGACGTGGGTGGCCGACAAGCGGTTCCATGCCCAGCTCGTTCTTTACGTGGTCGAGTACGGTAACGTCCTAGTAGTCTCCCGCGTCCGGGAGACCGTACAGCGGCAGTAGTACTTCGAGCACTGCGTCATCATGGACACCAAAGTACCTGGCGTCCCGTGCACGAGGTCGTACACATATCTCACGAGACAGCTTTTCCTTGCTCTGGAGATACGCCTGGTTGACGTCGTGGGAAAAGACACGGAACCCGAGCACGGCGCTAGTGGACACGAGCCTCTTAGTGGAACTCTGCCGCAACGCCGAGAGGTTGTGGACGACGAAGGCCTTGGCCTTGTCCGTGTTTCCCTGTGCGACAAAGCGGGCCTTGGCGGATGCGTCCGCCGTGTTGACCCTCTTTATCACCTTCACCATCCGGCCGCCGAGGACGTTGGCATTGGGAGGCACTGATGCCCGCAGCCGCCGCCGAAATGCGCCACGTGAAACCAGCCCATCCGCTTCAGACTGGCATGCCGCTTCCATCTCTGGATATGTTGCCCGCGGGTCGTCTGACTTGAGCTCCTCCGACACACATTTATCCTCCGGCGTTTGCATCGCATCGGGGGCACCACGGTACGCCATGTCACGCAGCTGGCCCATGGCGCGATACACGTTGGGCACAATGGTATCACCCGCGATGATTCCGTCCACGATTGTGCCCTTGTCGCGCGTGTAATCAGCCGGCGCCGTCGGGACTGGCGGCGTCTCGCGCTCGGCGGAGGCCACGACTGGGGCGGCGGGCTCGATGTTCGGCAGCGGGTTGTACACCTTGACCTTGGTGATCGAGTACATTCGTAACCGCTGCCTCTCATCGAGCCATACCTTCTTTCCACTCACGCCGACGACCTTGTAGGGACCTTCCCACTTCTTGTCTGGCACCTCACGGAAGACAAGCACGTCTATACCCGGTTGTACGTCGACCATCGCGCCGCTCGTCACCTTGTTGCGCAGCGCGGCGTCCAGACGTGCCTTTGCGATGCACTTGACCATCTCCAGGCGCGCTTCCGCCATGGCCTTGCTCCGCTCGCGGTGGCCTGGCAGGTCGACCGGCCTGATAGGTACCGGTGGGTTCACGCCAAAACGTAAGAGCATGGGTGAAAAGCCGCTGGGCCCTTCCGTCTGGTTCATTACGAAGACAGCGAGCGCCAATGCCATGTCAGGATAGATTCCAGGCCGATCTGCTGACACCCGGTGGTACAAGTTACGCAAGTAGGCGTGGTAGCGTTCGCCGGCTCCCAGGGACTTGTGGCTCTCCAATCCCGAGTCGTACACTTCGACACCCGCGTCATGGAGGAGCGTTTTCCACTCTGCTGACTGCAGTTGTGTGCCGGCGTCGACGTGGATGTGGTTCGAGTAGCCAGCGTACTTGGTCACCCAAACGCTCATGTACGCGTCCCAAACGGCGGCGGTCGATTTCCCGTCGCGCAGGAAGGTGGCCGCGCTGAAGAGGGTGTCCTTGTCGACAATATGCAGTACAGCGCGACCTTCCAGGAACACCAGGTCGATCAGGACGACCCGGTTGAAGATCACGTCCCCCTCGGGCACCGCGGCACGGAAGCGACCCGACTCCTTCGCCAGGCGTTGGCATACATCGCACGCCGCCGCCACGTCTTTCAGTCGTTGAAGCGTCTCGGGAACAGCATCTTCGCTCTTCGCGCGCCTCATTACGGCGTACAGTCGCTCGGGGCTCGCATGGAAGAAGTGGCGGAGGATGCGCACCAACTCTGGAAATGTGTACAGGATGTCCGGGCTCCACTCCCAGCTGTAGTAGACGTGTCCATCAGAACGAATCGTGGGGAGGCTGATCCCCTCGTTCATGCAAACCAGCTCGTCCGTGACATTTTTGACGTACGGCTTGTACCGGTCAAGCGTGTCCAGCCCAAGCAGGAACGGCACGCTGAGCATGATCACGTCGACCGCCATGATGATGATGAGCTTGGCGGTGATGGGCACCCGAATGTCAAGGCACCCGACTCTATTGTGCTTGCCGCCCCCGAACTGGTAGACAGTCTTGGAACCGACCTTCTTGATGGTGCCCGTGCCGCCAGTGAACTCAATGTACGCCTCCGCTTTCTGCATGCCAATCACCGTGCGCTGGGCGCCGGTGTCCAGGCATGCGTCAAGGAAGTCAACCGTGGTGGCCAGCAGCTCGAACACGGCGGCCTCAACGACTTCATCCGGGCTCGGCGGGGGGAGGCTGTGCTTGAGGGGCAGGCGACTACTCAGTCGCTCGGCACAAAACACGCGCTGCCACTGTCACCGTAGGCCTCGAGATGGCTCTCACTGTCAACCTGCTTTCCCGTCAGGGCCACGAAGAACTATTGCCCGACATTGCCGCCGTCGCTGCATCCTCTCGCCAAATCGTCATTGGCCCCTTCGGATCCGTCCCGTGCGGCCGTCACTGCTGGCTCATGGTGTGCGTCGAACTGCGTGGAGAGCTCCCATGACACCCTGCTCACCGTAGGAAGCACTTGGGATTCTTTGCGCTTGAGTAGGTACTCAGCTCGGCGCTTAGCGGTCATGAGCGTGTTCTTGGGCTTCGGGCAGTTGTTGATCGTGTGCTTCGGGTCATCAAAGTTGCAACAGCCCATGATGGTAAATGGATCAAAGCGCGGCGCCGTCGTCGCGCCTTGGACGTCACCGGCACGGTTACCTACGCCATAGTTCCGCATCGAGTACCGCCCTTGGCCTTGAAACGTGATGCCCGCCGATTCATCAGCAACCGACCCGGACCCAGATAAAATGCGATCGCGAGCAACGGCATTCGCATTCTCCCGGCTAAGTGACAAAGACGAAGACAGCTCTGCGTACAGCTGCTGGAAGGACAAGTTGTGAGTGGCGATGCGACTCAACGGCTCCGCGGTCCATGTGTACCCGATGACTGCGCCGCGCAAGAAGGCGACGCGGTGCTCCTCGCCCTGGTACGCCGCTGGGACCATGCTTGATCTGCTTGACACCCGCTTGTAGACCTCCACGAGCGCCAAGTCGACGGTCATGCCATTGCCCACAAGGTAGCTCACTCGTAGGTTGCTAGGATCATTCTTCATCTGTTCTTGCTGGAAGACGGGGTGGTACTCCCGGTGCACATGGTTGACTGCGTCCTCATAGGTACTAGCCACTGGCAAGACCTTGTCCAAAAGGAACACCTTCGCAGCACCAGTGAGCAGGTTGTGCAGGAATTGCAGCTTCAATCGGGGGGAGAGCGCGTAGTCGCGACAGACAAGGTTGTATGTTGAGACAAAATCCGGCCACCACTGGTCTTTGGTGCCCCCGAACTCTGCGCGCTCGTCCTTGAATCTCATGGACACGTCGCGCGCCGCCTTGGCCGCCACGTGGCTGTTCCTGTCACCATAGCTCGCGGTGATGCCGAGCCCGGGCGCGCCGGCGTCGCCCTCACCTGGAGCACGGCCGTCGTGGCCATGGCTCGCGCGTACATCGTCCTTGTTGGTGTCACCGCCGCCGTGTTGGCTACCACCCTCCGAGGCTTGAGCGGAGGGCCGCGGCGAGCGGCCACGAGCGCGGCTGCGCCCGCCGCTGCCCGTAGACGTAGGCACCGGCATGTCCCCGTAATTGAGCGCAAAGGTCTGCTTGTAGTAGTGAACGAGACGTACGGCGACCGAAGTGTACCGGAGTCGACGTACAGCCCTTGTGCAAGATTGATGACGCTCCGTTGGGTAGAATCGATCGGCATACTGACCTCCCGCTTGAGGAGAAGCGTCAACAACGCCTGGTGCAGCGCTGGGTGCCGCAACAGCTCTTGGCAGAAGAGAATTGACGGCGTGTAAAGGTCGACGATCTTGTTCCGCAGCTCCTCTCCTTTGCGCAGCTCCCCGTCGTCGTCGCGCTCAACGGCACGGATACTCAGGATAAAGTCGGATTGCAGGTCCGTGATATGGTCTTGATCCATGGCGTGGAGGAAAATGGGCTCCGACTAAATGCTCGGAGGCGGCGCCATCTTGCATGCGACAGATTGCTACGAGCCAGACGTGACGATCATGGAGAGCATGTCGGACTCGATGGCAGGACCAACGGGATGGACTGGATGAACAGGATCGGCTCGGTAAACGGCGCCTACTCGACACGCCACTAACCGGCCGTCACAGCGAAATTCCTCACGTACCAAACCGGGGCCTGATCCCTCTGCGGTGTCAACGGTTTAGACCTCCTCCCGGGTGGAGCAGACGAAGCTGCCCCACCATTACGGCCACAAGGACCTCCAGATTCCGGGGAAAAGGTCAAGAGTGCGCGCCAGACGCCGACAGACAGGCCAAGGCCCCGCGCGGACCCGTCAGTGTATTAAAGCACCCCTTCTTACCAATGAAAATGCTTCGCACAACACGCTCCGTGAACTCGCACCGCGCGACACCAGAAAAAGCGTACGCTCGGGCGACGTTAAACCGCTCGAAGAAGCGGGCACGCGCGCACACGCGCCCGACGCTCGCGTCGTGCTCGACAACGTAAATCGCGATTGTGGGAAAACCGGCGAAAAAGGGCAAAGAACGCAGTGTTTGCCCACCCCTGCACCGACTCACAGACGCTCCCCTGCTTGGGGTGCGGCGGCACTCGGTGTCTGGGCTGCCGGGCCAGTCACCCCCCCGCTAGCCTGTGCTGGGTGTCCTCTTATGCCCGCACACGCTCATGCATGCGGGCCAACCCGGCCAAACAAGCCACCCAGGCAGCCCCCTCTCTCAGGTGTGCCAGGTGCACACAAGCTGCCGACGGGTAACGGCCCGCCAGCGCAATCACACACAGCCACACACTCGGGGCACAATATGCAATCTCCCCCCCGTTCCGGCGTGGCACGACGCTGAATCTCGCATGCGATTGGTCCATCCAAATCATCGGCCCGTGATTGGCGCGAGGGTGGGATCTCGACCGGTGCAGGTCATCCCCCGCCGGGGTGCAAAGATTCACACTACGAGCACCGCTCGTCTGCCCACGCCGAGTTAAGGGCGGTCAGCTGGCTTGAAAAACTGAAAATTATCTCTGTAAGGTGCGCAGGTTTAGGACTGGTACGTCGTAAATCTTCAGCCGCCGTGCATGCAGGCATGCAGGACAGCCGACGCACCGTGACGCTTCCCTTCCACGCCGCCCGTCGCTACGAAAAGGGCCCGGATTTCCCGAACACTACACGTTTGGCGCACCAGAGCATCATTGGTGTACTGCTACACTCCACAAGCCTTGTAATGGCCGCGGAGGAGTCCGTTTCCGGAGGAGCAGACACCAGGTATGTTCATGAGGGTGCCAAGTGATCACCGTTTACCTTTGAGCGGAAAAAGCAGAGAAAAGCATCGCGCTGGGGAAGGATCTGAGCATACCGCCGTGACGGGCACGGCATGGGGAGTCGTTTGCTACGTTGGCCATCTATTTTTTCCCCAACCCCGCACCCTGTCGTGGCGACACTGATACTGACACAACGAGGGTTATAACCACCCGTGTTTCTCGGCTCTGTTTTTGCAGATGCAGCGCTCTGGATGCATTGGTTGGTTTAACAAAGGACATTGTCAACCCCTCCACAGGGAAGCCCTTCGTCTTTGTGTGTCTCCCGTGCTCGCAAGCATACCTGTACCCCACCAAGGCCGTCAGCAGCTACCTGGAATCTTTCTGCGCGCATCCTGAGGACTCTCGGGTACGCTCGATCGCCGCCACGCTTCGGACAAGCGGGAACATTTCCCATCGCTACATCCGCAGTACGGGAGTAGTTGTCGGAACCTACGTTGGGTGTCGGCCGCGACAGCCACGCGCGCCCCTGTGGGGGCCCTCTATTACCGGACAGTGTGTGTCAATTCTTCATCCGGTCGGTCTCGCATCCGGTGCACGGTACAAGCCAGGACCTTCTGCACTACCGTTCCGTTGGGGGCTAGAGGAGGCCTCTGCAGAGTTGGCCACGCCATTTTCAAAGCGCCGAAACGTGTGCGGTGGCTGCCGGTCGTCTGCTGAAAGGCAGTCGCGTTTGCAGCGCGTGGCGGCAAGTGATCCAGCCGGCGGAGCGACTGCCGCATCCGCTTCTGCGGAGCCCGACAAGGTACTGGACTTAGCGGGATTGCAGCTGTTGAGTTTTGCGGCTTCGGCCCAAGTTCCCCTCCTGCAGCCTCCCACCAACACCCCCCCTACCTCGCCGGTTCGACAGCCTCTGTTGACACCCCCCGGGGGAAACCGAGCGCACGCGCCCAAGACCAGGGGTACCATTCTGGGCGTGACGCTGGAGCCCGCAAACGCGTCGGAGGCGTCGCAGTCGCGCCTACGACTCTCTCCGGTGTCTCCGAGGCACTTCCACGGACTGGTGATTGCTCAGCGCTGGACCTCGCCCCCGCCATTTCCGCCTCCGTGCCGACAGTTGACACAGAACTGCGCGGGACGCCGGGTCCTGCGACCGACGCCTCGACAGTCTCTGTGCCCAGCCACGAGCGGGTCATCCTGGCTTCCCTCGCGGTTGGTGTCCCACCGGTTGACACTGGTTGGTCCACTGAGCGGATGATGGTGGAGCTGTTGGGGAGGTATGACACTTTTGGAGCTTCGGCATTGGCTAGAGTCGCTGTTCACAGCCCACCTGAGAGCTACACGCCGGAGCGAAATCTCTTTTGCCTTCAAAAACGGTATCAACCGCCGCTACGCACTCAAGCCGTTCGCAGGGATTGGCCCCGTGAGTGAGCGGCAAATGCGCCGTCGCGTGCGGGAAGAGACGGCGGCCATCCGCATCACGACGACAGCTGACATCTCCACGCACCAAGCCCCTCTAAGAAAGCTCCAGGACTCGGCGCGGCGTGGCGCGGGCGTGGCAGTGGTGCCCACTGGCGGCCTTCTGAGGCTGTCTCCTAGAGAGCAGGCCCAGTCTTCTGTCGGGCACCAGCTGAGCGCCGCGACTGTGTCCCAGTTGCGCCAAGCCGGAGGGGGGATGTCGGGCGGCTGGGCCTCTCGAGAGGTATTCCGGGAGGCCATGGCGGCGCTCACCGATGCGCCAGGGCGGCGGGTGTGGTCCGACGAGCGGGGTGCCCATCTGGTCAGCCGATGTGGCGGCCTGCAAAAGTTCTTTGATGGGCTGTCATCCAGTGGCCACTTTGTGGAACGCTACGTGCGGGACCATGACGGGGATCGTGTGCCCCACAAGAAGACCCTTAAACCGTGCCCTACGCTTCCCTACGAGCTCCATAGCGACTAGACAGCTGACGTACATGTGTGCTTCAGTCTGGACAAGGGTTGTCGCGGGACTACCACCTCCAAGCTGGTATTGACAACACCCAACCAGAAGCGCCTTATGGCGCGGGGCAACTCGTTATTGCTGACAGTGCTGCCGTGCGTCAGCGACGCCAACGAGGACCTGCACACGATGATTGGACCGTGGGTCAGCGACCTGCAAGAACTGTTGGAAAACGGGTTGATGGTTGGCGGTACGTTGCGCGCCGTCCGTCTAATTTTAGGTGGGGACATGGCGTTCCTGTCGGCATTTTTAGGCCACAAGGATGCCTCATCGCGCTGCCCTTGTCCGTGGCGCACCGTGATTGTTAGGACCGATGACGCCAACGAGAAGCTGGCGGCGACGCACGGCGACATCCAAGCCGTGTCGATGGCCCCCCCTCGACTGAGGGCACGGGAAGAGCTGCGAGCTGCGCGCGTGGCTTACGAGACGGGGCCAAGCGATAGCCTGCCCATCCCAAGGACCCCTACAGAACACCTATCCATCGAATGGTGCCCCTTATGTGACGTTTACCCATGCCACATCGTGCCGGCCCCTCTCCATTGGTCGCCGGGTGTTGCAGCCGTGATGTTACGGCTAGGCATTGAGGAAACGTATGCCGCGAGCGCGTGCGCTGCTGCCGTTGCAGCGGCCACGGCCATCGGGCGGGCCCTGTTGGAAGAGGTACGGGAGCGCCCGGTCGCCTATCACGGAGGTGGATTTGAACGGCGGGCCTGTGCACCGAGCGGGCACAGGCCGTGTGCGTCGCGCTTGATAAACTCTAAGCCCTGGAAAATGCCTGGGCGACTTGGACGTCACTTGTCAGGACGCTCAACGGGGCGCACGATGTCTCTGCAGATGAGATTTCTGCCTTTAAGACTGGAACGCTTGGCCTCTGCCCCCCCCTTCAAGACGTCTTTCCTTGGATGAGCATTACGTTGAAGCTTCACGCGCTGGCTCACCACGCGCCTACGTTCCTGCGGCGGTTTGGCTTCCTCGGAGAGTACGGTTAGCAGGCGCTCGAGGCCTGGCACGGGTGGTTTAACCACGCCCATGCCCAGTGCACTGCCGACTCCTGTTTGGGGACGTGCCTGCAGTTCCTGCGACAATCGGCGCTGGACTTTTAGCCGGCTGCTGACATGGCGCTCGACAACGGGCAGTACCGTCGGCCTGCGGCGCCGGGAGCGCGGAAGGCAACGAAGCCAGGAGATGGGCGGTTGCGGCGCAACAAGGACAGACCCATGCAGACAACAGCCGGTCGCGCCAAGGAGCTCGCCTAAATGGAGGCCTGGGCGCTGAGTCGGGCAGTGGCGGCGGGCAAGACCGTTGTTGCGTACCAGAAAAGTCAACCATCCCTGGTGGCGGCGCCCGTGGCGCCACCCCAACAAGCGGAGGAGGTCAGATATGTAGAAAAGACGGACGGGAGCGGGTTGGTCGCGCAAGTCAAAGATACAAGTCGGACAGACGAGTACCTGGAGGAGGAGGGATTGAATCCTGTTGTTGGCTTGATGCTGGGGTAGCTATTAAAGTGGGATAGGGATATCTAAAGACACAGCCATCAAGATACAAAATATATAAGAAAAAGAAACAGGCGCGCGAAACTGCGGCACATGCGCACACCAACACGCTGTTACAAGCCGAGCACACCGAGGAAAACGCGAAGAGAGAGCAGCTGCACAGAAAGAGGCACCAAGGGTACGAAACAGATGAGCCTCCTCGACTGCTCTGTCAATGACTCGGTTGTGCCGCGCAAAGAGTTCACCGCACGAGTACGACAATCAACACAGCCGGCGCAACTCATCCGCGTGCATGGCCACGACCCTCTTCATCCCCGGGCCCACCCCACTCTTCTCCCCATCAGAAAGCCTCCCCCACCCCGCGTCCAAGGAGGCCGGCACCAGCTGTTCCAGTACTCCCTCAGCATGCAAGCCCCGTTCATATCGCCACTCGTCATCGCGTTCAAACATGGGCGCAGTTTTTGCTTTCGGCCTCCGGCTGCTGCCCAGGTCGTGAGCAAGGATGTTCGATTTCTTTTGTAGAAGATATGGACAGCCCGTCGTGGGGAGTGGTCCTGACGGGAGGGCATAAAGAGAAAACAGGGACTGAAACACCAGCACCAACAAGAGGAAAACGCACGAAATGACGACGGTACAAAAACAAGACCGCTTATTGGAGCACACCATGGAGCCACGTGATGGCGAGAAGGTCCAGTCGACATCCACGGCGAGCGATGAGACAGAGGAAGTGTCGGACGGGGAAAAAAATACGAAAGCAAAAGACGGACAACGGTGCACTGCACACAGGAACGCTCTAGAGCGGTTGGACAATCTTACCATGACTTTTGCGTTGATCGGCAACAGCGGTCGCGGGACGGTCGGTGCTGGCCAAAGGACAGCAAGGAGGATGATCAACCGACCCTCAATTGGGGCGGTCGAGAGAGGAGGAAATCAAACTCGGAAAAAGATGACGGGGTCACACGGGGGCACGGCAATCCACAAGGGATGATGGGACGGCAGCCACACTGGCGCTGGATGCGGCGCTAGCGCGAGCGGGTACTGGGAAGGGAGGCCGGCAAGCGTGCGGCGGTCAGCACCATGGGGGGGGGGGTGGAGACACCGATTGGGTGTCGTGGCCCAGCCGCGAAGCAAATCTTCCTTCGAAACAGTGGCGACGAGAGGCAGGCCCGCAAGAGGCTCTGAGATGGGGGAGAAATTGCCATGCCAGGCTCTTGCGCGGGTTCGGGTGGCTGTCGCGGCGCTCCTCTGACAGACCATCTATTGGCTAATAGAACGTCGCCGTTCGAAAACGCAACCAATGGACAGCTCATACGTACTCGAGAACCCGGAAGACCGGTTTGATTCCGTCTTAACTGGGCGTGTGCTCGCTCGCCGCCCGACAAGCACAGCATGCCAGATGCAGCCTCTTCGTTGCAGCTACGTGCGCACTGTCGCTTCGCCTTCAATAATGAGAGCGATGGACACTGTTTGCGATGGGCTAGGCGTCTGCACGCCTCCCTGTTGGTTGACACTGCCGCAGTTGGTGAGCATCTGCCAGCAGTCGGCTGGCTGTTATACAATAACTCTCCCACAGTTGGCTCGCAGCTCAACGTTGGAGAGGTGGGTCCAATTTCTGCAACTGCGCTTGCGGAGGAGGACGGGATCAACACGGAGCATGGGGGTAGAGGGCGGTATCCGTCCGCGGTACCGAGGGCGAGGATAGGTAGGCTATGGTTCAAATGCACCTGGACGGAGACAGACATTGCAGAATTGAGTCTGCAATGGACAGCGGTACAGCAGGCACCGAACTTGGACAATGCTTGGGGGAGCAGAGCCCGAAGCGATGGGGGTCACGGGTCCAAGGAAGTAAGTAACAGATACAGTGAGTAAGTATGGAACCTTGTTGGGAGTAACAGTACCCTGGACTTCAAAATACATTACCTGATCCACATACGAACTTACCTCCCACGACTTCGTTGTCGAGGCAGACAGAGGCGCCGCCCTACAGGACCCTGCCCACAACCGGCTCGACGTCCCAAGATGGGGGCGTCGGTGAGGATGTGTGAGGCGACCGCCCCCCCGCAGTTTGCCGCCACGAGCGGGAGTGGAGAGCCGCTGGTGCCGTTTCAGGCTTCTTAGAGCTAACTCCCCCCTCCGCCACACCACCAACGACTCGGCGGCATTGCCGCAGGTGGCGGTGACGGGGGCGGGCGGGTGCCTCGGTGTCGCGACGGTGGTCCTGCGTCTTTCTTTACCTCTTTCTAGGCTGGGGGGGTGGGCGGCGCGACGAGACAAGGCGCCGCCAGGGTGGGGGACCTGCGTTGTTGGTGTCTCTGTGGCGGGGGTCGGGGGCGACGGGCGGTGGCACTGCTCCTCCCCGCCTGTGCCCCCCCCGCCACATACGGCGGGGGCGGCGACGGGGATGTGCCGCGCGGCCACCCAACCGCACTGTTCTGCCACCAGTGGGAGGGGGGAGCGGCCGGTACGGCTTTTTGCTTTTTGGAGCTACCTCCCCCCTCCGCCACCCACCGACGATTCAGCCACGTGGCTGCTGGTGGCGGTGACGGTCGCGGGCGGCTGGCGCGGGGTCGCGGTGGTGCTTCTGCCTTTCTTTTTTGCCTCTCTTTGGCTGGAGGGTGGGGGCCACGCGACGGGGGACGGCGTTGTCGCGGTGGGGTACCTATCGTTTTTGGTGCATCTGCGGGGGGGTCGGCGATGACTGGCGGCGCCGCCACTCCACCCCGCCTGTGCCCCCCCCGCCACATACGGCGGGGGCGGCGACGAGGATGTGCCGCGCGGCCACCCACCCGCACTGTTCTGCCACCAGTGGGAGGGGGGAGCCGCCGGTACGGCTTTTGGCTTTTTGGAGCTACCTCCCGCCTCCGCCACCCACCGACGATCCCGCCACGTGGCTGCAGGTGGCAGTGACGGTCGCGGGCGGCTGGCGCGGGGTCGCGGTGGTGCTTGTGCATTTTTTTTTTTGCCTCTCTCCGGCTGGAGGGTGGGGCCCACGCGACGGGGGATGGCGTTGTCGGGGTGGGGGACCTATTTTTTTTGGTGCATCTGCGGGGGGGTCGGCGATGACGGGCGGCGCCGCCGCTCCTCCCCGCATGAGCCCCCCCCCTATCATGAGGCGGGGGCGGCGGCAGGAATGTGCCGCGCGGCCACCCACCCGCACTTTGACGCCACCAGCGTGGGGGGGGAGGCCCCGGTACGGTTTTTGGCCTTTTTGTGCTACCTCCCCCTGCCGCCACCCACAAACGACTCGACGGCGTTGCCGCCGGTGGCGGCGATGGGCGTGGGCGCGTGCCTCGGGGTCGTCGCGGAGCTCCTGCCTCTTTTGTTGGCCTCTTTTTGGCCGGCGGGGTGCGCGACGCGACGGTGCATGGCGCCGTTGAGGTGGGGGACCTGCGTTTTTGTTGTCTCTGTCGGGGGGTCGGCGGTGACGCGCGGCAGCGCCGCTCGTCGCCGCCGGCGGCGCCCCCGCAACATGAGGTGGGGGCGGCAGCGGGGCTGCGCCGCGCGAGCACCCCCCCGCACTTCGCCGCCACAAGCTCGGTGGGGGAGCCGCCGGTACGGCATTGGGCATTTTGTAGCTGCCTCCCGCCTCCGCCACCCACCAACGACTCGGCGCCATTGCAGCCGGCGGCGGTGACGTGCGCTGGCGCGTGGCGTATGGTCGCGGAGGTGCTCCTGCCTCTTTTTTGGGCGCTTTTGCGGCTTAAGGGGTGCGTGAATTGATGAGACACTGTCCCATCGAGGTGGGGGACTTGCATCTTTGCAGCCTCTGCGGGGGGGTCGGCAGTGACGGGCGTTGCCGCTGCTCCTCCCCGCCTGCGGCGCCCCCACGACGTGAGGAAGGGTCGGCGGCGGGGATGTGCCGCGCAGCCACCCCCCCGCACTTTGACGCCACCAGCGCGGTCGGGGAGCCGTCAGTACGGCTGTTGGGTTCTTGGAGCTACCTCCCCCCTCCGCCACACACCGACAATCCCGCTACGTGGCTGCAGGTGGCGGTGACGGTCGCGGGCGGCTGGCGCGGGGTCGCGGTGGTGCTTCTGCCTTTCTTTTTTGCCTCTCTTTGGCTGGTGGGTGGGGGCCACGCGACGGGGGATGGCGTTGTCGGGGTGGGGTACCTATCGTTTTTGGTGCATCTGTGGGGGGGTTGGCGGCGACGTGCGGTGCCACAGCTCCTGCTGCCACCGGCACTGCGGCCGCCACCCGCGCCCCCCCCTCGGTCAGGGCCTCCTGTCCCCCCCCAGGCACAGCTTTCAGCACCCAATCCACCTCCCCCGCATCTGCGGCGGCGTCTGCCGCCGCGGCCACGTACAGTCTGCCGGTCGGCCATTGTTAATTCGTCGCGATTGCGCGGGCGAAGGCGCCGAAGGCGAGCTCTCTTGCGGCCTCGTTTCAGTCTTCACGGATACCCAGTGGCGTCGGCGACGCCAGTCGTGCCCTCTCCCCCCCCCCGCCCGCTCGGACGGCTGAGGCCCTTGGCGGGGGCTGTATTCGGTAGTCGTGGGGCGCCGTGGCGCGGCCCAACCGGCGCTGAGCGGCTGCGGACGGAGTCGCTGTCCGCGCCGCGACCGCTTTCCTGCTCCCCGCCCATGGTGGCGGCGATAAAGGCCACGGAATGACGTAGCAGCTTCGGCGGCGACCATGGAGGCTTAGGGGGGGGGGTTGCAGCGGCAGGGATGCATCTACGAGACGGAGGTGGCGGTGGGGGCAACTGTGGGACGCCGTACAGCTGAGATAGTTGCACAGGAACGACGCAGGGGTGTGGCACAAAAGATGGTTACACATGTTCTACGGCTCTCTCTCAACCCACTCTATCACACACGTCTTATTCTTGACAACCATTTGTCCCTGGAAGAGGTACATCAAAAGCCGGTCGTTCTGCACAGTAAGCGCCTTTCCAACCTCATCCTCCTCCATCACCGTCTCCATGCCGTGGTGGATTATGTCCTGCCGCAAGAGCAACGCCGATCCCTGACTCAGGGTGAGGACGACAGGTCGTCCAACGTCGCCGCGCGGCACCTTGCAGTGCTCTCGTCTGCGAAAGACACGGTGGCTCCCCGGGTAGACTGTCACGCGGGTGTTGTCCTGCAACGCAATAATCAGGGACGCCGAGGGGAGGTCCTTGTGCTGGAGCCACGGCTCCCAAGCGTCAGTGTGGGCCGGCTGAACACCACAATTTCCAGTAGTGCGCAGATGCGCAATGTCCCCAGGCGCCGGAAAGAGGATACCTGAGGCGGCTGTCAGCCGCTCGGCCAGCTCGGCGCCGAGCTCGCCGACCGCCCGCCACGCCCCGACCTCGTCAAGCAACTCGGTCCTCGGAATACGTGGCGGCTTTTAGACCAGCATGAGCCGAGCGTCCTCCATACGACGGGCGCCGATGTGCGTGTCGCACCGGTTGCGGGGGTAGCCGTTAAATAACAGGCGCATCTTGACGTTTTTCTGTCGTTGTAGCATTTCCAGCAGAGGAACGACCGCGGGGAGGGGAAGCACGCCCTCCATCGCCAGGTAGCCGGCGGAAGCCGCTCCAAGCAGGCTGCGCGGATCGCCTACGCCTGGCACAGCTGCCCAGTTGGGCACGGACGCCGCGTCCCAGCACCGACACGGTCGACGCCGATTGACCTCCAACGCCGACTCGCCTCCCGCTCCAATCTCGTGGGCGGAGGACGCATGGGCAGCGCCCCGTGGGGTGGTGCCGCCAGAGCACCCTGCACGGAGATCCTCGTCCGTGCCTACCGTGGCCGGGGCGACGCCGGAAGCGAGGACCTCGTCGTCGTCGTTCTCCTCAAAAAGGGCCAGTGCAAGCGCCCTCTCGTCGAGGAGGCCGTCACGTGCGGTGAGCGCGGGGGCAGGCAGTGGGCCGGGGGGGAGCGTTGGGGGCGGGGTTGGGGGTACGTCATTGAGCAGCTCGTGCCCAGGTGCGGGGCTGCCGGGCGGGGGAATTTCATGTTGCGGCGAATCGGCAGCAAGCGACGCGTGCTCCCCCCGGCGCCGCTTCCCAGACCGGCGGCTCCTCACCATGGTCAATCGGGTAGGGCGGGGGGAGGGAAGGTGAAGTGGAAAAGGTATCGACACGGCTCCGACTATCAACGTCAGAAAGGAGAGGGAGACAGTCGGACGTCCAGAAAGGGCAGCACGAATTCTGCGGTTCACGCAATATATCTCGCACCGGCCGTGTTTCCCACCAATCAGCAGCCGCGTTCTGCGGCCATAAGGCAAACAAGGGAGATTACTACTCAGCCGTCGGACAGGTGGCGTCAGAGCCACGGCTTACATTGATCTCCTCTGAGCTCGCCAGCTCTCTGCAATTGACGGCCACGAGAGGTTGCCGCTCTCTCTCACTGTGCTCCACAGCACCGCCGCGAATACCGCAGCCGCTGGCCCACTCCCGTGCACGCCCCGCTCTGTCTGTTGCCGATCCTACATTCTTCGGCTGTACTTTGTTCTCGTTCGGCCGTTCCCGTCTCGGTGCGCGCCACCACCGCGGCGGTTGGCTGTTCCCGTGTCTGTGCGCGCCACCACGGTCGCGGTTGGCTGTTCCCGTCTCGGTGCGCGCCACCACGGTCGTGGTTGGCTGTTCCCTTCTTGGTGCGCGCCGCCACGGTCGCGCTTGGCTGTTCCCGTCTTGGTGCGCGCCGCCACGGTCGTGGTTGGCTGTTACCGTCTCGGTGCGCGCCACCACGGTCGTGGTTGGCTGTTCCCGTCTTGGTGCGCGCCACCACGGTCGCGGTTGGCTGTTCCCGTCTCGGTGCGCGCCACCGCTGCCGTGGTTGGCTGTTCCCGCTTCGGTCCGCGCCGCCTCGGACGCGGTCGCCAGTTCCCGCGTTCGTGCGCGCCGCCGAGCCTGTGACCTGATTAATTCGGTCGCCCCTCGGTGCGTTCTTGCTTTCTACATCGACAGTTCCGGGTGACATGCCGGGAATACATCAATGGTGTGTTAGAGGCCTGCCAGTGACACTCCGTCGAGGCAAGCGCCTCGCCGGTCACATGCCCTTTCGAAACGATAGCTCCTCGGCAATGTACAGAATCTTTTGATACACTTGTCGTGCGCCTTTCTTCTTTGCCTGTCGTCCTATTGCGTCGCGTACTGTGCGCTGATACATGGTGGTGCTGCCCGATGCGTTGCGGCCGGTTTTTATTTTCTGGTTCACAGACAACGCACGTTTATTGGCATCTTCGAGGCAAGCTGTCAAGGTCGACTGCTGGCTCGTACGCGACTGGGCAGCGCACGTACGTTCTCCACGACAGCTGAGCGTGTGCAATACTGAATGAGGTGTGTTCCCAGAAGGGAAACTGATTGGCCTCTCCATGCGTCTGGTTACATCCAATGCAACGATGGTGCTATGCCGGGGTTTTCTTCAACGTCAGGAGACGCACAAAACCACGAAGAGACGATCACTGACACGACATCTTTTTACCTCATTGATGTCCACGTTCTGCCTGTCCATGTGTTAGCTTAACCTTCACCACTGACTCACTCGTCCGCGGGCAACACCCACCATGTTTTCCCACCCAAAGAATCCTACACAGCCACTATGTTCCCCGCACGTCCACTGCCGACTGCGGCATGAAGCGGTTGAGGGGCGGCGGCGGGTGCGCAACAGCAACGACGACGGGCAACGGCTGCGGCAGGGGGGCTGGCCAGTGCCATGTCCCCTCGCAGTCGTACGCGGCAAGGGGCGGCATCGGAACGCCGCACCCCCACGCGACGCACACGGCGGCGGCTTCTACGCGTGCCGTCCGCGTGTTGTGGATGGCGCGCCTGCGGCCAGGGCGACCGCTGTTGTCGCCGCGGCTCGTGTCGTGTGGCAACCGCGGGGCTGTGACACCGAGGGTGAAGAGCAGCGGGCAGCTCGGAGGTTTTAGGGTGCTCTTGGTCGTCTTTTCGGTCGTACCCGCTGCTGTTGCAGTACGGGTCGCCAATGACCAAGTTCCGTTGACAACTCGGTAGCAGGTTCGTAGATTGCTTGCATGCACTTTCTGTTTCAACGGCTCGACTGCCCGTCTGACGGCAGGCTCTCTACTGCGTGGCAAGTGCTTTTGAGCACAAACCTTCGAGCATCAAAACGCTCCGCGCGTGTGCCGATGTGAAGCTAACCACGGTGCTGGTCCGTTTTTGGAGTTTCCCTCATTCCTTTCACGTCCTATTTTCAACGATCAAAACTACTCAACACCTCTAGGATGCACAAGTCAACTACCCAATGCTCTTCTCCGCAACTCAACTTGACGGGGGCGGCTGCTGCGACGGCAACGCAGAAGAAAACTTCTGCTGGGGCGGCGGTGACCACGCCCCCGCCCAAGGAGGCACCATACCGGCACATGGTTGCGACGAGCTCGGTTGCGAAGCCGGCATGAGCTGCATCGACCAGCCTGCCGGGGTCGCCCACGGTCCGGATGAAGGGGGAGCCATGTTGCCACTTGCTCCCGACATACCGCCTGACTGCAGCGGCTGCTGTGACGCAGGACTCGGAGCGGCCCCGACGCCACTCGCACGTAGAAGAGCAAGCTCGGCCGTCAGAGCCCGGTTCTTCTGGTCCAGAAGCTCCTTCTCGAGCTCCAGTACCCGAATCTCGGAGGAACTGAGCCGTGATGTGGGCGCCGGCGCGCCAGTGGCAGCCTTGTTCTTGCGAGTCGCTCGCCTGACCCCATTCTTCGGTGCCGTGGTAGCGGCATCGCCCTCAGCGACCGGGTCCTCGTCTAAAGAGCTCTCCATGCCGCCTCCACGTGCCCGCTTTTTGTGGCGGGACTCCCGACGCTGCTCGGAAAGAACGCCACGGCCCACCGACGTGCGAGCGCCGGCACCGCGGCCGTTGTCAACGTCGTCAATGTCCTTCATGTCAAAAAACTTTGCGCCGGTCATGGCGACCATGAGTGGCTGCCGCCGACCCGCAAGCTTGTAGACCCGCTCGTGCAGGGACTCCTCCACGTTCGTGGTTGAGGACGCCGCGGCTCTTTGCAGGTGGTGTGCCATTGAGTATGCGGGGCAGAACGCCGGTCGAAGGCGCGCATTTCCCAGCACTCCTGCACAATCTCGGCCCGGCGCCAGGGCAACGACTTCCGACCGCAGCTTCTCCGCCGTCTCCTTGGTGTAGCACGTCATCAGCCGACGCATGGGCCCCCGTACGGCAGCCTGGGAGCGGTCACAAAGGCGGTTCGCGTGCGCGGCGCAGCCAAATAGCAAATGAGCGGCGTGCTCGTCGACGGAGAATCCTTCGAAGCCGACGGCCACCAGCGTGTCGCATGCCCCGCCTGCCAGGGAGGCAGAAAAGTCGAGCGTGATGCCGATCAGGACGCCGGCCGACATCTTCTTGACTGCATGCAGCGCCGCCTCCTGCACCGCAGCGGGGGTCTCGTCTACCGGATGAGGATGGAGTCGCTGCACCTCTCGAGCCACCCGAACATGCCAGGGGGCCCAAGTTCGGTTCAAGTCGAGGACGCGTCGGAAGAACCTCTTGTAGCAGACGCATGCCACCTCTCGAGTCGCCCGCTGGATGAAGAACCTTGCCACCGTGATGCCGCGGTTGCGCACCGTCGTAGTTATTGCCAGAACGAAGAAATCGCCGTCTCGTGCGAGACCAAGCCACTCGACGGACTTGTAGTACTCGTCCGTCTCTAGCGCCAGAGCGCCGTTGGCCACGAGGCGTACGGCATCATCGGTGAACGCCGGGAAGATGTAGCCCATCTCCGGACTAACGATGGGGGTGCGGAAATAATCATCTCCTGCCGCTAGCGCTCGCGTCACCATCCGCATTGCCGCATCCCAACCTTGCCCCCATGGGTTCTTCTCTAGGACTGCCTGACGCCGAGCATATCTCAGGCATTCCTGAGGTACGGCCGCTGCCACGCGCCCATACTCCTCCGAGAGCTTCTAGCGCATGTCTTCCTCCTCTTGAGCCAAAGAGATGTGGTGATGGGCCTTTACCTCCCTGGCCGTCAGAAGTAGGCCACGAGTGGCTGCTGTAATAGGCGGGGGGGGGTGAGAGTGCTCCCCAAGAGAGAAGATGAGGAAGGAACCCGTGACGTCCCGCTGCCGGTCGTCCGTGATGGGTGTACCAATGAAGATGACGTTGTCGCAGAGGGTTTGCGTCGACAATGGAAGGGCATCGCCCACATGGGCTCTTCATTTCAAGCGCGTCCCGGGGGCACGCACCGTCATGCACGGCTCGATCGTCTGGACGCCAGCTGGCGGGTTGGTGGCCTCCCTGTTAGAAGTCAAACAGATGCACACGGCAAAGAGAAAAACTGGCACGTCAGAAACACGTCCTCCGACAGTGTACCTCAGTAATGAAAAGAGGCGTGAAGCAGCGCTTGAAGAGCCGGAAAAGCGGGGAGTTCCGACGTCTTCAACGTACCTCTTCTCATCAATCCACTTGCTTATTGTTGACAGGTCGGTCACGTTTGTCAAGGAAGCGTTTTTGTGCGACACTCGATTGGAAGCCGTGTACATGGAACATCCTAAGAAGGAGTGACCGGTTGCTATCACGGTCTTGATCTTGCCGGGGGGTGGGGGTGACAGCAGAGCGCATAGAGCGTTGGGACAGGGGCGCTTGTCAAACGGGAGCACAACGGTAACGTACTTGTCCCACGACCGTCTCAAGGCCTGCTGCGTTGTGTCGGCTCCCGGCACCCTGCCGCTTGCTTCTTGGAAGAGCTTCTCAGAGGAGGCGTACGCGTCGTCCTGACCCGGCCCAATGGATGTGTGCGACAGGGCAAGGACGGCATCGGGCACGTTGGCGCACGACTCGACGCCCGTGCACGGGTACTCAATCCAGTTGTAGGAGCAGAAACCAAAGTTTAGGGACAAGAGCGACTTGTGGTTTCGGCTTTGGCCACTAGCCGACTTGTACGCAATAAAGGACTTGGGGTTGACCGTCTTCTCCACCGACGCCACAGGTATCATAGTGAGCACACCAGACGTGGTTGACGTGGAAGTTTGGGGGTACGAGGGGACGACGAGCGACTCGATGATCCTCTCGGCCGTCAGAATCCTCTTCCCACTCTTGGGTCCTATCGCGAGCACAGGTAGACGTAGGGGCGGGGTAGTCGTAGTATCCACTCTGCCATCATCCCCGACGAGAGTGGCCATGGCGAAACAGCGCCGTCTCGGTGCCAGGGAGAGTGAGAGGCATGCGTGGAGGGCAGGGGGAAAGGGGAGGAAGCCCGACGAGGCACAAAGGTATGAACAGTGCTACAACAAGAGACAACGCAGCGTGGACGCACGGGAAGCTCGAAAGCGCGAATACCGCCAAACCATGCATTCGATGACGACACACGCGGCAGTGGCGCCGACGACAGCGGCCATGTGCGTCATGGTCACTGAAGTCGACCGCCAAAAAAAGCGCGCACTTTGGTGGCGCCAAAGAGAGCCGGAGCCTGTTTGCGGGGCGCGCTCTTTCTTGGACATCCCCACTGCCCTGGAGATTTTGGCGGGGAGGGGCGGGAAACCTTCTTGAGCAGCTGGCATGTTACTTTCTTCCATCGACCCTATATATTATAGGGGCCATGGAAGTAAGGAACGTTGCTAAATTGCAAGTAACCTCGGTTTTTTGTGTTACTTACTCGCTAGGTGTGTTACTTACTTCCTTGCACCCATATACCCAAGCGATGCGGACAGGGGTGGGAGGCTTGATGCTGTCAGAGTGGCAGCGGATGCACGAACTTCCGCTGTTTTTTGGCGCCGCTTGTATAGTTTGGGTCGAACGTTGTCAAAGTTCCAGCCATTCGATTCGAACTTCGAACGATCCGAACCGAACCGAACTTACCCCACTCAACCCTGGCTGGATTGCCTCGTCCACCCCACGTCCTTCAGAG
>ENA-ORXR01001840-ORXR01001840.1-marine-metagenome-genome-assembly--contig:-NODE-1840-length-21465-cov-3.123808_pt1 | contig 21465 bp, 18 predicted proteins | sample MGYA00237866_ERZ511479 | MGnify/ENA metagenome assembly ERZ511479 | reverse complement strand
TCTTTTTTTTGTTAATTTTATATTAACGGAAGTTTGACGATTTGGCTCGCTACCCACACGAAGTCATAAAGACCCATAATTCACGCAATTTGACAAATTATTAACAAAAGACATTATTTGACAATGATAAAATTAAAGATGAACCGATAAAGGAAGTACAGCTATGACTATTAAAAAAAATCAATCAAGCCCGCTATCGTATTTAACTTGCCAAAAGTACTTTTCCACTGAAATCAAAAAAACTTTAAAAAAGAGAAACCTAAAAATAAGCCCTTTTTCTCAACAATATCTTGGCACCTTACTTAACAAGTTCCTTTTTGCTGACAACTATTTCCAAAGTAATACTAATGAATTCCCTCGTTTATTCTCTCTTCTCAATGAACTTCAAGAAAGTACTAGCGATTTAGAACGTTTCAACAAACTTCAACATCTCGGTGACATTGCACTGTTCACCTCAGGATTTTTTGAAGACAAAATCAAAAAAAATCTTGTCGACCGTGATTATTACTCAGCTATGGGCAGTTCAGCTTATGAACAAGCTGGCAAAGTCCAAGAAAAGGTTCTTAAAAGTGATCGTAATCTCAATGTTTTCTTTGAACTAGCTGCTAGTTTCAAATCAATTGTCGATGTCTTTGAGGAAATATCTCTAAAAAGTAAACTAACAAACAGTAATGATTTGTTAAAACTTTACCAAAAATGGCAAAAATCTCCATCGGACTCTCTAGCACAAATTCTAACTGAGGCAGGTTTAATTTCTAGACACAAAAAAGTATCCAGTTAATTAATGTCTTCTTGTATCAAAAGTGTTTTTCAATTTTTTGAAGAATATTACAACACAGCAACTGGCCTTGATATCAATCAATTTATAAAAGTGCACAACAAAAACAATCATAATCCCGGAGAACTTCTTATAAAAAATGACCTGAAATCCTCCAACGTCGACATTTCCCTTCTTTTCAACCAAGACATCTATGAGGCCTCGGAAAACCCTAAGAATAATAACTTTTCAAAAATTTCTGTATTGATAGAAGAAATTAGTCATTTTTATTATTTTGCCTGTAGTCACAACAAAGGAAGAAACATTACCTTGTTAGAACTTGAAATTCAAAGTGAAATTGACCGTATATTAGCAGCTTATTTATGCCCCGAAATTTTCACTCGTATTCACGCTCAATCCCTACTTCATCAAATGCTTTTCAAAAAATATCAACAACCTCAATATGAGCTTTCTCGGCAAATAGCAAAAAAATTCTATAAAAGCTTAAAGAAAAATCCAAAAAATTGGACTTATATAGAAAAAAAGAAGTTATTAAAGTTTTTTTATTCAGATCTTGGTGAAAAAATTCATTTGTCTTCTTATTATTAAGTTATGAGTGTGCAACTAAGACAACACAAAAGATTCATTGTTTGCTGGCCTGCTTTAATGGCATCTTTAGACAATACTTTTTCTTCAACAGCATTCATTTATAATTTCTCAGAATCTGGTGTTTATCTCAAAACTAACAAAGAATTACCTTTGGATGTCATCAATTATAATTTATTCATTCAAAACCTAAATTTCGGTGTTTACAACAAAACTCAGGTTCAACTAAAGCGATTGGAATCAATAAAGAATTATGGATTTGAATTTAAACTCAATAAAAGCTCGAGTAAATTCAAAACTCTATTAAAATGGCAAGTTAAATACCACAACACGAGCCCATTAAGCCAAGCTAATCCTTAAGTGACGACTTAATTCCAATGCTTGGGATATTTTCCGCCACCACCATTAGGATCGTTAGGGTCATCGTCCCCATTATCTTTTTTAGAATATTTAGAATTATCAACAACAACACTTAATCGTTGCTTAACTTCTTCACGACTCAACTTTCGAGAACATCGAAAGTTAATACTAGGCATTTTCTCAAGTTTAACTCCAAAGAAATAGAGCAATAGCATTCCTGTGACCAAGCCCCCCAAATGAAACAAATGAGCCATACTGCTTTTAGGTGAAAAAATAGCATTGTAAAGATCATATACAACATAGGCTATGACCATGTGCTTAAGTTTCATGGGAATGGCCATAAATAAATAGATCTGAATATTGCCTAATATTTTATAAGTTGCCCACAATGTCGCATAGACCACTCCACTCACTCCAATAGTCGGATATTGCGAAATACTAGCTGCGTATTCAGGAGCTAAAAAAGAAGTGATCCCAAAAACAAGAAAGTGAAAAAGAGCAGCCCCAACTGCCGTTATCATAAAAAAGTATAAAAACTTTTTCTGTCCCCAAACCTTTTCCAAGTTACAAGCAAAGAAAAACAAACCTAAACCATTAAAAAATAAATGTGCTATATCAGCATGAAAGAAAGCATATGTTAAAGGTTGCCAAACAAAGCCACTCATAAAATTTTGTGGCCAAAAACCAAAAATATGTAAAAGCGATTGAAAGCCCAGTTTATGTATTAAAATTGACTGAACTAAAAAAACCACAGCCATTACGATTAATATCTTTTTCACGACTGGAGTTAAACTCATCATTGAATTTGATGAGGAAGATCGATAATTACTCATACAATAAGTCTAGCAAAATTTTAGACAATAAAAAAGCCACACCCTACACAGTCGTAGAATGTGGCTTAAGTTTTGACGTCTTAAACAATTACCAAGATTTGTTGATATTAAGCACGATAGATGTTGATTTATCAAACAACTTCAAAGTTTTACTTGATCCATTGTCAGAATATTTGTCAAAAGTACTAGCATATAAATCAAAGCTCAGACCCCAAAGATCTTTCGGAGCATATGAAATATAAGTATCTACACCAATTCCTCCATTCCAAAATCCAGAGTTAGCAGTAGATTCTCCCTTATAAGTATTTGCATTTATAAAGTATAAAGACCAGCTAAAACCAGCCCCAATATCACCACCTAAAATTAATTCCTGATAACTGGCAAAAACTGAACTACTTTTAGCCAAAACATCACTTGTAAATTCTGGAAACCATGTTTTATCCAGATAAAGTCTAGCTGTTTGACGAAATTTAACAGATAAATAATCATTAAAAAGCTTACCACTAATTTCAGGTCTCAACCGCACACTTGGGTTAACATTTGCTTTTCCAAGACCCCTTGGAAAAGTAGCACGAAATCTATACTTAACCTTCCAATCTCCAATCTTGAAAATTTCGTCTTTTGGCATAAGATTGAATCTAATATAACTTAAATCAAAATCACCAGTTCCTGTACCATACTTATAGTCTCCTACAGCGTATACTTCTGGGAGTAAAATCCAGCCACGAGGTAAATTAATAGTAACATTGTTATAAAAACCAAAATCTAAAGTCTCTTTTTTGTAATCAACTGATTTCGCCAAAGAAAAAGATGTAAAAAATTTAAACATCGGATCCTTTTCTTCTTTTTTCTCATCCTCAGACCAAGCCAAAGGCATTACTAAAAAAGCCGCCAAAGCCAGCAACGTTAATTTGTTTTTTAATTTTAAATTGTTCATATTCTATTTCCTTCTCCCATTCAACATTGAGCAATCACTCAACACATACAACAAACTTATCTCCACAAGCTTGCTGTTATTAAATTATTAGAACGAAGATTCTTTTAGCGAGAAACGTGACATTTCTCTACAATTAATTTTTAAGATTCAAAACAATGATATGTATAGAGACATTAAGACTCCATTCAGATATTGTTTATTCAAAGTTTAAAACTTTAAGAGGGCCATTTTGCGATCGGTAAGGCTAGTTTCTGCTCTAATCTGAGTAACTCATTATACTTGGCCACGCGATCAGTCCTCGAAGCAGAGCCAGTTTTTACCTGACCGGCACCTGAACCTACGACCAGGTGAGTCAAAGACACATCTTCAGTTTCTCCCGAACGGTGGCTAACTACCTGATGAAAATTTGCCTTTTTAGCTCGAATCATGGTTTTAATGGTTTCAGAAAGCGTTCCTACTTGATTAAACTTAATTAAAATTGAATTCGCAATAGATTCATCAACGCCTTTCTTAAGGCGTGTTTCCTGAGTAACAAACAAATCATCCCCAACAAGCTGAATATTATCACCTAAAACCTCAGTCATCGCCTTCCAAGTATCCCAATCATCTTCAGAAGCTCCATCCTCAATAGAAATAATGGGATAGTCGGCACATAATTTTTCAAAGTAATTAACAAGTCCTCCACCATCTACGACCCCAAGACTGGGATCATGAAAGTGATAACGATCTTCTTTAAAAAACTCTGTAGCTGCTACATCCAACGCCAATGAGATTTGATCTCCCATGCGGTATCCTGCTTTTTCAACACTTAATGAAATAAGGTCCAAAGCATCTTTGTTAGATTTTAAAACCGGAGCAAAGCCGCCCTCATCCCCAACAGAGGTTGATAAACCCCTTGAGGAAATTTCAACCTTCAAATGATGAAATATTTCAACACCTGCTCTTAAAGCTTCAGAAAAACGATCAAAACCATGAGGCACAACCATAAATTCTTGAATATCCAAACCGTTATTAGCATGAGCTCCGCCATTAATAATATTCATCAAAGGGATGGGACAAGTCATCTGGATTTCGCAATCTTGATCCTTAAATCGGTCACGAATCCATTCTGCATAAGTCAAACCACAAGCCTTAGCCAAAGCAGTCGACACTGAAAGACTCAACGCCAATAAGGTATTGGCCCCTAATCTGGATTTGTTTTCAGTTCCCTCAAATTGTAAAACAGCTTGTTCAAAAGTCCAAAAGTCATCAAAGCTTTGTCCTACCAATTCACCGGCCAATTCCTCATTAAGGTATCCCACTGCTTTCAAGACACCTTTACCTAGATATCTCTCAGGGTCTTTATCTCGCATCTCAAGAGCCTCAAATGCGCCTGTGCTTGCTCCTGATGGAGAAATCGCTTGAGCTGAAAATTTATCTGCGCCTACTGAAATTATCACTTCACATTCAACAGTTGGATTTCCACGTGAATCCAAAACTTCACGTGCCATTAAGGTGTTTAACTTAAAACTTGTCATAAGCCCCAACTATACTTCGAAGAGTCCATTAGGCTCAAGTCAGGAATCAATTGTTTTTTATGCCGATTTTTTAGTATCTTCTTTTTTAAGATCAAACATTGTCAAAGGAAATTTAACCCCAGAAGTCTTAATCTCTTGAACAAATGAAGGCTGATAATCATCGGGACGATGTATGCCCTTTATCTCACCTGCTTTAGTCGTTGCCGTTTTTTGAAAAAGAAAAATATCTTTTAAAATGTAGCGACCATGTTCATCCACTCCAAGACATTCAGAAATATGGGTCGTTCTCCTGCTACCATCTCTTAAACGTGATGCTTGAATAATGATATGAATAGCATCAGAAATCTGTGATCGGATAACATGTGCCGGCACTCCAACGTCTGCAATCATACAAAGCGTCTCTAGGCGATTCATTCCCTGAGTCGGATTATTCGCATGTAAGGTCCCCATTGAGCCATCATGCCCAGTATTCATAGCTTGGACCAATTCAAGAGCCTCTCCGCCCCTAACTTCACCAACAATAATACGATCTGGCCTCAATCTTAATGAGGCTTTGACTAAATCCCGTATGGTAACCTCGCCATTGCCATCATGATCAGCGTGTTTCGTTTCAAATTGAACAACATGCTCACTATTAACTTGTAGCTCAGAAGTGTCTTCAATAATTATTGTTCTTTCATGTCCTGGAATTCTTGATGCTAATATATTAACAAGCGTAGTCTTACCTGAACCTGTTCCACCACTAACTAAAATGTTTTTCTTGAGTTTTATACAAATATCTAAAAACCTAGCCATATCTGGTGACATGGATCCAAAATTAATTAAATCTTTTAATCCCAATTTTTCTTTTGAAAACTTTCTAATAGCGATCGTTGTACCATTTTTTGCACAAGGAGGTATGACAACACAAATACGACTACCATCAGGTAATCTGGCATCTAAAATAGGATCTTCCTCAGAAATAGGTTTCCCTACAAATTGAGAAATATTTCTAGCTGCAGCCAAAAGAGCTGGCTCGCTAGAAAACTTTGCTTTTGTTTTAATAATTTTACCTTTAACCTCAACAAAAATATCATCTGGACCATTGATCATGATCTCGCTTACGCGATCATCATCTAAATATTTTTGAATTGGTTTGAGAAATTCACGTAAGGAATCTTTAAAAATTTCAATAGAAATTCCGCCATCACTTAAATCAGCCATAAATCAACCAACCTTTAAGCATGGGCAACAATGATCCCCATTTTTTGAGCTTTAATTTCCGGAAAGATTGAATATTCAGTTTCAACCCAATACCTTAATGAACGCAAGACAAGAAGTAGTAAACATTGTACCTTCTCTTCCCCCATTGCTGATAATAAATTCTCTAAGTCTTTCAACTTATCTCGAATAATTAATTGGTAAATAACATAAAGATGACCATGTAATTGAGCACGATTTTTTAGTTCCAGCTCCTCTAAATGTTTTCGATCATTAGAATATAGTTTATTCAAACGCTTATTAGCTGTTAAACACGAAATAACCTTTTCCCAAATTGGATCACGTAAAGCCGAACTCACTGGTTGATATTGTGAAGACATTTCCAAATAAAGAGGGTCAGCAGATTTTTTTGATTTTGATAATTTGTTCTTTTTAGCCATATTATCTATTGCCCATGCCTTTGATTTTGATTACTGCCCGCATTGGCTCCTTCAGATACCGAGCCAAAGCCACCACAAGATCCCGCGCGTTGAGCCTCTTTAACCTGAGAACAAAAACTAGGTGTTTTAAATTGACTTTTTATAGCCGACTGTAAAAGAGTGTTTTGTATTTTCTGTCCTACTTGAGCTTCTTTGGATTCCAAAGACAACTGTCCGAACTTAACATCTCTTATATCATTCATTAAATTTGAATACTTGATTTGACTTTGAAACTTAGTTTTCATCGATTCCAACTCAACATCAACTATTTTACTGCGGTTTTGAGCTGAGAAACCATATTTTTTATTATCCCTCTCATATTCTTGCTCTGTCTTTTTAAGTTTAGCTTCATGAGACTGCATAGTCTGATTATATCTAACTTCTTTCTGAGTTAACGCTTTCTCATCTTTTAAAAGCTTTTTATAATCCTTTTCAAAATTTCTTTGTCTTGATTGAGCATCCTCAAAAGCTCTTTGTGCACTACTAAACTCATACGGGTCTACTCCTTTTTTGGCTACCTTTTTTTTACCGAGCCATAAAAAGCCTCCTTTTTTTTCAGTACTCAAATTATTTAATCTTAGTAATGCATCATCATACTGATTGTTAATATTTTGTTGCTCAGCTTGATATCGACTTGTTTGCCCTTCAATTCTCTGAGCATCTTGAACTATTGAATCATAATGTTTTTTTTCATATTCCAATCCCTTTTTATAAGCGCTTTCTATTCTCTTTGCTGCATTTGCTTCACGCTGACTAACCGTGACCCGCCTAAATGGAATTCTGCTGGTATCTCTATTGTCAACCTTAACCCCAGCTTTAGCCCTATCTTGACTAGAAAACTGCGAAAAACCAAATGTACTGCTCAAAATTAAAACCAAACTCATACAAATTTTATTCATATTATTACTACTCCTCTAAAATATAATTACCTTTTCGACTTAGCCAACATTGAAAATTATTAAGATGATATTAATTTTAAGCTTATAAACCGAATAGAAAACAATTTAATGACATAAGCACCTTTTAACTACATTATTTAAAATGACCTTTAAGCTTTTTTATGATAAGTATATACAATGCATTTTCTGAAGATTGACCACCTTAAGAAAAGAACTGCACAAAATTTTTACTTCAATTACATTGCTAAAAGATGGTACATCTACTTAACAGGCATCTTTTTTGTCATTATTACCAATGTTGGAGAAATTATTGTTCCTTGTACCATTGGCTGGATTATTGATTTTCTTCAGACCAAGCAGTTTCCAGAGCAGAGCCTGGTTTTTCTATCTTATTTTCCCAAAAATCTTAATTCATTACTTTATTTGTTTATATTTGCGCTGATTATCATGTTTCTAAGTAGAGTATGTTGGAGGTTGTTCTTAGGACAAGAAACGCATTACGCAAATGCCTCATTAAAAGAATCTCTGTGGTCTAGAAATCGATTTCTGCCGCTAAGAAGAATTTTCACCGACCTTAACCTTGGGCACTTGATGAATGTCTCAGTCAGTGACGTCGGCATCGCTCGATTTATCTTTGGCTGGACTATTGTGGGAACCACAGACTTATTTTTCTTAGGAATTATGACTTTATTTTGCATGTTCACAATTCATGTCAAATTAACAATTTACTGTATTATACTAACTCCAATATTTCCTTTTATTTTAAATAAACTTAGAAAAAAAGAAGAATTGTATCATTCAGAATCTCAAGAATCGTTATCTTCACTTAATGAAAAATGCTCGCGATCCGTTGAAACGATAAAACTCCAAAAACTGTGTGGTACTGAAGATTTTTGGGCCAAAAATTTATTCAATAGCGCTAAAGACTATAGCCAAAAAAAAATTAAAGTGAATCATACCTCTATTCTTTTTACTTTAATTAGCTCATGTGCTCCTTTATTGTGTTTCCTGGCCTTATTCTTCTTTGGTATTCAGGAATACTATAAAGGAAGCATAAGTCTTGGTGACTTTATTGCTTTTCAAAGTTACGTCTTACTTCTTCAGCATCCGCTTGTAGAACTAGGTTTTGTCATATCTGAATGGCAACTGAGCTTTACCTCTTTAAAACGTGTCACTAGTATCTTGAGTGAAGATTCTGATGATATCTACAAAGCCCCATCGGAAATCATTAAATATGATAAAAATGCTCAAAATATTTTCAAGGTGAATCATTTATCTTTCAAATACTCTGAGCAACAGCCACTATTTGAGCAACTTTCTTTTGAAATCAATAAAGCTCAGAAAATTGGAATCCTTGGCCCAATTGGTTGTGGTAAATCAACGCTTTTAAACATATTAATGGGCTTTGAAAAAAACTATCAAGGTCACGTTCAATTTAAAGGTCACGACTTAAAACTTTTCAATAACCAACAATTAAGAGATGAACTTGTCATGGTTTCTCAAAAACCTTTTTTATTCGCCTCTACTATAAGAGATAACATTCTTCTGAATTCGGCCCAAAAAGATGATGACTTCATTTGGCATTGTTTGGAATGCTCTGGATTAGTTGATGACATCAAACGCTTTCCTGAGCAACTGATGACCCCACTTGGAGAATGGGGCATCAACCTATCAGGTGGACAAAAACAACGTCTCACTCTAGCCCGTGCCTTAGCTCAAAAACCTGAAATTTTATTTCTTGACGACTGCTTAAGTGCTGTTGATACAGTTACTGAAAAAAAGATACTGTCACATTTAAAAGTTGAATTCAAAGATAAAACCTTAGTTTGGGTGGCTCATAGAGCCTCTACTTTACGCCTGTGCGACACCTTAATTGATCTTGGAAAGGTGACTTGATATGTCTAAAAAAGAATATTTAAGACAAGATGATATCCATAAAGATCGATTAACCGATATTCAGTCTTTACTCTATCTTCTTAAGTTTTCCTCCAAACATCGCTATAAAATTATTATTCATATTGGAATATTAAGCCTTTCCTCGTTATGTGTTGTTTTTTCAGCGCGACTTCTTGGGCATTTTGTTGACCATCTAAAAGCCAAAAGCCCCTCAGAGGGAATTTATACAATTGTTGCTGGAATTCTATTATGTGAATTATTATCTGTGATCTTTAGTTATTTTGGTCGAAAAGGTTTAATTGATGCTTCTTTAAATTCAATATTAAAAATTAGACACACTCTTTTTAATCATTTTCGCTCCTTACCGCTGAGTTACTTTGACAGAGAACCCCTAGGAAGAACTATTACCCGTATTACCCACGATGTTGAAAGCCTTGAAAGATTTTTCAGTAATTCCATTGCGAAGATCACTAATGCCATCGCCATTTTCTTCATTATTGTCATAGCTATGATTTCCACAGATCTTAAAATGGGTCTTATTATCAGTTTTTCTTTTATTCCTATTATATTAATAACAATTGTCTCTCGTAAAGCCATGCGCTGGCTTAACAGAGAAATGAGCAAACGCAACTCAATAGTTAATTCTCAACTCAGTGAATTTATAAATGCTTTGCCTATTATACGAATTTTTTCCTTAGAAAATTGGTCGCTAAAAAAATATCAAGACAAGATTTCCAAACATTTAAAAATAGCCATTAAATTCAATCGCATAAATGCTTTAGTAAGACCTTTCATCAGTCTTCTCTGCACCACTCCATTACTGCTCCTACTCTTCATTGGTGGAGCAAACGTTATAGAAGGCAGCTTAGGACTTGGCATGTTTGTCACCTTCATCAGATTTTGTGAAAGGTTCAACAGACCGATGATTGTCTTAGCTGCTGAAATACATACCATTCAAGAATCTTTAACTTGCTCGGACCGAATTACACAATTCTTATTTCACGAAACTGAAAAAGACATTTTCAAAGAAGACAGCCAAGACCAAACATCTTTAAGTGGAAAAATTGGATTTCAAAATATTTTTATGAAATATCAAAACTCTAATAACCAAAAAAATGATCAATGGATTTTAAATGACGTTAACTTCACCATACTACCCGGAGAAAAAATTGGTTTAGTAGGAACAACGGGCTCTGGAAAAACCTCAACAGTTAATCTCATATCAAGGCTCTACCCTTTTCAAAAGGGACAAATACTCTTAGATGATGTCAGTATCGAAAAGCTTTCCAAAAACAAAATTCGCGAACAAATTGGTTTTGTTAGCCAAGATGTTATCTTATTTAAATCTACTTTAAGAGACAATCTTAGTTGTGGTTTTGAATTCAGTGATCAATCATTAATTGAAGGCTGCCAAAAAACAGGACTTTGGAATCGTTTGCAACAATCATCTTTAAATTTAGATTCTGAAGTTTTTGAAAAAGGAGAAAACTTTAGCGTCGGAGAAAGACAACTTATTTCATTAACCCGTATCTTCATTCATGATCCTAAGATACTGATACTTGACGAAGCCACTGCTAATATTGATCCACATTTTGAAGCCATTATTCAAGAAGCTATAAATAAAATCATGGTAGGAAGAACTTGCCTCATTATCGCCCACAGACTCAATACTTTAAAAGGGTGCGATCGACTACTTGTCTTTGAACAAGGAAAACTTATCGAACAAGGAAGTCACACAGAACTGATCAGCCAAAAAGGAAAATTCTTTGATCTTATTGAGAATTCTAAATCTACTTTATAAATTAAATATCAACGCCAAATAAAAAGCCAATTCCCATATACATTTTCATTCTAAAGCCCTGTTGCACATCAGGATCGCCATCAGCACTGGCTCTAAGCGGAGCAATTTCAAGTCCTGCATTTCCCGATATCGCAAACCACGAATTAACTTCATACATAATTCTTGCGTAGGGTGTAATATGTGGCTCCCAAAAACGTGTTTCTACAGTAATACTGCGATCTTTAGGTATGCCAGCAGTTGCGCCTAAACCCACTCCACCTAAAATTTTAAAACTATTCCAAATCCAAGGATAAAAAACATTAAATTTAGCTCCAAAATAGTTTCTTATATTATCCGATCCGACATAACCCTCTACAGAATACCCTTTTTTTAATCGAGTAAACTCAATGAGTAATCCAGTTCTTAGCCCCGCAGATTCGGCTGATCCATTTTGTAAGATTTGCTCATCTGCTGATCCAATATTGAAAACATGAGCCATTAAATTCAATCCAATAATACTATCTAAAACATTATCTTCGAAATATTTCTCCTCAGCCGTAGAAAAAAAACAAAAACTCAACCCAAAAAATACACTTAAAATCAGTCTTGATGGCTTTGACATAACTTTACTTTACACCATGCTTCTTAATTTTTCTAGCCCTCTAAAATGGCGGTTAGAGCTATTTTATTAACAAGAGTTCACGGTATTTTGGCAATGACCAATATTCATCAGAAACTGAGACTTCGATTTTGTCACAAAATGCTCTTAACTCAGCCATTAAGGGGCAAATTTTATCTTTAATAAATAGTGCTCCTGAAATTTCATCCGAATTGATTTTGTTTTTAGCATCTTGATAAGCGAAATTTAATTCTTCTAATTTCATCTGTGATTTAGAAATCAAAAAACTAATGTCTTCTAAACTTTCTTTTAAAGTTGAAAATAAAGAAGCTTTTAATTTCAATTTTTCTGCCTTAACAAGGTTTTCCAAATAATCATTTTGCTGTTTCATAGCCACAGGTATGATATTTTCACGAACAAGCGTCATCAACGACTTGACTTCCATCTCTAAATATTTATTGTATTGATCGACTCTGACAGAAATTCGAGATAAGCATTCCTCTTTGGTATATATTTTTTGATCCACTAAAAAGTCATATTCTTTTGGACCTGAAAAAGCCTGAAAAGCCTCAGGCGTTGTTAACAATTCTTTTAAACCTCTTTTTTTAGCTTCAACTCGCCAGTCTTGAGAATAACCATCACCCTCAAATCTAATGGCCTTTGAACTTTCAGAAAATTCACGAATACTTTCTAGTAAAGCTGAATCAATTGACTGTGCAGATGATACTTTAGATTTCAATAATTCATTAAAATCATTAAGCGCTTCAGCCATTGAAGCGTTAATTATAGTTACAGGGAAAGAAACAGATTGCGACGAGCCAACTGCTCTAAATTCAAACTTGTTGCCTGTAAAAGCAAACGGTGAGGTTCGATTTCGATCTGTATTATCTTTTGGTAAACTAGGTAATGCTCTTAGTCCAAAATCAATATAAGCTTGCTCCGCAGAAATTTTAGAAAGATTCTCCCCATTCTCAAGTTTATCCAAAATTTCCGTTAAAGTAGACCCTAAAAACACTGACAAGATAGCAGGTGGTGCCTCATTAGCTCCCAACCTATGATCATTTCCATGTGAGGCAATAGCCGCACGAAAAGCAACTTGCCTTTTGTGCACAGCTCTTAAAGAACACACTAAGAAGGCTAAAAATCGTAAATTTGATGAAGGAGTCTTTCCTGGCTCTAGTAGATTTTCACCTCCACTTGTCGACAACGCCCAATTGCAATGTTTTCCAGAACCATTTACTCCAGCAAATGGTTTTTCATGCATTAGACAATAAAAATGATGCTTTTCAGCTACATTCTTTAAAACAGTCATCGTTAACATTTGATGATCTGCTGCTAAAGCTGCTGGCTCAAAAATAGGAGCCATTTCAAATTGTCCAGGAGCCACTTCATTGTGTCTTGTTTTAGCAGGTATCCCCAATTCATATAGTTTAGTTTCAACTTCAGCCATATAAGCCTTAACTCGAGTAGGAATTGCTCCAAAATAATGATCATCTAATTGCTGCCCATGAATTGGATCAGCACCAAGTAAAGTCCTGCCGGTTAAAATTAAATCTGGTCTTCTGTGAATATATTCTCTATCCACCAAAAAGTATTCCTGCTCACACCCTAAAGTCGGGTAGACATACTGAGTTTCTGTATCACCCATCTGCTTTAACAACTCTAAAGAAGCCTTGTTGAGACTATCCATTGAACGCATTAAGCCCGTTTTGGTATCCAATGATTCTCCAGTATAACTAACAAAAACACTAGGAATACAGAGAACGGTTGCCCCTGAAACATCCATCAAAAACATCGGAGTCGAAGGATCCCAAGCCGTGTAACCTCGAGCTTCAAAAGTAACTCGCATTCCACCTGATGGAAAACTAGAAGCGTCTGGTTCAGATTGAATCAATTGGGACGCACTAAATTTTTCAACAACCTGGCAGGTGTCTTCTAACGTGACAAAAGAATCATGTTTTTCTGCCGTTGACCCTGTCATAGGCTGAAACCAATGTGTAAAATGTGTGGCGCCATTTGCAATAGCCCACTGTTTTACCGCTTCTGCCACCTGATGAGCGATCTCTAAATCGAGTTTAGTGTTTTCAGATGGGTCTAAACTCCATAACTTTTCTACCCACTCCGGAGAAATTGATCTCAACATATCTTTTTTAGTAAATGTTTTAGAAGCAAAATACTCCGTCGGTCTTCTACTTTCCGTTTTATGATTGGATTCTCTAAGGTGAATAGCTTCTAAAGCCTTTTGACGTGATAAATGCATAAAGTCTCCTCACAAGATAGATGAATTAACATCTACCTCTTACAAGTTAATCATTATGTTGATTGAAAACAATACTTTTCGCGGTGTTTAATATAATTTTTCGCTCTTTCAAACAAATATTCAACAAAGTTATCTAAATCATCAATCATATGAGCACGTCCTTGAGACACTAAAGACAAGCAGCCAGCGCTATTATTAGAAAATATTGAACCCGGAAGCGCCCAAGTCTCCACTCCATACTCAAGTGCAGCTGAAGCAGATGATAATGACCCCGATTTCTTTGTAGCCTCAACCACAATTAGCAGGTCACACGAAGCTACTAACCATTGGTTTCTTCTCAACCAATCACGAGGAACAGGCCTTCTGCCCATAAACTTTGGATCTAAAGTCTCAGGGACAATCAAACAATGTTGCGCTTTGTCTGATTCTAATAAATTATTAAAAAATGTAATACAAGATGCTGGATTTGGGCGCTCTATCGGACCAACTAGCCACATTTCTGTAGAGACGTTATTTTGATCAGCATAATAATGAGCCATTTGATCAACACCAAAAGCCCCACCCGACACTACAACAGCCTGAATACCTTGCAAGCGCAACATTAATGATTGAAGGAAGTTTTTAGCATAAGGACTAGCTCTTCTAGAGCCTACAACGCCAATTTTTAAAATTCCTTCATTACTTTTAATGGCATGTTTAGATCTAAAATGTAACTTTTGACTATGATGTTTTTCATAAAATCGATCACTATACCTTAATGAAAGGTCAAAAATAGATTTTGAAAAAGATTGTAAGGCTATTTTATGGAACACTTTATTTGACCTGCAAAATCAATACCTAAAATAGTGAATCAAATTGAGAAATTTCTCGACTTCCCCTCAAAACATAAGCTGTCGCCACATCCTCACTTGTTTTTAAAATCATTATTGAAGCTATTTTTTTACTTAAAGGATCCTTAAACTTCATTAAAGCTCCGGGCTCAGGGACATCATTACTAGATGGAAACTTAATCCCCACCAGCAACTGTGGCCCTATTAAAAATTCATTAGGATCTTTAAGGCTAAAAACCTTAGTCTTCTTGCTGACTTCTTCATTTAAGCTGTGTTTAAATGTTCTTAGTTTCTCAACAAGAGAATAGTCCTGAGCAACATAATCTCCTTTTTCAACCTCAACAAAACTCTTAGTAATAACCCCAATATTATCCTTAACTTTAAGTATTGCTTTTAACTGAGTTTGATAGCCATATTTCAACTTTTTAACTCCAATAATTTTATAATTGTAGCCGTCTTCCAAATCCCCTTTAAAACTAATTCGCTGTCCAATCGACATAAGTTTATCAGCGTCATGTGCCCCTTTAACCATAGCCAAATAATCAGGCTTATTTTTCTGAATAAAAGTTTTAATAGTGGAATATGGTAAAGGTATTTTTTGATTGTTTTTTTGGTCAATTAACCCGCCATCACCAAATCGTGAAGCCCCTAACTTTGAACCCGGCTGTGCCTGCTTATAAGATCTAACTAATGGAGGTAATTGTGCATAGATTTTTCCACTTTGCTTTAAAGCTAAACTAGGAGCCGAAAAAGGATTTCCTGGGTTAAACTGTAATTCCATCCCTGGTTCAATGATATGAGGATTTCCAATATAGGCATTCAATTGCCAGATTTTAGGCCACAAGTACGGTGTGCCAAATAACCTTTGTGAAATTGTCCAAAGATTATCGTTTTTTCTAACTCGGTATACCTTACTAAGAACAGGTCCCGCCCATTTATTCCAATTTTTATTACTCATTTGTGGTTTCAAGGGAACTCTAAAAAATAATTGTGAAAAATCCAAGTCAACTGTTTCGACTAATTCATCACTTTGTAAACTGGTAACTGATTGAGCAACATCTTCTCTTTCTTCTTCTAGCTGCGTTGGAGCTTCGTTTGTAAAATCATAATTATTTTGAGAACTTGAACTATCAACAACATCAAAATCCTTTTCGTCTTCGTCTTCTGAGTCTTGATTAAATTGATTTACATTATTATCAGTATTATCTGCTACTTCCTCTTCTATTTCTTCCTCTATTTCTTCTTCCGCAACAACTTCTTCCTCGGAGTCGTCTTCATCTAATTCGGCATCATCAACTTCTAAGTCTTCATCATCCGTAGACGCATACTCATCATCGTCTTCGCTTTCATCGTCAACATCATCATCGTCGTCGTCGTCATCATCTTCATCATCATCTTCATCATCGTCATCATCATCTTCATCATCGTCAACATCGTCTAGCAATGAATCTTCATCTTCATCGTCATCGTCGTCATCATCGTCATCATCATCATCATCGTCGTCATCGTCGTCATCATCATCTTCTTCATCGTCATCATCGTCATCATCGTCATCGTCATCATCGTCAACATCGTCTAGCAATGAATCTTCATCTTCATCGTCATCATCATCATCGTCGTCGTCATCGTCATCGTCGTCATCGTCGTCGCCATCGTCATCATCGTCGTCGCCATCGTCATCATCGTCGTCGCCATCGTCATCATCGTCGTCGCCATCGTCATCATCGTCGTCGTCGTCGTCATCATCATCATCATCATCGTCTTCATAATCATCAACATCTAAATCTTCGTCATCAAAATCAAAATCATCTTGTGCAAAAATGCTATATTTAGAAAAAGACTTATAATGAGTTGGCTGAAATCCAACTGATAATAGAAAAAAACCTAATATCAAAAATAAAGAAAACACTTTATTAAAAAAAAACATTCTAATTATATTATAACTTTAATCAACGTTAATCATTTTAAAATTAGAAACCAAATACTGACAGAGTCAATTAAGTGACTCACTAAGAAATATAAATCAAGTCACCAATCTGAATATTATTTGATAAACGAAAAGCCTCTTGATCAATTATTTTTTTTGAATCCAAACAACCTAAACCCCAAAATTGCAAACTAGGTAGAATTTCCTTTTTATTGGGGTGATTCATGTTAGCTTTTAAATGCTTTGATATCGATAAACTATCAATAGGAGCATCTGAGCTCAAAGAAACTGGAATATTTTGCTCCAACAAACTGGCCAATCTATAAGCCTGTTCATTGACTCTTTGTTCTCCAATTTTTTCAAAAATAAAATCATCATCTCCAACACGATGATGTGGTTGCACAAATAGCGTCCATATATTTTGCTGAGTAATGAGGTCAATTTGTTCCTGTCGTACCAATTGCACATGCTCTAATCGATGACGACTTTCTAAATTCAAAGCACTATTGTCTCTTTCCAAGATTCTTTGCCCCATTCTTAAAGCCTGATCTAAAGCAGCATCTCCAATTGTATGAAAACTTAAAGAAAACCCTTTGTCTAATGCAATCAAGCATTCGCTCCACAATTTATCATCATCTTTTTCAAGTTGATCTCCGTGTGTAGCGTTTGACAAATATTCATCTTTTAACCAAGCTGTTTCCGACCCAAAAGATCCATCCAAGTACTTTTTCCAATGTCGAATACTCAACCGTGCTTCTCGCCCCAAAAATGGACTTATTTCTTTTGTTTTCTTAAAAAATGGCCTACCTGATTTTTCAAATATAGGTGCTCTTCCAGCATCAAAAACACCAATAACATCAATTAATAATTTGTTTTCTTCCACTAACAGTTCAAGAGCGTTAATCATGTTTTGATGTAAACTCATATCAGAAATTGCTGTTATACCTTCGGACAATAATTCATCTTGAGCTTGTAGAATTTTTTCACAACAATAGTCCACAGGTTCTAACGGAATAATTCGATGAAATTGAACAAGTTCACGATCAGTTATAAATAACTTATCTTCAGGCCAATTAAATTTTCTTGCCATAGCTTTGTTCATTCCCGCACTATGCCCACAAATTCTAGTCAAAAATAATGGATAATCATTATTTAAAGAGGCAAAAAAAGAATTCAGTTCACAAAGCTCTAATTCAATCTGATTTTCCTTCCACCCATAACCCTCAATAAAACCCCGATAATCTTGATCATTGTATTTGTGATCGTTAATTCTTTTAAGAAAATCTTCTTTTGACTTACAATCAAATAAATTTAATTGATCTTTAAAGGCCCCAAGAGCTGTAGCGTGCAAATGAGAATCAAAATACCCTTTATGAATCATTGGTAAATCGTCACCATTTTCCATCACTTCTTCATTTTCAATATTGGCCACTTTATACCATTTGTGTGAATATTCTTGGAGTTCTAAATCTAATTTCTTCACCTTATAATTTAATTGAAACTGTTCACTATATTTTTCTAAATTACTACTGGATATAAATTGTCCTTGAACTCTCATAATAGTGAAAAATGTTATATGATTTAAGTTATGTCAACAGTAAAAAAAATAGGCCTACTAACAGGTGGTGGTGACTGCCCAGGGTTAAACGCAGTCATAAGAGCTATCACCAAAAAATCTCACACACAAAACATAAGCACCATTGGCTTACTAGATGGCTGGGATGGCTTACTTAAAGAACGTTTTATTGAACTTAACCCAAGAAAGGTCAGTGGAATCCTCCCACAAGGAGGCACCATACTAGGAACCTCTCGTACAAATATTTTAAAAAATGATCAAACCATTCAGCTTGCCTTCGCTAATTTTAAAAAATTAAACCTAGATGCACTCATTACAATTGGCGGAGAAGGCACCTTAACAGTAGCTTCAGAAATGTTTAAAAAAGGAATGCCCATAGTTGGTGTTCCCAAAACGATCGACAACGATGTCAACGGCACTGATTTTACATTTGGTTTTGATACTGCAGTTTCAATAGCAACTGAAGCCATAGATCGCCTACATACTACTGCTGAAAGCCATAGCCGAGTTATGATTTTAGAAGTTATGGGCAGGCACGCTGGGTGGATAGCTACATACAGTGGAATTGCAGGTGGGGCCGACGCTATTTTAATTCCAGAATACCCTTTAAGTGTAGAAGAAATTAGTCAAATTCTAAACAAGCGACATCAAACAGGTAAAAAGTTTTCCATAGTGGTCGTTGCAGAAGGAGCGCCGCTCATACAAAATAATAAAGCAAAAAAGATACATAAAAATAGATACGATGACTTTGGACGACCACTATTAGGAGGGATTGCCTCACATTTAGCCTTAGAATTAGAAAAAGAATGTAATATAGATGCACGAGTTACCGTCTTAGGATATGTGCAAAGAGGAGGCATCCCCACTGCCAGAGATCGATTCCTGGCAACACAATTTGGGCTTAAAGCTGTTGACCTTGTCAAAAACCAAAAGTTTGGATTTATGTCGGCTATTAAAAGTGCTCAGTTTTGCTCTACAAGTCTAAGCGAAGCAACACAATCACTAAAAACAATTGATGAAAATACTTGGAATACCGCTAAAGAATTTTTTAATTAATAAAATTATTTAATCTTCATGATTTGCATTTTATAATCTGTATAAACTTCTCTGGCTAATTTATTTTGACCATATCGATTAGGATGAAAACAATCTATACCCATATTTTCTTTATCAATTTTTTCAATTGAAAGTTCTCGTGTTCTCATAACACGGTTAGGGAACTCTTCTTTCAAATTCATATATAGATTAGCAAGGTCCTCATTAAGATTATTCACATCTTGCTCAACTTGTCTTAAATTTTGACCATCAAGAACTCTTTTGCAAAAACCTGTTCTTTTCCACATTTTTTCACAAGACACTTTTTTCTTTTTCAAGAACAAGTTTCTATAATGATAACTCTCTACCTTATGTAAAGTAGGGTATATCTTATGCATTTGTGGAATAGAAATGATTGAAACAACAGTCTGTGGACTACTTAACAAGGCATTTCTTAATGGAACATAAAGATTATTGTTTACCTGCCTTCTTTTATAAGTGCCTTCACAGATATCATTAGCTCCAGTTAAAACAGTAATTAAATCAGGATATTTTTGAGCCTTATTCAACTGAGTCATATATTGCCTCAATCGAGGGATTTGATTTCTACCGGCATCAAACGATGTTTTCCCAGAAACAGCAACATTTATTGAGGTGACACTATCCTTATTCTTTGTTGTGGTCTCAATTAAATTCACTAAAGAGTTAACTTTTTTGCCTCTTATCCAACCATATGAAGATGTGTCTTCATATTTATGCACTTTTGACATTTTAAAATCTGACAATTTCAAAATATCAGTTACCGCCCCTGAACTTGAAAAACTTTTTCTATTTCGGGTTGAAGCAAACAAAGCTTTGGTAATAGAATCACCAACTGCCCCCACACTTCTAGGCCATCTAGGAACATAATTATCTCTTTGTTCGTTTACTATAGGTAATTCCTTTTGAACTACCATAATATCTTTACTTTCACCTTCATCTTGATTGGTAATTTTAAATTGGTTTTCTGAATTTAACTCATCAATTTTAAACGAATTTTCATTTTCATTGTTTAAAGAATCTACAGTATTATTGTTAATACTACTATTCTGAGAACTCTTAGTGTTGTCTGTTGAACTAATCCTTCTTGGACTATTATCCGCAGAACAAGAAACTAAAGTTAAAAAAAGAACTGTGTAAGATATACATTTTTCCATCATGTAACCATTGTAGCAATTGTAGAAATGAAATTGGGTTAAATTACTGTTAAGATTTCACATTAAACTTTAGTTAATGATCATAATATCTAACATCACAAAATAGAAATCATATATTATATAAGTATGAAACACCTTCAAGAAAATTTTGTATTTCTTTTATTTGTTTTATTGTTTTCATCTTGTACGGGAAACCAATGTTTATTTACACAAAAAGGCGTCTGCACTCAACAAGCTGCTGGCATCGACGACTTGGACCCCAATCAAAATGGACCAAGACTTTCAAGTACTCAAATTTTTGAAACCACACTTCATCAAATATTATCCAATAGTAGCTGCCTAAATTGCCACGCAGGCAACGGCCCAGGATCAGGTTCTTTCGTAGCAGAAGATATTGAAACAGCTCACGAAGCAGCTTTACAAGTTGTCGATTTAGACGATCCCGATTTTTCTAGAATTCCAGAAAAAGTTGAATCTGGACATAATTGCGGTGAAGGTGTTGATTGCTCGGATCTTGCAGACGAATTACTAAATTCTATTAGAGAATGGTCAGAAAAACTAGCACAACAAAATGCCATCATTGAAAATAACAACAGTGATGATAACAACAACTCCAATAATGATGATTCAAGTAGTGCCTCAGGTAACAACTTTAATAATGATAATTCTTCGTCTGGAAGTGCTAACACTAACACCAATACCAACAATGGTGGAAGTGGAAGCAACTCCAACTCAGGGAATGAAGCGAATCAACGCTT
>ENA-ORXR01001839-ORXR01001839.1-marine-metagenome-genome-assembly--contig:-NODE-1839-length-21482-cov-10.612287_pt1 | contig 21482 bp, 28 predicted proteins | sample MGYA00237866_ERZ511479 | MGnify/ENA metagenome assembly ERZ511479 | reverse complement strand
TCAATCCTCCACGTGAATACTGACCAGTCAGGGGGGCTACCGGGCCCAATATCCGAATATTAAGGAGATATGCTACAATCATGGCAGCTTACATATCCAGAAAAGTTCAGGAAATATTCTGCTCAGAGCGACTGAGCGCCGGGACCCGGGGGCGTTGGCCGTGCCGTGAGACGCTTTTCTCCGGAAGGTAGAAGTAATGCAGATCAGTCAAAAGTGGGTAAGGGTCGATGACGTTCGCCTCATGAGCCACTGAGACGTTTTGTGCGAAATTCCACATTGGTTTGAGCTTCTGTCTCGAAGCAGTATGATACGCTGCTGCGTTGGTTTCTGGTATGTTTTTCGTCGATTTCAGTGTTCCATTTGATCCTTGCTGAGAAAATCAAGAGATCCGTTCGCACCGCTTTTTGACACGCAATTGTGTATCCTGAAGGAACAATCCGGCACCCACGCTGGTGGTCGTGACGAGTCACCAGCTGAGGACTCCAGGGACTCCCAGTGTCGTACGCGGTCCAGGACAGACTCAGTGACCTCTAGCCGTGCTGTCAGGGACGTCAGCTGCCACAGCCGGTTGGTTCATCATTCGCATGCACGCAATTACTGCGGCAGCACGCCAATGGCGGCGGCACATGCCGTGGGTGTCAGCGAAAATTCTCGTGCCGGCGGTGGCGAGGCACCCGCCCCCCTCTGCCCTGGTCTCCCGCCCACGACACGGAGTTGCACCCCCCCCTCTCGCCCCCCTCACCCTGCCCCCCATCCTCCCGCCGGGCGCTTCCGTAGAGCCTGGTTTCACCCTCCATACCGCCTCACATCTCTGTTTTCCCGCTATGCATGGAGGGACACCCTTTTGCGCCGCATTGATAGCCACCATAGGGCGCAGCTTGATCCCTTCTGTTTGTGACGCTGCTGCTGTCCTGGTGCGCCGCACACAATTTTTCGGTTGACCAGCGGCACCGCTGCTTGTGGAGAGCGGTGACGCGCGCCACATTCAGCCACTCTGCGGCGACCTACACTGTTTTTGCGGCTCGCGCCACGCTGCGGGGTGTCTCGGGCTGAAACTGTGTCCGCGGCGGCGCGGGCGGGTGGGACGGCGTGCCGCTTTGAGTTTCTGTCAGTGGATGGTCCCGGTAAACTGCTTCGCGGCCGCCACTGCATGCGTGCAGAGTGCGCGGCATCCCCGCCACCGCCGTGATCGGCGCCCACTGTCCTGAAGGTCTGCTACACTTGGCGGCATGCGGCTGCTTTGGAGCTCCTTGATGGTGTATTTCTCACTATTGCTTGCTTTGAATTTTTCTTGCTCCTCCACAATGATATCCCCAAGTTTGCATGGCAAACTCTGAGCCAGTCTCCGCACCTTCTCTATGAATGAAAAGGAGGACAGTAAAAGTTCGATCACATGTAGCTTTGTTGATGCGTTTTTCTTTGCGGTTTTGTTCGAACGTACGAGCGATACGGCAACATGGTAGCCACACAGCAAAAAATGGAGATAACATAATAGAAGGCATCTAGGCACCGGGAAGTGGAGTCCCGTGGAATGCATACGCAGCACTAAACACTCCATGCACTCGAGAGAGCATAACACGAGAGAGGCCACCACCACTTCCCACTCGCCCCTCTCCCTTCCCCCCGTGCCCTGGTCTGGTGCTAAGCACATGAACGAATCACTGTTCGAGGCCTTCATGGTTCACGGGAGGGTACCACTGGGCAACGCCAGAAGCATAGTGCGTGATAAAGGACGGAATAAGGGCGTCGCACGCCGAGAAGATGATCGCCAGCCACCGCCGCCGTCGTGCCTACCGGTCTCGTTTCATCAGGAAAGGTCTGCAATAAAGTAGGTACGTGTTCATCGTTCTATTACGGAATCCCTCTCACCGGACGTGCCTCATCACGCCAATTCTCGCTGGCCATGGGTGAGTCGCGAAGCGTGAGGTAAGCGTGCACTCAGCGGAGAACGCGGCTTAAAGCCGTGTTCTCCACCCCACGGTGAACCATATCACCACGAACAACAAGGAACCCCCCCATTGGCACTGTCGTGTGCTCCACCATGGACGTCCACACAACGCACTGATCCTCACCTGGCGCGGTAAGGTCACCGAACCTACCCGGCCAGGTGTCCGGCACTGAGTCGTCTTCCACTTCCATGTCGACGCCGATCATGGGGGGTGGATTCCCGAGCTGATCCTTGTCGGCGGCGTCGCCTTGAGGCGTCTGGGGCGTCACTCCCGGCAAGGTCAGCAGCACCTTGGTCTCGGAAGCCAGGTACCGGCGCCCATAAAACTGGAACAGCAGGTCGCAAAGCCGGGACAGGCTGGCCTTGACAACCGCAGTGGATGCCCAGCGCGGGTTCTTAAGGACCTTCCGGCGATGCTTGTCGATCGGCGCCCCGTCGAGCTCGGCTCGCCTCATTTCAGCCACCGACTGTGTGGTGAAAATCGGCTTGGCTGCACTCGGAACGACGCGAGATACGCCCTGCCGTGTCTCACGGAGCGCATTACCGTCCAAAAAGCCAGAAACGGAAACGACGCCGGCGCCGTCAGGCCGCCTCATCGCACTGGAAATGGCGTCTCGTGTGACGGGGTCAGGCGCCGTGCCAACGTCTACAATGGCGACACCCGCACGTCCCTCGAACAGGATCTCTTCCGATTCGGAATCGGAGTCGACCGTCGAGGCCGCACGCTCTGGGGCCGAGGGCAATTGTTCAGGGCCACATGGAGGTTTCAGGGCCCCACGAGGCGCCGATACAGGTGCTGGCGCGGCACGTGCGCCCGCCGCCGTACGCGCGGCGTGCGCCGCGGCTGGAGGTGCATCAACGCCGGCCGCACCGGCTCTTGCTGCCCAGGCGGCCTTGCGTCAGCGCTTACGAGCGCAGGTGGCGCGCTTCTGGGTGCGGCTCCAGCTTTGCTTGGCCGCTCCCGTCACGTGCGGCACGGAGCCGGTCTTGTCGGCGTCGGGTGGCCGGGCGCCGGACGGAGAGGCGCACATCTCGTAGCAAACCGACGAGGCGGGAGAAGTAGGGTCGTAAGGAGTCGGAAACGTTTAGAAGAAGGACAAAAAGAGGCAACGGGAGGGACCAACTAGCACAGATGGTCGGGCAGCGGTCTAGACGGAAAACGCTGTGTGTTTCCTGTGTTCAAATGACGCCAGACAGGGTGCGCCCACGTGCCAAGACGCCGTTCGTCGATGCAGGCCCCCACCACGAGCATTCCCAGTCGATTGGATGTGGAGCGTCAGCAAATCAAAGCTTAGTTTACGTACAGAATGACGTCTTCGATACACAGTCTAGCTTGGTAGGCTATTGCAGTGCTGGTTGTGACCACTAGAGACGCCAGCTGACTGGCCGCCGTCTTGTGTCAAACAGGAGGACAGGAAACGGCCGCACAAGTGCTGTCCGTCCGGGCACTCCCTGGATATGTCGTCAGCACCTGCTCGCGCGCCTTACAGTACCCGCACCAGGGCCCTCTGTGGCGGTCTCTGGATCAGTTTCACGGCGAAGCAGCGCCCGCCAATCACATCAGCGGCAGCTCAAATCCACTGAGGCTCTTGCGTCCTTAACGAACCGATGAAGAGCCACGGGCTACCGTGCTTTGCTTGTCCAATGTGCTGGCAGCTGACCACGACGGGCGACAGCGCCTGGTGCTCATGACCTGTGCGCTGTCCATGATGTGGTCGACGACGCCCTGCGCGTCCCCAGGGTGGACTTTTGATGCCGACGGTACCGGTGCCCTGGACGTCCCCTGGGTGGACTGCCGACGGCGCCGACACCGGTGCCCTGTGCGTCCCCTGCGTGGACTGCCGACGAAGCAGACATCGGCGCCCTCCGCGTCCACGAGGTGGATTGCCGACGGCGCCGAAATCGGCGCCCTGTGCGTTCCTTAGGTGGAATACCGACGGCGTCGACATCGCAGCCCTGCGCGTCCCCGAGGCGGACTGCCGAAGGGGCCGACATCGGCGCCCTGCGCGTCCCCTGGGTGAACTGCCGACGGCGTCGACATCGACGACATGTGCGTCCCCTGGGTGGACTGCCGACAGCGACGTGACTGACGCCCTGTGCGTTCCCTGGGAGGACTGCCAACGGCGCCGACACCGGTGCCTTGTGCGTCCCGTGGGTGGACTGCCGAAGTCTCCGTTGTCGGCGCTGTGTGGAGCTCGTCGGTGGACTGCCGACCGCGCCGTCTTCGGCGCCCTGTGCGCCCCTCTTTAGGGCGGCCGCCAGCGCAGTTGCCGGTGCCCTGTGTGCCTCGTTCGCGGGGTGCGAACTGTCGAGGGCGCCGACTTCGGCGCGCTTTGTCATTTTGGGGATTCTTGGTCTGTGGCGGCGCTTGTTTGATTGTGCGTCTATGATGCGATGAGGCGCGGGCGCCGACTCAGGCGTCTCTTGCGCACTTTCGGCGGCCGGACACTGGCGTCTGTGTAGCCGGGTGCTCTTCATCCACGGACGGCGACGGCCGATGCCTCGGCTCTAGGCGATTGTGGCGCCACCCCCGCTGCGCGGTCTGTGCCCTGGCTCTCTGTAAAAGTACCTCTCGTCCCGCGGCCCGTCTGGGGCGCCACCGCCCCGGTATCTCCTTCCAGCTGTGAAGTTGCTGTGGCCATGATGTCGTGCGGTTCTTTGGTATACGGTACATCGGGAGACGCCGGCGCGGTGCAGAAGGTTGACTGCGCTCCGCGCGTGGCGGCTCTTCCTCCTCCTACGGCGCTGTCCGCTGCCACGGCAGCGGCGTGCGCAGCGCCCCAGACCAGCCACGCTCATTTCACCGCCGCTGGCGCGGTGGCCGCCCCCTCCACTCGCACGCATGCCGCCGCAACTCCCGTGACCGCCGTTGCCGCTTCGGTTTTCGCGCGGGCGCCTTCCAGTTCTTCCTGAGCCTGCACGGGAGCCGGCTGGACATGGGAGAGCTCCTTTAACATCAACAAGGACGTGGCTTCTTTGCGCGGCGGCGAAATCCTCACTGGCTGCAGTATCTCAGATGGCTGGGCATGCTCCGGGGACTGGGCGTACGCACCTTGACCCAGCTCATTTTCCACGCGTTTTTTTCTTTGTGGCGTGTCTAGACGGCGGCACATTGAGTGTGGTGGGGCGGACGGTGCAGCCGCGTCGGTCACGAAAGCATCGGTGGCCACAGCGATGGCCGTCGGGCCGTGCCTGCCGGCGGACGGCTGCATGTGCCTGCGCTGTGTCCGTCGCGATGGATTCTGCGGTGGGAACAGACGCCGCCGAGGCCGTCAGCAGCGTGGCGGATTGGCTGGCTCAAAACGGAGGCGGTAGACGCCCTGCTCTGATGGTTTCGGCGACTCATTTTGCGGGATACCGCCGGCGTCCTGCACACGCTGCTCGCTGAGCGGGTATCTCTAGAAGCCACGTTGTCCCCTCGTGTTTAGCAATTGACCCGCGTGGGGGCGGCGGCGGTGCCGTCAGTGGCGACGGCGGCGCGCGCGGAAGCGGCGGGACACGTGCTGGCCTGCGCCGCCCCTTGCATCGCTCTCCTGCATCGCGGCATCCGGCCGTCGCCGCATCGGCCAGACGGATCTGTTGCGTCCTCTTCTTCTGTCGGCCGCTCGCTGGGGCATGGCTGGCACTCTCCCTTGCGCACCACTCTGGACGCCCCCTCCTCCCGACCTCCTAGGTCTCTCCCACCGAAGGACAGAAGCGTGTTGGCCTTGCCTGTGCGCGGCGGCCAGCCCCGCCTGCAGGGGGGGTGCTCACGCGATGGCACGCTCACGTGCGTTGGGAGCCGGAGGCCACGTCCGCCACTATCTCGGCAGCGCCCGGCCGTACTTCATCAGCGCTTTTTGCTTTGTTTCCTCTGACGACGTCTCCTCCCTTCGCGCTTAGTAGTGGCTGGCGCTGCTGCACAAGCTGTCGCTTTGGTGGTCTGCTCTCACGTGAAGGTACGTACGGGCGACTGCCTGGCCTTGAAGACGAGACGGATGTCCTCCTCCGCCGCAATATTGGACTTACACGAGGGCGAGAGCGAGCGCAGCCATCATAATGTCAGCCGCTTCGAGATGCTCGGGCTGGTCGAAGCAGGAGAAGTATTCCGCTGCAACCCCGTCTACATCTCTCAGAAAGGCAAAGTCGTAGCGCCGCACGTCACGACCGACGCCTTGTCGGCCGTGATCACGGCGCGCCTTGAAATGCGCGGCGCGACTAATTTAGAGCTTCCCCGCTTCCACGCACTCAATCAGGAGTACCGATCGCTGTATTAAGCTCCATTTGTCGTCGATCAGTAGGCGGTTATGCTGGTAGCCGACGCTGTTCTTGACGCGCCGTGCGACTTAACCTCGCGCAACATCTCGCACGGTCGCCTCGAAGTAGGGCAGCGGCGACAGGTGGCCGAGGCGGAGCGCGACCGCAAGAAGTTCGAGGTGGACTGCTTTTGCCTCCCCAGGGCCATCGAGGGGGCTTCATGGGGGCTAGATGCCGTCAAGTGGCGCGACAAGCGCCTCGCCGACGCCCTCCGCAGATGTGAGCTGCGGCGGCGGCGGCGGCCGAGGCGCGCTCCCGTGCCGCCCCTATCGCGGCAGCTTTCGAAGATCACGTGGCCACCATCAAGTTGGCGGCAATCCAGCTCCGGAAGCGTCTCGCCGCGGGGAGGGCGGCGGCGGCGGCCGAAGATGTGGCGCGGTCCACCGCGCACGAACCGCAGCTCAGTCGCGCACCTACAGGCCGTGTGAGTCGGAGTAGCACGCGTCGGTACCGGCGCGCCACCAGGCGTCGGCGGCAGATATTGACGCGGCATCGCCGTTGCTGACGACAGGGGATGCGTCGGCAAGACGAGGACGTCGCCAAGGCCGCCAACCGTTGCGGCCGCGCTGGCACGGCGAGCTGGTCGCTAGCCACATTGCGGGAGACTGTATCTTCAAGCAAGGCGGCCGTCACGGCCGCGCGCACGGGCGTGCCACGCGACGGCGCTGGTCCAATCGCCGTCCGCGTGCGTCTCGACGCCATATACCAGTGGGAGAAGAGAGTGGAAGCACGCCACCGCCCCCGCGGCGGCCGACATCAAGCGCGCCGAGTGCGCCCACCGCGCCTTCAATGGCGGCGCCCCAGCCGACGCGTTCGCCGGCGCAGCCTCAGAGGCGGCGCCTACGACCGGCGGCCCCCTTTCTGGACGCCTCGCTTCGCGGTTCTACAGGCCGGCCATGACTTTGGGCGCCATTGACTCTGAGCTTGTCACTGCTGCCTCCATGGGCGCAGGAGGCGTCTTGCGCCACATGTTCGTCACTACAGACGAGACAGTGGCGGTGCTCGTCCGCGAGCTGCAGCGCGCGCCGGCGGGGCACGACACTTTCATCCGCTCAAAAGGGTGGACGGGGACCAGTGGAGGTGGGGCGGTGCTCTGCGCCTTCTCCCGCCGCCGCACTGGACCCAACTGAGGGCTGCGCGTGGACAGGATCCGGTGCGAGGGACGCCTTCAGCCCGCCGTGGTGGCGGTATGAGGCGCCCATTTCGTCCCATGGAACTGCGCCAGGCCGCTACCTCATTTCGCGGGCACGCCGTCGGCTGTTGGACTCTCTAAGGGGACATGGTCAACCTGCGGGGCGCCATTCTGGATGGCTGGGTTGATGTCTAACCTTACCACCAAAACGTGCGACGAGATGTGCGGGAGGTCACGTCCTTCTTGGCGGCAGTCGCTGTGGCCGTGGCGGCCATCGTGTGAGCACCTCTTTCGAGTGTCGAGGCGTATCTTGTGGACGAGTTTTCCGAGACGCAGCGTTCCGAGGAGGGGGCGCCGGCGGCTGCAGCCGCCAACGCGGCCGCCGCTATTATCGCGCGCACCACTCCATGTACAACTGGCGACACGGCAGTGGCGGCGACGGTGGCAGCCCGGACGCCCATCATCCTTAAATCGATGCGAGATGACACGCGCGCGCGCGAGATGTCGTGCACGTAAGCAGCAACGGTGGTCATGCGGATCATTGTCTTTTTCTTCGTGTCCTTCCCAGTAGAGCCTCGTCTGTGGGCACCGATAAGGTGCCACGCGTCAGAGTCGCTTCAACGTGACACCAGGACCGCTTGGACCGACTATTCTGAGGGAGAAAAACATTCCTGCCTCTCTTCGGGATTCAATGTGCTGCTACATGTCACGCCCCGTGGCAAGACACAGGAAAAGAGGCCCAACAGCATACAACAAAAAAAAATATACTCTGAACCAGCTGCATGCTACACGGCGCCTGCAGAAGGCTCCAAGGGCTCCCCGTCCTCAGCAGCTGACGCCAGCAGATCTGCATCGCGGTCATGTGCTGGAGACGAGGGGCGCGGCTTGCCCGCGCGGTCCGCGTCAGCGTCGGTACGCACGACTCTGCCTCTGCAAACCGATGTTGCCATGGGATGGCCACAGATCCGGCTCTTAGTTTCAAGTGCTTGAACCGCCAGAACGGGTCAGACGAAATGACCTTGTGCAGCTGCCGAAAGTTTTGAAGAGCGTCAGCGGCCGAAGTCACGCCCGGCTTCGTCAAAGCCAGCGCGTGCAACCGGTTGTAAGGGGCTCCTCGCGGTTCTTGCTTCCCCTACGATCTCACCTCCAGGACGACAGCATCAGTCCAATAGAGGGCTCGGACATCTCTTTACAAACCCTCAGCGGCACTCGCCGGAACACGTCATGGACGGAAGGCCAGCGCTTGGCACCAGTATTGTAGTACTAGAGAATGACACCGACAGCCGTCATCATCCGGACCATCGTCCTGTCGTGCCGCCCCTTTTCTTCTGACGTCTTAACGTCTTCCACTCTGGCAGCCGACTTAACCACCGACTTTCCACGTGGGTTTGGCGACCGGCAGCGTGCGACATTGACGTTCTGGGCAACTGGGGCAATGTGCTTGGCTCTGAGAGGCTCGGGGGGCGAGGACGGTGCGCAAGGGAGGTCCCGCGACGGAGGCATGACGGATGGGCTCCTTTCTTGAGGGCAAAAACGAAGCGCGATCGGTCGCACGTTCAAGGACTCAGGAAGATTGAATCCATGCTTTGCGTACGCCGCCGAAATGACGGTGAGGACGTGCGCTCTGCGCACGCGGCACAGAGGTTGAGCGACAGCTACAGGAATCCCCTGTGTCCCCGCATGGAGGAGGCAAGAAAGCCATTCCTGGATGCCATCACGTGTAGCCGGTGCATTGCGCGTGACCTTGGCCAACGCGTAGTGAACGATGTAGAATGGCGAGATATCCTTGGCCTTTGTGAAGAGCTCCGCCATCTCAGCGTGTAGGTTGTCTTCCCAGGACACTCCCCAATCCAAGAAGCAGGCGTGCCACGCCAGGCGCTCCGACACGTATTTGCGCTGCAGCGCGGCATCGGTGACGGGAGGAAATTGCGGTGGGGAGCTACCAGGCACGTCATCCACGAACCGCACCCCGGTAGAAACAGAGGCAGTGCCGCCAGTGCGTGGCTGCTCCTCTTCGCCGTCCCCTCTCCCCAAGCCGGCGTGAAAGAACTCCGCTCCATAAAACAGAAGACCTTCCTCGCCGGACGCATCGTCTCCGAAGCTTCCGAATGATGAAGAAAGCGCAAGAGCGCTGGGAGCACTCGGTCGATGGGCAAGGCAAATGTCGGACTCTCCGAGTCCAGGGATCTCCGCCATGACGACCGACATGGAAGGTAGAGCTGTTTCGCCTGTCCCCGGAGCCGGAAAGTCAGGCCGGACGTTCGTGCGAGGCAAGATAGGCACTCCTGCGGTTGCAGCAGTTGCGTGAAGGGCAACGGATGTGGAAGTGGCGCCGGCTGCCGCCGCTCGTCCCGTGGACAGAAAGGGCTCCAGAAGTCGCATGTCTAACAGCTGCAGACGCAGTTTCCAAAGCAGCCGCGATACCTACCTGCTCTCCGTCTTCCCGAACACCATGATTCAAAACACTTGCGTGCCGCTCCGGCCATGCGGTCGAAATGACCGGCGTTGAAGCTCGGAGTGCCAAACGCCCATTCTGTGCGGACGCTTGCTCATTTTCAGCCTGGCAGTTGTCGATGCGGTCGCCGCCCGACGGTTTGTCAGTCCTTTGTGCTGTCGCAAAAGGCAGCGACTCTGGCACTCACGACGCCGGCGCCTCGGCAGCGGTGTCGTGCTGGATAGCGGTGCCAGTGTCTTGGCGGATGATTCGCGCGGTCTCCGTGAGTGGCGCCGACAGCCACGGCGACGAGGCTGTCTCCTCGGTCACAGTTTATCGACCGACAGTTCGGCCGTTCGTTGTGCCGCTAGCCCGCGCGGTCACCGTGAGCGGCGCCGTCGCACACGCCGAGAAGCATGTCTCTTTTGCCGCCGTGCTTCGGCCGGGAGAGGCGCTGTCTGCCGTGCCGTCGACCCGACGTGCCCCTGAAAGCCGGAACGACGCAGGTGGAGATGAGTTGGTGGCCTTGGTAGTGTTGTTGTGTATGCGGGAGCCGTCAGCGCATCTGCCAGTGAACGCGGTCGGTGTTTGAGGGGGAGGCGCGCGCGTAAAGAAAGTGGCGGCTTTGGCCGCCGCGTGGCAACCAACATCTACGTTGCTTGTAGGCGCGTGCGACGCCGCGGCCGCCCCGGGCGGTGCTGCCGCCACAAGAAGTTGTGTCACACGAGGCAACGAAGGCATTGTATTTACCGTAATTCCGCTGCTGGACGTGCCGTCGACCGTGGCTCCGGCAGGCTGCTGGGCCCTCTTGGCCATCGACGACTTGTTGAACGACGGCGTGGCCGCGTCCTTGTCGCTTTTCTTGACGCCACAATCAGCGCCTTTCTTGTCATTGATGTTGCCAAGGCTGTTCGCAGCCTCCACGTCCGTGTCGTTTTTGTGGCTGCCAGCATTGCTACCAAACACCGCGTTGAGTTCTTGGGTTGGCGCCTCCGCTCCGGCCGCATCAGCACGATTTCGATGCTTGCGTGGCTCAGTCTCGTTGGCCGTCTTGTTCGGGTTCAGGTTCCGCTTTCGTGTAGCTTGGGCTTTTTTGGCTGCTGCAGCGCGCGAGATATTCACCGCCTTTCTAGTAATCTTGGCCTTCTTGCCTTTTGTTGCAACACCATCTGTGCCAGCAGCGGGAGCCCCAGAAGCTTTGCCATCTGGCGTCCTCTGAGACTGACGTACATGCAGTAGAGAACGGATGTGATTCAAAGTACAGTCGCCAGACATGAAAGAGACAAAGCCGAACGAACACGCATGTCAGCGTCACCAGTCTAGGTTGAGAGCAGCGATCGAAAAAGCGTCCATTGCGGAGTGTTGCACAAGAAACTGGAGAACGAATCGCGCAGACACGTGAGACATACCGAGAAGGGTAATCGCAACTCTAAGATAGTGATAGCAGAACAACAACGAGAATAGACACTCCGACAGGATGGAACCGCGTCAACGCGAAGTTCCGGGAGCGGCACGAGGCGCGCACCGGCCGGAAAACGGCCCGTCAGCTGCCGCGTCACGGGCCTGAGTCTCGGTCTTTGAAAGCGACTTGCTCGGGTGGGCGCCAGGATGCAACAGCCGAGAAAACGAGACTGCAGCTGTGACCTGCAAACGGTCCAGCATTTTCGAAGAACAATGAGTCTGGCACCATGCATTACTCAGTACATACATTTCATTAAAAATACACTGTACGCAAGAATTGAGTTTATGGTTTAATGTTCAATGTACATGTCGTATATACTCTCGAGTCGCAAAGCCGCAACAATACTCGAATATAATCTTGCACAGTCGACATCAAACCAAAAGCCCAGCTTCCCGCCGGAGCAGATTCTGTGGCAGTCTCCCTTTTCTACCTCGCTCCCGCTGCTGAATCCCGCGCAACGAAGGCACACTAGTTGTTCACGCCGGACCCAATGTGGAGCAAATGAACCAATGACTACGCAACACAAACTCCGGATAGAGGTCACTTCTCTAAGCGCCAGGGTTCGACTGCGAGAGAAGCGCGGCACAAAACTTGCACACGTCGTTGTAGAGAAAGACCGCACCAGCACGTTGGCAAAAAGCTCTCTCTCGGCGAAGCACGCTGCGAAGAGCACTCCATGCACCCGACTTGGCAGCAGCTTTCGCGATGGCGCCGCGCTTGGATAGCATTGACAAGGACACCCGGCCAAACGATTGCTTCTTGGATGCCATGTCGGCGCGCGTTGCCGACCCACTAACAAGCGTCCTAAGTGCAGGGGAGCAATTGAGACCATTTTCACAGGATTCCTGCACGGCATCCATCATTTTGTCCCAGTCCCGTGGTAGGGGGGGCAGCGTGAATGGCTTGACTTGGATCTTTGTCGGCGGACGCGTAAGCGCCAAGGGCGCAGTTGATGGTTTGCGGCAGTGGAAGCAGAGCGTGCCGCGGTCCTCTTCCTCAGGTAAGCGCTTCTTGTCCGAGGAAGCCGGAGATAGCTCGGGCGTGCCAATTTTGTTTGCCGCGGCAGGCGTCCCCAACCGCGCGCCGTGCGTAACACCGGCCACGACTTTCGCCGACATCGTGAGTTGGGCTGGCAGACCACGGCGCGCTGCTCCTCGATTATGGTTGACCTCGAACTGCTCCACTTTCTGCATAAGCGCCGCACAAAGCGCCTTAGCAACGCCAGTGCATGGCAACCGCACCATGCTGGAAACGAGAGCCCTCGGCAAGCGAAGATGACCTTCCAGGTGCTAGGGGAGCAAGCGGGGAGCGAAGGCGCGGTGAATGGGGTTGATAGCTGCCTTCAGCGGCAGTTCTGGTGTCAACGAGGTTGATACGGAAGGTTCGTCATCGCGTGATTGCCAGTCGTAGGGTTGAGCAATGCATGTCGATGGTGAATCCGGGTCGGATTCGGACGGTCTAGTTGGGTCACCGTAGGTCATGGTTGATACGCCGCATGCCACGAGCACAGGAGCCCGAAGTGATGGAGGCCGCAACGCGGTGGGAGCCAACAGTGCCAGGAGGATCTTTTTTCACGGAAGACAACGTTGTGGCACTCCATTGGGTACTCATAGGGAACAATTTTGTATTGCGGTACCAAGGTGAAGGCCCTGCTTTGGGACCATAGAAGACTTGGCGATATCGGGCCTGGCACGCTCCAAAGAACGCGATAGGCTTCGTTTCGTGCACGTGGAGCAGCAGTAGCAGCGAGCGACCATATTTGCAGAAAGGAGTTGACCCCATGAGGCTCTGCTGGGTGGCGATCGTCGCGACGCTGCGCGCGTGAGTGCGTAAACGAGGCGCGAATGTCGAAATCGGACATTCGCGCTCAGCCAATGAAATCGCAAAGAGCCGAGCGCCTCAAGAGCTACCATTTAGGGGGGCTGCGAGCGAATGTCAGAGACACAAGGCATCTCATGGGAGGACTGCGTTGTGCGATAATGAGCTGCTATGTTTGAGAATATCAATCTGACGCTCCGGTTGAAACCGTCAGCCGCATGTCAGCTGCGACGTCCCCCCACCCACCTGCGTCGCATCGTTTGCTGCTCACCCCCTTTCCATGGTCGTGAACGCTTCCCCTCCTTGTGAACTCTGTACAATACCATGCCGCAAAAAGCAAGAGCACGTTTATACTACTACTGAAACACACCAACGTGAGGTCAGGAGCGCCTGTCAGTAAAACAAGATCCAGAGCTGTACCCACACCATGTCACAGCAGGTGTGGGAGTTCACCAACGAGCAGATGCATCTTCTGGGAAAAGAACGTGGACGGATAAAAGAACCAGAATAATAAGCAGGAGGCCACCGGCAGCAAGCGAGGGTGAGGTGAACAGGGGCGGGGGGGTGCAGCGCGGCAGGGAACACGGGTGCGAGAACACAGTGTCGATACAGTACGCAAGGTAGAGTGGGGAGGGAAGGGGGAGGCGTAAGAGTAGTGGACGCCACAGGGGGGGGGGGGCGACCGAGGGGTGTGAAAGGAACAGCGCGTGCCGTTGGCTGCGAGAGCGTGAGGTGAAGGTGGAGCCCTCGAGCGTCGGAGCGGTTGCCGAGCGACGCACGGGGCACCAGGTCGACTCAATCTGAGCCGAGCTCGTAAGGGCGCGCATTCTTGGTGATGAGCTCTTAATTTAGTCCGCGTCTTTTATCCAATGACTGAGAGAGTCTAGCGTGACACCTGTGATCCTGCCAATAATAACACAGATCGGGACCAATGATTCCGCCTTGCTGACAGATTGCGAACTGTCACTAATTGCTGGTGACCGCACTCCCACGACACAGTACCTGATGGAGTCGTGTCCCCAAGTGCCATCACCCCACGACTCTTCCGTGTCCCCCGTTCCGGCCTATGTTGTCCCTCTTCCCCCCCCCCCCCCATCCCCCCGCCCCCGCCACCCCCGACACACAGTGCTCCTCATCCTAACCCTACCGTCGACATTGTTGGTATCAAGTACCACTTGTTGGCTGGGTCGCATGCCCTCCCTTTCTCACTCCCGCACACTGCTCCCGCGCTCTTTGTGTCCCCCTGCTCCTCGTCCTACCCCTCCTCGCCCCCCCTAGACTCCCACCCAATCGTGTTTCAATCGTTCTTGGTTGACCCCTCCCCATTGCTTCGCGTCCGCCCTTCCCCTCTGTTGCCGGCTGTTCGTCTCTTGTGCTCCGCAGTATCCTCGAGTATAGATTCATTGTATAGACTGTTTGACTAGAGTGTATACATAGAGTACCAAGGCAGTACGAGCAAACCGTAGCTGGGACCGGCGGGGGAGGGGCGGCGGCACACGGGTGTCGACGACAGCGTAATGCTCCAAGCCGTGTTCTTACAACTGACAAAGAATGCGTTTTGAAAAGATGTGTCAGGTACTCTGCCTGGAAGTGCGTCGTTCATTAACTTCAGAGATCAATTCGTACGTGGGACAGTAGCCCCCATTTCCCGTCACTTGGTGACCGGATCCACGGTGCCACGGATGCGCGGTTTTCATTGGCTGGAGGCGAATGCCCGTCTTCGACATTCGCACCCTCGTTTACTCCATGGCGCGCGCGTTGCCGCGACATGAACAAAAAGATAAAACTGGACCACGGAGCGGCAGGACCATGGCCCTCCATCACAAGGTAGTCCCCCTAGATTTTCAGAACAGAGATACGCGCACAAGCAGGATCGCGTTTTGAGCTCGCCCGCATCAGACCCGAGCACACAGATATTCTGGGGACGGACACGTCCACCCGCCTCGCCCGGCTCCACGCCACTTCCGCCCCCGACGGCGCGCACACCTCGACGTCGACGGGACGGCTCCGTCCCCCCCCTCGACGTCACTGCTTCACTGCCAACCTCCCCGCGGCCTGCCACCCCCCATTGTTTCGCGCGCTCCGTTGCCTCCCCTGGTAGCCACCATGACGGCCTTTGTCCCGGCCGCCGCGGCCGCCCCCTGGACCGCCCGCCGCAGCGCCTTTGCCGGCGCCCCCGCGGCCGCCGCCAGCCGCCGCCCCGCCATGGGCGGCGCGGCGGCGCCGCTGCGGTCGCTCTCCCCTCGGGCCATCCCCCCGCCCGGGGCCGCCCGGCGCGCGGCGCCGTCGCCCCGCATGGCCGCCGGCGGCGCGCCCGACGAGGTTGTCGACGCGCTCGTCGTCGGCTCGGGCGTGTCTGGCTCCACCCTCGCCTACCGCCTGCACTCTCGCGGCGTTTCGATGCTCCTCACGGAAGCGCGCGACGTGGTTGGCGGCAACGTCATCTCCCGCTCGGCCAATGGGTACACCTGGGAGGAGGGCCCCAACACCTTTCAGCCCGCGCCGCACATCCTGCGGCTGGCCGTCGACGTGGGCCTCAAGGACGACCTGGTGTTTGCCGACCACACGCTGCCCCGCTTTGTCTACTGGAATGGCAACCTGTTTGCGCTGCCCATGGGGCCGGCGGACATCCCCAAGTTCCGCCTCCTCTCCCCGCTCGGCGCCGTCCGCGCGGGCCTCGGCGCGGCGGGCTTTGTGTGGCCCAACTGGTCGGGCAAGGAGGAGTCGGTCAAGGAGTTTATTACGCGGCACCTCGGCGCCGAAGTCTTTGCCAAGATGATCGACCCCTTTGTGTCGGGCGTCTACGCGGGGGACCCGTCGCAGCTGGCCATCCGCGGCGCGTTTGGCAAAATTTACGCCCTCCAAAACTTGGGCATCACGCAGGGCATTGTGGAGGGCGCCATCCTTCGCCTGCGGCAGCGCAAGGCCGAGGCGGGGGAGCCAGACCCGGAGCTGCCGGTCGTCAAGGGCGGCGCGCTCGGCTCCTTTCGGGAGGGCCTCGGGATGCTGCCCAAGGCGGTGGCCGCCAAGCTCGGCGACGCGGTGCGGCTCGGCTGGACGCTCACGGAGCTGCGCAAGCTCCCGGGCTCGGGGCCGGGCTTTGAGGCCGTCTACTCGACGCCCGACGGCCCGCGGACGGTGCACGCCAAGACCGTGTCGCTGACGGCGCCCGCCGGCGCGGCGTCTTCCATCCTCGGCGGGATGCTCCCCGCCGCCAAGGCCCTCGACGAGGTCTACTACCCGTGCGTCTGGTCCGTCACGCTCTCCTACCCGACGGCCGCGTTTAAGCGGCCGCTCCAAGGCTTTGGCAACCTCATCCCGCGCTCCATGGGCGTCCGCACGCTCGGCACCATCTGGTCGTCGTCGCTCTTCCCCGGCCGCGCGCCGCCCGGGCGGGAGCTCCTCCTCTCCTACATTGGGGGCGCGCAGGACAAGGGCATTGCGGACCTGTCGGAGGAGGAGGTGGTGGCTGCCGTGGACGGGGACATCAAGGCGCTGCTGCTGTCGGACGCGGCGGCCGACGAGGTGCCGGTGGTCGTGGGCGTCCGCAAGTGGCCCCGCGCCATCCCCCAGTACGTGCGGGGGCACCTCGAGTTGGTGGCGGGCGTGCGGGAGGCGGCCGCCGCCGAGTGTCCGGGGCTGTTTTTGGGCGGCAACTACGCGTCGGGGGTGGCGTTTGGGGATTGCGTCGCGTGGGGTGACAAGGCCGCGACAGAGGTGGTCGCGGCGCTTGGGGTCATGCCCGAGACGGAGACGCCAATGGCCATGCCAGAGACGGCGACGCCGGCGAGCGTGTGAGGCGGTTTGTGTCCAGGGGGGGGTGGGGGGGAGTTTGGTGTGGGGCGGGCGTAGGCCAAGTCTGTCGTCGCACGGTCGGCACTTGTATGACGTGGTGTGCTTTTGGAAGAACCAAACAGTTTTCTCTTGTACGTTGTGCTTGTGCTTAGCCGCAGGCCGCAGCCGAGTGGCCCGGCAGTCGCACACGCACGTCTGTTCGAAGCATCGTGCATGGTCATTGTTAGACGACATCACCGTACCACTATCCGCCAGCGACCTCCACGTCGGGCCGTGGCGCCCGCCCAAGACCGGCGCGCGACACCCGCGTCTCGCGCTGTACGTCGATGCGGGCTGGCGTCGCACATGGAAGGAGGCGTAGCAAAGTGGCCAACGCCACCGGTCGTCGACAGCACACAGAAAAAAAAAAAAAAGAGAAATGCACCCGCGGCGCACCCCCGCCGTCAGGAAGAAAATGATGAAGAAAAAACAGTTACCGGGCGTCGCGCCAGGGCGGCGGCAGCCACGCTCCCACACCCCCTCTGTCGCTCGCGCCGGCGACACCCCCCCCGCACTCACGTACACGCCTCAAAAGAAGCCAAAGCGTTTCGGCCGGTCCTTGGCGGCCTTGCCCCCCCCCGCCCCCCCCGCGTCTGCCCCCTCCGCGTCGGCGGCCAAGGGCATGGCGACCACGTGCGCTTGGAAGGGCCAAAAGCCCGCCTCACACCCCGGCCCGAGGCTCCCCCAGTAGCCCGAGAGGCCCTCACGGCGCCCCCCCACGCCCGCCAGCGCCGCGTGCACGGCCGCCGTGGTCGGCACCCACCCCCGCGGCGCGGTCGTCATGGCCTCGTACTGAAAGACGGCAATCTCCCCAAACACCTCCCACTCCTCCGCCGCGCCGTGGCCCGCCAGGAGGACGGCGCCCTTGTCGAGCGCCCGCACCACATACACGGGGGTGATGCCGGCGGGACCGGGCGTCCACTCGGCTTCGAGAAAGCAGTTGAAGAGGACAACGGCGGTGCCGGCAGCGGTCGCCGCAGCCACCAGCGCCGCGACCGACGACGCGCGGCACGACCGCGCGCCCGCAATGACCAACACGTCCAGGGCGGGGGAGGTGGGGGTAGCGCCCGCGGTGGCGCCGACGGGCGCCGCCGCCACGGGCGGCACGGCCGCAGCGTCCCTGTGCGGCGGCGGTGGCGGCGACGGCGCGCACGCCGCCGACCCGCCCCGGGAGCGGACGGCGCGCACACCCTCCCGCCGCGCCGTCTCGCCAATCCCCCCCACCTTGGTCAGCCACTCCAACCCACACCCCCGCACGTCCAGCGCCGGGAGCTCCTCGTCGAGCAGCAGCCCCGTCGAGGCGCCCTCAAACATCCCCACAAAGTGACCCGTGAGGATGGCCACCTCCTCCCGCACCACCGCCGGCGGGGCCATGCGGTACCAAAAGCGCCGCGAGCGGCCCATGGGCAACTCCACCGCCACCGCCGTGACGCCGTCGACAAAGGCGGCGCGGACGGCGGCTTGGGCGGCGACGAGGGCGGCCTCGATGGTTTGGGGGATGGAGCCGGGGAAGCCCCCGGGCGGGTCGGGGCCGTCGACAAAGGCAGAGGGGGGGGGGGGGGGGGGGAGCGCGGGGGGGGGGGGGGGTGGGTGGTTCGTCTTCCCGGGCGAACGACTCGGCTGCCTATGATGGTGGTGCCGCCGCGTCGGCGGCACCCCCGCCCGACACTCCTCCGGAGGGCGGCTCGGCGTATTCGCGTGACGAAAAGCCGGCGGGGAGCGTCGCGTCGCTGCCGCCACCACTGCCGCCGCCGCCATCGTCGCGCGTCGTGATCGTGGACCTGACTGGAGATTCGGACTAACGGCGGGCAGGTGAGCGCAGATCGGTCTTCCTACCAGGTGTGTCCACCCGCCGGGCCTTCGTCTCGTCGATGTGGAGGCCGCGTTCACCGCCCTTCACGCTGGCCTCTGCTGTTGGGGTGCCGGCACGTTCGATGTGTGGGTTCGGTGCCATCGACGAGCAGCGGGTTCAAGAGGCGCACAGCATTCCGTGTACAACCCCTCGCTCTGTGTGCGGCGACTAAACCGTAGCCGTGGTCGTCGGAGGGGGGGGAGGGGGGGGGGAGGTCGGCGCCGCCAGGCCCGATCAAATCGTGTGTGCCTGACGGCGAGCACGCACGCGGGAGTGGTGCCACGGCCTGGGGAAACCGAGAGATTGCCCGTTACACAGGTCACACTGCGTGGGCGAGGCGTCCGAGTTGCCGCTTGCCGGCGTTCCGTTGCGCACGTCATGGACATGGGGGCATCCAGTGGGCAGGAGAGTGCCAAGTGCGGCGACTGCGGCGCGTAGCAGTGGCGAGGGTGGCATGGGGGGCAAGGACTCGCAGTCGCGCGGCATGGGCACGGTTCTCGGCTTCATATGGTGCATGCTCTTACCTGGGAGGAGCACCATGTCGGGGGACGAGGTGGGGTCGGCTCTTGCCCAAGACCGCCCGCTGTCACCCCTTCCCACGTGGATGGCGCCGAAGGTGATGGCAGAAAAATTATGGACGCGGCGGCGGACCTGTTTCATGCTGATGGGGCCCGACTCTGCCACGCGCGGTCATCAGACGTGGACGTGCCAAGCAGAGCTCGTTTGCACGACACAACCGCGGGGACCGCGTGTCTGGCAGCAACACCGCGGCAGCCAGTGTCCCCTGGCAACACCGATACGTCCCAAACCTCGACGGCTGGCGTCGGCGCGTGGCAGGCGACGCTGGGTACTGAGCCCGGTCCGGCGTCGGCGTCTGTCATGTGTGTTTGCCGCCAGCTGGGATTGCTGTCGTGGGGGAGCGCGAGCCACCCTTCTCACCTCTTGCGAGTGCGCTCCACGGCTCGCCACGGAAAGAAACTCATCACAAGCAGAGGCATGTCAAGAAGCAAGCAGTTCAAGCAACTGCACCCCAGTCAACGCACGCACCCCATAGTTTCCCTCAGCCCCCTCTGTCAACGCCACCGACCCGAGCGCCTACGACGACGCATCCCCGACGGGCTTTGTCAGCACGACCACGTATCCATTGGCAGGATCCCGCAGCGCCAGCTCCCGAAAGCCATACGGCATCGTCCGGGGCTTTTTAAGTACGTCGGCCGACGGCGGCAGCGCCGCGTACGCGGCGTCCACGTCCACCCCCCGCACGTAGAGCATCACGTGGGAGCCCGACCCCGGCGTTGGTGGCGGCGCAATTGCCCCCGCCGGCAGGTAGTCGTCCATCGCGGAGCGCAATTGGAGCATGAGCTCCGCGCCGCCGCCGGTCTTGACGCACGTGAAGATGATGTCCCCGCGACGGCTGCGGTCGTCGACGGGCACCGCCCCGCCGGCAGCGTCCATGGCGTAATCCATAGCGTAGGGGAGGACGTCGACGTAAAAGGCCAGGGAGGCAGACATGTCGTCGACCAAAAGGCACGCCACGGATACCTCGGTGGGCTTGGTGGTGGAGGGGGGGTGGGGGGGGGGGGGGGGGGGGGTGCCGCCCCGTCAAACGGCGACGCCGCAGCGGGGGCGGGGGTAGCAGCATCGGTGGCCATGGAGGAATAGGGGAGGGGACCGACGCGGTCGACAAGGCTACACGGAGGGTGTCAGAGCAGCCGCAGGAGGTCAACAGGGTCGGCAGGAAGGACACGAAAGGCGGGAGGTCCGGTGCGAAACACAGCGGCGATTGCAGTGCCACACCGTGGCCCCTCTTCCTCAATCGGGATCCCGACCGGCCTGATAAGTGCCTCTTCGAGACGCCCCACTGTTACCAGGCCCTGCTCGCCACGTAGCGACCTCAATGCCGCCCACGAGGACGTACGGACAGCACAGATCCTGTCATGACTGAAAGAGTGAACCTGACGCCAGACGGACGTGGGCCCGCCTCGCAGCTGCCCTGGATGCATCCTCGTTGGGGGTGGTGCCTAGTTAAGTTTCCCGCCACGTTGAATTAACCATGCGAGTGAGTCACGCCAAGTACAGTCGAGAAGATTATTTGTCGGACGAGCGTCGTACTGCTGGCCTCTTCCCCGAGCACGCGGTCGCCCACGCCCGGCGACGTCACCGCTCACCTCCTCCCTCGCTCCGGGGAGGGGCTGCGCCGCCTGCTGCCGCCGCTGCCGCCGCGGCCACCCCCACTGCCACCGACCCAAACCAATAATGAGCACCATGCGTGGTTGCCTTTGCATGGGGAGGGGGTGAATGGCGTCGGTTTGGGCCGTCGGCGCGGGACGCGCGGCCGCCGAGGGGGAGACCGCCCCGCCCCCCACCGAGGGCGCCCCGCGGGCCTCGCGTGCGCGGTGGTTGTCAGGCCCGCCGCGCGGGCAGCCGCGCCCCCCGCTCCCTGATTTTGGGGCGGGCGGGCACGACGCCCAACGGGGGCGGCGGGCGCGCAACCCCGCGCGCCAGCGTCTTTTGCCTCTTCTGGGGGTTGGGCGGCGCCGCGCCCCCCCCGCCCGCGTCGCCGCCCGCGCGCCGTCGCGTGCCGCCGCTGCGCCCGACGCGTCGTTCCGCCTGCCGCCCCGTGCGTCTGCCGCCCCCGCCTCGACCCGGTGGCGGTTGTGGCCGCCACCGGCGGCGCCGACCCGTGGCCGCCACCCCCACCCCCCG
>ENA-ORXR01001836-ORXR01001836.1-marine-metagenome-genome-assembly--contig:-NODE-1836-length-21497-cov-23.281933_pt1 | contig 21497 bp, 21 predicted proteins | sample MGYA00237866_ERZ511479 | MGnify/ENA metagenome assembly ERZ511479 | reverse complement strand
GCGTCAAATTTAGCCAAACATATAAAAAAAATAACTTCTTCATTTGGGGTAGATTATTTTCTTCCTCTTCCCTAACTGCTTGGTATCATTTATGATGCGCGTGCTTTCACCTTGCGCCGGACAGAAGGCATCAGCACAGAAGAACTTCATTGGCAATACGCCGAAGGTTGGAATACCGTCGGGGCATTATTGTCGCATATCATTTCGTGCGGACATTTTTTTCGTATTCATTTTGTCGAAGAAAGAAAACTCACAGAAGAAGAGGAAAAAAATGGATACCGAGTTTGGAAATGGGCAAGTATATTTCCGAACTCATGACCGACCAGCCGATTGAGTATTACGTTGAAAAAATGACGGAATCTACCGATTTGCTCACTGCGGCTGTGAAGGAATTGAGCGAAGAAGAATTTCATGACAAACGCGAAGGCTACGACCCCGAAACTGGCTGCAATCTGGCTTGGGTACTCTACCACCTTGCCGAAGATGAGGTGCATCATCGCGAGCAGATTAGTTTGCTGAGGAAATTGTATCGGCATTTGAAGGAAGGTTGAGGCAAACTCAACTTCAACTTCAACTTCAAACTCAAACTCAAATTTTAAGAATTTACTGCGTAAATTCTCTACGCCTTAATAGTAAGATTTGGCGAAGCCAAATCTTTGAAATTGAAATTGAAATTGAAATTGAAATTGAGGTTGAAGTTGAGGTTGAAAATTCACCCAACAAACCGCACCTTATCCCCTACATTCAGCGTATTGGGCGGTATTTTTTTTGGGTTAAATAAGGTCGCGTCCGTTTGTCCGATAATCTGCCAGCCGCCTGGACTTTCTAAGGCATAAATGCCTGTTTGCGCTCCGCCAATACCGACTGCGCCTGCGGGTATGCGTACACGCGGGTTTGCTTTTCGCGGACAATACAAAGCCCCATCCATTTCCGAAAGATAAACGAAGCCGGGCAGAAAACCCATCATTTCTACGCGATACTCTACCGCCGTGTGCCGTTGGATAATTTCACTTTTCGTCAAACCTGTGATTTTTATAATTTCTTGCCAATCCAGTCCCTTTTCGTAATCAACATTGATGTGATGGGTTTTTGTATTTGAAGAAATGGAAATAGAAGCAGTAGTAATGTTTTCGAGAGATATAATTGTTTGATAAACATCCGTTTGTAGCATATCAATGACGATAGCTATCGAGGCATATGCAGGAACAATTTCTATAATATCGCCCATATTTTGAGCCGAAATCAAGGCAGTTGTCGTGTGAATGGCATCGTGTGTAGTGGCGTTGTTTTCCAATAAAATAGCGTTTTCACCGAGCAGTTTGACGCGCCATTTATGCCCGTTTAATAGGATGGATTTTGATGTCATTGGATGTCAACATTTCGTGAATTTTGCGAGCGAGCATGGCTGCGTGTTGCGTGTCGCTGTGTAAGCAAATGGTTTGGGCTTGGAGTTTGATAATGTGTCCGTCGTGGGTTTCAACTTGCTGATTTTTGACTATCGTTTTTACTTGCGAAAGTACTTCATTTTTCTCTCTTATGACTGCGCCTTCGTGTGTGCGAGCGCGTAGGCTGCCGTCACGCTCATAGCGGCGGTCTGAAAAAGCTTCTTTTACAAAAGACAATCTCGCTTGCTTTGCTTTTTTTTCGAGAAAAGAATCGGGCAGTCCGTATACGATTAATTTTTCATCAATACTGACTACTGCATCAATAACAGCTTGTGCGGTGGCTTCGTTTTTTGCGGCAAAATTATACAGTGCACCATGCGGTTTTATGTGATGGAGTGTGCCGCCGAGTGCTTCGGTCATGCCTTTCAAGGCAGCAATTTGATAGCGGACTATTGCCCTCAATTCGGCTTGCGGTATGTGCATCACTCGCCTCCCAAAACCTTGTAAATCAGGGAATGAGGGATGCGCCCCGATAACTACGCCATGTTGCAATGCCAATAAAATCGTGCGTTCAATCGTCAATGGGTCGCCGGAATGAAAGCCACAAGCGATATTGCACGAAGAGAGGTAGGGCATTATCATTTCATCGTATTCCGAAGTTGATTTGCCATAAGATTCTCCCAAATCACAATTTAAGTCCATAGTTTATTAGTCGATAGTCCATGTTACATAGTCCATAGACTCGCGACCAATCATGGACTAATAAAAAAAGGGTTTGACACCTATTGCGTCAAACCCTTTTTTATAATTTTACTGGGACAAATTTAATTACTTATCTTCTTCCAAAAAGTTGTTCACGCCTTTAACGACTTGAGCCAATTTTGGATAGTTGATAGTGTAATAAATGAATTTTCCGTCTCTGTTGGTATCCACGATACCCGCTACGCGAAGTATTCTTAGATGTTGAGACGTGATTGATTGCTCCAATTTCAATGTGTTGTAGATTTTGTTCACATTGATTGTTTTGTTTTTGTCTACAAATTCCAAAATTTTCATGCGCAGTGGGTGTGCTACTGCTCTTAAAATTTCTGAGGACATTTGGAGTTGTTCGTTGTTAATTTTAACCTTTGTCTTTCTCATAAGCCTTTTAAATAATTAAATTGAAATAATATTTTCTTTTAAAGATAAAGAAACTTGATATAACACTGTGAAATGTTCTTATACAAGTGTACGTATAAAAGATGTATTTTGTTGCGTAGTTGTTGCATGACTTAATTGTCAAGCCCACAAAACAAATATCTGTTTTTTTTTGTTGTTTACAAAACAAATAGCAAGAATATAAAAATTTACTTTGTTTGATTGATTTTAAGTAGTTGTTAATCAGGGCTTTGTGAAAAATATTTTTCAGGGTTTAGATATTAGGGTTTTTTTTAATTTGATGTATATATCATTTTTATCTGTAATGCAAAAAAAATATACTGAATTTACTATAATTTTTTGTGTACTTCCAATTATAGCAAATTCAGTACAGATTTTTCTCTCGGATTACTGAGCTAACTCTTCAACCAGCTTTGAGATTTGCTTGAGACGGTCTTTATCTAGAGAGTAGTAAATGAATTTACCTTGACGCTCTGTAGTGACAACACCTGCTCTTCTTAAAATTGCTAAATGCTGAGATGCTACTGATTGCTCTAAGCGCAATTTGATGTAAATGTCTGTGACAGTCATTTTTTCATTTTCTTCCAATAAATCAATAACAGACTGACGCAATTTGTGATTCACTGCTCTCAAAACAAGTACTGCTTTGCGCAATTCAGCATAGTCTAACTTTATTGGCTTCTTACTTTTAGTAAGTGTGACTGTTTCATTTTTCGACTTCCTCATGTCTAAATTTATTTTTGTTTTTGCTATGTAAAAAAAAAGTGAATAAGAATAAAATTAAATTTGTCTTTCTATTAAATTGGGTTGTAAAAAAATACGTATTAGTGCTTTATTATGTTCAAATTAATTTCGTATTTGTATAGTATTACGAAATAACCTATAAAATGTTTCAATAGTTTATAACTTTTTTAAAGACACTTATATTAAATTTACAATAATAAGACGGGACTTAATCATATAGGTCACTTTATTTTTACATGTTTAATTATAAATGTGACATATTTTACAAAAATGACACAAATTAGATATTCTTTATGTGTTAGAAATTAGAAATCAGAAGCGGAGGGGTGCTTTTTGGAAATTTATAGCTCTTCGTACTTTATACTATATCCATAAAAAACACAGAATAAAGTACGAAGAACTACGAATAATTTATCGGAATTGACTATTTATTAGGCTAAATAATATTGTCAGTAAATTTTTTATCTTACTACTGAATTAAGTGAAAGAAAATAAATAACTGTGCCCATTATACTCGCCTTTTTCCCGTCCAAGGGATGAAAAAACAATAAACACTACATCTTGACTTGTTCTTTTTCCTTTATACTTCACCAAATTTTCCTTAAATACAGTAAGTATTCGCGTCATTTTTAGGTCGATTCATTTCAAAATAAATGTCAAAAACGATAAGAAATTTAATAAACAATGTACTAAGTACATTGTTCAATAAATTTCTTTACGTTTTTGAGTATTTCTTTTAAAACGACTCTTCCCCAAAAACTCCTTATCCCGAAAGCATTCGGGACGCTCATTTTTAGGTCGATTCATTTCAAAATAAATGTCAAAAACGATAAGAAATTTAATAAACAATGTACTAAGTACAAAATAACCTCGTCGAAATCGGGAATTTATTATTTTATCGTTACTTACCGTGACAATTCTTATATTTCTTACCGCTACCACATGGGCAAGGCGCATTTCGACTCACCTTCGGTACATCACGTTTGAAGGTTTCAGCTTTGGCACGTTGTCCTGCTCCGGCTGCTGCGGCTCTGGCTCTTGCTTCAGCGACAGCTTGCGTGTCGGCACTTGAAGTACGGGTACGGCGCATATTGGTGCGTTGCCTTCTACCTTCTCGAACATCGCGTTGGTCATTAATTGGAATCGTACCGCGCGAAAGGAAGGAAGTCACCTTACGATTGAGGTCTCCCACCAAGTCTTCAAATAAATCGAAGGCTTCTATTTTATAAATCACCAATGGGTCTTTCTGTTCAAATGACGCAGCTTGTACCGATTCTTTTAATTCATCCATCGCACGAAGGTGTACTCTCCATGAATCGTCGATAAGTGCAAGTGCAATGGATTTTTCGATTTCAGAAATAATGGATTGACCATTTGTATTGACTGCATTTTCGAGATTGGCAACAAGCTGTAAAGTCCGTTGACCATCGGTAAATGGTATGGCAATATTTTTAAATCGCTCTCCTTCATTTTTATGAACTTCACGAATGGTGGGCATGACTTTTTCAACAATTAAAGTCATTTTTTCACGATATTTCTTAATAACATTTTCTTTATATCTATCTGAAATATCGTCAAGAATACCCTCGCGTAATTCGACATCATTAATATTGGGTTCGACACCAAAAAAGCGCAGCGAATCCATTTTAAATTCATCAAAAACTGCATTTTGTTGGTGAATGTCAACAAGTTCTTCGCTCAATTCGGAAAACATATTATACAAATCAAGCGATAGCCTGTCACCATGCAAAGCGTGGCGACGTTTTTTGTATATGGCTTCACGCTGAATGTTCATCACATCATCGTATTCGAGCAAGCGTTTACGAGTTCCAAAGTGATTTTCTTCGACTTTTTTCTGTGCGCGTTCTATTGAGTTGGTAATCATTTTGTGTTGGAGAACTTCGCCGTCTTCGTAACCCATTTTATCCATGAGTTTGGCGATACGTTCCGAACCAAACAGGCGCATCAGATTATCTTCGAGCGATACAAAAAACTGCGACGAACCGGGGTCTCCCTGTCGTCCTGCACGCCCGCGCAACTGTCTGTCCACACGTCGTGATTCGTGACGTTCTGTACCGACAATCGCCAATCCTCCGGCTTCTTTTACGCCTTCACCGAGTTTAATATCTGTACCACGACCCGCCATATTGGTGGCTATCGTAACGGCTCCGGGCTTGCCGGCATTGGCTACGATTTCTGCCTCGCGTTGGTGCTGCTTGGCGTTCAATACATTGTGCTTGACACCTTTACGAGTAAGGAAGCGACTGAGCATTTCGGATATTTCGACGGAAGTCGTACCCACCAAAACAGGTTGTCCGCCATCTGTCAATTTTATAACCTCTTCTACTACTGCATCATATTTTTCACGTACCGTTTTATAGACCAAATCCTGACGGTCATCGCGTGCTATTGGTCTATTGGTTGGGATGACGACCACATCCAATTTATAAATATCCCACAATTCACCTGCTTCGGTCTCCGCCGTACCCGTCATACCAGATAGTTTGTGGTACATACGGAAATAATTTTGCAGGGTGACGGTGGCATAAGTTTGTGTGGCAGCTTCTACTTCTACGCCCTCTTTGGCTTCTACGGCTTGGTGCAATCCATCTGACCAACGACGACCTTCCATGACACGTCCGGTCTGTTCATCTACAATTTTTACTTTATCATCTACAATAATGTATTGGTCGTCAAGGTAAAAAAGCGTGTAGGCTTTGAGGAGTTGTTTCATGGCGTGCAAGCGCTTGGATTTCAAGGTAAAATCCTGCATGAGTTTACTTTTTTCGGTCGCTTTTTCTTCGGGAGTCATTTCTTCATCAGCATCTATTTCAACGATAACTGAACCAATATCAGGCATGACAAAGAAATTCGCGTCAGCTTCTTTTTCAGCCAAATAATCTGCGCCTTTTTCGGTCAAGTCAACCGAGTTAGTTTTTTCTTCAATGGTAAAATACAGTGGGTCGTCGGCAAGGTGCATGTGCTTCGACTGTTCCTGCATATAAAAGGATTCCGTCTTTTGCATAATGACCTTCACGCCGGGTTCACTCAAGTATTTGTTGAGCGGACGACTCTTAGGCAATGCCCTAAAAGCGCGGAACAATGCCAGTCCACCTTCGCCTTCTTCGTGTCCGGTGTTGCCTTCGGCTATGAGTGCTTTTGCATCAGCGAGGTATTGAGTAGCGAGGTCTTTTTGTTTGGCAAAAAGTCGCTCTACTTTGGGTTTGAGTGGGATGTATTCTTGCTCATCACCTTTATCCACCGGACCTGAAATAATCAAGGGAGTCCGCGCATCATCCACTAATACCGAATCGACCTCATCTATCATCGCAAAATGGTGTTTGCGCTGCACGAGTTCGTCAGGATTGCGCACCATGTTGTCACGGAGGTAATCAAAACCAAATTCGTTATTTGTACCATAAATAATGTCGCAACCATAAGCCGCAACACGCTCTTCAGAGTGTGGTTTGTACTTATCTATACAATCTATCGAAAGGAAAAGGAACTCAAATATTGGGGTCATCCACTCACAGTCACGTCGTGCGAGATAGTCATTGACGGTGATAACGTGTACGCCTTGCCCTGACAAGCCATTGAGATAAGCGGGTAGCGTAGCGACGAGGGTTTTACCCTCACCCGTTGCCATTTCCGCCACCTTTCCTTGATGCAATACGACTCCACCAATCAACTGCACATCGTAGTGGAGCATGTTCCAAGTGATTTCTCCACCGGCTGCCATCCAGTTGTTTGCCCAATGTACTTTATCGCCTTGTACCGTCATATTGGGGCGTTTGGCGGCGAGGTCGCGGTCAAAATCGGTGGCGGTGGTTTCGAGGGAAGTATTGGTCATAAAGCGTCGGGCAGTCTCCTTGACTACCGCAAATGCTTCGGGCAATATCTCTAACAAAATATCTTCGAGATGCTTATCGCGCTCCTTGATGAGTTCATCAATTTGCCCAAACAAAATCTCTTTTTGCTCAAAATCGCCTTCCTCTTCTGCATTAGTTTTGAGTTGCGCGATGTCGGTATCTACGCCTTCCAGATGTTCGGCTATACGCGCCCGAAATTCGTGGGTTTTGTTGCGTAAAGCATCATTGGAGATGTTTTCGAGTTTGGCATATTCGACTTTGGTTGCTTCTACATACGGCGTGAGTTCTTTTACGTCTCTGTCGTATTTAGTGCCAAACATTTTTTGTACCTTATCGGTAATATATTTTAACATATTTCTGAACGGTTTACGATAGACGGCTAACGACTGACGAGGTGATTTATCGCTTCGGTCTGACCGTATATTTTGTTGCTATTTTATTTTAAATTTATATTCGCCTTGCGGCAAATTTGAAAATGAGTGCAAAGATAATAAAGTTCGTTGAGGTTTTGGGGGTGTTATCTATTCATGGTCATTGGATTTTTTTTATCTTATTCCACCATAAAGTTGGTTCTTCATTTTTGTAGTCAATTAAAAACATTTAAACTCTGGAAAATTTTTACGAACAAACCTAACAGCATCATATCCATTTGTAAAGTTGGCATCAATATCCGAGTCTGATACAGTGCTCGCCTGTTCTGTTGCATGTATGTTGAATGTTGTTCTTGCCTCGTCTGTTGAGATATGCACATTATACTCATTTCCATCGAAACTTGAAGGAACAGTACTATGGCAGCTATTATCCATGCAAGTGTTACACCCACTTCCTTCAGTAAATGTAATACCCATTTCTTCAAATGTTTTAGGCTCTTTTTCTTGGTTTGATATATTGTTAAAATTTAATAATTTATTTTTTTAGTGCGCGATAAATCTATCTATATTTTACGTGTCCAGTCACTGACGGGACACTTTTTATTTCTTGAATTAACAACTTATAAGTTGTCTAATCTTGCGAGCATCGTGTTTTATTTTTTATAAAAAAATCAAACGGCTTTTTTGAGTTCGGTTTCAGGGAACAAATCAGCTAATTTGTAGTCATTATATTTATCAGTATTTTCTTGTTCGGCTTTGAGGAGTTCATTTTTACTTTGGATATTGAGCCATGTTGAGGGTTTCATATCAAAGATTTTCCCTAATTTAATGGCAAGGTCAATATTGATTTTTCGTCTGCCTTTGCACAATGCACTCAAATTAGATTCTTCATAGCCGATGTATTTGGCAAATGATTTATTTTTAATATTTAATTCCTTCAAGAACATCGCTAAAAACTCGCCTGCACTGATATTTTTTTCAGGTTTTTCTGCTTTCATGTAATCCCATATCTTCAACTTCAAACCAAATATAGTTGTACGTCTTTTATCCTCCGGGCTTCTGTTTTTGGAATGTTCGGCTACCATAGCGGCGAATTGTTTGAACTCTTCCGTAGAGGTATCTACACGGGCTTCGCCTGTGCCTATTATGCGTGTGTCTGTGAAGTAGAATTCTTCTTTCATATCTTTAAAGTTCTGATTCTAAGTCTGTATTAAGATACTTTTTGACTAATTCGATACTTGTTACTGCTGAGATAAACATTCGTTGCCCTATTGCTTGCTCTGCACCATATTTGGTTCGGTAATGATTGATTAATGCCGTTTTACTGTCAAAACAAACAAAGCCCTTATAGTTTCCAACTCCATTTCGATGACCGTAAAGACACCCATAAGCAATCAAGCATCCCGCAATATAATCATAACGTTTATCCCTACCTATATTATGAGGTGCAAGTTCGACATTATTGAGATAAGCCATTTCTTCATTCTGTATGCTCATCATAATAATGCCCTCAACTACATCAGGTGTTGCGTCCAAAACAAGTTTGTAGAAAATAGCATCTTGGTTTTTGTATAAATCTTTCCATGTAAAATTCCAACCGTCTTTTTTGAGTGGCATATCTTGTTTTTTCCGCTTCTAAAATCAGTGCGGGTACAGTTTTTCCTGTTTGAGTTTCAAGTAGGTAAATTTGCATCTGGATTCGACTAAAGTTTCATACAAAAATACATTTTTTTAAACAGTAAAACAATTATAATTATCAAAATTTGATAATTATTTTAATTCCATAAAAACAAATAATGCCTACTCTTTTTCACATACCATACCACAGGAATTTTAACGTCAGAATGACAGAAAAAGCGTGTATCTTCGCGTAAAATTGACAGATGAAAAGAATTTTATATAGCATATTGGCAGTCGTTTGGGTATTGGCTTGCAATGATGCCCCAACATTGGAAGCCTACTACTACCCCGTCGATGATCTAATGGAAGGCATGGTATATGAGTACCACTCGCCTTTACAAGATGGCGTACAACATCCACCGTATTATTGGTATTATCGAAAAGTGGTGGGCGAAGACGGTACGGAGGCATTAGTCGGTGTGTTTTATAATCACGAATTGGAGATTGAACAAATGGTGCGAGAAAGGGTCGGCAGTAACGGCGTAAAAACCGAAGATGTACGCTTGTATGAATATGACGAGCAAGGCACTCGCTACGACATTCAAGCAGAGATAAAAGAAGGTACTGCCTTTTTATTTGAAGCTGATGAATCGAAGGTTTTACCTTACATATTGACGTGGCGTAGCAAAACAGACCCCGATGCTTCGACGATATTGACGCGCGGACGAGCCTTTCGCGGTTTTACGAAATGTGATTTTAAAGAAAAAAAATACGATTGTGCGGTATTCGAGATAGGCGATAAAATAGAAGCTGACCACGATACCGAAGGCGGACAGGTACTCGAATGGACTGCTACCGAACATTATGCAAAAGGAATCGGTTTGGTGTATTCTAAAAAAACGATTCCGCAAGTGGGCGAGATTGAATATGAGTTAGTAGCACGGTATCCGATGACGGAATTGGAGAAGAAATTTAAAAAAATATTAGAAAAAGAATAGTCATTTCAACCAAATTATCCATATAATTCATAAAACACCTTTGTTTTATCAAAGCCCATTTTAGTGAGTCGTTCTCGCGCTTCATCGACCATATATTGCCAGCCACAAAGGTAAAATCGCGTATCAGGTTTGTCTTGATACCGCTCTTCATAGACTTGATGGACATATCCCTTTACACCCGTCCAATTCTCTTCGCGCGACAGCGCAATCGTATAATCAAAATTCGGATATTTTTCGGCGAGTTGTTCAAATTCTTCGCGATACAAAATGCTGTTTTCATATCGTGTACCGAAAATAAGATGAATATTGCGTTGGTCAAAACCGCGTTTTTCCAAATCACCTATCATACTGCGAAAAGGCGCAACGCCCGTCCCTGTACAGACGAATACGAGGTCGGTTTCAATATTTTTAGGCAAATAAAATGCGCCATCCGGTCCTTTGAATGTAATGGTATCGCCCTCTTTTATCTCCTTAAATAAATACTCCGAAGCGAGTCCACCTTCGTAATATGCAATGGCTAACTCTATGACATTCTGCTCATTCGGTGGATTGGCGATAGAATAACTCCGCCAACGCTTGCGTCGGCGTTCATGTATAGGCAAATCCATTGTAATAAACTGCCCCGCCCGAAAGTCGATTTTATCGAGTTCATCCACTTTCAGCCAAAAACGCCACGTTGTCGATGTCGTTTTTTCTATTTTAATCAATGTACTGTTGTACCAAGTCCACATAAGAATGAGTGACCCCGTACTGACGGCTTTAGCCGTCAAGTAAATCTTACTGTCACAAACACTTGACGACTAAAGTCGTCAGTACAGGGCGGTTGATTTATTTTATTCTGTTTTTAAATCTAATCCTAACTCCACCAATTGTTCACCATCTATCGGCGAAGGTGCATCAATCATCACATCACGTCCCTGATTATTTTTCGGGAAGGCGATGAAATCACGGATAGCATCTGCGCCATTCATCACTTGGCACAATCGGTCGAAGCCAAAAGCGATACCACCATGTGGCGGTGCGCCAAATTCGAATGCACCGAGCAAGAAACCAAACTGCGCCTCTGCTTCTTCTTTGGTGAAGCCGAGTAAATCAAAATTTCTACTTTGCAAGTCGCGATCGTGGATACGTATAGAACCACCGCCTATTTCTACTCCATTGATAACCAAATCATAAGCGTCGGCACGCAGAGCTTTCATCGTTTCGTGGTCACCATTGAGCATTCTTTCCATGTCTTTCTTTTTGGGCGATGTAAAAGGGTGGTGCATGGCATGAAAACGCTCACTTTCTTCGTCCCATTCAAGCAATGGAAAGTCAACAACCCACAGTGGATTAAACTGTTTTTTGTCGCGCAAACCAAGTTCATCACCAAGATGCAAGCGGAGTTCATTGAGTTGTTTACGGGCTTTTTCGGTCTCCCCTGCCATCACGAGCAAGAGGTCGCCGGGTTTGGCGTTCATTTTGTCTGCCCATGCTTTGAGGGCGGCTTGGTCGAAAAATTTATCTACCGAAGACTTGAATGTACCATCCTCATTACACTTGACATAGACAAGTCCTTTCGCACCAATTTGCGGACGCTTAACAAATTCCGTCAGGGCATCTAACTGCTTACGGGTGTAAGTTGCTGCGCCTTCAGCGCAGATACCAACGACAAGTTCTACACTGTCAAAAACCTTAAAACCCTTACCTTGTGCCACGTCATTTAGTTCCACAAATTGCATCCCAAAACGAGTATCAGGTTTGTCCGAACCGTATAATTCCATAGCATCGTCGTAGGTCATACGTGGAAAATCGGGCAGGTCAAGGTCAAGCATGGTTTTAAATAAATACTTGGTCAAGCCTTCAAAAGTATTCAAAATATCTTCCTGTGTAACAAAGGACATTTCGCAGTCAATTTGAGTAAATTCCGGTTGACGGTCAGCGCGGAGGTCTTCGTCACGGAAGCATTTGACGATTTGAAAATATTTGTCAAAACCCGCTACCATTAATATCTGTTTGAAGGTCTGCGGTGACTGCGGCAAGGCATAAAACATACCCGGATTCATGCGACTTGGCACGACAAAATCGCGTGCGCCTTCGGGCGTACTTTTTATTAAAATAGGCGTTTCCACCTCAATAAACTCATTGTCTGACAAGTACTTACGTGTTTCGACAGCAAGTTTTCCTCTGAAAATAATGTTGTTTTGTACAGGCTTACGGCGGAGGTCAAGGTAGCGATATTTCATACGAATATCGTCGCCACCATCGGTCTCGTCCTCTATCGTGAAAGGTGGTACTTTCGAAGCATTTAGGATGTTCAATTCCGAAACTTCTATTTCAATATCGCCTGTCGGCATATTGGCATTTTTGCTGCTGCGCTCGCGTACTGTGCCTTTGATTTGTACCACAAATTCGCGTCCGAGCTTACGCGCTTGTCCACACAAATCGGCATCATCATCAATGTTGAATACAAGTTGGGTAATTCCGTAACGGTCTCGAAGGTCAATGAAAGTCATGCCACCGAGGTCTCTGTTTTTGTTCATCCAACCGGATAATAGGACTTCCTGCCCTATGTGCGATGCGCGGAGTTCTCCGCATTTGTGCGTTCTATACATTATTTAATATTTAGTTGTTAGTCTATGAATTAAGAGGCATGATTTGGAGTAGTTTTTGTAGTTGCTCATGCCTTTTGCTCTATGGATTTGGTTATATAATTTTGTTATAACGAAATGTTTTTCAGAATGGTTCGGCAAAGGTAGGAAAGTTCGGAGTTAAGTACAAAGTTGTTTAGGGCAATTCACAACTATCATTTAATCCTCAAATTTGAATGTAATAGCAATACTATCAATATATTCATCGTTCTTTTATTGAACTGGACTGTTTATATTTAATTTTTTATTAAAATATCATTGTTTTTGGCAGAAAATTTAAATTACGCTGAAATATTAACTAATTTTGCAGAACGAATACAACTACACGCTGCCATTTACTTGATTCATACGCTGCATTTTTCCACAATTAAAATGAGTTAATAATTATTATTTTTTGTTAAATAAACACCCTAAATTTCATCTTTCCATTTAACCTAACTCGTGTAAAAAATGAGAAAAATAAAAATAGCCTTTTTTGCTGAAAACCTCATCGACGATTTTGACGGAGCCTCCAGAACAGTTTTTCAAATCCTAAATCGCATCCCAAGCGATGAATTTGAATTCATGTATTTCACTGCTGTACCGCCTCAAAACGGTAAATCCGTAAATGGCGAGATATTTCAATTTCCTTCGGTGCCAATACCTTCTAATGAGACCTACCGCGCAGCTATTCCTTATTTTTCTAAAGGTAGAATGTGGGATGCTTTGGACAATTTTCAGCCGGATGTGATTCATTTTACGAGTCCTTCACCGATGAGTTCGTATGCCAAAAAATACGGAAAGAAAAGAGGTGTACCCGTCATAGCGATTTACCATACCCATTTTATTTCTTATGTGAAATATTATTTTCGGAAGATGAAGTGGCTGACCCCGCTCTGCGAAAGCATCGTTTCAAAAATCACGCATAGCCTGTACAATGATCTCAAAAGAGTGTATGTCCCCACAAAAGAAATCACAAAAGATCTCAAAAAACTGGCTAAATTGGACGGTAGCAACCTCAAATTGTGGCAACGTGGACTGGATAATGAACTATTCAATCCAAATAAAAAAGATACTGAATATATAAAAAATAAAATCACTCATAATGACCATCCAAATATCTTGTTTGTCAGTCGATTGGTCTGGGAAAAGAATTTGGATGAACTGACGCGCTTGTATGACTTTTTTAAAAAAAAGGAAACACCTGTTAATTTTATCATCGCCGGAGATGGTATTGCTTTAAAGGAATTAAAACAAAAAATGCCGAATGCTCATTTTCTCGGTGCGCGTGGTCACGATGATTTGTCGCGTCTGTATGCTTCGGCGGATGTCTTTTATTTTCCATCGGATACAGAGACCTACGGCAATGTTGTCATTGAAGCGATGGCTTCCGGCTTACCTTGTGTCGTTGCCAGTGGTGGCGGACCAAAAAGTTATATTCAGCACTTAGAAACGGGTATATTGTGTGCTGTAAATGATACCGAAGATTATTACAATCAAATTCTTAATTTATTGGGTAATAAAAATTTAAGAAGTAAAATCATTTATAATGCTTTAGAATTCACAAAGCCATTAAACTGGGGCAATTTGGTGGATATCTATTTCGATGATCTTCGGAAAATCGTACGTAGTCGTGCCGCGGTAACACTCGAAACTCCAACTTACTTTTCTCCTCAAGTTCAGTCGATGCGATAATAAATAACAAGGTATCTTATATTTTATTAAATAATAAAAATGTAATTTGACTTGAAGCGACTTGTACTGACGACTTTAGCCGTCAAGTGCTTCGTTGTTCTGCGACGGCTAAACAGGCTGACCGCGAATACTGTACCGACGACTTTAGCCGTCGAAGGGTATAAAAAAATATTTATAAGTAATTGAATTTTATTTATTAAAAAATTGAAATAAAATTCACTTGACGGCTAAAGTCGTCAGTACAGTATTCGCGGTCAATCTGTAAAGTCGTCGGTACGGGGCATTTCGCTTCAATTGTTATTTTTTAATTTCGATTTCAGCGAAACGTGAAATTCATTGATTAAGGGATGAAAAAACAATAACCTATGCAAAATGACGCAGTTCTTTTTTCTTTTAGTAAGGCGTGAGAAAGGATAATTATTGTTCCAATAGCTATCGGGATGACTGATGAATAACGCAACTGAAAGGAAAAAGAAGAAGTCAGATGCGTAGGTTATTATTTTCTAAATCCCTAACTTCACCCCATGAAAATTCTTTTTATCTCTCACAAGTATCCGCCAACAATAGGCGGTATGGAGAAGCAGTGTTTTGAGTTGATTCAAGGGATAGAAAAGGAACACGAAGTCTATAAGGTTGTCTATAATGCGGATAGCGAAAATAGGGTGCAGTTCTTTTTTTGGCTAAAAAAACGAGTTAAAAAAATCTTGCGCGAACAGCCCGATATTCAAATCATTCACCTTAATGATGGGTTGATGGCATACTTCGGATTGTGGCTCCAAAAATATACTTCCATACCCGTTGTGGTAACTTATCATGGTCTCGATATTGTCTTTCCCGGCAAAATATTTCAAGAGCGCGTCGTTCCAAAATTCAGACATTATAATGCTGGTATCTGCGTTAGTACCGCAACAGCAGATGCCTGTATAAAGCGAGGTTTTGACAAGGATAAAATTTTTGTCGTACCCAATGGCGTTGATAGTGAAATCACTGATTTACAATTCAATAGAGAAGAAACCATACAATATTTTCAACAAAAATACAGGCTTGATTTGAGTAATAAAAAAGTCATCATCAGTCTCGGCAGACCTGTCAAACGAAAAGGTTTTTCGTGGTTCATTGAACAGGTTATACCTAAATTGGATGGGGATGTGATTTATATCATGATTGGACCGCGCAAAGCAAATAATACAACACCTTTATGGCGAAAAATACCACCCAAAAAACTACTCCGAAAGATAGACCTTTTCCTCGGCGCATCAAATGACGAGCAGCCAATCAACCAATTATTACAAGCTGACCAATACAAAAATCGCGTTATCCGAACAGGCGCATTACCTTATAAAAACATGATGAGTTTATTGGCTTTTGCTGATATTTTCGTGATGCCTAACGTTCCGATAGAAGGTGATGCGGAGGGTTTTGGATTGGTTGCCCTTGAAGCTGCGCTGTCCAAAACACTGGTACTGGCAAGTCGTCTTGAAGGCATTACCGAAGCTATACATGATGGCAAAAATGGCTATCTTTTACCTTCCGGCAAAGCTGAAATTTGGGTGAAGACCATTCAAAAATTACTCAGAGACCCTGTATCTTTGCAACAAAAAAGTGAGCAATTCCAAACCTATACCTTATCCAATTTTAGTTGGGAAAAAATGGCGGACGGCTATATAGAAGTTTTCAAGAAAATTATTAATAACTCTTAATACGCAACTCGTACACAAACATGAACAAACAAGGCAAGCAAGGCTACATTTATGTCAGTTATGGCAATGAAAAATATTTGCGTCATGCAGTAGCTTCTGCGCTGACAATCAGGCGATTCGATAAAGAACGCCCGATTGCGATTGCTTGCCCGAAAGCGCATTTGGAGGTTTTGGAACGAGAGGAATTGAAGGGTGTTTTTCAGGTCAAATACGAACTTGCGCCCGAACATTGTTCTATCGTTGGGTTCAAGCATCATTTGGAGAAATTTTTGTTTTTTGAGCAAAATATCTTCCTTGATAGCGACATTATTTGGTGTCGAAACCCTGAGACTTTGTGGCAAACTTTCGCACCTTTCCCCTTTACGATTACGGGCAATGAAACGGCAGATAGCTTCTTTGGTGCACCAAAAGGTGTAGCAGTGCTGCGAGACATTTTATTTCGAAAAAGACAACGCACGCTACGACGTTTTGGATTGACTTATTTGAGTCGTGTACAGTCGGGCGTGATATACGTACAAGACGACGCACTGACGGCAGAAGTCTGCGCGACAGCCCGCGAAATGTTGAGCCGAATCGACGAAACGCACTTTCAAAGCCGCCTCAAAGAAAGCGGTAGAACGATGGAATCCTGCGAGTGGAGTTTGGCTATGGCGATGTCAAAATTGGACATTCCGGTCTATCTCTGGTTTCAAGGGCAGGGTAGTGTGCAGTTGGATTATATCGGCAATTATACGCGGCACGATGAGGCATTTAAGGAGGTGAAATGCCTGTATTATCCCGACTCGTTGGTATATAGTTTGCGAGGATTGAAAAACGCAAATTTGCAGCGTTTTTTGACTCGATTGTTGGCTTTTTTTGGCAGAGGAGACTACATGTATGTGACACCTTATTGCCTACATTTTGGTTGGCTACATGAGAAACAGCCTTTCTTAGATTATGCAGAACGAAAATGGAAAGAAACAGTTGACGACGAAAGGTGAACGATATAATTCGTCAACACAACAACTCGTCAATTCATCAATACATCAAAAACATTGGATTTAGATAACATAAAAAATAATTGGACGGAATTTTGGAAAAGTTCCGGTGGAAAGCGATTGGCTAAAGCGGTCAATTATGCTCTTACCGGGCTTATCCTCTCCTTCCTTATTTACCAACTTTGGGATATTGGTTGGCAAGAAGTGCTAAAGAATTTTCCGAAGACGCTTTGGTTTTATATTTTGTTTTTAGTACTCCATTTTACGTTACCGTTTACGGAGGTGTTGATATACAGATTGTCTTGGAAAGGTTTGAGATTTTGGCAGGGTTTTAAGGCATTTACTCAGAAAAAAATCCTTAATACGGAAGTCATCACCTATTCAGGAGAGGGCTATCTATACTTGTGGGGAAAGCATCATCTCAAGGAAAGTAATCGTTACATTTTCAATGTCATCAAGGACAATAATATCATATCTGCTTTTTCCTCTACCACAATGGCATTGCTGCTTTTGCCACTGTTCGTCTATTTTAGCGATGTTCCGTTTTTGGAAGTCATCCAAATTAGCGAAAGCACCTTATACATTGCTGTGGGTCTGGTATTGGCTATTATTTTGTCGGCACTTATTTTTCGTAAACGCATCATATCCATGAACTTGAGTATCACGCTGGTGGTATTGGGTTTGTACAAGTTGCGTATTGTATTTATGAATGTGGTGAAAGCTCTCCAATGGCATTTGGTGATACCTGATGTTCCGCTTGGATTTTGGTTAATCATGTTGGGAACAAAAATTGTAGTGACACGCATTCCATTCCTGCCCAATCAGGAGCTATTATTTATCAATGCCTGCCTTATTGTTGCTGCACAGATGAGTATGTCCATAGACATAGCAATGCTGGCAGGGATGATGCTGACCACGGCGGCATTGACCAAAATGTTGAATTTCGTATTGTATCTGGCGTTTCCCATAAAAAGGTTTAAGGATGAGGAACTTTATCAGGAGGCAACATAATGATTTTTGAAATGTAAAATGTGTAGGACACGAGCGAACGCGAGACATTTGTTATTTTATTGATTTTTAAATGATAAAAAAATATATAGTACACGTACTACAAGCACTTTTACATTTATTATTTTACATTTTACATTTTCAAATATTTTATATTTCTAAAAAAGTGAAAAAAGTCAGCATAATCATTGTCACCTATAATGGAAAAAAATGGATAAAGAAGTGCATTGCTTCCTGTCTTGCATCAGATTATCCGGTAGATATTATTGTGGTAGATAATGGTTCTACGGACGAAACTTTGGACTTATTGCCGAAAGACAGTATCCATCTTTGTGCTTTGAACCACAATCTTGGTTTTGGACCGGCTAATAACTTGGGTATGGTCTTGGCATTTGAGGAATTGGGCGCAGATTATGTTTTCTTGCTGAATCAGGATGCTTATATCTCCACAGATGCTATCGGTGAATTGGTGAAATGCCACCAGCAATATCCCGATTTGGGACTGATTAGTCCGATGCATTATGATGGACTTGACAAGGAATTTGATTATAGATTTAAAATATACTATGGTCGTTCCAAACCTTGTAAGGAGCACGAAGGACTAAGAACAGTAAAGTTTGTCAATGCCGCAGCGTGGTTTTTGCCCAAGGCTACGATAATGAAAGTAGGCGGATTTGACCCAATTTTTTCCCATACCGGAGAGGATGACAACCTCTGTCAGCGTATCAGGCACAGGAAGCTGCCCATCGTGATAGCAGAAAAATCCCGCATACAGCACGACCGCCAAAATAGAGTAAAACCATCGACTCCGCCATATCTCCGCATCCCTACCCGTGCGAGAATTATTGTTTTTAATCCGGCTATGAATATCCTGTTCAAATTTGGTCTTCTTTTAGTACTGGCAGGCGAATATTGTCTAAATTTCTATCATCTAAAGGAATATCGTACACGGGATAAATTGCGCTCGGATAGACAAACACTTAAAGATATTTGGGGCTATGCGCGGCGATACCGGAAAATCTACAAGGAGAAAGGCGTGTTTCTTCCACTGTCTGAAAATAAGAAATAATACGATTTTTGATTTAGTGATTTTTGATTGAAATTTCGCATAGCGAAATTATAGATGACCCGTACAGGTGGTTTCAACCGCCATGTAAAAGTAAATTAATTAAACTTTGGACGAAATGTATTAGGTATCAAGTATCAGGACGAGATGAAATTTAATTGCCTGATTTTTAATCATAAGTATATTTAAATTAAAACTTATTTAAAAATATATTTTTTGACTCAAGTACCTAAAAGTCAAGTAGTTATAATTTCCAGTCCTGATACTTGATACTTTTGTCAAAAGTCCAGTAAGTAAAAACGATTTGAGTGTGTAAAATATTAGGGGCAATTATATATAAAAGGTGTAGCGCACCGTTCCTGTTTGGTGTACGCACTAACGGGGTACTTACTTTGATGCTTTTCAACGTAGAACGACGCTTCCAGCTCGTTCCTTATAAATCTAAAAACTAAATGACGCGAACTGGAAGTGTCGCGCTACAACATTCTATCTAAGCCGTACTTTCATGAGTACGGGCTGATGGTCAGAAAACTGAAAATCTTGATCAATGCCTTTGACTTCCAATAATTCTACATTCGGCGAAATCAAATAAAAATCAATCAATGTCGTAAAAGTTTCGCCTTTTTTATAGACATCGGTGAGTTTTCGATTGGTGGCTATTTTTTTATCATACACCCATCTCCAACCTGCCGGAAGATAGTCAGCAGCAATATTAACTTGAGTATAACCGACAGAGTTTTCGGTAGAAGCAAAAGTATCAAATGCAAAACCCGGAGGACATTGATTCCAATCACCGCCGACTATTACATAGTTATTTTTATTATGCTCCGCTTCCAGATAATCTTTCAGGTAGGTCATTTGTTGGGCTTTGAGTGTGCCGTCATCATAAGCCGAATTATGCGTGTTAATCACGACTAATTCTTGCCCCGAAAGGGTAGGGTAGCGGTGAGCGGAAAAACACCTATCAAGATGAAATATCCGGTCGGGCCAAGGGTAATTTCCGGGAAATTGATAGCGCGTAGCAGCAGTAGGTTGGAAACGCGAGTACGTGCCAAGACCACTATCCATTTTGCCCATCACTCGCCAAAATTCGAACACAGGAAGTGGCACTCTTGGCGATTTGTAATTGACCGAAAAGGTAGAAGCATAGCCCGGTAATTTTGAGGCGTATTGCTCGTGAGCATTGACGCAGTAACTGCGTTTGGAATTTTTATCAACTTCTTGAAAGAGGTAAAAATCAACTTTATTTTTCTGAATAAAATCTAATGCGCCATTCAGATTTTTATCGACATTTTTGCGCGGAGCGCGTATCATTTTTCCTCTTGAAGTCAAAAAGCCACCCGAATCGTAAAAGAAATTAGACTCTGCACCCAAGCCACTATACCCAACATTCCAGTTGGCAAAAGTCAAGACACTATCTGTGATAATTTTTTCATTCGACGTAGTATCAAATTTTAATTCGGTCACTTCATCCGGTTTGAAATCGGTCAATGTGCCGTGTATTAAAGCAATGATGACATAAAGCAAAAAAAGCAATATCGCTATTCCAATAATTTTTAATATCAACATGATGGGTCTCATAGTTCTGGCTTTAAAAAATTCCAAATAGGAGGGACATTGTGTTTTATTAGAATTTGTATTTTGGAATTTGTTATTTAAAATTCACAACGGCTTTATCAAAAGGGCTAAGTCCGGTGCCGGCTACTTTGGCGGTAGCTTCGATACGATATTCGGATTTTGCGCCGTGAGCAGCTTTGGCAACTCGCGCCAAACCACCGACGAGTCCTCCGCGATCTACGGCAGCATCAATATTGGATTTTACCTTTGAAAAAGGCAATTCAAATTCGACGACAACATCTTCTTCGGGATAAATCATAAAGGCATCGTCAATCGTTATTTCACCAAGCACAAATTCCTCGGCGCGTTTTTCCTTACGTCGTCCGTGCGTGTATCTTTCTATGAGTTTTACGGTAATAAAAGAAATACGTTGAGTATTCATCGTCGAAAATAGAACCTCTCCTTCGACAATACCAGCACGATTATTGATTTCTTCCGGTAAAATGACTTGCATCTTCACGCCTTCGATACCCAGAAATTGTTTAATTTTTTTGAACATATTATTCAATTAAAGTGGTCAATGCTTTTACAGACAGTGACAATGTAAGACTAATTTATGACTTTTCTAATCATAATTAGACTTTATTTAGGAATATTTTGTACGCATGGAACTTTTGTATTTTTTCGATAATCGAGCCTCATTTTGAGCCGCATACCCTACGGTACGGGGCGAAAAATAG
>ENA-ORXR01001834-ORXR01001834.1-marine-metagenome-genome-assembly--contig:-NODE-1834-length-21502-cov-14.777223_pt1 | contig 21502 bp, 23 predicted proteins | sample MGYA00237866_ERZ511479 | MGnify/ENA metagenome assembly ERZ511479 | reverse complement strand
TGGCCACTGGCGGCCTTCTTTGCATTATTCCGAAACTCAGGATGCCTTACCTCCGGAATTCGTCCCGAAAAATCCAATTGATCTATCTCTAAAGCCGTTAATTCGCGCATAATACATCCCACTAAATATCGCTGCTATCCCTGTTTAAATATAGCTACAGGACATTTAAGGTGACGTTCTGAGATATAGTGAAGTTTAGATTAAATGTGGCAAAAGTGGAACTAAGGCCGGCTGTTTGACAGATTGAAATTATATCCAATAGGTAGGTTTATCGTGTTCAAATTTATATTCTTATCTCTTGCGCTATTCACATCACTTGTTTTGATGGGATGTTCTAGGGTAATATCGCGCCGCCCGTCTTGAACGGGTTTGATGTTGACCTCGCCGCCGCCGGGATTTTTATACCAAAGACGAAAAGATTTTGCGGTTCAGCTGCCCTGATGCAGATTCAAGACGTCCATAATAAACTTCAAAAAATTAACATTTAAAAGTAAAAGAAAGACTGGCCACAGCCGGTCTTTCCTCAATTTTACGCAATGCTCTGGAACATCCGTCGTCTAATTTAATGACGCCGAGATATTAGCGAGTCAGACGAACCGAAAACAGTGAATCACCGATGCTTTCGAAGGCTGCTATCAGCGCGGCTTTATCGGATGCGTCAAAGAACTGACCATGGGACGTAGCACATTGCTTTAACATTTTTTTCGAGTCCGCATCATCAAATTTGTAGGCGACTGTCCAAATATCAACGCCTGTGCTTTTTATGTTGTCACAGAGCTTAGTCGTAAGCTTGTTCGCTTTTTCAGTATCCGTGCCGTCATGTGAAACGCCTAGATAGGGATCTGTCACAGATTTGGTATTTGCACGATCTGTCATTAAGATCAAAGCGCGCATACGTTTCTCTTCTTTGTTGGAAAGTGATGAGAAGGGCTTATCGGCATCCAACATTCTCCAACCACCAGTTTTCGTTTCTGCGTGACACATTGACATTTAGGTATTTCGCAAAGGGCACTACGGCGACGCGTGTATCAGCCTCATATTCTGCAAATTGGTCAACCAAAACTGCCGCAGCAGCTTTGAGTCCATCCATTTTTTCACCCAACATCGCCACCGTTGTGTCCAGAACCAGCGAAATATTAATAGGCGTTTCCTCTGGGAATTGGGCTTCTGACAGAACTCCAACGGGCATCACGTCTTTCCCAACGGAACCCATCAAATTCGTATCATACAAAGATTTCATTTCTACAGTGACAGTTTCATTCGTTATTTTCAGGTCCCATTTAAATTCTAAGTTGTCGACATTGTTGGCCGCGAAGCTGGCTTCTACAAATTTTTTTAGCGCCGCATATTTCGTCTCGCCCGAGGTGACAGCCGCAAGAGCAGCTGCATCAGCCATGCTTTGCAGTTTACTATTCTGGCTCGTCCTTCCGGATAGGTCGAGGGCTGCGCCAACGCCCAAGATGAGCATGCCCAAACCCGCTGCGAACATTATACTGATATTGCCCGAAGTGTTTGATAGGAATATTTTTAACGTTTTTTTCCCACAAGATTTAAGTAAAATCCCGGTCCCACACGAATGGGTCTAAATCTTTGGGCGTATCTATATTCCTCACTGTCGTGTGTTCGATGAAGAAATAGGCTTTATTTGCTCCTAGAATTCTCTCGAAAAACTGTCTTCGAGGGTGCTATAGGTGGGTTAAACATACTCAGAGTAAAACTGGCTCGCCCAAAAACCCAAAAAACCCGGATCGCGAGTTGGCGCGAAGCAAGGTCTATATCATTATTGAAGGACCTTTTGGCCGGTCCAATAGAAATTAGTTCATCTATTCCGGTGAAGAGATTAAATGATGGCACCATGATACCAACACAGCGTATGGGTGCGTAAATAGTCCGTTGACTTTTTCACATCGGCTTCAACGGTTGCAGTTTTTTCGAGCTTGAGGCAGATCACGATCATGATACTTTATGGTAATTTGAACTCCGGTAATTGCTACAAGGTGCGGCTGATATTGGCCTATTTGGGCATGCGTTACACGTATAGGAATATTGACGCGCCGGCGGGCGGTACGCGAACGGCAGAATTCTTAGAGATAAATCCGGTTGGGCAAATTCCCGTTTTGCAATTAGGCGACGGAAGAACGCTTGCCGAGAGTAATGCTATAATGACCTTCTTGGCTGAAGATACGCCCTATATCCCCGTAAATGCTTTTGACCGAGCGAAAGCTCTACAGTGGATGTTTTGGGAACAATATCGGCACGAACCTGCCATCGCTGTGGCTCGCTATATTTGTTGCTACGCACCGGAGCGGGAGGGTGAATTGCTGGGCTTGCGGGAGAAGGGCCGCGCCGCACTGGACGTCATGGAAGGGCATTTGAGGCGCTCTCCTTGGTTTGCAGGTGCGGGTCCCACGGTCGCGGACATCGCGCTTTATGCCTACACTCATGTAGCAGATGAAGCCGGGTTCACGCTCGCAGACTATCCTCATGTTGAAGCGTGGTGCGCGCGAATGGCTCATCACCCAAAGCATGTAATCATGACCACGCTGCCTGGCTAAATCCATGCAAATCTGATGAGCTACGTCTCTCTTGTCGGCGGACGGGAGCGCGCTATGGTTGGTTATGGGAAAACCGGATTGTAAAACACTGATTATAGGCGCGGGCTTCGGCGGGCTGTGTATGGGCATTAGGCTTAAGACGCGCGGTGATGATGACTTTATCATTGTCGAGAAAGCTGATGAAGTCGGCGGAACTTGGCGCGAGAATACATATCCCGGCGCGGAATGCGATATCGCCAGCGCGCTTTATTCCTACTCCTTTGCGCCGAACCCCGCCTGGGATTTTAAGTGGGCGAAGCAAGCACAAATTCATGCTTACCAGAAAAATGTCGCTGCTAATTACGGCCTGTATGAGCATATCAAATTTAGCAGCGTTGTCGTCGCGGCGGCTTTCAAGAACGGCATTTGGAGTACGACATTTTCTGATGGCGCCATCATCAAGAGTCAGTTTTTAGTCTCCGCTATTGGGCAACTCCACATTCCCAAGACGCCTAAAATTAAAGGCGCGGAAAACTTCAAGGGCGAAATTTTTCATTCCGCGCGGTGGAACCGTGACTATAAGTACCACGGCAAGCGCATCGCCGTGGTCGGTAACGCTGCTAGCGCCATTCAACTCATCCCGGAACTCGCCGAGGCAACGGATAATCTGACTGTTTACCACCGCACGCCGAATTGGATTATTCCGAAGAAGGACCGCGCTTATTCGGGCATTGAGAAATGGCTCGGGAAACGGGTGCCGGCGCTAGGGAAACTTTACCGATTTCACCTCTTCGCGCAGGGCGAGTTTTTTATCTGGCCGATTATTCGAGGCAATAAGTTAGCAACATGGATTGGAACGCAATGGGCGAAATCGGGGTTGAAGAAGCACATCAAAGACCCTGACTTGCGCGCAAAAATGCTGCCGGATTATCCGATGGGCGCGCGGCGGGTTTTGCTGTCGGATAAGATTTATCCCGCCTTCGCGCGAGATAATGTGGAGGTCGTGACAGACGGAGTTGAAGGGTTTTCGAAAGACGGAATACGTACAACTGACCGGATCGAACGCGCGCATGATATTGTTGTCTATGCGACGGGCTTTCATACCAATCCTTTCTTGAAACAGATTGCCGTAACGGGCGAGGGTGGAAGGAAATTACGGGATCATTGGGAGGACGGCGCAACCGCCTATATGGGCGTAATGACAGGCGGGTTTCCAAATTTCTTTATTTTATATGGCCCCAATACGAATACGGGGCACACATCAATTATCTATAAGCTTGAAAACCAAGTCGGATATGTTCTGCAGCTTATGGATAAGGCTGTCAAAACCATCGCAGTGAAGGAAGAGGCTGAGGCAGAGTTCTCCGAAGAGATGCAATCCCGGTTGAAGAAATTGGCGTGGTCTAAGGTCGACGCCAGCTGGTATAAGGTCGGCGATAAAGTACCGAATAATTGGCCGGGCAGTGCGCTCGAATATAAACGCCGCAACAAGACCCCAATTTGGGACCATTTTGAGATCCGCTGATGACAACAATACGCTACAGATTATTCGAAACGTTATTGCGGCTTACGGGCGCGGGTCAAACTATCGCCAAGGGCTTGAAGCGCGGAAATATCCCGTCTGAGGCGGTGCCCTCTAAACTTGCGAAACGCTGGACGAAATCCGAATTTCAAGGCCGAGATATTTTCACCTGCCGACCGGCGGGAAAGGGCGCGGGCCGAGTTTACGTTCATCAACATGGAGGCGCTTATGTCCTTGGGCTGAACCGCCTGCATTTTTCGATGTTTAAGAAACTTGCAGATTTGTCCGGGGTGACAATTATATTGCCGGATTATCCGCTGCCGCCGGAGGCGTCTGCGCCGGAGATCATAGATTGGGCGACGGCGCATTATGCTTCGGTTGTTGAAGCGCGCGGAGCTGATAATGTTGGCTTGGGCGGAGATTCAGCGGGCGGGAATTTGGCGCTGGCAATAAGTCAAAAGATGAAAATCGAGAAACCGCTTTTACTGCTGTCACCATGGGTTGATCTAGACGCTTCAGATATGCTTGACGATATCGCTAATGAAGAAATCCTATTAGATCCGATTTCCTTGAAGGCGGCGGGGCACCGCTACGCGGGTCCCCTTTCACCGCGCGATCCGCTCATCAGCCCGATTTATGCGAACCCGGCGGATATGGCGGATGTAAAAATTTTCGCGGGCGAGAAAGATCTGCTTTTCGGGCATATCATGACTTTTGCTGATCGTATGAAAAAGGCTGGCAAACTGACCAAACTCGCGACTTATGGCGAGTTCGGTCATTATTGGATGTTTTACCCGACGCCCGACCGGGACAGCACGCTCGTTGAATTAGCGGCAAGTCTGGCTCGCTAGACTATCCCGTTTGTGCGTCATGCGCGCGCTGTCATGTTTTTGCCTTGAAACCCGGCGCGGACTAGTCACAGTGCTGAAAAATATAATTGAATTTAGACGAACTTCGGGGAGAGATATCATGGCACTTCAGGCATATGATTGGATTGAATTTCACGCGGCGACAACACCCGAGAAACGAGCGATGTATGATCTCGCGAGTGGACGCGATTATTCCTATGCTCAAATGCATGAGCGCGTGGCGCGCGTTGCGGGAATGCTCAAAGATAATGACATTAAGCCCGGGGATCGCGTCGCCTTTTTGTGCCTGAACACGACCGATGTCATGGAATTGATTTTTGGATGCTGGCGCGTTGGCGCTGTATGCCTTGCACTGAATTTTCGCCTGACACCGCCTGAGCTGGCTTATATTCTCAATGATTCAGATTGCTCCATGGTCGTAGTAGATGCCCCGTTTGCGCCTGTAGCGGAGGCCACGAAAGGCCTGACGTCTGTAGATACGTGGATGACGACCGACGGCGTCGGCGGGCCCAGCGAATATGAATCCGCGGTCGATCAAGCCCGGCCTATTTACAATTTTCATCCGCAAGATCTCGAGGATCAATGCCTTCTCATGTATTCTTCCGGAACCACAGGGTCTCCCAAAGGCGTTATCATCACTTATGCGATGATTGATTTTACTTGTTCTTCGGCAGTGCGTCTTGGCACGTCACATCCGGATGATGTGTCGCTGAATAATATGCCGCTGTTTCATATTGGGGGTTTGAATGTAACAGCATTGCCGTCAATCTGGATGGGCGGGACTACCGTTATCATGCGGTTGTTCGATCCGGGCGCGACGATAGAAGCAATTATCAATCCCGATCTCGGTATCACAACCATGTTCTGCGTGCCGGCGGCTTATAATGCGATGAAGGCCCATCCTCTGATGGAAACCGCCGATTTCTCGCGGATAAAGCTCGCGCTGTGCGGCGCAGAGACAGTGCCCGAAGCGCTCATAAACTGGTGGCTCAAACGCGGGATAACCATCCAAGAAGGCTACGGCATGACAGAAACGGCCGCGTCTGGAACAATGCTGCTCAAGTCAGATATTCCACACCGCATCGGCCAAGCCGGTCGCCCGCTCATGCATTCGCGCATCAAGATAGTGGATGAAGACGGGACAGAAGTGCCGCGCGGAACGCCGGGCGAAATTTGGTTTAAGGGTCTCTCCGTCACACCGGGCTATTGGCGCAACCCCAAAGCCAATGCAGAAAGTTTCACCGACGGCTGGTTCCACTCCGGAGATATCGGAATCATGGACAAGGATGGCTATATCTCTATCGAAGACCGGGTGAAGGACATGTATATTTCCGGCGGGGAGAATGTCTATCCCGCGGAAATTGAAGGTTTACTGTATGAGCTCGACCAAATTGTCGAAGTCGCCGTAATTGGCGTGAAGGATGAAAAATGGGGTGAAACAGGCTGTGTTTGTGCTGTGGTGAAAGAAGGACAAAGCCTGACGCTCGAGGATATTTTAGCGCATCTCGATGGGCGTTTGGGTAAATTCAAATTGCCAAGCCATCTGCACATCATGCCAGAACTCCCGCGGGGCGGAACGGGTAAGGTTTTGAAATTTGAATTGCGGAAATCGGTTCCCGGTCAACTTTAGATATTTATTGATAGTGCACCTAAACGCACCCTTTACAAAGGCACTGGACTATCGTGGAAAATTTTCCGCATTAGCGGGATAAAGCTATCTAAATCATCAGCCTCGAAATCCGGATCGAACGCAGGCGCGTCCCATTCGTCGACGAGTTTCACTGCATAATCATACCACGGCTCGTCTTTCCACTGCAGGCGCAAATCCGTCGGCGCACCCATGTGATGATAATAATGCTCGCCCTGAAAGGCTTGGTGGTTTCGCAGCACATGGTAACTGTCCTCGCTCACATAGGGGCGCAGCATCTCCGCGACAATGGGACCGTGGTTCGGGACGTTGATGACCTTTGCCATATCATGGCACAGCGCCACAACGATTTGCTCATCTGTCGCGCCGTCTCGCCGTGCCAATGTCCCGCACATCAAGGCGTGCTGCAGTTGGTCGCACGCGAACCCTAAAGTCGCATTTTCGAGCTGTTTTAGCATCTCAATGAAGCGGTCGGCGGTCTTGCCGAAATCCTGCTTATGCGCCGCGCCGATTTTCATCCAATCTTCCAGCGTGCCGTCTTGCATGCGGGTGAATTTGGCTTGCTGGCTCACGAGGGCCGGATCGGCTTTGATAACATCTTCGAGGTTTTGCGCGTCTAACATCGTGTAATTTTCCCTAGCTTTTCTTTCATCTTATCAGAAATTGGAAAGGGGCGACGGTTTTTTTCATCAACGTAGACATGCACAAATGAACCCTGTGCACTGGCCGTGGTTTCGTCATTCCGAAACAGCCCGATTTCATAGGTGACGCTAGAGCTGCCAATCTTAGCGGCACGCAAGCCAGCGGTGACGGCATCCGGGAAGCTGACAGGCGAGAAGTAATCGCAAGACGTCCCGACGACGAGACCTATCACGTCGCTTTTTCCAATCTCCAGCAGGCCATTATCGACGAGCCATTTATTCACTACCGTGTCGAAATAGAAATAATAAACCGAATTATTCACATGCCCATAGACATCATTATCCGTCCAGCGCGTCGGGATGGTGAGGTGATGAGGATAGCTATGGAGCGTGTTTGGGGTGGGGCGGGTCATGGTAGTATTCCGGGGAAAAATGCGTCGAAGCGAGCCTTAGAATCGGGATGAGCCTTCAGTGTTTTGAAGGCGGAATTGGAGTTGGGCGGGCGGGGTTCGTCCGTTCGTCCTACGATGACCGGATTTCGAATGACAGATATTGCCATCAAGACTTTATCTTCATCCGCTGATACGTTTCCTCTCACATTTGGAAGGGTGTCTCTCAAATCCATCAATGTTGCGGTTTGCTTGTTGAGGGCTGCAATCTCATAAATGTAATCCGGCAATGCGTCATCGGCTTCCCTTACTACCCGCTCTGTCCAGCCTATAAATTCGGAGACCGTGATAGCACCGCTCAACATGGCGAGATGGACAAAAGCTGTGTCTGCGCCATCCTCCCTTGTAAGAGCCAATCGCTTGCTCACAAAATCGTCTCATAGATTTTCACTACAGCCTCATGCGTCATTTCGCGGGCGTTGTTCATCAGCAGGCGGTCTTTTGTCATGGCGTCGTCGGCCATAATTTTTATCGCGTCGCCGGGGATGTTGACCTCGGTCAGGGTTTGCGGAACGCGAGTTGCGTCTTTGATGCGCAGCATTTCATCGACGAGTGATGACCCGCTTTGCCCAACGCCTAAATCACTTGCGATTTCCGCGTACCAATGATCGGCTTTTGGCTGATTATATTTCATGACTTCTGTCAGGACGAGCGCGTTGGAGAGCCCGTGCGGGACGTGGAAAAACCCGCCGAGTGGATAGGCGAGGGCATGGACGGCGGCGCAGGGTGCGTTGCTGAACGCTTGTCCTGCAATCATCGCGCCCATGAGCATTTCATTCCGGGCGTCGATATTTGTCGGCTCATTCACAGCTTGAACGATATTATTCCGAAGCTTGCGTAACGCTGTAAGGGCCAGTGCGTCTGAAATCGGGTTTTTGAGGCGAATGGAGGTGTAGGCCTCAATCGCATGGACCATCGCATCAATGCCCGTGCTAGCCGTGATCGACGCAGGTAGGCCGAGTGTTAGTTCAGCATCCAGCAAAACACGGTCCGCATAGAGACTGTCCGCGACCACCCCTTTTTTCGCAGTTTTTCCCGTGGTAAGGATGGCGACATTTGTGACTTCGCTACCGGTTCCCGACGTGGTTGGAATGAGGAGTAGCGGGAGCTTTGGTCCCTTCGCATTTCCGACGCCGTACATTGTTTCCAGCGGTTGATCACAACCTGCCAAATGCGCGGCGACCTTAGCGGTATCCATCGGGGATCCGCCGCCGAATCCAATGACAAGACCCGCGCCGAACTTTCGGATGCCGTCCGCTATGTCTTGGACGATTGTATCGGGAGGGTCGGCGACGACTTGATCAAAGATCATGACCTCAAATCCTGCATTTTTGAGCGCATCAACACCCGCATCCATCAGGCCTAAGCCGCGAACGCCTTTGTCGGTGACAATGGCCACACGCTTATTGGCGCTCATGCCTTCAACAAGAAGGTCAAGTTTCGCCGCCCCGCCGGGCGCAATGCGAATGTCAGAGACCGTTTTGAATATGTGCATCAATCTACTTTCCCCCTCTCCCATTGGGAGAGGGTGCCTTGGCGTTTTTCTTAAAACGCAGAGGCGGGTGAGGGGGCAGATATTTCGCCGCAAGTCCTGCAGTTCCCGCGATGGATATGACCCCTCATCCGACCGCTACGCGGTCACCTTCTCCTAATGGGAGAAGTGATTATATTTACATCGTCAAAATGACTTTGCCCATCGCTTTGCGGCTAGTGAGTTCATCGAATGCATCTACGAATTTCTCGAGCGGGTAATGGTTGCTAATGCGGGGTTTAATTTCCCCCTTCTGTAACATCTGCATAATCTCTCCGATATTCCCCATATGGGCTTTCGAATCGCGCTGTGTCCACGCGCCCCAGAACACGCCGCGAATATCGATGGATTTCAGAAGCGCGAGGTTTAGCGGGATTTTTGGTATGTCGCCCGCTGCAAATCCGATGACAAGATAACGACCGCCCCAATTCATGGCACGCACGCATGGCTCAGCGAATTTATCGCCGACCGGATCATAGAGAACATCCGCGCCGCCGAGCGCTTTGATGGCTTTTTTGAGGTCCATATCACCCGAATAATTAATGCCTTCATCCGCACCATGTTCTTTACAAACTGCGAGTTTTGCATCTGTGCTCGCGCAGGCAATCACCCGTGCACCCATCGCCTTACCGAGCTCGACAGCCGCTAGGCCAACACCGCCTGCCGCGCCGAGTACAACTAAGGTTTCCCCCGCTTTCAACTCTGCCCGCTGTTTTAGCGCATAATAGGACGTGCCATAGACGAGCACCAATCCCGCCGCGATATCAAAGGGCATATCGCCAATCGGTCCGACCATGGCGGCAGGGGCAAGGACTTCAGTGGCAAAGGCACCGACGGGCCCCAGATAGGCGACACGATCGCCGATCTTTAAGTGCTTCACATCATCCGCAACTTCGCTGACGACGCCCGCAGCTTCGCCGCCCGGAATGAAGGGGAAGGGCGGCTGGCCCTGATATTTGCCTTCGGACAAGAGAATGTCGGGGAAGTTTACACCCGCGGCTTTTACGTCGATGCGAACATGGCCCGCTTCCATAGGTTCAGACGGCCGGTCTTCGACTTTATGATGCTTGTAATCTTGGAACTTGTGGACGGTTAAGGCTCTCATTTGGGGCTCCAATTGGGTTTTCGTTTTTCGACAAAGCTGGAAATACCTTCCTTGCCTTCATCAGATAGCATGCAATCAGCAAAGACGTCAGCGGCGTGATCCATCATCTCTTCGCCGGATTTATCACGGGACGATAGGATAAGGTGTTTCGTTGCGGCGATAGCATTAGGACCACATTTTAAAACGCCGCGTTTGATCTTGGTCTCAATGTCTTCCAGCTCAGCGACGTTCGCGCCAAGCACATCAACAAGGCCGTAGCCCAGCGCCTCTACACCCGTAAAGCGTGCGCCCGTTAGCATAATCCGCCGCGCGGTTGGCAGGCCTACGCGCGCAACAACAAAGGGCGCAATTTGCGCAGGCGGGATGCCGAGCATGGTTTCCGTCAGAGAAAATTTCGCGTCTTCAGTCGCGAGAATAACATCCCCGCAACACATCATGCCGAGCCCCCCCGCAATGGCTGCGCCCTCCACAAGGCAGATCACAACTTGCGGAGTTTCGTTTAAGGCGATGAAGACATCCCCGATGCCGCGATTCATTTTGGCAACGTCGGCATGGGAGACCCCGGGCGCTTGCATAGCGTTGAAGCTCTTCAAATCACCGCCGGAGCAAAAGACGCCACTTTTACCCCGTAATGTTATACCGCGCACCGACCGATCATCTCGCACCGCAGAAAGTACAGCGAGCAAATCTGCGCACATTGTGTCGTCTATGGCATTTTTATTTTTGGGGCTGTCCAACCAAACCGTCAGCCATCCCTCGGCGGTCTCCAATCGTATTTTCCGTGTCGCTGGTAAGTTTTGCATAATGCTATTCATATTCGTTATTTGACCCGCCGCCGCAATAGTCATAGCTGAATGACATTCATTTTATTCGGAGACACCCTCATGAGAGAAGCCGTACTCGTATCGACCGCCCGCACCCCAATTGGCCGTGCCTATCGCGGCGCTTTTAACGCCACACCGTCCCCCACACTTGCTGCGCATTGTATCGACCATGCCGTCGAGCGTGCAGGGATTGACGGGGCGGAAGTCGCGGATGTTATGATGGGCTGCGCGCTGCAGCAGGGTGTTCAGGTCACGGTTGGCCGAAATGCGGTTTTGGCATCAAATCTGCCGGTGACAGTTCCGGCTATGAGTGTTGATCGTCAATGTTCTTCAGGCATGGTCGCCATCGGTATTGCCGCACGCAAGATTATGTGCGGCGAAGCCGACGTCGTGATTGGCGGCGGCGTCGATAGTATTTCAATGGTGCAAACGCCGGAAATGCGCGTTGCGCCGGATCCAGCCGTTATCGCGAAACATCCGGCCGCCTATATGCCTATGTTGCAGACGGCTGAGATTGTCGCAGACCGTTATAAGGTGTCCCGCGAGCGCATGGACGAATATGCGTTGATGAGCCAACAGCGCACACATGCTGCGCAAGAAGCCGGCGCTTTTGATGATGAAATCGTCCCGCTCACGTCGACCATGAAAGTGATGAATAAGGAAACGAAAGAGATTTCCGAAAAAGAAGTCACGCTGGAAAAAGACGAAGGCAATCGTCCGGGAACAAATATCGAAGGCTTAAACGGCCTTAAGCCTGTATTGGGTTTGGATAAAACGATCACCGCCGGTAACGCGTCTCAGCTTTCCGACGGCGCCTCTGTCTCAGTTCTGATGGACGCGAAGACGGCCGAAAAGCGGGGCCTTAGCCCGCTCGGCTACTATCGCGGTATGGCTGTTGCGGGACTTGAGCCGGACGAAATGGGCATTGGTCCAATCTTCGCGGTGCCCAAGCTCTTGAAACAGCATGGCTTGACGATGGATGATATTGATCTGTGGGAACTCAACGAAGCCTTTGCTGTGCAGGTTCTTTATTGCGCGGATAAGCTTGGCATTCCGATGGAGAAGTTAAACGTCAATGGCGGGGCGATTTCTGTCGGGCATCCTTATGGTATGTCGGGCGCGCGTATGTCGGCTCATGCTCTGATCGAAGGCAAACGCCGCGGCGCGAAATATGTTGTTAGCACAATGTGTGTCGGCGGCGGCATGGGCGCAGCGGGATTGTTCGAGGTCGCGTAACTTCAAACCCAAAAACATTTCCGTTCACCCCGGCGAAGGCCGGGGTCCAGAGCGGAACAACACACAGTTTATAACAACTCTGGATCCCAGCCTTCGCTGGGATAATCTGAGATTTAAAAGAGTGAGGCTCTAGATGTCATCAGTAGAATTCGAAAACCGCGTTGCCATCGTCACCGGCGCAGGCGGTGGACTTGGCCGTTCACATGCAATGGCGCTAGCCGCGCGTGGTGTGAAAGTTGTCGTCAATGATCTAGGCGGCTCTGTCGATGGAACGGGCGGATCAGAAACCATGGCTGAAAAGGTGGTTGCCGAGATCGTTGCGGCTGGCGGCGAAGCCATCGCGAATGGTGCAAACGTCACAAATGCTGATGAAGTTCAGGCGATGGTTGACGAGACGATTGCCAAATGGGGCAAGGTAGACATTCTCGTGAATAATGCGGGAATTTTGCGCGATAAATCCTTCTCGAAGATGGAATTAGCCGATTGGGATATTGTTGTCGCTGTCCACCTTAAAGGCTCTGCTGTTTGCACGAAGGCGGTTTGGAATCACATGAAAGAAAACGGCTATGGCCGCATCGTCATGACGACCAGCTCTTCCGGCATGTACGGTAATTTCGGCCAGACGAATTACGGCGCAGCGAAAGCTGGCCTGTCCGGCTTTATGCGCACGCTCTGCTTGGAGGGCGCGAAATATGACATCCGCGTCAATGTGCTCTCGCCGACGGCGCGATCCCGCATGACGGAAAACCTGATGCCCGAGGAAATCCTTGAAAAGCTGACGGTAGAGTCGGTTTCAGCAGGGCTCGTCTATCTCGTCTGCGACGACGCGCCCAATCGCATGATTATGTGTGCCGGGGCAGGTGGATATTCCGAAACCAAAGTATTCGAAACGCAGGGCATCAACTTGTCTGAAGGCGAACAGACGGCAGAGAATGTCGCGAAGTTCATCGATAAAATCCGCGCGACGGACGATATGGAAGAATATACAAATGGCGGACAACAGGGCGCGAAGTTCCTGACCCGCATACAAGGCGGCGACTTCACCGCCTAAAGATAAACAAGGAAAAGATTATGAGCGATTTAGACACATTCCGCGCAGAGGCCCGAATTTGGCTGGAAGAGAATTGCCCCGCAGAGATGCGAGAGCCGATGAAGGGCGACAAAGATGCCTGTTGGGGCGGCCGCAATTTTACCTTCCAAAGCGACGCGCAGAAACTCTGGTTGGAGCGCATGGTCGCCCAAGGCTGGACTGTGCCGACGTGGCCAAAGGAATATGGCGGGGCGGGATTGTCCCGCAAAGAAGAGATCGTTCTGATTCAAGAAATGCGGCGTATTAATGCCCGTCTTCCGTTGATGTCCTTCGGCATTTGGATGCTTGGACCGGCACTTCTAAAATTTGGCACAGACGAGCAAAAGGCGGAGCATTTGCCGCCGATTGCGCGGGGTGAAATCCGCTGGTGTCAGGGCTACTCCGAGCCGGGCGCAGGGTCCGACTTAGCGTCACTCAAAACCAAAGCCGAAGACAAAGGTGATCACTATATCGTCAATGGCCAGAAGGTTTGGACATCTTATGCTGACCAAGCCGATTGGATTTTTTGCCTCGTCCGGACGGATAATACGGGCAAGAAACATCACGGCATTTCCTTTGTGTTGTTTGATATGGAAACCGAGGGCGTGGAAGCGCGGCCTATTAAACTCATCTCGGGTCGTTCTCCGTTCTGCGAAACCTTCCTGTCTGACGTAAAAGTCCTGAAAAAGAATCTCGTCGGCGAAGAGCATAAGGGCTGGAGCATTGCGAAATATCTCCTCACCCATGAGCGCGAAATGATTGGCAATCAGGAAGGCGTCACCCGTCCACTTCACGAAATCGCTGCGGGGTCCTTGGGGCTCGAAGACGGTAAGCTCGCCGATCCCATGCTGCGCGCGAAAGTCGCCGAAGCCGAGATTGATGAGTGGGCGTTTAACCTCACCATGAAACGCAAACTCGCCGAAGCCAAAGCGGGCGTCTCGCTCGGGGCGGATAGCTCCATGCTGAAATATTATGGCACAGAGCTGAACAAACGGAAGTTTGAATTAATGATGGACGCGACAGGCCATGAAGGTTTGGAGTGGGAATCAGAACGCTCCAATGATGGCAAGATGGCTCGCAATTGGCTGCGCACGAAAGGCAACTCGATTGAGGGCGGTACGTCTGAAGTTCAGTTGAATATTATCTCTAAACATATCCTACAGCTTCCCGGAGCATAATTGATGGCACTCGTATTAAACGAAGATGAGATCATGATGCGCGACATGGCGCAGGGTTTTTTCGCCGAAAAAGCACCTGTCAAAGCGTTGCGCGAATTGCGCGATACGAATGACGAGACGGGATTTGATCGCGGGCTTTGGGCAGACATGGCGGCGCAGGGCTTTGCCGGGATCATTGTCTCCGAAGAGCATGGCGGGGTGGATATGGGCTATCTCGCAGCCGGATTAGTTGCTGAACAAATGGGCCGAAATCTGACGGCTTCACCCTTTTTGTCGACTTCCATTTTGGCGGCGACAGCTTTGAAGCATGGGTCCAATGAGCAGAAGGCGGCGTGGCTGCCTAAGATCGCCTCCGGCGAAGCCGTGATTGCCCTCGCGCTGGATGAAGGCGTGAAACATAATCCGCGCGGCACAGCGACAACGGCGCAGCCGTCAGGAAATGGATTTAAACTCAACGGCGCGAAAGCCATGGTCGTGGACGGCCATGTCGCGGATGTTCTGATTGTCGCGGCGCGGACGTCAGGCGAGGAAGGCGATGCCGATGGGCTCTCACTCTTCCTTGTCGACCCAAAAACGGCAGGCGTCTCGACTGAACGCACAATCATGGTCGATAGCCGCAATGCCGCGCGTATCGATTTGGATGATGTCGAAGTTTCAGGCGACGCGCTATTGGGCACGCTTGACGGCGGCATGGACGTTCTCAATGCCGTTCTAACAGCAGGGCGCGGCATCGCTGCAGCGGAGTTGTTAGGCGCGGGGGCGCAAGCTTTTGAAGACACCGTCGCTTACATCAAAGAGCGGAAACAATTCGGCGCGATTATCGGCGAGTTTCAAGCGCTGCAGCACCGCAGCTCACATCTCTACACCGAGATCGAAATCGCGCGGTCTGCCGTTATCGGCGCGCTCACGGCGCTTGACGAAGGCGATGAAAAAGCGCCGCTTTATTGCGCGATGGCCAAAGCCAAGCTTGGCTCAGTAGCCAAACTTGCCAGTCAAGAAGGCGTGCAAATGCATGGCGGTGTCGGCATGACGGATGAATATGACATCGGCCTTTTCATGAAACGCATTCGGGTGTTGCAAGAGCTGATGGGTGATGCGCATTATCATATGAATGAGTTTGCAAACGCTAACTCATATTAGAGTAACAATAAGGGAGAGAGAGAATGAAGACTGTTAAAGCCGAAAACCTCATGGCAACCGTCGGATCGGATTTGGGAACGTCCGATTGGATCACAATCGAGCAGGACCGCGTCAATCGATTCGCCGATGTGACCGAGGATCATCAATTCATTCACGTTAATCCCGAGATGGCAAAAATGACGCCATTTGGCGGCCCGATTGCGCATGGGTTTCTAACGCTCTCTTTGCTCTCGAAGTTTTCAGAGCAGGGCGGCCTCATGATTGAGGGCGTTAAAATGGGCGTGAATTACGGATTTGAGAAAGTCCGTTTTATCGCGCCTGTAAAAGTCGGCAAGAAAGTCCGCGGCCATTTCAATTTAAAAGCTGCGGAAGAAAAACGTCCCGGCCAATTTCTGCTGACATATGAAGTCACCGTCGAAATCGAAGGCGAAGAGAAACCGGCCCTCGTCGCAGATTGGCTAGGGATGCAATTTACGGGTTAGGCTCACGTCTCCCGCTCACCCACGACCCGCATCAAGCCTTCTTGTGCGGTAGAGCAAATCAGGCGGCCGTCTTCGGTGTAAAAACTGCCGCGATTAAATCCGCGAGACCTTGCCGAGCGCGGACTGTCAAGGTGGTAGTAAATCCATTGGTCGACGCGAATTTCTTCGTGGAACCACATAGCATGATCGAGGCTGGCTCCGATAATTTTATGCGTTCGAAAATTTACCGGATGAGGTCGTATCGCGGTGCTCATCAAGGCTTTGTCGGAAATAAAAGCTAAGAGTGTTCTGTGCGTAATTGGGTCGTCGCCGATGGCCGCGTTGAATTTGAACCAAAACCCATTTCGCGGCTCAAATTTACCGGGCAAGAGAACGGTCTCCAGACCGGGCGTGCGCATCTCTAAGATATCCGTTCCAAATGTCAGATAATAGCTACGAAATTCCTCTTCAGATAGACGGGCCAACTCGCCAACCTCTTTCGAGCGCTCAAAGTCATTCTCAAGCTCGCTGTAATGCGTGACGTTCTCCGGAAAATCGAATTGGTGACTGTAGCCCTCTTCGACAATTTGAAAGCTGATAGAGGCATTGAAGATGGCTTCTCCGCGCTGCTTACCCACGACCCGGCGGGTCGAAAAACTGCGTCCGTTTCTGATAGGGTCGACCTCGTAGAGGATTGGCCGAGATAGATCTCCGGGGCGCAGAAAATACCCATGTAAAGAGTGAGGCTTGCGGTCCGCGTCTACGGTCCGAACGGCGGCGTTTAGCGCTTGTCCCAAGACTTGCCCGCCGAACACACGGGGCAATCCCATCTGCAGAGCTTCGCCGCGAAAGAGCAGCGTATCCAGCTCCTCTACATGCATTTTGGAAAGAAATTCGTCACGTGTAAACATGGGGTTGGGTTAGACCTTTATTTCCCATTGTAAAACCACCCATCTTGGTTTTTCCCATTTTCAGCTTATGTATATTCGGTACTGGGTTGCGAGGATGATGTGAAAAAGATTCTGTCAAAGGTAAATGTCCGCAAGGCCGGAACGGTCTTAAGTCCTGCACTTGGCTTGGGCGAAAGTTTGCTCTCAGGAGTTGGTGTTGCCTTTGATAAGGTCGCCGGGACCTTTGATACGGGCGTCGGTCTATTGCAATCCACGCTGGGCGGTATTCCTTTTTTCGGCGCAACGGCAACCTCTCAGGCTTATGATCATACAACCCTTGACGAAAAACACTACTTTTTGATCCCCGATCCAAAGTCTGAAGACGGCTATGCGCTTTACGTCATGCGATGTTTGCCCGCAGGTGTGCCCCCGATAAATGATTTGGAAAAACGAAGATTATTGCATTTGCCGGACCAGAGTGCGCTGCCAATGTTGGAGCATATTGTTGTCAAAGATGCACGCGACCGGGCGAGTTCCGATGCGGTTTCGACCAATTTCGTCTCCAGTAATTTAGATGCTCTTATTGACGAAATTGATAAAGTGGACAGCAAGGTATTTGGCGGTGTTTTGCTGCTCGGTGGCCTAGTCGCGCTCGCCAACCCACTCGCGGGGGCCACAGTTGCAATGAAGTCGGCTATTCCTTCCCTCGGTATGGTTGTTTCTAAATACGGCCTTAAGTTTGCGAGTAATACGGCAACCAATTTTGACGTTGCCCAGCAAATAAAGCGCGCAGAGAAGGATATAAAAAAGCAGTTCAAATCTGCTCAAACCACCGTCGTTGTTAATCCAGTGCTCTATCATATGTCGTCGCGAAGCTCCTTGGCTATGTGGATGATGGAGAGCGAAAAATTTGAATATGGATGTGATGATCTGGCGTTTAGTCAACAAGATGTGCGCCGTCTGACGGATCTGACGCTGCGGGCGATTTCAGATATCATAATCGATCCCGAAACTCAGTCATACCTTGAACAAGTCACCGAGATTATTCGCGGTAATGATACCTCGGGCTAATGTCCTAATTTGCCATGAGTGGACGATTTGCTCGTTTGATTGCTTTTTCTAAATCAAAGTGCGCCGCAGATGTCGAAGGTCGTGTCGACCCTTGAAAGGTTAAGAAACTATAAGTTTGGCATGATAAAATCCCCAAGTTGGCTCCGCAAGCAGGACTCATAAAATAGAAATTTATCAAGTAATAACAATATGTTAGATAGTTTTCAATTCGTATTTGGAGCAAGGTTTTTGACACCGATGGTAAGTCACAACCCCTCCGTTCGTATAGATCTAAACCTAGAAGCATTGGTTGTAACAGAATTGACGGACGTCAATTCCCAATGTGGCTTATGGCGGAGTACAGGTCAGTATTTATGTGCGTTTAGCAATTTTGACTATGCTCAATCGGTTTGAGGCAGGTTGGGACGCGGTAAAGGAGATAGTCGGCAAAGTCCGGTATTGGATTATCGCAGGTATCGCTGCGAGGGCCTTCATTCACGGCTATGTGCCTGCTGAGCTACTCTCCAACCTTATGGGTGCGGAGTGCTGGTGGTCAGTGCCAGCGGCCGTGTGACTAGGCATTCCAATGTACTCCAATGCTGCCGGAATTATCCCTGTCATAGAGGCACTGCTCAGAAAAGGGGCGGCCTGGCACAGTTCTGGCCTTCATGATGTCGGTCATTGCGCTTTCTCTTCCTGAAATGATAATTTTGCGCAAAGTGCTTAGCATGAAGCTGGACGCCGTGTTTATCGCGGTCGTCGGCAGTGGCATCCTTGCGGTGGGCCTTCTGTTCAATGTTCTCTTCTCATAAAAGGAAATACAAAGGTGAAGAATATCAAGATACTCGGCTCGGGTTGCAAGCGGTGCAAGAAAAGCAAAATATTATAGAGTCGGCGGCAAAGGAAATCGGCTTGGAGATTGAAATCGAAAAGATTACCGACTACGCCGAAATTGCGACATACGGAGTCGCTGCTACGCCCGGAATTGTGATTGATGGCAAGGTTGTCCATGCTGGGGGTCTGCCCAAGCAAAAAGATGCGCTAAAATGGTTGCAAGCTTGAGCGATGAAGACCGACGTTATTTCGGTTGCTGGTCGTTTTTATCTGTGTCTTATCAATCCGCTCAAACTCGCTTTGATAAAGTGGAAGTAAATCTCTGCACTGCGACACTCCAATTGATCTTAAATGATATCGTCTGCAGGACTAAGAAGTGGCGTAATTTCGCGTGATTAAAGCTCTTGCTAGCGCCAATTCGGCTTCATCAAGTGCGGCCATGGCGACATCCATAGCAGCCTCCGCATAATGTTGGGTTTTGTCCGCCTCTTTGAGAAGTTTTTTCGTCTCTCTACTTGCTCGCCAGTTTTCAAGATTTTCCTGTTTCTCAAGAACCCAGTCTTCAACAATGTCAGATGCAGCGGCGATACGTTCACGTCCACTTTCAAGCACATCTTCAATGTCATCTACATAATCAAAGAAATCATCCTCGACATGAATGACACCTGTTTTGGTGCCGTCTTTGAGTTTTTTGAGTCTGTCTTGCATTAATCGAGCTCGAGCATGAAACTTAATATCCATGTTGGTCAATAGGTCACTCATACCAGTCTCCGTTAATAAGGTTGTCGTTTGACGGTAGTGTTGTCGAAGTTTAGTTTTTTGACCAAGAGCAATTTTCTAGTGTGAAAACAAAACATAGTTCCCGCAATTCCCGATGAAGGCACGGAGCTCTTAATCATGAAAAAATCATTGCTTGTTGGTGCGCTTTTACTTGTCTCATCTGCCAAAGCTTTAGCAAACGAGCCGACGAACGAAATTGTCGCTGCTGCTCACAAACGTACATTTGAAACAGTGCGCTATGATCCTAAATATGTGAAATTGGCTTATCCTGGTGGAGATGTAGCAGCTGATACGGGTGTATGCACAGATGTCATCATTCGGACATATCGATTGGCCTTAAACTTTGATTTTCAAAAGGCAGTTCATGAGGACATGTCACTGAACTTCTCCAGCTATCCTCAGCGCTGGGGCCTGAAGCGCCCAGACAGAAATATTGACCACCGACGCGTCCCAAATCTAGAACGTTTTTTGAAAAGGCAGGGAGCTGGTGTAAAAATTTCTAAGCTTGCGGAAGATTACGAGCCTGGCGATATCGTGTCGTGGAGGTTGGGGGGTTATCTGCCGCATATTGGCATTGTATCTGACAATAAAGCTGATGATGGAACGCCCTTAATCATTCACAATATCGGATCCGGTCCCGTCGAAGAGAACATGTTGTTTGCGACAGATATCGTTGGTCATTTTCGTTTCATTCCTAAAAGTGACGTAAATCCGAGTTAGGGAATAATTGCCTAGTTTGTTTTCCGCTCCAACGGTATGAAACAGGGTAGTTTCCAATATAGAATTCTTGAACCGACGACGTCGACACCGTCCACTGTTCCTGCACCGTTCCAAATGGTTGCGTGTCCCGTAAAGCCTGAGCCGGGGTATTTGATAAGTAAAAGACCGGGCTCAATCGGCACTTCGATGTACCGGCCTGATGCGTCAGCAATATCAAGGTCTGGTTCACCAAATGTTTTTTCAAGATAAGCTTGGGCATCATCAAGTCTAAAAAAATATTGATCCCCATTTGCGCCGCTGACGGTTTTGCCTTTCCTATACGGGATTTTATGGTCAGCATTGTTCAGCATATGAGACAGACGAACGGTGCAGGCATTTCGCCATTGACCTTTATCCTCGGGCAGGCAGCCGTTCACCTCTACAGCTCCGCCAACTTCTGCCCAAACACCTTCTGGGCTATCGTATAAATAATGTTCCCACATGAGTTGTAAATTTGGTCTGTCCTTAAGGGTCTCTTTTGCAAATACCTCCTCAGAACATATCAACGGTTTTGGGGCTCCGTATATTAGTGGTGGATAGGTTTTTGTTGGACTTGAAAAGCCTTCATCTCGGATTTCTTCAGAGACGGCAGAGTATTGTGTTGTGACCGCTAAAGGAACTGGGTCTTGTTTTAAGTCCTCTGGCGCCTCCTTTGTTAAAAGCTCATCTGAGGAGACATTATTCGGCCTTGCCGGTATTGAACCATTCGCGCTTTTCGGAATTTGGGTTGGGTGACTTGCGCAGGCAGACAACATTATAAAACTAGCAATTATGCCGCAGTAGAGATGCTTGGTAAATTCAGGCAAAACTCGGATTACCATATGTCTCTAAAAATTTCTGGCAAAGCATATTCAAGATCAGCGGCCGTGAAGCCTGGACCCAATCTTTCACCGGCCTCACTGTGGATCCAGACAGCCGCGCAACATGCTTCAAAGGGCGGCATGGACTGCGCTAAGAGACCTGTGATGAACCCCGCGAGAAC
>ENA-ORXR01001833-ORXR01001833.1-marine-metagenome-genome-assembly--contig:-NODE-1833-length-21506-cov-3.010313_pt1 | contig 21506 bp, 19 predicted proteins | sample MGYA00237866_ERZ511479 | MGnify/ENA metagenome assembly ERZ511479 | reverse complement strand
GGCGACACAGCGTCGCTTGCTGCTGCGAAAACTAACACAGGCCAAGCTGTAACAGATTTCCTTGTTACGCTTGTTGCTAAAATTGGTGAAAATATGGGCTTACGCCGCACAACATCTCTGTCTGTTTCGGACGGTGTTGTGACGACATATATGCATAATGCTGTGGCTGATGGTCTTGGCAAAATCGGCGTTCTTGTAGCTTTGGAAAGCTCCGGCGACAAAGATGCACTTAATGCACTTGGTAAGAAGATTGCGATGCATGTTGCCGCGACGTCTCCGCTCGCACTTGATGTAGCTAGCCTTGATCCAGCTGATGTTGAAAAAGAGCGCGCTGCTCTTATCGCAGAAGCGCGCGAGTCGGGTAAGCCTGAAGCGATTATCGAGAAAATGGTCGATGGGCGCATGCAGAAGTTCTTTAAAGAATCAGTCCTTTTGAACCAAATCTTCGTTATGGACGGCGAAAACACAATTGCCGAAGTTGTTGAGGCCGAAGCCAAAACACTCGGAGCAGATGTTAAACTGTCCGGCTTCTCGCGCATGGAACTTGGAGCAGGCATCGAAAAAGTAGAAGAAGACTTCGCTGCTGAGGTCGCTGCAACGCGCGGTTCCTAAATAAAATCAGTCCCAGCGCCGCAATTCTTTGGCGCTACGGCAAGTTTATTGTAAGACATCCCCGAATGACTCGGTTATCACTTTAACGATAACCGCGTTCGGGGGTTTTTTATGACTGCAAAACTAAAATATAATCGCGTACTTTTAAAAGTGTCAGGCGAAGCCCTTATGGGGGATAAAGCTTACGGCATTGACGTTGCCATGACCGACAAAATTGCTGGCGAAGTTAAAAAAGCGCATGAAGGCGGGCTGGAAGTTTGCCTCGTGATTGGCGGCGGAAATATTTTTCGTGGCCTCTCTGCGGCAGCATCTGGTATTGAACGCTCGACCGCTGACTATATGGGCATGCTTGCAACAGTTATGAACGCACTCGCTATGCAAAGCGCATTAGAGCGCCAAGGCGTATCGACCCGCGTAATGTCCGCTATTCCCATGACGACTGTGTGTGAACCTTATATTCGCCGCCGCGCTGTGCGCCACCTCGAGAAGAACCGTGTTGTCATCTTTGCAGCAGGAACAGGCAATCCATATTTCACCACAGATACAGCCGCCGCCCTACGCGCCGCCGAGATGCATTGTGATGCTCTGTTAAAAGGGACGCAAGTTGACGGCGTGTACGATAGCGACCCGAAAACCAATCCGGATGCGACGCGTTACGATACGCTATCCCATATGGACGTGATATCCAAAGAGCTAAAAGTCATGGACACATCGGCTGTGACCTTGATGAAAGAGAATAACATCCCCATAATTGTATTCTCAATACATAAACCCGATAGTTTTGAACGTGTTATGAAGGGCAAAGGCGTTTGCACCATAATTCAGTCATGATGAGGCGATAAAGCCTCACTCGCCAAGGAGTAAATTATGTCGAATGATTTCGATTTGAAAGATATTAAACGTCGCATGGACGGCGCAATCTCTGCGCTTCGCACGGAGTTTTCCGGATTGCGCACGGGCCGCGCGCATACGGCTCTGCTCGATAATATTACAGTTGATGCCTACGGGTCACAGGTTCCGATTAAACAAGTGGGCGCGGTGAGCGTTCCAGAGCCGCGTATGTTGACTGTTCAGGTTTGGGATAAAAGCCAACTTGGCGCTGTTGAGCGCGCACTCCGCGAAAGTAATTTGGGTATTAACCCCATGACGGACGGGCAGCTAATCCGAATTCCAATGCCGGCCCTCACCGAAGAGCGCCGCCGTGATCTGACAAAAGTTGCGGGCGGATACTCCGAGACCGCAAAGATTGCTGTACGCAATGTGCGTCGTGACGGTATGGAAATGCTCAAGCGTATGGAAAAAGCGAGCGACATTTCTGAGGACGAGCAAAAAGCACATGAGAAGGACGTCCAAAGCGCCACGGATGAAGCCATTAAAGATATTGATGACGCGCTTGAGACGAAAACTGCTGAGATCATGCAGATCTAGCACAATATGAGCGTTCATCCCAATATATCCGGCCCCATGCCACATATTGCGATCATCATGGATGGCAATGGGCGCTGGGCGCAGGCGAAACATCAACCTCGATTGTTTGGCCACCGCGCAGGCGTGAAGACCGTTCGCCGGGTGGTTGAAGATGCAAGAGATATTGGCGTTAAGTGTTTGACCTTATACAGTTTCTCTACAGAGAACTGGAATCGACCGCGCGCGGAGATCCGGGCCTTGTTTGATTTGCTTAAGCGCTACGTCGAAGATGATCTTGAAGAGCTCCACAAAAACGGAGTTCGCGTTCGAATTGTGGGCAGCCAAACAGGATTGCCAGACGATATTTTGACGGTGATAAATCACGTCGAAACTCGAACACGTGAAAACTCGAAATTTGCGCTCAATATCGCATTTAATTATGGGGGGCGTGACGAGATATTGAGAGCGTGCCGAAAAGCGATGAAAATGGGCATCGCGCCGGATGAACTCGATGACGCCAAATTTGATAAACTCCTCGACACGGCGGATCTTCCACCCCCGGATCTGGTCATTCGAACAAGCGGCGAATATAGGATAAGTAATTTTCTATTATGGCAGGCGGCCTATGCTGAATTTGTATTTACGGATGTGCTGTGGCCTGATTTTAATAAGAATGACTTAGAGGCGGCACTGACGGATTATTTCTCTCGCAATCGCAGGTTTGGCGGCGTTAAAGCCGTGGATGTGGCCTGATCATAGCAAAATCACGCGCATATAAGGATTTATCCAGCAGATTCTTCACTGCTATTTTCCTGGCGGCAATCGTCATTCCGTTCTCATATTTTGGGGGCTGGGTATTTGCTATTATGTCGATCCTGCTGGGCATCCGCCTGTCATATGAGTTCGTGCGTATGTCTGATAAAAAAGCGGCGGGCGCCGCCTATGCGATCCCTGCGCTTACGATACTCACATCAATTATATTACTGGTGATGGGCTATGGGGGCTACGCATTGGGCGTTGTGGCCATAGGAAGCTTACTCGCCGGAATCGAACGGTACAGGCGCGGAGGCGTATTATGGTCTCTGCTGGGTTTAATCTACATCGTGGTCCCGGTGCTGGCGACGCAATTTATCCGGGGCAATGAAGCGGGATTCTCATCAGCAACGTTCCAGCGCTTTTTATTCGTTGTCCTTGTCGTGGTGGCGGCTGATGTTGGGGCCTATCTTGGTGGATCAAAAATAGGCGGGCCGAAAATGGCACCAAAACTATCCCCGAACAAAACATGGTCCGGCTTTATAAGCGGCCTAATTCTGGCATGTATAGTGGGAATGATTGCCATGACCTTTTTTGGTAAACCCGTTTTGTGGGGCTTGATACTTGCAATTCCGATTAGCGTCATATCTGTCATTGGCGATTTCTTTGAGAGCGCGATGAAACGCAAATTAAATGTGAAAGATACAGGGCAATTGCTTCCGGGTCATGGCGGATTACTTGACAGGCTGGATGCTTTAATGGCTGCAATGTTTATTTTCGCGCTTGTCCTCTTGGTAAACCCTTCACTTTGGGCGATATAACTCTGTAATTTTTAGTTTTTTGATGGCGCAGAGTATGGCAAACTCATGTCTAATGAAAAAGGCTTTGCTCCATAAATGACCCTCATCTTTCTGATTCTTTTATTTGCTATTTCATTTTTTGTTGTGATTTCAAGCCTCGTTTTCTTTCATGAGCTAGGACATTATAGCGTTGCACGCTTTTTTGGAGTGGCTGTCGAGCGTTTTTCAATTGGCTTCGGAAAACCCATATGGCGTCGCCGCGCAAAATCCGGGACAGAATGGGTCATCGCGAGTATCCCTCTGGGAGGTTATGTAAAATTCTTGGGAGATGCCGGTGCAGCCAGCAATCCTGACACAGAGCAGCTCGCTAAAATCAAAGCTGAAATTGATGAGAAACACGGAGCAGGCGTGTCCAGCTCTGTTTTCCATTTTAAACCTTTATGGCAGCGTATCTTGGTGGTTTTGGCTGGGCCCGTTGCTAATTTCATTCTGGCTGCCATCATTTTCACGGGGTTCATTTTAGCTTACGGAAAAACACAGATCACATCAGAGGTGTTAGGGATCGCCGATGACTCTCCAGCCTATGCCGCAGGGTTTGAGGTCGGTGACCGCGTTCTAACGATTAACGGCAAAGATGCACGCTACACATCCCAACTAATGCCTCTGATTGGGCTCAGAGCTGGTGATCGGCTTGATGTCGTCGTTGACAGAAATGGCGCTGAAACGAGTCTCGTTGTGGTTCCAAACAGGGTCAAACGCCAAGACTTTGTAGGCGGGGATGCTGAAATAGGCCAGATTGGGATACAAATACCGGGGCGAGGAAGTGACGCAAAGTATTTGGACGTCAAAACATACAATCTGGCTACTGCGCCGCTCCAAGGTATCAAGGAGGTTGGGATATCGATCTCCCAAACCGGGACCTATATTGGCCGAATCTTCACCGGTAAAGAGAATGGAAAGCAACTTGGCGGCATTGTTCGCATCGCTGCGATGACAGGTAAAACAGCCACTGATGGCGCGCAACGTGACGTTCCTATGTCCGAACGCGCGAGTGGTATCATTAAGCAGCTAATATACCTTGCGGGCGCATTATCGATAGGGTTAGGTGTCGCAAATTTAATGCCGATTCCAGTGCTCGACGGTGGACATTTACTCTTCTATGGCTATGAAGCCGTAGCAGGTCGTCCTCTGAGTCAAAAGAAGCAGGAGTTCGGGTTTCGTATTGGTTTTGCCCTAATATTGGGTTTGTTTGTAATTTTGACGTGGAATGACATCGGATATGTTCGCAGCCTCTTCTAATGCCACCCGTCAGTTTTGTGCTGCGCTGGCCCTATTTCTCGCATTCTGTCTGACTGCGCCGTCTATCCTTGCGCAAAACGCTGCTCCGTCAGCAGAGCAGGTCACGCGAATCAAGTCAATTTCTGTCGTGGGTAACCAACGGATCGAAGCTAACACAGTAGCTTCATATTTGCTTTTTGCGCCGGGGGATCGTTTCGATCCGCGCCGCATTGATTTATCCGTCAAAACGCTCTTCGCAACAGGCTTATTTGCCGATGTATTAATCGAGCCAAATGGCGGCGATGTGATTATCCGCGTCATTGAGAACCCGATTATCAACCGCGTTATCCTTGAGGGGAATAAGTCCCTTAAATCCGACAAAATTACAGATGAGGTCGAGGCCAAGCCGCGTGCTATCTTTACACGTGCCCGGGCTCAGGCCGATGTACAGCGTATTATTGAACTATACCGTGTGTCCGGCCGCTTCGCAGCGGATGTAACGCCCAAAGTCGTGCAGCAGCCGCAAAACCGCGTGGACCTGATTTTTGAAATTGACGAAGGCCCAACGACAGGCGTGAAGCGCATCAACTTTCTAGGCAATAGAGAGTTTTCTGACCGCCGCCTGAAATCCGAAATGGTGACCGAAGAAAGCACTTGGTATCGCTTCTTCTCCTCAAATGACAATTACGATCCGAATCGCCTTGAATTTGACCGCGAGCAACTTCGCAAATTTTACACGGATCGCGGCTTTGCCGATTTCCGCGTCAGATCTGCAACAGCCGAATTAACTCCGGACCAAGAAGATTTCTACATCACATTCAGCCTTGAGGAGGGCGAAGAATATCGCTGGGGCGATATTGATGTCAGCACGGATCTTGAGACACTTGATAAGGATGTCTTGCTCGCTCTGATACCCATCAAAAAAGGCGAGATTTATGAAAGCTCTAAAATCGAATCGACAATTGAGAGCCTCACCTTCGCAGCGGGCGCAGCTGGTTATGCCTTTGTAGACATTCAACCGCGCGTTAAATTTGATCGAGAAAACAATACGGCTGATATCACCTTTGTTCTCCAAGAAGGCCCTCGCGTCTACATTGAGCGCATTGATATTGTTGGGAACACGCAGACCCTTGATTATGTAATCCGACGCGAAATGGAACTTGTCGAAGGCGACGCCTTTAATAAAATACTCCTTGATCGCTCACGTAACCGCATTCGGTCATTACGCTTCTTTGAAAATGATGAGGGCGTTGTCATAACCGAGCGCCAAGGCAGTCAACCTGATCGCGCCGTTGTGGAAGTCAGAGTTAAAGAGGTTCCAACCGGTGAGCTTTCCTTCTCGGCCGGTTTCTCATCAGCGGACCGTTTTCTCGTCGACTTTGCTATCACGCAGCGCAACTTGCGCGGCCGGGGTCAGCAATTGCGGTTTGTCATTCGGGCAAGCTCGAACCGGCAAGAAATTGACCTGCGTTTTACTGAGCCGCGGTTCTTGGGGCGCAATTTGGCGGCCGGTATCGAAGTGTTTGATGTCACAAATGATTTCTTGGAAGAAGCCGGTTTCCGATCCAAACGGGTAGGCGGCGCCGTGACAATTGGCTTCCCGGTAACTGAATTTACAGCGCTTCAGGGGCGTTACGCGCTTCGCCAGGAAGAAATCGAAATTCCTAATATTAACTGTAATGATCCCTCCGTGGCCTTTGACCCTCAGACCGCAAGTCTGTGCTCGCAAGAAGGCGGGCGTCTGACATCTGCTCTTGGATATACCTTCTCATGGGATCGTAGGAATGACCCGATTGAGCCAACGCGTGGATTTGACTTGCGCCTGTCACAAGACTTTGCAGGACTGGGCGGGGACGCAAAATATCTTCGTACAGAGTTTTCCGGCAACACGTATTACGGCATCTTCAAAAATGTAGTTGCGTCAGGCCGCCTAACGGCAGGCTATACGCAAGCCTATGGCGGCGACACTGTTCAGCTAAATGACCGCTTCTTTAAAGGTGCAAACAGTTTCCGCGGCTTTGATAATGCCGGACTAGGGCCACGCGTTATCCAAACCGATGACGCCACGGGCGACGTTATTATTAAAGGCCGGGCACTGGGCGGCAACTTCTACGCTATTGGCGCGGCCGAAGTCAGCTTCCCGCTGGGTCTTCCTGAACAATATGGTATTTTGGGGTCCATCTTCGCAGAAGCCGGTACGGTTGGTATTTTGGATGATGAGTTTAAATTCTCTGATCCGGCAGAGGGCGCAGATCCTGATCCGTTAACCGGAACAACGATTAGTGTCGTTGATGATCTGTCATTGCGCGCTGTAGTTGGCGTCAGTATTTTCTGGGACAGCCCCTTTGGCCCAATCCGCTTTGATTTGGCCCAGCCGCTTGCCCGAGAAGAGTATGACCGCACAAAGTCATTCCAGTTTAATACGCGTACTCGCTTCTAAGGAGCTGCAATGTTTACTCGTTATTTTGCCCGCCTCGGGGTGCTATTTTTCGCCGTCCTGACATTTGCGTGTGCCGCGAGCGCACAAACGATTCTGGTTGTCGATCAGTCACGCATTATGCAAGAATCTAATGTTGGGAAACATATTCAAAACCAACTTCTTAGTATTGGCACGCAAATGGACTCAGAAGTCCAGTCAACAAGCGGTACGTTAAAATCTGAATTTGAGAGCTTGCGCGCGACGAGCCAAAACATGACGCCGGAGCAGCGCCAAGCGCGTCCGGATTTAGCGCAGCGCAACGCTGAGTTTCAAAAAAAGATGCAAAACGCACAGATGGAAATGGCCATCAAGCAGCGCGAGCTTGATGCGACGCGCCAAAAAGCTGCGGCACAGGTAAATGAAAAGCTCGCCGTAATCATAAAGTCTATAGTTGATGAGCGCGGCGCTGAACTGGTTGTTGATCGATCATTGGTTATATTTAGCGCGCCATCAATTGATATTACGGACGAGGTAATAAAACGTCTCAATAGTCAAATGAGAACAGTTAAAGTGACACGCGTGCGTCTTCCGCGTAAATAATGCGCATTGGCGATGAGTCGCATTTGATTTCAGCGAGGTGAGTAGTGATAGATACGCGGTTTTATCATTTTCACGGCTCACTGAATTTATCGGATATCATTCGTGAATTGCAGCCAGGCGCTGAAGTCTCCAGCACTAATGACGTCAAAATTAACACAGCTACAAACCTCGACCAGTGCACAGAAAATGCGCTCAGTTTTTATAATGGAAAGAAATATAAAGCTGCGCTCGCCTCTGCACGCGGCGGGGTGATATTGTGCCGCGCAGAGGATGAACAGGCCATCCTTGATGCGGGCTGCATGGCTGTCGTCACGAAACACCCCCGAGCTGATTTTTCGCGCCTTTTGAGAAAAATATTTTCTAAACTCGATTTCCAAGCCGGCGACGCTCAAATCTCGGCGCAGGCTCAGGTCAGTCAAACGGCACAAATCATGCCCGGCGCCGTAATTGGCGCCAATGCCGTGATCCATGACAATGTGAAAATAGGGCCAAATGCCGTCATTGGTCCGGGAGTCACGATAGGCGCGAATTCAAGTATTGGCCCTTGTGCGCAAATATTCTGCGCGGATATCGGAGAACGCTGCATCATTCATGGCGGGGCAGTGATTGGCGGAGATGGCTTCGGCGTTGCGCAGAACGATGCAGGCAATGTCGACATTTTTCACGTCGGAACTGTGATCATAGAGCAAGACGTCGCTATCGGGCACAATACAACAATTGATCGCGGCATGCTTGGAGCGACACGAATTGGAAAACGCACTAAAATAGATAATATTTGCCAAATCGGCCATAATACTCAGATTGGTGAGGACTGTGTTTTTGCGGCCCACACCGGAATATCGGGCAGCTGTATTATCGGTGATGGCGTTGCATTTGGCGGGGCCGTGGGAATAGCTGACCATGTTACAATTGGAGACGGAGCCATCCTAGCAGCGCGGTCCGGCGTAATGAAAAATGTGCCTGCTGGAGAGGTCTGGTCGGGATACCCCGCAAAACCGCTTCGCCTGCATATGCGTGAGGTCGCGACTATATCGCGCTTGGCCAGGCGGAAAAAAACATGACTATTCGAGACGGAAAACCCCAACCGCCATTTGGCGAGGACATTATAAAAACGCTCATTCCGCACCGCACGCCGATGTTAATGCTGTCGCGCATTATATCTGTTGGCGAGGACAGTATCGTCACCGAACATGACATTACCGATGATATGCCTGTCCTTGCGGGGCACTTTCCGGATATGCCGCTTATGCCCGGGGTTTTGCTGGCTGAGACTGCAGCCCAAAGCGCGGCGGTTCTTATGGATTTAACACAAGACATCGAGGGCGGCTCTGAATTTCTGGCGCTAACAGGTGTCGACTCCGCTAAATTTCGGAAAATGGTGAAACCCGGTGATACAGTTCGTGTAGAGCTAAAAATTGCAAAAGCCCGTAGGCCGTTATTTAAGTTTGAAAGCGACTTATTTGTTGGCGATAGGCGTGTGGCGCAGGTCGCCTTTACGGCAAATCTTATGAAATTTGACTAAGGCCTTATATGTCTGTGACAATCCATCCGACATCCGTTGTCGACCCTGAAGCGCAAATTGGCGTCAATGTAACCGTTGGCCCAATGTGCGTCATAGGCAAACATGCGGTCTTACATGACGACGTCACACTGATCAGTCAGGTTAGCATTGCTGGTCACACTGAAGTCGGTGAGGGCAGCGTGCTTTACCCCTTTGTTTCACTGGGTCATCCGCCACAAGATTTTAAACATAAAGGCGGCAAGGTCGGAATTAAAATCGGTAAACGCAATACGATGCGCGAGAACGTAACGGTTCATCCCGGAACAGATGTTGGGCGTCCGGATACAATTATTGGCGATGATTGTTACTTTATGGTCGGCGCGCATGTGGCCCATGAAAGCCGCCTAGGAAATAATGTGACCTTCTCTAACTATGTCCAAATTGGCGGAGCCGTCACAATCGGAAATAATGTGATTATGGGCGGACTGTCGGCCGCGCATCAATTTACGCGCATCGGAGATCACGCGTTCGTCGGCGCGATGGCGCTTGTGACGACGGATGTCATTCCTTTCGGCTCGGTGATCGGCAATCACGCCCATTTGGCCGGGCTGAATATTGTTGGTCTGAAACGCCGCGGATTTGCCCGTGAGACTATTTCAGATTTACGGTCAGCTTATCGCCTTTTATTTGCCCAAGAAGGTACGTTTAAAGAGCGCCTGACGGATTGCTCGCGCCTCTATTCCGACCACCAGCAGGTTATGGAAATTGTTCGCTTTATCGAAACGCAGGACAAGCGCAGCATTTGCATGCCGCATACCGGGCGGTAAAATGGCAGATATTAAAAGATTGGGTCTGATTGCCGGAGGCGGTGACTTGCCCAAATATGTCCTTGCCGGCGCAAAAGAGCAGGGCCTTGAGACCTTTACAATCATCCTCTCTGACTTTGCAAACGCTGAGGATTTCCCGGATAATAGCCACCCCTTTCGACTGGGTGACTTCGGGAAGCTTCTTAAACGTCTCGGGAAAGAGAAGGTCGACTCCGTCTGTTTCGCCGGCATCGTAAAGCGTCCTGATTTCAAAACGCTACGTCCTGACCTTGGTGGCATGAAATATTTGCCCGGCGTAATTGCTGCAGCCGCGAAAGGCGATGACGCTTTGCTTCGCCATATTAGCGGTATCTTTGAAAGCAAGGGCATGCCTTTGATTGCGCCGCAACAGTTTTGCGAAGCTCTTCTTTCGCCAAGCGGACCACTTGGAGACATTGATATTGCCCCCGCGCATAGGGATGACGCTGCCCAGGCGAGAGACGTGGCCCGCGAAATCGGGCGTATGGATATCGGACAGGGCGCTATCGTTGCCAGCGGCCTGGTGCTGGCTGTGGAAGCTGCTGAGGGCACAGATGCTATGGTCGCGCGCATAAAAATGCTGCCCGAGAATATTCGAGGCACCGAGCAAGCGCGGCGCGGCGTTCTGGCCAAAGTCGTTAAACCGGGACAAGATATACGAATGGATTTGCCAACAATTGGCAGCTCCACAATTTTAGCCGTTTCACAGGCAGGGCTGGCCGGTATTATCGTTGAGGCCGGGAATGCTTTTATCCTTAATAAGGGAAGGGTTGCCGAGCTTGCAAATGAGCACGGCCTATTTGTCGTCGGGCTTCCGCCAAATGGCTAAACATGTCTATATCGTCGCGGCGGAGCGGTCCGGAGATAGTCTCGGCGCAGCTTTGATCGACTCGTTGCGTGCACTGTCACCTGATATAAATATTAGCGGTATCGGCGCAGCCCAGATGACGGACCGCGGAATTGAAACTCCAATCGATGTCGCGCCCCTCGCAATTTTGGGCATTTTCGAAGGCCTGCTGAAATATCGTACTGTTTTACATCTGGTGCGGCGCGCCACAGACGCCATCATTACATCCGGCGCGGATATGGTGATTTTGATTGATAGCTGGGGCTTCATGATGCGCGTGGCTGAGCGGCTGAAAGCCAAAGGCTATACAGGCCAAATCGTCAAATATGTCGCTCCGCAAGTCTGGGCTATGCGCGAAGGCCGCACGAAAGTGCTGGCGCGCAGCGTAGACCATCTTTTCACCATTCATAGCTTTGAAGCGCCATACTTCACGCGCGAAGGCCTGCCTGTGACTTATGTTGGAAATCCTGTATTCGACGAAGATTACAGAAATGGAGATGGGGATAGTCTTCGGGTCAAATTGGGAATTGGGAAACATGATCCTGTGATGTGCGTGCTGCTCGGCTCAAGACCTGCAGAAATTCAGCGTCTGTCCAAACCCTTCGGAGAGACTTTAGCAGCGCTACGCCAGGCCATACCGGGTTTAAAAATCATCTCTCCACTAGCGCAGAGCACCGCGAAGTTAATGCGCAATGTCACGCAAGACATGCCGGGATATAAAACGGTGTCTTGGCTGACAGAGGATGATAAATTAAATGCCTTCGCGGCATCTGATGTCGCGCTGGCCTGTTCGGGCACAGTGACAACGCAGCTTGCCAGCGCGGGCCTGCCGACTGTGGTGGGATATAAGCTAAGCGGAATGTCCTATTTCGTGGCGTCGAGATTATTCAAAGCGGACTATGTGTCGATTGTGAACCTGGCCGCCAAAGAGGAGCTTATGCCTGAACTGCTGCAAAATGAATGCGATGCAGATCAGCTTGCGCCTGCGGTCTTGGCATTTTTAAAAGACGATGAATTGCGCGCGGTGCGGCGCGATCAATTGCTGGCCCAAACGGATAAAATGAAAGCCGGGCAGGGCGCGGCGAGCGACAAAGCCGCTCGCGCTGTGTTGGAGTTGTTAACGCTCTAGCGTTTACCCATAGGCACAAAATCGCGAGCCTGTGCGCCTGTATAAAGCTGACGCGGACGGCCAATACGCTGACTTGGATCTTCGAGCATTTCGTTCCACTGTGAAATCCACCCGACCGTCCGCGCTAGCGCAAACAGGACTGTGAACATCGATGTCGGAAAACCGAGAGCGGACAAAACAATACCGGAATAGAAGTCGACATTCGGGTAAAGCTTCTTCTCGACGAAATATTCATCTTCAAGCGCGATCTTCTCGAGCTCTTTAGCAACATCCAGAACAGGGTTTTTAATGCCGAGTTCGTCAAGGACTTCGTGAGCCACTTTTTGCATGACGCGAGAGCGCGGATCGAAGTTTTTATAGACGCGGTGACCAAAGCCCATCAAGCGGAAGGGATCAGATTTGTCTTTCGCGCGCGCAATAAATTCCGGAATCCGGTCAACCGTTCCGATTTCGCGGAGCATGTTAAGGCAAGCTTCATTCGCGCCGCCATGTGACGGCCCCCATAAACAGGCAATACCTGCTGCGATACACGCATATGGATTCGCGCCAGATGAACCGGCGAGACGCACAGTTGACGTCGAAGCGTTTTGCTCATGGTCAGCGTGAAGAATGAAAATCTTATCCATAGCGCGCGCAATTGTCGGGCTCGCTTTGTATGACTCAGCCGGAACTGAGAAACACATTTTCAAGAAATTCTCAGCATAGGACAGTGAGTTATCGGGATAGACGTGAGGCTGTCCGATAGAATATTTATAGGCGCGCGCCGCAATCGTCGGGATCTTAGCGATCAAGCGGTGCATCGCCATATTACGGGCTTCATCCTCGGTCGTATGGGCGTTGTCATTATAAAAACCCGATAGCGCGCCAACAGTGCCGCACATCATCGCCATTGGATGGGCATCACGGCGAAATCCATTAAAGAAGCTCTCAATTTGATCATGAAGCATAGTGTGGTTCGTTATCGTCTCTTTGAATATTTTATCCTGCGCCTTATTAGGCAATTCTCCGTGGATCAAAAGATAAGCCACTTCGAGGAAATCAGACTTTTCAGCAAGTTGCTCAATCGGATAACCGCGATATAAAAGCTGGCCTTTGCCGCCATCAATAAATGTAATCTGGCTCTCGGTTGAGCAGGTGGACGTATAGCCCGGATCAAATGTGAAATGGCCGGAGGCTTTATACAGGCCGCGCACATCGATACCCGGCGCGCCCATCGAGCCCTCATAGACTGGTAAATCAATGTCTTTGCCGCCAATGGACAGTTTGGCCGTTCCGGTGTTTTTGATCTTATTTTCCATATTTATCCCTCTGGGTTATCTGACAGCGCGTCGGTGAGACGGCCAAGTGTTTCGTCGCGTCCCAGGGCGGAAAGCACTTGGGACAAATCGGGTGACTTATGCCCCGCGGTCAGTGCGGCGCGAACAGGTTGCCCGATTTTGCCAAATCCGATGTCATTGTCGGCAACGAATTGGTCTAAAATTGTTTGAACCGCGTCTGCGCTCCAGTCTGTGTCTTCTAAGGCTTTCAGCTTCAAAGTCAAAGCCGCGAGCAAGTCTTTTGCGCCTTCGCGGCGTAGAGGCTTTGCGGCTTTACCGGTGATTTCAAGCGGACGCTCAAGGAGTAAATAATGAGCCTGCTGGGCCATCTCGACAAGCGTTTTTGAGCGCGGCTTTAATTCATCCATCGCCGACATGATGCGAGCTGATTTAACATCCCCAAGCTCGCCATCATTTGTGCTTTCCAAAAAGGATTTAGCCGCGTCAAATAGAGCTGTATCATCCATCATTTGGATATGTTGGCCGTTTACATGGGCCATTTTATCAAAATCCAGCCGGGCGGGGGACTTTACGATACCCTCCAAGTCAAAGACTTTGGCGGCCTCTTCATCGGTGAAAATTTCCTCATCGCCGTGCGACCAGCCAAGTTTCATTAGGTAATTACGCAGGCCGGAGGCGACATAGCCCATATCGCGGTAAGCCTCCGCTCCAAGCGCGCCATGACGTTTGGAGAGTTTCTTACCATCCGGCCCGTGAATAAGCGGAACATGGGCATATTGCGGAACATCCCAGCCCATAGCCTCAATCATAATTTTCTGACGCCCTGCATTGATCAAATGATCATCGCCGCGAATAACGTGCGTTACCCCCATATCATGGTCGTCAACGATCACGGCCAGCATATATGTCGGGCTGCCATCGGCGCGGAGCAAAACCAGATCATCAAAATCTGCATTGTCCCATATAATATCGCCTTGGACAGCGTCGCTGATTTTAGTTTCACCGTCAGGGACTTTGAAACGCACAACATAGTCCGCGCCATCAGGTGCCTGTTTTCCATCGCGATAGGGAGAGCGGAAAGCCTGTCCGGCCTTATGAGATCTTTCTCGGGCAGACGTTAATTCTTCCGGCGTAAGGTAGCATTTGTAAGCCGTGCCGCGCTCTAGCATATCTTGCGCGACTTGGGCGTGGCGGCCTGCATTTTTACTCTGATAAACAACGTCGCCATCATGCGTTAGGCCGAGCCAGTCCATACCGTCCAAAATGGCTTGTGTTGCTTCGGGCGTTGAACGTTTTCGGTCAGTGTCCTCTACGCGCAGCAGAAATATTCCGCCATGCCGCTTGGCATAAAGATAATTGAACAAGGCCGTGCGCGCGCCGCCAATATGGAGAAATCCAGTCGGAGAGGGCGCAAAGCGCGTAACAGGCGGGTTTAAGCTCATAATGTGTCTCAAATGGTCTATGGATGTCTGGTCACAACGTCCTGAATTTTCTATCCTGCGCCTGTTAGCATGCAGGGGGGAGCGGGCAATAGCAGATTTGCAAGGCATATATGACGCCCCCGTTGAGGGCGTGCAAACCGCGCCGCGACCGGCACTGTTTCAGACTTTAAGTTTCGAACTTGGAACGCTGTTATTTGGGGCAGCCATAGTCCTATATTTTGCGCTGCCTTTTGAGCCATCTTTAGCAGTTCTCTCTGTCCTTCTGATTATTTGCGCTTTTTTGTCGTGGTTGAGCCACAGTCGGGCTCAATTTTGGGCCCTGTCATTTGGACTAGCCATTGTGGTTTTAGGAGTCTGGCGCGGTGCACTGCACACGCAAAGCGTTGGCGCGCCGATATTATCAGAGCGCAGCCAAGCCTATATGGTGAAAGGATGGGTGAGGGCGGTTGAGCGCAGCGGAAGCGGCTATCGCGTAAATCTGCGCGTCACCGAGATGGAGCAATATGGAGAGGTGTTATCAGGTGATGAGACGCCTTTCGCGGTGCGCATTAAAATCAGAGGCGCAGAAGATCTTTCACCGGGCGACAGTATAAAAATATTTGCCCGTCTCTCTGCGCCGCCGCGTCCCGTCATAGCCGATGGATATGACCCTGCGCGGCGCGCCTATTTTGACCGTGTTGGCGGCAATGGCTTTGCGATAGGAAAAATACAAACCGTCGAAACGAACTCATCAGGCCTCAGGCAACGTTGGAGTAAAGCCAGAGCCGGATTTCGAGCCCGTATCATCACCCGCATTCAAAGCCGCGCGCCGCCGCAAACAGCCGGGCTTCAAGTTGCGTTGATTACAGGGGAGCGAGCCTTTATCCCTGAAGAGCAAGTCGAAGCTCTGCGGGTTACGGGTCTGGCACACATACTGGCAATTTCCGGCCTGCATATGGGCCTTGTCGCGGGCGGGGTTTATTGGGCGCTGACATTATTGCTGGCGAGTATTGATGTTTTGGCCCGCCGATATGACGTGCGCAAAATATCTGCCACAGTCAGCTTGTTGGCCGCGACATTATATTTAGTCATTTCAACGGGCGCGGTCTCAACACAGCGCGCTTACGTTATGGCGCTTATCGTATTTATGGCAATTATTATCGGCCGTCCCGCTCTGTCTATCCGCTCCGTCGCGGTTGCCGCCTGTGTGTGTTTGTGGATACATCCCGAAGCCATTATGGGCGCAGGGTTCCACATGAGCTTCGCCGCAGTATTAGCCTTAGTCACAGTTTACGGGGCATGGCAAAATTACAGACCACCACAATTTCGGGCAGGGCTGGCGCGGCGCGGTATAAATGGCTTTATCGGATTAGCCGTAACATCGCTGGTTGCCGGAGTTGCGACCGGCGGATTTGCGGCTTTGCATTTTCACCATGTTTCGCGATACGGGCTGCTCGCCAATATCTCGGCCATGCCGATATTTAGTCTGTTCGTGATGCCGCTGGGCATTATTTCTGTGGCTCTCATGCCCTTTGGATTGGATGGCCCATTTCTGACCCTAATGGGGTGGGGTCTGGAAAAGTTAATTGCGATAGCTTCCTATATCGCTTCTTGGCCGGACGCCTTTATCAGCGTCTCGGGCGCGCCATCATGGGTGCTCATAATTTACGCTGCGGGTTTTGTGACCCTGTGCCTGGCGCCGAAATGGAATAAGCTCATCGGTGCAGGCATAATCGCAACTGCCATATCTGCATGGATTATCGCCCCACTTCCAAAGCTACGCATATCAGAAGCCGCAGAACTCACATTTTGGGAAACGACGGACAGCGGCAAAATTATTTATGGCCGAAGATTACGTGCGGACGGCTATGGACGCGACATGTTCTTGGAGCGAATGGGGGAGAGCGATGCGGAGATTACGGATTTTAAAGAGCAGCGCGCAGACTGTGACAGCCAAGCGTGCAGGTTAAGCCTTGAAGGCCGCACCATATCCGTTGTCACAGAGCCGGAATTTCTACGTGAGGAATGCGCAAATGCAGATATGGTCATTCTGACAGAAAGACCTGCCGGTCCGGTGCTTCGCCGCCAATGTTCAGACAAATTGATCGATCTTCGCGCGCTGTCGAAAAACGGCGCGCTGGACATCTATTTCACGAAGGACGGATTTAAGACAACAGTCGCTGACCCGCCGTCACGTCAAACGCGGCCTTGGGGACAGCGAAGATACTGATTTTGCGGCTTAGTGATATTTGCGCACAAGCCCAACAAGGATACCTTGAATTTCAACGCGGTCAGCGCCGTAGCTTTGGGTTTCAAAATCACGGTTTTCCGGAATAAGTTCAACGCTTTGCGAAGTTTTATTAAGGCGCTTGAGCGTGGCCTCTTCCTGGTCAACCAACGCAACGACAATCTGGTTGTTACGGGCCGTATTGGCCTTGCGCACAATCACAATATCGCCATCCAGAATGCCGGCTTCAATCATAGACTCGCCTTCAATCTCCAGCGCGAAATGATCCGGGCCCATCATATTTGGCGGGACGGAAATCATGCGATGCGCGTCTTCAATAGCAGCAATCGGATTACCAGCTGCAATCTTGCCCACAAAGGGTACTTCATATTCATCATTAGCCGGAACGGGCAGGGCGGCGGCTTTCGGCGAAGTAGAGGACGCGGAAGATGGCATTTGCAGCACTTCGAGCGCGCGGGCGCGGTGCGGGAGGCGGCGAATAAAGCCGCGTTCTTCAAGCGCTGTAATCAGGCGGTGAATGCCGGACTTACTGGCTAGACCCAATGCGTCTTTCATTTCATCATATGACGGGGATACACCGCCCGCTTTGAGGCGTTTATCAATAAAAATGAGAAGATCGTGTTGTTTTTGGGTCAGCATGGGAACTCCGTATCATCGAATCGTCACTGAACAAACCAGCAACATACCGTTTTGTTCTATGTGCGTTCCCGCTTTGTGTCAAGTCCTATGCCGTTTTGCCCAATAAAACCCGCGTGGCCGCTTCAACATCATCTTGCCGCATGAGGCTTTCACCAACCAGAAAGGCCCACGCACCGTGCTTGGTGAGGTCCAAGATATGGTCAGGTGTGAATATCCCGCTTTCTGCGACCAGCAGCGCGTCATTTGGCACAGTCGGCGCGAGGTCTTTGAATGTCTCCAGACTTGTATCAAAGGTCCGCAAATCGCGGTTATTGATCCCAATGAGATTGCCGCCAAGTTTAAGGGCCCGATTTAACTCACGCGCATCATGCGTCTCTATTAGCGCGTCCATGCCAAGTTCCGTGGCCAGATCGTATAGATCTTTGGCCAATCCGTCTTCGATCATGGCCATAATTATCAAGACACAATCCGCGCCCATGGCCCGCGACTCATAGACTTGCAGCGTGTCGACCATGAAATCTTTGCGCAGCAGTGGCAGATCGACAGCGGCGCGCACATCAGCAAAAACCTCGGCGCTACCCTGAAAGCTCGGGCCATCGGTTAGCACAGATAAACAACTCGCTCCGCCGGATTGGTATCCCTTTGCGATTTGTGCGGGGTTAAAATCATCGCGAATAAGCCCTTTTGAGGGACTGGCTTTTTTCACCTCGGCGATCAGGGCAGGGCCATCCGTTTGGCGAAGAGCGCGTGAAAAGCCTTTTGGCTTTGGCGCTGATTTTGCCTTCGCCACGATGGAGTCCGCATATGGACGCAGCGCTGCGACTTCCTCGCGCTTATAGGCTGCGATCTTCTGAAGAATGTCCACCATTAGCTGGAATAGGAGAGGCGGGCGAGTTGCGTTAACGTTGTGATCGCTTTGCCGCTATCAATCGCCTGCGCCGCCATCTGCGCGCCCGACTTTAAATCCTCAGCCAATCCAGCAACGATAAGCGTTGCCGCGGTATTGAGCAGGACGCAATCACGATATGCCCCTTTTTGACCGCGCAGTACATCTGTCATCTCTTCAGCGTTCTTTTCGGCTGATCCGCCGCGAAGCTGCTCAAGTGTATAAGTCCCCAGCCCCGCATCATCCGGATGAACTGTGAAGGATTTTATTTTGCCGTCTCTAAGCTCAACGACGTGGCTTTTCCCCGTCACGGTCAATTCATCCATGCCGTCATGGCCGTGAACAATCCAAGCATGGGTCGAGCCCAGACCTTTAAGCGCCTCTGCCATAGGCTTGCACCATTTCTTGTCATACACGCCAATAAGCTGGCGTTTCGCGCCTGCGGGATTGGTCAGTGGGCCGAGCAAGTTAAAGAGCGTGCGGCGACCCAATCCGGCGCGCGCAGCGGCGACATGGCGCATGGCGCTGTGATGTTTCGGCGCAAAGAGAAACCCGACTCCGGCTTCATTGATACAGGTCGCAACGGCCACTGCATTGGCATCAATATCAATGCCTAATACAGAAAGCACATCTGAGCTGCCGGATTTGGACGATACGGCGCGGCTGCCATGTTTGGCCACTTTCGCGCCGCAAGCCGCCGCGACAATGGCCACGGTCGTTGAAATATTAAAGGTATTATGGCCATCGCCGCCGGTGCCGACCGTATCGACCACATCGGCATCGACTTTGATTTTGAGCATGTGATCGCGCATCATATTCGCGCCCATTTCAATATCTCGAGCGGTAATGCCGACGGTTTCCAGACCCAATAATATCGCGCCGATTTGCGAGTCTTTGGCCTCGCCGGACAGCATGGCCGACAAGACGGCCTGCATTGTTTCCTCATCAGGATGCTCACCCTTGATAAAGGCGTCAAATGCGGTGTGAAAGGCGCTCATTATGTTAACTCCAAAAAGGCTTTGAGGATATCGTGTCCATGCTCAGAGGCAATGGATTCGGGGTGAAATTGGACGCCATGGATTGGGCGTGTTTTGTGATAAAAACTCATGATTTCATCATCTTGCGTCCACGCATTCACGTGGAGGCACTCCGGCAGGCTCTCGCGCTCAACAGCGAGACTGTGATAGCGCGTCGCATTAAAGGGATTGCCGAGACCTTTCATCAGGCCGCTATTATCGTGATGAACCGGAGAGACTTTAGCATGCATGATCGCTTTGGCGCGAATGACTTTGCCGCCAAAGCTTTGCCCAATGGCTTGCTGGCCCAGGCAAACGCCAAAAATGGGGAGGTCATGCTGAGCAATGTTTATAAACTCGAGCATCATTCCCGCATCATCAGGGGTGCGCGGCCCGGGCGATAAAATCACGCCCTTTGCGCCCAGGCCATGAGCCTGCACGGCGCTCATATCATCATTGCGGATGACTTTGACATCCGCGCCTAATTCCTGCGCGTAATGCACCAAATTATAGGTGAAGCTGTCATAATTATCGATCATCAGGATCATAAGGCATTCCCGTCAAATCTGGCAGCGTGGCTGGCGGCGGTGAATAGGGCCTGCGCCTTGTGCTGCGTTTCTTCATATTCTGATTTTGGATCGCTATCCAGAACAATGCCTGCGCCTGCGCGCACATGCATGACGCCATCTTTGACGATTGCCGTGCGCAGCACAATCGCTGTGTCCATATCGCCTTGGCAGGAAATATAGCCGACCGCGCCTGCATAAATGCCGCGCTTCTCCGTCTCCAGCTCGTCAATGATCTGCATCGCGCGCACCTTGGGCGCGCCGCTAACTGTGCCGGCCGGAAACCCTGCAAAGAGGGCATCGAAGCTATCATGTTTATCGTCAAGCTCGCCTTCGACGTTAGAGACGATATGCATGACATGACTGTAACGCTCGATAGTGTAGCTCTCCGTAACACGAACAGTTCCGGCGCGGGCAACACGGCCCACATCATTACGCCCCAAATCCAGCAGCATGAGATGCTCAGCACGCTCTTTCTTATCGGCAAGCAGCTCTAGTTCCAGCACCGCGTCTTGCGCCGCTGTCTTGCCGCGCGGCCGCGTTCCGGCGATAGGGCGCACAGTCACAATATCGCCGCGCCGCCGCACAAGGATCTCAGGGCTGGAGCCGACAATGGTATGATCTTTGAAATTGAGGAAGAACAGAAAAGGCGAGGGGTTCATGCGGCGAAGGGAGCGATACAGCGCGAAGGGGCTGACGGGCAAATCGGCGCTAAAACGCTGCCCGATCACGACCTGAAAAACATCACCGGAGAGAATATAGTCTTTGGCTTTTTTAACGCGGCTTGTGAACTGCGCGAGGCTCTGGCCGGGTTTACCGATAATCGTAGCCTGCCGGGCCTCAGGGACTGCGCCCGCAGAAATAGGGGTCATAAGATCATTACAGACGAGCTCTAATGTCGCCGCAGCGTTGCTATATGCCGCCTCGGCGGTGTGCCCGTCTGGCCTGACAGGCGTGGCCAGAATGATTTCTTGGGCGATAAGGTCAAATATCGCCATGACGGTGGGACGGATCATAATACTGTCCGGCGTTCCAATCGGATCAGGATTAACCTCGCCGATCTTTTCGACATGGCGGATCATATCATAGCCCATATAGCCGAACAGACCGGCGGCCATGGGCGGCAATCCTTCGGGCAGATCAAGCCGTGATGCCGCCTCTAAGGCCCGTAGTTCATCAAGGGGCTTGCCCGGCAGAGGAGAAAATCGGTCCGATAAAATTGCGTCATGACCACTGGCCATCTCACATATCTCGCCGTGACT
>ENA-ORXR01001832-ORXR01001832.1-marine-metagenome-genome-assembly--contig:-NODE-1832-length-21513-cov-3.321049_pt1 | contig 21513 bp, 14 predicted proteins | sample MGYA00237866_ERZ511479 | MGnify/ENA metagenome assembly ERZ511479 | reverse complement strand
AAGTCGATTTCATCCAAGTTCACAACAATGCTGATGACGGCGTCGAATTCTTCGGTGGCACCGTAAATGTGAAACATGTTGTCCTGACGGGCAATGGTGACGACAGCATGGACTGGACAGACGGCTGGACCGGAAACGCTCAATTTGTCTTGATTGATCAATCTGACGATGCGGGTGACCGCGGAATTGAGGGTGATAACCGCTCTTCCAATAATACGCTCCTACCGCGTTCTAACCCCACTGTGTCCAACTTCACATTTGTCGGCGGTGCAGGTGGAGATACCGGTATGGTCATCCGGGCTGGTACAGCGGGCAGCTTCCTCAACGGCCTCATCACCGGTTTCCAAGATGCGGGTGTCGATATCGACTCGGATGAAACGGCCGCGCAAGCGACAGCCAGAGACGTGACCTTCGACTCAATGCTGGTTGTTGGCAATGCTGAAAACCTGGAGACGGATGATGATGCGGGCGATGCAGCGACTGTGACCGCGTTTGGAGCAGGTGCCAATAACGTCTCAGCGGGAACGACCTCTGTGGGGGACGAGCAATATGTGCCTGCTGCCACCGATACGCAAACACCTGCGACCGACCCAACAACACTCGACCCCTTCTTTGATGCAGCTGATTATGTCGGCGCCGTCGAGGACGCCAATGACACTTGGTATCAAAGTTGGACCATACTGGTCGATCAATAAGTCAACGCGGTTGGCTTTGGCTAGCTGCTCCCTGAACCACCGGACTCGTCCGGTGTAGGGCCGGTGATTACTAACCTCATCACTGGCCCGCCTTTTCTTTTTTGCGCTGAATTGGACGTCTCTTTCCATGTCAAAACTAAATCTAAATCCTGCGAAATATCGGTCTCTTCTCTGCGCGACGGCCTTATCGTCATGCCTTTGGGCACCGGCCGTTCAAGCACAAGTCGAAGAACCGGAAGATGTCATTGTCGTCACGGCCACAAATATACCGGACACGAAACGCGTTACATCTGAAATCACGAATGTCTTGGACACCGGCGCGTTTGAAACGACGGGCGCGGGCGATATTGCGTCAGCGTTAACGCGGGTCACAGGTTTGTCCCTCAGCCAAGGTAAATTCGTCGTCGTTCGCGGTTTGAACGAGCGCTATTCTTCCGCAACTTTGAACGGCTCGCCATTGCCGTCGCCCGAACCGCTACGCCGCGTTGCGCCGCTTGATTTGTTCCCAACATCCGTTTTGTCAGGCGTGATTGTTTCCAAAACTTACTCTCCTGAATTTTCAGGTGAGTTTGGTGGCGGGGCAATTAACATGACAACCAAAGGCTTGCCGAACGAAGCCTTCCTCGAGATTTCTTTGTCCGGTGCCTATAATTCAGAAACCACCCTCGAAGAGGGTCTCGTTTATGATGGCTCTGATTCCGACTGGACCGGGTCTGGTGGTAGTTTGCGCGACTTGCCGACGTTAGATGCCAACGGGGTACCAACGGAGAATTTTGACAATTTTTCGACGCTTATTGTTGATAAAAATGAGGAAATCCCATTTGACGGCAGCGTCCGCGTATCAGCCGGTCAACGTTGGGATATGGACAATGGGAGTTCCGTTGGCTTACTCGCGACTGTTGGATATGAGAATAGCTGGGAGACCAGACAGGGTGAAGACAACACAGTCAATATTGGGTCTGGAAATACGCTAGAGCTTCTCGATCAAGGTACCCGTCGATCTACTGAAAATAAGATTTCCTTAAACGGTCTTCTCGGTCTCGGAATCGAATTTAATCAAGACCATAATATCCAACTTGTTGGTCTCGCAACGCGGCAATCTTCGGCGGAAGCCCGTATCTTGACGGGTGTTGACCGGGAAGACCGTATCTTCCGTCAAGACTTTACAGAATGGTTCGAACGTGAAGTCTATATGGGTCAAATCTTGGGTGAGCATTACCTTGCTGATTTGAACGACGCAGAAGTCAATTGGCGCCTATCTTATGCGGAGGCAGGGCGAAATGCCCCTTATGAGCGCCGCGTTAACTATGAAGACTTTGAAGACGGAAATGGCTTCCGTTTCCAATTTAATCGCCCAGGGACCAATAACGACATCCGCTTTTCCGAGCTGGACGATACGACATTCGATGCTGGTCTCGACTTCGTTTTCCCTGTCTCATTGGGGGCAATGGAAACTGAATTTAAGATCGGTGGCTCTTATCTTGATAAGTCGCGAGACAGCCAACAATCGGATTTCCGCTATTTCGGATCTTTGCCGGAAGAGCTGCGCTTCTCACGGATTGATTCAATATTTTCTGACGAAGTTGTCGATGCGGGTATCTTAGAAATACGCCGTGGCGGCACGACAGGCTTCCCGGATGTGTCTGAGGCGGCGCTTGATGTGTTTGGTGCATACGCATCCGTCGATGTTGAAGTGAATCCAAAGCTTCGATTCTCGGCGGGTTTACGGTTTGAAGATTCAACACAAGAAACAGCGATTGCGCAAGCGACTGTCGCGGATAGCCGCTTTGAATTTGACGACTTGTCAGAAGACATCATCCTTCCGGCTGCGACGCTTACTTATACGTTTGCAGATAACCTCCAGTTACGTCTCGCGGCCTCTAAAACGATTAACCGTCCACAGTTCCGTGAGCTTACACCGTCTATTTTTGTCAACACGGATACCGATGATCGATTTGTCGGGAACCCGTTTTTGAAGAATTCGGAAAGTAATAACTTCGACGCACGCATTGAATATTATTTCGGGCGAAAGCAATTCATCACGCTGGGTGGATTCTACAAGGACTTCACCGACCCCATTGAAGAATTCATTTTTAATGGCCTTGGTGAAAGCAATGCGACCAGCTTCCTCAACGCGCCAAGTGCGAAGCTTTTCGGGGTTGAGGCGGAATTTGAGAAGGTGATGCCATTCGAAAAGCTTGGTCTCAAAAGTGAGAAATTCGCGTCTAAGGAATTTATCATTCGTGCGAACTACACATATACCGACAGCTCTGTCAGCGCTAATGGTGACGTGTCCATCACGCCGCCATCCGTGAACCCTGCACAAGGTATTTCCCCCTTGGTTCTTTCAGCCGAAGGGCTCTATTCGGATGGTCGAAAGTTGCAGGGACAAAGCGATCATCTCGCGAATTTGCAGTTGGGGGTCGAAGACTATGATGCGAATTGGGAGGCGACTTTCTTGATGAATTATTCGTCTGATCGTATCCGCGCTGTAGAGGACAGATCAAATGGCTTGCCGTCGATTATCGAAAGCCTGCTTCTCACTGTCGATTTCGTTTTCAATAAAGATTTTTCTCTTCGTGGGGGCGATTACAAAGTCGGGTTCAAAGTCCAAAATATCTTCGGTGATGATTACGAAGCGAGCCAGTCATTGGGAGACACGAAAATTGTTGTCGATAGTTATGACCCCGGAACAACAGTTTCAGTCAATTTGAAGCGCGAGTTTTAGGCAAATCTCCAGTCTGAGTTTTGTCTGAAAATACCCTCTGAGACAATTGAGGTTGCAAAAGGCTGGGTTAGGTTAGCGTTTCGGTGTGCACACCAATCTCTTTTAAGTTTCAACAAGCTACGTGAAAACAGGTGCGCACTCGACTTCGTCGTGTGCACACCTCCTTTTATCTTGCCCTCCACGCCTTCCTCTATTTCGGTGCTAAATTCTCATTCCGCTAGGTCGGCGTGATGCCGTCCGGCGGGCCTGACCGAGCCGCTCCATTACGAGCGAGGCAGGGCCGCTGGACCCGCTGCAACGCGGGGAACCTTGGCTTGTGGAATAGGTGTATTTTTCCCTACAGTTTGCCCGACATTATGGCCAACAAACAACTTGCGTGAGTTTATAAGTTGTTGTATTTATTCATTACTTTGGAGCGTGTTGCACCCTTTCACCCGCATCACTTTTCTCTCGGTATCGGGCGTGCGACCTCAGGACAAAACTCGATTTTTGCCTATTCGGGCCGATTTTGTCTTCGCCTTCTATCTTCGATAGATCGGCGGTCAATCGCTCAAAAATGTAAAACATCCTCGAAACAGGCAAGGGCTTATAGGTTTGAAAGGTTCGTTATATCTGTCCAATCTATCTTGGAATACCGAATGACGTGCAGGTTCCCGCAGGGACTACTCTTGAATCCACTTAAGCTTTGATAGGGGGTAACCAAGATACCACTTGGAGCGTTCCAGGATTATTCGAGTTTTAACGCTCCTTATTCCCAGTTCTTCCTGTTCTGAAACCCGGTCCAAAAGGGCGTTCAAGGACTGCGTATTTGCGCTACACGTAAATGCGATATAATCCGTGTCGCCCGTGACACGTAGACAATCCATAAATTCCGGATATTTTTCGATTTCAGCTTCAAAGCGCATACGCGCCGCAACGGCATTATTTTCGAGGGTGAATTCGACATAAGCCAGAACATGTTCAACCAATCGGTCGAGGTCTAGGTCAGTATGGAAGCTAACGAAATATCCGGCATCCTTGAGGGCTTTGACGCGCTGGAAACAGGCACTCGGGGATAGCCCAACGCGGTAGGCGAGGTCTTGATTGGAGATATCCGATTGCAGATGCGTTATCGAAAGAATGTTTCGGTTAATCGCGTCCAGTTTGATATTTTTGTCTTTGCTCGACATTGCGTGTTTAAATCTTCTTTCTCATCGCACCGCAAGAACGAAATTCTTGCGCGTCAGGGACCCTGAATTTGATAGCTAATTCGTGCTGACATCCAGTAGTAGGTCAGCAAGGGAGATTTTATGGAAGATGGTAGCGAATTCTCAGCGGTCCCAATTCGGGACGAGCAGCTTGTGGCTTGGCCGCGGGTCGCGGCCATTTCCGCTATGGTCGGATTCTCCATCCTGACATTCCTAACCGGTATTGAAGTCTTTAGCGGTCTCTCTCCGGCTCACGCTTTGTGGGCGTTGATTATCGGGTCTTTTTTGGTTGGCCTCATTGGCTCTGTGATGGGCTACATTGGCGCAGCCAATCGTATGAGTTCTTACTTACTTGTCCGTGTCGCCTTTGGTGACTTGGGGGCCGCTTTTGTGAATATCGCCTTCGCGATCTCGCTTATGGGATGGTTTGGGCTCAACATAAATTTGTTCATGGATACGGTCGGGCGGCTTGCGCAGGATTTATGGGGCCTGAACATTCCGCGCTTGGCTTTAGCGATCGCCGCCAGCGCTTGCATGACCATCACAACCTTGGTCGGGTTTCGTGCAATTAATTCGCTCTCGACCCTTCTTGTGCCAATTCTGGCTATTGTCACGACGCTTTTCGCCGTCTCCGCCTTTTCCGAGACTAGCTGGTCCGGGTTCTTAGCGATGGATGCCCCGGCGAGAGCGACGGGCGATAATGCTATGTCAATTGGTGACGGTATCTCATTGGTCGTCGGCGCTGTCATTATCGGCGCCATCATCCTGCCGGATATCACGCGGTTCATTCGCCGGCCCAGAGGCGGCGTTTACACCTCTGTCGTCACCTATCTCATCGTGGGCTTGCTTGTCATGGGGGCGGCGGGCCTCGCGGGCGCAGGGTCAGGTGTTTTCGATAGTCACTTTGACGCCGAAGGTGTCACGCGAACAGATGTCATCTTAAAACTCATGCTGGATGTGAATTTAGGAATCGGCGCGTTCATCATCGTGATAGCAGGGACTTGGGCGCTGAACTCGCTCAACCTCTACAGCACGGTCCTAAGCACAAAGGCGACATTCCCAAAGCTCAATACAAAACTCTTGACGGTTGGGCTTGGCATTTTGGGGGTGGTTGCCGCACTCATGAATATTTTGGACCAGTTCGCAGACTTCCTTTGGTATCTCTCAATTATTTTCATACCAGTCGCCGGTGTGATTATTATCGACAGATTACTGCTGCGCCCAAAAAAATATACTCTTGAAACTTTGCAAAACAATCGCGGAATAAACCTGCCTGCTTTTGTGGCATGGGCAATCGGGGCAATATTCGCAATTTTGGCAGATCGCGGAATTGGACCGGATATCACAAATGTCGGCGCGATGGATGCCCTGATCTTAACCGCCATTATGTATTTCTTATTGTCAAAAATCAGTCTCAGAATGCGAGCTCCCTGATGCGTATTGGAATTGATGTTGGCGGCACACATACGGATGCCGTGATATTGGATGGCGACCGGATTCTTTCGACAACTAAGGCCCTCACGAGCGCAGACGTTGTTACAGGGATCACGAATGCGCTTGATACACTTCTGGCCGATGGAGGCCTCAAAGCCTCCGAAGTAAAGACAGTCATGATTGGTACGACGCAATTTACCAACGCGGTTGTGCAACGCCGAGAGCTATCGCCGACGGGCGTCATTCGCATTGGTTTGCCCTCGGGGAAAGGCATGCCGCCCATGATCGATTGGCCGATAGATATGGCCGATGCCGTGAACGCCAGCGTTTATATGATACATGGCGGCTTTCTGTATGACGGGTTCCCGGTTGCAGAATTGCGGGAGGATGAAATCAAGGGCGTGATTTCCGATCTTAAGAAAAATAACATTCAGAATGTCGCTATCGCCTCTGCCTTTTCTCCCATGAATGATGAACCGGAACGCATCGTCGCAGCCAAAATTCGCGCTGCTATTCCGCAGGCGAAAATAACGCGGTCCAGTCAGTTTGGACGTCTCGGTCTCATGGAAAGGGAAAACGCCGCAATTATGAATGCGACGCTCTTGCCTTTTGCAGGCAAGGTCGTTGATGCCTTCTTGGGAGCCTTGAAAAACCGAGACCTAACTTGTCCGGCCTATATCAGCCAGAATGACGGAACGTTGATGAGTTCTGATTTTGTAAGAAACTTTCCGGCTTTGACCTTTTCTTCAGGTCCCACGAATTCTTTGCGCGGCGCATATAAACTCACAGGGTTGGAAGATGCTATTGTCGTCGATATCGGCGGCACGACATCTGATATTGGGGTGTTGCAAAACGGTTTCCCAAGGGAGTCAAATGTGGTTGTCGACATTGGCGGCGTGAGAACGAATTTCCGCATGCCTGATATTTTGGCTTTGGGCCTGGGCGGGGGCAGCCTCGTCTCGGAAAATGGTGAAAAAGTTGGCCCTCAATCCGTCGGGCATAAGCTGGTTACGGAAGGTTTGGTTTTTGGTGGAAATCAACTCACAGCGACAGATATCATCGTTGCGGCCGGACAAGCGGAAATTGGAAATACGGCCAAACTCTCTCTTTTGCCGCAAAGCATAATCCGTGCCGCCCAGAAAACCATGCGCACCATGCTCGATCAGTCTATTGATATGATGAAACCGGGCGGAAAAGAGATGCCCGTTATCCTCGTTGGCGGGGGCTCCGTGTTGGTCACGGGCGGGTTAAGTGCGGCGGCCAAACTCCATCGGCCTAAACATGCAGATGTCGCAAATGCGATTGGCGCAGCCATCGCGCAAGTCGGAGCCGAGTCAGAGCGCATGGTGTCTTATCGGACCACGCCCCGGGAAGACGCGCTCGCGCAAATAACGCAAGCGGCCACCGAACGCGCGATCACAGCGGGCGCTGACCCCGATACTATCCGTGCTGTCGATATAGAAGAGACGGCGGTGCCTTACATGGATGAAGGAGCGACCCGCGTCCGTGTAAAGGTCATTGGGGAGCTGGCGCTATGAGCGGTCCAATCACAAAAATAAATATCGAACATCTTGATGACCTGGCTCTGGGATCTGTCTTCCTAGCGACGGGGGGCGGCGGAGACCCGTATGTGCCCAAACTCATAACAGCAGAGGCGTTGAAGACATTTGGACCGGTCAACCTTCTATCCCCGTCTGACGTTGACGACGAGGCTTTTATTGTACCCGTCGGCAGCGTTGGAGCCCCGACGGTTAGCCTCGAACTTTTGCCGTCGGTGGAAGATGCCGCCAGAACATTGGATGCTTTTGAGATATATGTTGGGCGCAAAATAGACGCCGTGGCATCTTTTGAAATTGGCGGTGGGAACTCACTGATCCCAATATGCGCCGCGGCGGCGAAAGGCATCCCGGTTATTGACGGCGACGGCATGGGCCGTGCTTTGCCTGAGGCTCAGATGATGTCCTACCCCATTGGTGGGATCAAACCGACACCCGCCTTAGCTTATGATTATGCTGGCAATCAGGCGACGTTCGAAACGGATACGACAGAAACCTATGAACGCCATATTCGCGCCTTTTCAATGGCGGCTGGCGGGATGATTACAGCCGCAGAACACGCCATGACCGGGCGGCAACTCAAACATACTGTCATCCCCGGCACCGTTAGCTTTTCAGTTCACCTCGGGGGATTGCTGCGCGAAAGACGAGGGCAGGCTGATACGCTATTGGGGCCGCTGCAAGACTTGTTCAGAACGTCTATCTATGGGGACTGTAAGTTGCTCTACACTGGCAAGGTTGTTGACAAGACAACACGCATTATCGGGGGGTACGACATCGGGGAGGCGACAATCCAAGACTTTACCGGAGAAGCTGTGCCGCTTTTTATCAATATCAAAAATGAATATTTGCTCGCACGGCAAGGGAATAAAATTAGGGCCAGCGTGCCAGATCTCATCACCATAGTTGATTTTGAAACGGGAACGCCAATCAACGCAGAGCGACTTCGGTTTGGTCAGCGCGTGGCTGTCTTCGCGACGGGGTGCCCTGATTTTTATCGAAGTGAACGAGCGCTCAAATTCGTGGAACCGCGCTGCTTCGGTTTTGATATCGACTATGTACCGCTTGAACAGCTTTAATCTGCTAAAGGTCCGAGAGCTGTTTTTAGCGGTTCCAAACGGTCGCCATATTTTTTCCACCTTCCAATTGAGTCGGAATAAAGAGGTTGCCTAACTTGCACGGAACTCGCGGTGGAAACCGGGGCAGCGTTTTCGTGAAACGTCAAGCAAGCCTCTTCGAAATCAAGACCGCAAAACGAAAGCAATTGCCGCGTTTGATTTTCCTGATCCTGCACGATGTTCTCATAATGGATTTCCATAAACCTATCCGACGGAAGAGCTTCGCGCCAACGTTCCATGAGGCTGTCAAATTGGCGATAAAAAAAGGCTGTGTCGTCCAGGTCGAAAGTGTAATTATAAAATGAATTTTGGACCGATAAAAGCTGCCGAAAGTTCGATAAACAACTATCCATTGCGCCGCGTCTCAAGGCGATTAATCGGGCATTGGGGAGGGCTTGAGCAATGAGAGATGCATAGAAAAAGTTGAATGGCATTTTATCAACAACATAGTCATGCGGCCCCATCCGGTTCTCAACCCGCTCAAGATAGGTCTTTCCAATTTTTGCAAGATCCACATTTTTCGCAGCCGCAAAAGTCTCAGCATCAAGAACCAGATTTGAAGGTGTTCCGGTTTCTGATTTTATGAGTTCCGCAAAAAAGTTTAACTCGCCCGCGGACTTTACTTTCGAGTGAGAAGACAGGATGCGGTCGACGAGGGTTGTGCCCGTTCGGGGTAGACCCATAACAAAAATTGTCGTCGTGTCAGTTCTATGACCGCCCTTTCGAATAGTTGCGGTCGCTTTGGCGGCGTCAAAATTTTTCTGTCCGGACTCGCGATCATATCCATACTTTTTGTGTTTTTCTGACTTTGCGATGTGTAGCCATTCCAGGCTTTCTTGATAACGTCCCAAATCCTCAAGTGTTTTGGCGATCGCGTGAGCCAATTGGTGTGCCGCGTCCTCATCAGATTTAAATTTCGTGTGAAGTGCCATAAGATGATCGAGATGATTAGCCTCCACCGTTTGCTTGTCCAAGGCAATCAGAGAGGCCCAAGCCCCAAAATGATTTGGATCGAGCGCTGTTGCACTTTGGAATGCAATTTTAGCGTTTCCAAAATTTCCAAGAAATAGTTCCGAGGCCCCCAAATTATAGAAGAAATTAGGCTGCGCAGAATTTAGTTTTACGGCCTTTTGGAAACAGTCTCTCGCCCGTTCGTGAAACCCGGTCCGGCTAAAGACGACGCCAATCATATCGGCAAGATATCCATCGTGAATTGGCATTCCAGCCGCGATATTTGCGGCTTCTTCAGCCGCTTCGGGACGTCTTAGCTCAGAGCTCAATCGTGCTAAATAGGCTGGGTAATGAGCTTCTTTGGGGTCGAGCGTCGCAGCTTTTTTAAAAAGCTCCTCGGCCTTCGAAAAATTTTTGTGATCATATGCCAAAACACCCAATAAAAAATAGGGGACTGGATTGGAAACATTGCTTTTGATTGCTGCAATGCTCTTAACATGCACGTGCTCATAACGCGTTCGGCGTAAATCCCGCAGTCCGCTTTCCAGTGTCAGATCTTCCATGTGCCCTGTTACCGCTCAATTCGGGCAATATGAAAGCAGATTTTGTGCAAATCATGCGTATCCGATAATATGTCTTTGCCATTCAACAATTTGAAATCGCATTTTGCCCGTGTGTTGTATAAGCAGAGACGTATGAATCGCTCAGCTCATTAAGGGGATAACCATGTCTGACTGGAAATCATTTAAATCACACCTGTTCCTAAGCGCCAGCCTTATCACGCTGCCTGTGGGACTCACTCTAGGTGCGGCCACGAGCGCACAGGCCCAAGACTTCGAAGACGAAATCATTGTGACCGCCACACGCCGGGCGGGGTCTATCCAAGATGTGCCTTTAAATATTTCAGCCGTGAGCAGCGCGGAAATTGAAAAACAAGGTCTGGATGATTTGTCTGAATTGGCGGCCTTCGTTCCAGGGCTCAATATTGCAGATCAGGGCGGCCGTGATGGTAATCGCATCGTTGTGCGCGGATTGAACGTGGAAAATATCTCTCAGAATTTCGGTCAAGCGAATGGCGGCGGAACTGTTGCAACTTATGTGGGCGAGATTCCGCTTTATGTAGATCTTCGGCTCAACGACCTTGAGCGCGTTGAGGTGTTGCTCGGGCCGCAGGGAACGCTTTACGGGTCCGGAACGATGGGCGGAGCCATTCGCTACATTCCCAACAAACCAAATTTTGATGGCGATATGATGGAGGTTCGCGCGGACGCTTATTCATATAGCGAAGGCAGTGGTATAAGCTCAGATGTGGGTTTCACTGCAAATGCGGCAATTTCCGATAGTTTTGCTATTCGAGCCTCTCTTGATTTTCAGAATGATCAAGGGTTTGTCGATTATCCGTATGTCGTGAGGGATATCGGTTTTTCCGAACCTGACCCGGACTTTACTGATAGTGCCGCATTGGCCGAAAATTTCACGCCGGTTAAAGATGCAAATACAGAAAAAATCCTGTCAGGCCGTGTTGCTGCAAGGTGGCAGCCAAACGATGTTATCGATGCCACTCTCACCTATTATTTTCAAGAAGGCGAGTTTGGGGGGCGAAACACAACATCGTTCAGGACCGGCACGATTCCCGCTGACGAGTATGAGTATGGATCGCGCGTACGCGAACCTGCCGAGCGCGACGATAGTCTGCTTGCGCTGGAAATTGTTGCCGACCTTGGGTTTGCAGAACTCACATCCGCCTCCGGGATTGGCAAAACCGAATTTAATGGGCAACGCGACCAAACCGACTTGCTCATCACGCTTGAATATTATTATGAATTTTACCCAACCTTTACGGGTTTCACCTTCGAGGATGAAAAAACAGACGTTTTAAATCAGGAATTACGCCTCGTTTCACAAAGTGACGGACCCTTGAGTTGGATTGTCGGCGGCTTTTATAACAAAAACACCTTCCAGGGTCTTTCAACGGAATTCACCCCGGGTATCGGCGCATTTAACGCAGATTTCGGGTTTCGTCAGGATTTGAATGATCTTGAGTATTTTGCCACGTCATGGACGAAACTGGAAGAAAAAGCCGTCTTTGGTGAAGTCGGGTATGATGTATCTGATGCTTGGAATGTAACCGTCGGAGCTCGCTATTATGACTATGTCTTTGACACAGCCGATCAGACAGAATTCCCATATTTCACAACTGCCGATGACTTCACTCCCTACACTTTAGGTCAAATTGAAGACCGACTGACTTTGGAAGAAAATCAGGCCTTTGATGATTTCCTGTTTAAAGTGAACACCTCCTATGATTTAGGAGATCACAATATTTACGCCACCTTCAGTCAGGGTTTTCGAGTTGGGGCCAGCAATTCCGGTGATGACTGTCCGGACGTATTTGTACCCGGACCGCAAGGGCTTTGCCTTTTGGCGCCCGGACAGCAATTTGGACCCGATGCCGGTGATGTCGCCGTCATTGATGAGCGTCAGTATCTTCCGGATACCGTCGACAACTATGAACTTGGCGCAAAAACGACATGGTTGGATGGGGCGCTCAAGCTAAACGGGGCGATATTCTTTATGGATTGGAAAGACCCTCAGGTCGGAACAATCTCTGTTAATGCCGGGACATCGATCACTGTCAATGCGGGCGCAGCGGAGTCAAAGGGCGTCGAGCTTGCAGCCGATTGGGATATCACCGATAGGTTCAATCTGCGCGGTTCTTTCAGCTATACGAAAGCAGAGCTCACCGAAGAGGTGGATTCTTTGGTCACGACAATTGTCACGACCGGTGGATTTGCAACGGACTTCGAAAATGGCGAGAAAGGTGACCGCTTACCGGGCTCGCCCGAAACGCAATTCTCCGTATTTGGCTCGTACAACCACCCCCTCGGAAATGGCGATAATATTTTTGTGGACGCTGGCTATTCTTGGCAGGGTGACGTTTTGCAAACCGTAGGACAACGCGGCGGGAGTATTGTGCTGCCGAGTTTTGGACGCGCCAATGCCGCTGTTGGGTATGAGCGGGAAAACTGGTCTGTGGTGGGTTACGTTGACAATATTTTTGACGATTTCTCTGAAACCAGTGCTTTTAGCAATCCACGTTTTAGTCAAACCATCGAAGGCGCAAATGTTCGATATTTCCGGACCAATGTTCTGCCGCCGCGTTCCATTGGAGCCCGGTTCAAATATCGTTTCCAATAAAGCGTTTGAAGATCAATAATCGAATGGGGCCGCTTTAGGCCCCATGTCATCCGCATCATGCTGATCAATACCTATACGGACAACACGTCCCAACACGATCCCATCGTGTGGTAGTCTGTTTTGCCTAAAGGTGATTTTTTATTGTCTATGACGGAGCCGTCCCGGTTTCGTCCGCGGAACCAAGCCCCGTGTTTGTGGTCGATAAGGTAGTCCCAGCTCCAGCGCCAGATACGGCGATAGTCTTGTAGATATTTGTCTTCGCCTGTCGCCTTATAAAGTCGCCACGCGGCGGCGAAGCCTTCGGCTTGAACCCAGAAATATTTGTTTGTGGAGCAATAGTTGCCGCCCGGCGCGACGCCGTAAACGAACCCACCAAATTTTTTGTCCCAGCCGGTCCTCATTGCGGCGTCATATAAGCTTTGAGCTTTGGGCAGCCATTTTTTATCAAAGCGCTCGCTATTTAAAATCATGAGGAGCTTGCTCCACTCCAGCTGGTGACCCGGCTGGAACCCCCAGGGTTTGTATCGGTCATTTGGAAAATCGATATTATAGTCCATATCAACGTTCCAATCGGCATCATAATGCTCCCAGATTTGCCCGCCCGACTGCGCGGCGAGGTCAAAGGCAAAGAGGTTTGCCAGCTGTTCGGCGCGATCCAAGAAGCGAACATCTGCTGTGGCTTGCCAAGCCGCCAGCAGAGCTTCGCACATATGCATGTTGGCGTTCTGGCCCCGATAGGGGGAGAGAATTTCGAGTGTCTTGTCGCGCTCGTCAAAATAGGCCCCGGCGGAGGCATCCCAAAAATACGTCTCCATGAAGCCAGAGGTTTCGTTTAGGGTTTTAAGGGCCGAGGTGATACCAATACGGTGACAGGCTGCCGCCGCCAAAATGACGAAGGCGTGGCCATAGGCCATGACGCGTGTGTCCGTCACGACCCCTTTCTTCATCAGCCAAGCGTAAGACCCATTGGATTGTTTGTGTGTCTTTGTGAGAAAGTCCAAGCCCCACTCGGCCCACTCCAAATCTTTTGAATGACCGTTAAGGCGATAAGCAGTGGCATAGTTGAACACATATCTCGCGGAGCCGACGAGTTGCCGGCTGTCAGGATCAAAGCAGGTCCCGTCGTCTAAAAAGCAGCCGTAAAACCCGCCGTCTTTCGCGAAGGCGCGCGGGTCATAAAAGGCGAGGGTGGAGGCGATGTGTTTTTCTAAGAAGTCTCGGCGTTCGAAGACGGAGTCATCCTGCATGTTCATGGAAATGTCTTTCGATTGGCCGTTAGGCTGTAGCCTGCATGAGTTCCGCGAAACGGGCTTTGACGCCTTGGAAACCCATATACGCAATCAAAACAGAAAAGAGCAATATCGCGATCAGGATCAGGTTGGAGATCAAGCCATTCTTATGCTCTCCCATCAGCTTTTTCTGATTGGTTAGATAGAAAATGCAGAGCACCGTCGCCGGAAGTATGATGGCGCCAAAAGCTTGCGACAAGATCATCACCAAGACCGGCCTTGCTCCGATTAACGGGACGACGAGACCCAGCAACGAAATCAGGAACACCATGATACGGTAACGCGGCAGCGTCATATCGCGTTCTAGGCCCCGGTAATCGCAGATCAGCCAAGGCAGCATCAACACATTCGGGAATTGCGAGGACACACCCGCGGAAATAATGCCGATCGCAAATATTGACGTCGCCAAAGGACCGGCAAGCGGCTCAAGCAGGCTAATCATTTGGGATGCTTGCGTGAGTTTAATGCCTGCAACATGTAACGTTCCTGCCGCCGCGGCCATAATGGCTGCGCTAATCACGAACATTAAGGTGACGGAGACGAGGGCATCATTGCGCTGGGTCTTCTCATCTTTGAGTGTCCAGCCCGCTTCTTTTACAAGCGTGGTCCGGATGATGAAAAGTCCAGAGAAAACGGTGGTTCCTACCATAGAGGCGATGACCAGTAATGATCCTTTTTTTGCCGTCGGATCTACTTCGGGAATGGATGGCACAAGGCCTTTGAGGATGTCGATTGGCGGCGGCATCATGATAAAGAAATTTATCAAAAAACAGGCTGACATGATGGCGACAATCACGGCAAGGGCGCGTTCGAAAAAATGCGTTTTGCCCTTCCAGAAGATGAAGAATACGAGCGCAGAGAAGGTCGCCGCGAACCAGATTGGCTTTATGCCGCCGTCGATTGCCGTCTTCGACCATTCATAACAAATATCAGCAACGATACCCATGACGCCCATGACGCTGCCGGCCACACCAAGTGTCAGAGCGACGATGAAATAAATGCCGACCATGGGGTGGATGTGTTTCTTGAACGCTTGAAGGGCGGTCTCTCCAGTCACCAGCGTGTAGCGCCCATACAAATTGATCATGAAATAAGTGCAAAGACATGATGCGACCAAAGTCCAAAGAAGCGTCATTCCGTAGTCTGCCCCGGCCTTAGCCATGGCGGTCACACTGCCGGTTCCTAGGTTGAAACCTAGAAGGAATATCCCAGGCAAGAAGAGGGCAAGTGTGCGCGCAAATTTTTGTCGGAAGGTGAGGGCTTTGGCGCCATCCTCGCTGATACTATCGCTCATATCCATTCCCCTTGCTGAGCGGGCAATCGGCGCTTCATCTATCGTGAAGTTGAATGCGAATGCTCCATAATTTTCAAAGACGCTAAAGTGAACGCTGAACTATGTCCATTTAGTTTTGGTCAAACCGTTTGCACGTGACTTTGGTGCTGACCTCAATTATTCGTACCCTCTTCAATCAAAGCGAAGACCGAACCAATTTATGAGCCAATTATCCGCCAGCAATTTACCCGAAAACGTTCGGACATATGAATATGGTCGGCAACACATTTCGTCTGGTATTGTCCATTTTGGGATAGGCAATTTTCACCGGGCACACCAAGCCGTCTATTGCGATGACCTCCTGAACCGGGGTGATATCCACTGGGGCATCACGGGTGTATCTTTGCGGTCCGGGAAGATGCGCGATGCGCTGAAACCGCAAGACTATCTCTACACGCTGGCCATATTGGGCAAGACGACGGAATACCGCATTATCGGCGCGATCAAAGATGTTCTGGTTGCGCCGGAAGACCCGTCTGCTGTCATTCGTTTGATTACAAAACCGTCCACGCAGCTCATCAGTTCAACCATCACAGAGAAAGGCTATTACCTGGCTTCATCTGAGGTTAATTTTGATCATCCTGATTTAAAGACGGAGCTAAGCTCTTTGGATGAGCCCAAAACGATCTACGGATTTTTGGCTCGCGGACTTATTGAGCGCGCCAAGCACGGTCATTCGAAAGCCAAAATCACGGTTATGTGCTGCGATAATATTTCGAATGGCGGGGAATATCTCAAGGTGGGCGTTACGCGTTTGCTAGAGCAACACAGCCCGGAGACTTTGAAATGGGCGGAAGTGAGTGTTGGCTTCGTTTCATCCATGGTCGACCGTGTATGTCCTGCGACGGATGACAACCTACGTGACGCTGTCAGCCGGGATACAAGACGGGATGATGCTTGGCCGGTATCAGCGGAGCCATTTAGCCAGTGGATTATTGAGGGTAATTTTGTAGGCGAACGCCCAGGTTTTGACCACGTCGGTGCTGTCTTTGTCGACGACATTGCGCCGTTTGAGCGACTGAAATTAAGCTATCTAAACGCGGCCCATACTATTGTGTCGACGCTGGGATATTTGAGCGGGGACATCTTTGTTCACGAAGCTATTCAGCGCGAAAAGATTTTTGATTTCATGCGGAAGGCTCTGCTGGAGAATGTACTGCCATTTGCTGCAGTGCCTGACGGATATGACGGCGCCGACTATATCGAATCCGTGATTGAGAGATTCCAAAACAGGAACCTGCCTTACGCCAATCTTCAAGTCGGGACGGATAGCTCTCAAAAAATTCAACAGCGATGGTTCCCAACAATCGATCTGGCCCTAGCTCAAAACGCGCGGGTTGCATATTTTGAATTCGCCCTCGGCGCTTGGGTGGTCTTCATCCAGAAGGCGTTGGAAAACGGCGTATTGAATGATCCAAAAAAAGACGCATTTGCTACAATTGAGGCGGACAATATCAAGGAGCGGGTCTCGGCCTATCTCAACATCGCATCCGCCGATGAATTCGCTTTGTCTCGTCAGCCTGAATTCATGAGCGCCGTGCAACAACATGCAGATGCAATAGAAGCAGAAGGCGTGCAAACCGCTTTAAAAAAATTCCGCCTTGCACAGAAAGAGAATTATCATGCGTGAGTCTTGGAGATGGTTCGGCCCAAATGATCCCGTCACTTTGGATGAAATTCGCCAGACGGGCGCAACGGATATCGTCAGCGCCTTGCACAGCGTACCTGCGGGTGAGGTTTGGACAGTGAATGCGATACGGGATTACAAAAACCTGATCGAGACCACGCCTGAAGGCATGCAAGCCCTACGCTGGACTGTGGTGGAGAGCATCCCGGTGCATGAAAACATCAAATTGGGAAAACCAGGCTGCGAAACATATATCGACGCTTGGGCCCAATCTATGGTGAATTTGGCGCGCTGTGGGGTGAAAACGATTTGCTATAATTTTATGCCCGTGATTGATTGGACACGCACGGATTTAAAGTTTCAGCTCCCGAGCGGCGCTTATGCCCTTCGTTTCGATCAAGACAAATTCGCGGCCTTTGATCTCTTTATTTTGAAGCGTGAAAATGCTGAGGAGGATTATTCTCCGTCGGAATTAGATAAGGCGAAGGCAGCTTTTTCCGAGATGAGCGACGCGAAGAAAATCCAACTCACGAACAATATCATCGCCGGCCTGCCGGGCAAGATGACGGATAGCTACGACCTAGAAAGTTTCCGCCAGCAGCTGGCGCAATATCAGGCGATTAGTAGTCACCAATTGCGCACGAACTTACTTCGCTTTCTAAAAATCGTTTTACCGCTTGCTGAAGAACATAGTGTAAAGCTTGCGATTCACCCCGATGATCCGCCCCGTGATATGTTTGGTCTGCCGCGCATCATTTGCACCGCTGATGATTTAAATACACTGTTCGACCTCGCACCGAGCCCCGCCAATGGCATTACGCTTTGCGTCGGGACCTATGGCAGCCGCCCTGATAACGACCTGCCGCAAATGGCTAAAGATTTCGGCTCGCGTATTCATTTTTCTCACCTGCGCGGTGTGACACGCGATCCCAATGAGCAACGGTCCTTCTACGAGGCCAATCATCTGGATAGCGATATTGATATGGTCAGCGTCATTCGGAACTTACTTCTGGAAGAAAACAAGCGGCGGAAATCGGGTGAGGCCAATCCGGACATATTTATCCGCCCGGATCACGGCCATCAAATGATGGGCGACATCCACAAGAAAAATAATCCCGGCTATTCCGGTGTTGGCAGACTCAAAGGTTTGGCCGAAGTCCGGGGCGTCATTCATGCACTCTCTGCCGGGATCAGCTAACTAAGTCAGACTTTGTCCTGCAGGGAGTTGCTCTTTTTAGGTCTTCCAAAAGTCTTTAATTTGCCGCCCAACCCCTTCGTGGCCTCCCAAAATATCGTGCCGAGAATGTACCAACCTGCGAGGATGACACCCCGTACGGTTCCGCTAATTTTCGAAACGCCAATTCTTGCGCGATAATGCACCGGAACCTCGGCACATTGCAGGCCTTGCTTCAGGGCGCGGACTTGCATTTCTACGGTCCAGCCAAAGGTCGGAGCTTGCATGTTGAGGCGTTCATAGCTCTCCCGCCGAATGGCTCGGAATGGGCCGAGATCCGTGAAACGATAGCTCCAAAACAAATTCATGAGCCAACAAGCGAGCGTATTTCCGAAACGTTGTTGCACCGTCAGAGAACCGGGATCGCAATCTCCTAAAATGCGAGACCCGATAACCAGATCCGCTTCACCTGTCAGAATGGGCGCCAGAAGGCGCGGTAAATCTTCCGGATCATCCGAAGCATCCCCGTCCATGAAGACGAGAATATCAGGCTCACCTGCAGCTTTGACGGCAGCGAGGCACGCCCGTCCATAACCGGGTTCCGGCACGGAAACCACAATCGCTCCGGCCGCTTTAGCCACATGTGCGGTAGCATCTGTAGATCCATTATCGGCGACGATAACGGCATTAACTCGATCAATTATAGAGGCCACAACTTGGCCGATCGCCCCTTCTTCATTTCGCGCAGGGATGATGATTTTGATATTGGCGTCAGACATGGCGTTTGGCCTTCCAACCATCCCAAGCCAATACCAGCAAGGGAATTCCAAATTCCAATGGTAGCAGGATCTTGGAGTAAATATTATAGTGCCCGGCTTCCCCAATTTGAAACCTCGCAAAATAAGCGGCGGCGCCAATTGTTAAAAGCGCCAAGCCCCGCGCGGACCAGTGGTTCAATGCGAAGGGCAAGAACAACAGAAACCAAATAAAATACCATGGATATCCCGTGGGCGAAAGAAATACGAAGGCGGCAGATAGGATCATCAAATGCGCAGGAATCAAGGTTTTGTCCGGCGATATTCTGAAACCTAACCACAGGCTCAATCCGGTTAAAAGCAAAGCGATGAGGTAACGCGCTGCGCGGTCGGGGGTCTCAAAGAAAACGCCCAACCCGTCTCGTAAACCCGGGAAGAGAAAGCTGCTATTTGTCCAATTCACACTATAGGCCGCCAGTCCGGACTCTGATCCGAGCGCGAATAACATCGGGGCAAGGCTGGCAAGCGTTAGCGTGCCTATCAGAGCCGCAATGCCGCAATAAAGCATGGGACGATGTCGCCAGCCTCTGAATAAAACCGGGGCTAGCAAGAGAGGCCATATCTTTATGGCTGCGGCTAAGCTTAGCATAATTGCCGCACGTATAGGATGGCGGCCTACCCACCAGACCGCTGCCATTAATGGCGGGACGAGCAACACGTCCATATGCAGGCCGTTATATGTGGTGAAGATTATGACCGGGTTCAGCCAATAGGCGGAACTCCATAGCAATGGCAATTCGCGCGCGCGGAGCGCCGCCAGCAGGGCAGCAAGCCCCAGAATTTCGATTGCCAGAAACATAAGTTTCAGTCCCCATTTTTTATAGGGCGCAATCCAGTGGGCCGCTGTGAAAACGGCCTGTGCGGCAGGCGGATAAATCGTTGTGAGCGCGGGGCTGTTAATCTCGCCCGTTAAATAGTCCGCCTCATTTGAGCGAAGCGCAAGCCGGGTGAGATCAGGCTCAGACCGCGCACCGATTTCGCCGGCCTCAAAAATCTCTGCCGGGCTGAACCGATAGGGATTCTCGCCCGACGCTACGACGGATCCATCCCAAAGATAGCGCTCATAGTCATTTTCATAAACGGGAGTTGAGCCAAAAAACAAAACCCTCAATCCGAGGCCGAGCAAAAGGAAAAAGGAAAGAACTGACTTTGCCGAAATCTCGGTTTTGCGAAGCATCAAGATCATTAACACCCAAGCTGCTCCCGCAATTATCAGACCCGAGCATAAAAGAATGACCGGATGGTCTGCAGTGAAACGGCCAGGTCCGAATTCGGGAGTTATCCATCTGACAAGGAAAAGCGCCCCCGCCAGTAAAATGGCGAGAGCGCCAATGTTCAAGGTCGAGCGGGATGATGTCATATATATCGATCTTGGATGGGATAGATTTATCGCTTATTTTAACATGCAAGTGCCGTCATTTTGCGGCTCTGTTCCTGAAGGGCAATTCGTTGGTTTAATCGATTCAGATTTTTGCCTCATGGAATCACCTTTTGACATCATGCTATCGCCGGATTTCGTCATCTTTGCGTCGGTCGCTGAGGAGTGGTCTTTCATCATGACATCGCCGGATTTCATCATCTTAGCATCCGTCGCTGAAGAATGATCTTTCACCATTGTGTCAGTATCCTTCATGGATTCGGCTTTCATTTCTTCAGCTTTCATGCGGGCCTTTTCAGCCTTCTTGGCGGCTTTCTCTGCTTTGCGTTTCGCTTTGGCGGCGGCGCGATCATCGGCATTGCCGTAGCTGTCGCCCGTGTTCCCGCCGTAGGAGGATTGTGCGTAAGAGGGCGATGCGGCGAAGGATAGTCCGGCGGCGGCGATGGCGATAAGTGTTAAGCGTTTCATTATGTCTCTCCGTTTGTTTGAGTGTGGAGCTTGCATTCCACAGCACATAATCAATGAGGACTCACGGTTCGGAGAGCAGGCGACACATTATTGTGAGGGCCGCGTTATCTTTAAACGGATGCGGCATAGAGTTCGAACATATCAAGCACGGGTCGGCCTAAGGCCGCTTCGAAACCGGATTGATTTCCCGATGCCGCTCGCATTTCTATGTCTTCTTTGTCCCGCAAATTGGATTTAAAAATTCCGGCGGCGCTGACGGGAAGGAAATCTTCATAGGTCAGGGCTTCTCCAGCCTCGTCGAAATAAGCGAGCGCCTGGGTTTCTAATTGGGCTTGGGTGTCAGGGAAATCCTTGAAGTCTTTGCGCGAAAGACAGGAATCATAAAGCGCGCGGCCCTTCGGGGTGAGGGCCGCGCCGCGTTGTTCAATTTCTCCGAAACGGGCGGTATGACCCGCGGTCTTCCATCCGTCTTCGGTTTTGAACTCAACGGTTTCCGTCAGGGCCTTGAACGCGGTTTGCCGCAGCAGGATCGGCACCTCGCGGCGGGGTGGGCCCTCTATAG
>ENA-ORXR01001831-ORXR01001831.1-marine-metagenome-genome-assembly--contig:-NODE-1831-length-21513-cov-142.561485_pt1 | contig 21513 bp, 14 predicted proteins | sample MGYA00237866_ERZ511479 | MGnify/ENA metagenome assembly ERZ511479 | reverse complement strand
CTCGGTGAATTCGACTTCGAACCCACTCCGGTCAAGCCTACTCCGGTTAAGCCGAAGCTCGGTGAATTCGACTTCGACGGCATCAAGATCTAAAAGAAACAACATCAAAAAAACGACCGCGCTGCGGTCACCTAACCCGGGCTGATATGGCCCGGGTTTTTCGCTTAAACCAGCGAAGGCGGAAAGGTTCCAGGCCGCTGCCCAAAGGCGGCGCGTCCCTGCACCCGAAATAGGGTTCTTGGAACCACGGAAACGGTTTGTTCCGAACGACACAAGACCGCAGACACAGTCGACATTGTTACCGTTTTTTATATTCTGACATTTTACAAAAGCCCCAGGGTCGTTTAGGTAGAACGATCTTTCAAAAAAAAACCAACGCTTGGATTCCCCCTTGAAATTTACCCTTTTCCCGCTGCTTTTTGCCTCATTCCTCCTCTCGCAGCCTAGCGTTGCCCAAGAAAACACGATCCGGCTGAACTCGCCCTACACGTATCGCATGCTGGATCACACGACCGAAGTGAACCGCAAGCACGAGGTACTGCTCGACGCTCGTTCGAACGGAAGCATCGGCGAAAAGGAGCTGGTGATTGGATTGAACATGAACGTGATCGCGGACGCGCAGAGCACCAACCGCGACGCGAAGTTCGGCTATTTGATGCGCCACCCCACCCAGAATAACCAAGGCGGCAAGTCCTCGTCCGAGGTGATCGTACACGACGTCAATCTGCAGTTGACGGCCACCCCTCTGCCTTGGGCGACCGCCTATGCCGAAATCCTGTACAACCCCGAACAGAGTTTCGGCCGAGGCACCATTACCGATCTCAATCGCAACCAACTGCAAATGCGCAAAGCCTACGCCTTGATCGGCGACCTTAACGAATACCCCGTCTACGGCGCGTTCGGAAAAATGACCACGCCGTTTGGTCTGACCGATACCGTCAGTCCCTTTACTTCGTCGACGCTGTGGCACTCGTTCGGCGGTCTTGTTTACGGCGGCCTGCTCGGCTACGACAAGGGCGGACTCAATCTGTCCGCCATGGCGATCCAAGGCGGGCCGCAGTTCCGCGCCGCCAACTCCGGCGACGACCTGCCTGACGACATCGCCAACTATACCATCAACGGCTCCTATACGCACACGTTCGACCAAGACCGAACGGTGCGCGTCGGCGGTGGTTACCTCGATGGTTCGGCGTATTGCCAACCGTGGCCCGTGACCCACTTTTCGTCCTGCGAGGGATTTAACAATCCGGCTTGGGGCGCGCACCTGCTCGCCAATTGGGACCGCTTCACCCTGCTCGCCGATTTTGCGGAGACCACCGAGGACTGGCCTGGCACCCAGAACCCGACCCCGCCGCTCGATGTGTTCGAACCAGTGGGTGTGAGTTCGCAAACGCTCGGCGCAAAATATGATCTGCCCCTCGCCGCCCTCGGCGGACGCGATCTAGGCATCTCGCTCGAGTATAGTGATTTCGAAGCCGGCGCCGAGGGCTCGCCCTGGGAACGCCAAGAGCAGTTAGTGTTCGGTCTCGAGATGAACTGGAACGCGCACGCCAAGATCTTCGGCGAATACATCAAGACCAACGGCTACGTGCCGCTCAACTTTCTCAGCGGACCCGACCCGTTCGACGAGACCGAGAACCCGGCGACCACGCACAGCGATGTGGATGCCGAGAGTGATGTGTTCGTGATTGGTCTGCTCCTAGCGTTGTAGACGACGAAAGAAGGTACGTTGCCACATGAAGCAGGCCAAAGGTCTGCCGGCATATGGTTGCTCTATCACCTCAAATTTCTGGAGGCCGACAATCATAGTAGGAGGCCGGTCCCGCCCAGGCGACGATCCGCCATGCGAGTGACTGGGTGCCCGCATGGTGCTAAAAGCCCGGCCGGGCCGCTGATGTAGCGAGGAACGAGCGGAATCAAGGGTCTGCATCATTGCGCCCGACAAAAAGGCTCGGTTCTGCGGCTGATCGCCGGCGGGCCAAACCAAGGTGAGCATTTCCCATCGTTCTTGGTATCTTTTTTCCGAATCAATGCCCTTGCTACAGTGGGTCCGAGGAACTCACCATACCAAAAATGAAATTGCTCTCCGACGGCCTGACCCCATTGCTCATCCTGTTCACCCTGATGGTCGCCCCCGTTCTGCGCGCGGGAACCAACACAAACGTGACCGCCTGCTCCAGCGCGTCGCTGGTCATCGACATCACTCAACAACCGATTTGCCCCGGCGTTGAAGAGGGCGAGGTGTTCGCAGAGGTGGTCACCACTGGCAACGTCTCCGAGTTCGTTCTGCTCTGGGACGCGGCCATCGACCCAGTCTCGCAAATCCCGTCCGGGCAACCGAGCTGGGACCAACGCGCCATCCGCCTCGCCGAAGGCAACTATATCGTCACCGCCTCGAACACCGTCGATGGCTGCACCTTCGCCACCAACTTCACCGTGCTCGCGCGCAACCCGGACATCACCTTTGACGTCGTCCCCGAATTCGACTGCGTGGTCTCCGGCCAGACCACCTGCGTCGAACTGCACAACCTGATCGGCGGCATCGAGCCCAACCTCATCGGCACCGCCTATGTGATCGACTGGAACGTCAACGGCACCTTCTTCTCCAGCGACCGCGTCTGCGGACTCGGCCCCGGCACCTATGCCGTCACCGTCTCCGGCCTCGAACCGGCCAACGGCAACGTTTCCACCGTCTGCACCGAAACCCGGCAGTTCACCATCAACGAATGCCTGAGCGCCGCCCCGGTGATGGATTGCGTCGACGTCATCCTCGACTGTGTCGGTCCAAGCATTCCGCTGCCCGCCGTTACCGACGACAACGATCCCGCCCCGCGCGTCGATGTGCTGAGCGTCACCGAACGCTTCGAACCCAGCTTCTGCCGCGTGATCGAAGTCGAATACCGCGCCACCGATTTCGACGGCGGCCAGTCGTTCTGCACCCGCGTCGTTCGCTATCTCGACAACGTCGGCCCGGCCCGCGCCCGCTTCGAACTAGAGTTCCCCGACCAGCTCGCCACCTGCCCCGCCGCGATCATGACCAACTTGCCGCTGTTCCGGCTCGACCTGACTGACAACTGCGGACTCCGCCTCGAACGTCCGCCGATCTTCGACTGCCCGCTCGACGCCGAACTCGACGGCACCGCAGGCTGGAGCCGCGGCGTATTCAACAATCAAACCGGCGGCAGCATCGCCGCGCCAAGCCGCTTCTGGGCCTGCCAAAACGCCGTCACCAACAGCGGTAATTTCGCCCTGCAAGCCGGTGGCTTTACCACCACCCCGCTGCTCGGCGACAACGAGACGACCTTTCTCGAAACCCAAGTCACGGGCCCCGGTGACATTTGTTTTGCCTTCCGCGTGTCCAGCGAACGCCAACTACTCTCGACCTCTACCGCCGATTTTTTCCGCTTCTCCATCGGCACCAACGTGATCGAAAACGTCGCCGGCGAGGTGGCCTGGACCCGCGTCTGCCACAGCGTACCGGCGGGGCCCGTCACCCTGCGTTGGGCGTACGCCAAAGATGATTTTCTAAGCGTCGGCGAAGACGGTGCCTGGATTGACGACGTCTATTTTCAAACCCCGAACCCGCCGCCCTTCGTGCAGGTGGAGCGCACCATCATTTCTGGTTCGGGCTGTGGCACCGACCGTCAGGAAGTCAACCTCGTGTACACCGCCGAGGACACGTGCGGCAACCAAATGGACTTCACCCAACGTTGGTCCATCGCCGACAACACCGCCCCGATCGCCACCGATTTCGCCACGGTTTTCCCAGACCAGTTCGTGGGCAGCCTCGCCGCCGTCACCACCGACTTGGCAGCGTTCGACCTGCTGATCTCGGACAACTGCGGCATCGTCACCAGCGAGGTGATTGAAGCGGCGGCGCCGGTCGGTTGTTCGAACGACGTGGTAAAAATTGTCTACCGCGCGTTCGACGCCTGTGCCAACGAGGGCCGCTACACCCAGACCTGGGCGATTGCGCGCGCCGTGCCCACCTTCAATAACATGCCCGGCGATGTGGTCGTGGCATGCAACGACCCCTTCCCCGATCCCGTGCCGGTGACCGGACTGGACAACGACGGCAATACCGTGACCGCGAGTTCGGTCTTGCGCCCGTTCCAGACCAACTGCAGCGGCCGGGTCGAGTTCGAACGGGTGTACACGCTCAACGGCGCCTGCGGACTGTCCTCCACCTTCAGCCAACGAATCACCTTCGCCCCCGACACCACCCCACCCGAGATCGGCCTACCCGGCTTGCCACCGCCAGTCGATGGTGGAGCGACCTGCCAAGTCGAGATGCCGGACCTCGGCGCGTTCGCAGTGGACCGCTGTGGCGCCAGCACCAACGTCGTGCAGTCGCCCGCCGCTGGTTCGATACTGGTTGGCGACCAACTACTACCCGTGGCCCTGACTGCGACCGACGGCTGCGGCAACAGTGTGACCGTCACGGTCGCCGTGCAAATCGTCTGCGACGAACCCGCCAACGGCAGTATTGCCGGCGTGGTTTGGCAGGACTTCGCCAACACCCAAGACCCGTCAGGATCCAACCTCGCGAGCACCGGTGTGGCCGGCGTTCTGATGACGCTGTACCGCGTGATCAGCGGCGGCACGAGCAATCTGGTCACCAGCACCACGACCGCCGTCGGCGGAGGCTATGCCTTCGGCAATATCACGCTTGGGGACTACGCCGTTGTACCCGACGCTTCCTCGATCCCGCAAGGGGCGGGAACACTGGCCGTTAACAGTCTGAGCTTCACCATCATGGGCCAGTCCGAGGCCGCAAACTTCCCCCTCATCCCAGGCACCGGACCGCAGACACGCACCGTGGAGGCCATCGTTTGGAACGACCTCTCGGTCGATGGCGATGTCCAAAACGAGAACCTCGCCGCCACTGGATTGCCCGGCATCCGGATCACCGCCACCGATGTCAGCGGCACCACCCCACCCGCAACGTTTGTCACCGACGGCAGCGGCATCGCCACCCTCAGCCTGATCATCGGTACGAGCTATCTGGTCACCTTCGATTCGGCCGACATCCCAGCTTTCCTCAACCGTCGCTCCACCCCGACCGACCAAACAATTACCGTCAGCCTGTCGACCCCGGCCGTGTTGTTCGGCGTCCACCGAACGGCGGACGCGGTCACGTTGAGTTCGGTCGATCTCGAATTTTCACCGCCGGCGCTTACTTGGCGCACCAGCTTCGAGGAAGACACGCTCGGCTTCTATGTTTATCAAGATCTCGGTGGTGGCAACTGGGTCCGGGTGAACAACAATCTCGTGCTCGCAGCCGGTAGCGGCGACTACAGTCTGCCGCTGCCGGATGCCCTAGGCCCGTACAGTTTGCGCGAAGTGACCACCGACCTGAACGAGGTCGAACTCGCGCTGGTCGACGGGGTCGGCGACGTGGTGAATGTCGAACTCCGCTTAGAGAATCTGGCCACGCCGCGGGCGCCTGATTCTGGTTCGGTGTCGGGCACGGTTTGGCGCGATCTCGATGTCAACGGAGTGGCCGACGAAAATCTAGCCGAGTTAGGACTCGAGGGAATCCCGGTTTCGCTCGTGGTGCCGACCAGTTTGGGAACGGCGGCGGTGATCCAAGTGACCACCTCGACCACCAATGGGTTTTACTCCTTCTCCGATGTGCCGACCGGTTCGTATCGGGTCATGGTGGATGCGAATGCGTTCGAAGCGGCCTTCCAGAACCCGGCGGTGCAGTACACGACGCCGCTGTTCTATGATTTCAATCTCGCAGCCGGCGAAACGGCGGGGCCGTTCAATTTTGGCGGGATGCCGATGTTCTCATCAGAAAACGTCAAAGTGACGGTTTGGGTCGACCTATCAACCGACGGTTTGCTGTCCAACGAAAATCTGGCGACCACCGGTCTGGCCAACATTCGCGTCATCCATACGCCTCCCTCCGGGGCGCCGCGGGTGTACCTGACCGACAACAACGGTTGCGTGTTGCTGCCGATCGAGGCGACCGGGCAGAATATCATCGAACTCGACGAGAGCACAGTGCCGGAAGTGCTCGACCAGCGTTCGACACCAGTCCGCCAAGTACTCGATTTCGGCCAGTTAAACGACGTGCTGTTCGGCGTCTACCGGATGGGCCTCGCGGTCGAACTCGCCTCGGTCGAGATCGAGAAGAACACGGTTCGTTGGACCACCGCCTGGGAAGATAATGTGCTCGGCTACCGTGTGTACCGTCGCGACTTGAACGCTGCCGCAACCGGCGACACGGCTGCTTGGACCTTAGTAAACTCCACCTTGGTTCTCGCCCAAGGCGGCGGAGCGTACCAACTCCCCGTCGCGACGGAACAAGCCTCCGCCTCCCCTGTCGTGTTTAGCCTGCGTGAAGTCACCACCGATCTGGCCGAGTCCGAAATCGCCCGCTTCGCCGACGCCTCGCCGCGCGGCGCGCCGGTCGTAATCAACCCGGAAATGGCCGAAGCGAACACCCTCGTGGTTCCGCCCGGCACCGCCTCGGTCTTGGTCGAACCCGCCGTCGAACTCACCGACGCCGACGAGCCCGAACTCGAACTGCTCGGCGAAATCCTCGAGACCCCGGACGGCACCGGCATCTATTTCAGTTGGCCGGAAGGGCGCCGCGTTCGGGTGTGGTAAGAACCGTTCAAAGCCGGGCGAAGAAGAGTCCAATGAATTCTAGGTTGATCACGCAAGTAGGGAGGGTTGGCTATTTAAGTGCTTCTGCGAGTTGATCATGAAAGGCCAACACACATTCCACTTCACAACGCAAAGCCTCTAGCTGGATATCAGGTACAAGATTGAACTTCTTTTTCCCACCGACAGCCTTTTCGATAATCCGGTCAAGTTTCTTGACACCATCATCTGTCAACATGACTTTGCCTAGCCGGTCACGATGTCGAGGAAGCTCCCGTAACAACCCAGCAACTTCGTTACCGTCAGGATCCTCAATCGCATCTTCGCCGAGCAGGTTCGATGAATTGAACGTTCCAAGCAACCGCGCTGGTTCAGGGATCATAAACTCCCCGAATCCTGCAAGCCGCTCCGGGAATGGATACGGTGTCGGCAAGAACGGGCCGAACGCCCATTCTAGTGTCACGGACGAGCCTGCAGTTGCATTCGGTAACGAATAGGCGATCTGATCGAAATCGTAATCCGTATTAGGAATAGGAACAGACGTCACATCGAAACGGTTATCGATGAACGTGCCGCGAGTCTCGGCGGTACACAACAGATCAATCCTAGGCTCAAACCTTGGGAACGTGCCCAACACAACTTGATGGATATCGACATAGCCACGTACCTCAAGAGGTGTACCCAACCCGCCAGGCGGTCTCACCCTCGGTAGCAACGTGAACAACCCAGTTTGATGAGCACCCAAACACATAAAGAACGACCGGCGACGTAACGCAGACCAAACACTCACAGCAGGACCCATCGTGCTGAACACCGTTTGGCCGGCCTGTGACCCGCCTACAACGTCCCAGATAGCGTCGTGATTCGTCGGCGTGATCTCTCTCGTCTCAGGAGAATCCGCTGCAGGTGCTGGAGCGTTCGGATAAGTCACACTTATATTGAAACCGACCGGCCGATTGTTCGGATTGCTTATCGTCAGGAAATAGCCAGTCACCACCAGCCGATTCAACGGCGACTCCGGCCCCGGAGCAATCCGCTGGATCAACATCTCAAACGTACCAATACGAGCCATAACTATTCCTCTTTTTCCTCTTTATTAAATAACCTACTTATTCCCTATCAACCAAAACAGCCACAGGCAAGGAAAACTTACTCAGATGAACGATCTAAAGGTCAACGTTGGTGGGTTGATTTTGGTATGGCAGAGGACTTGTTGCTGGTTTCCATGCCGGGTCGGGCAACGTTTCATTATGGGGATCTCATCGCCAAAACGGACCTTAGTTTTGTCACCAATCGTGTAGAGCAGGGGGCCGCGAAATCCGTGATTGCCGGTGACAGGCCGAGGATCGGTTTGCCGGAATCGAGGTAGCCGACGATGTACTTGAGCTTGTCCTCGGGCAGCGTGAGCAGCCGGGTGAAAAAGAGCACCAGATCGGCGTCGGCGAGCAGGCCCCGAGTCCGGGAATGTCGTGCTTTTTGAACGCGGCCTCCTGCCCCTTTTTCGGATACACCGGCAGTGTCGGGTCGACGAGGCCGTCCTCATTAACGCCGAACAATACCAAGCAGTCGAAGCCGTGCCGCTCGGACAAAATCTTCGCCATCATCGGCATCGACTGCTCGCTGCGGTATTCCTAGTCGGCGGTGATCATCACAATTCGTTTGCCGGCCCCGGGCAGTCCGGCGGTGCCGGGATAGGTGAGAAAGGTGTTCGAGATCGGCAGTTCCTGAGCGTGGCAGGGCAGAAGAACAAACGCGGCAACGAGCGCAGGAACGACCGCGGAGAAAAGGAGAAAGCAGCGCAGTGAAGTCCTAGGACGAAGTTTGGTTGACCGGAAAAATATTCTCAACATCCTTTTTCCTATGAAGCTCACAACGCCCTGCCTCCTCCTGCTTGCATCGTTCCTGTTCACCGGTTGCGCCAGTATCCTGCCGCAAACCAAGCAGATGATTCCCGCGAGAGTCACGGTGGACGAGGCGGTGGAGGGGCGACCGTCGGTTGGTTTGCCGATCACGATTGAGAAGCAACGGGTGGTGATGATGCCCTTCGCCTTGGAATACCAGAAGCGCTGGTTGGAGAGACCGGATCAGTATCAGGAGAAGCGGAGCGGCGCCTACAGTTCGTACTCGTACAGCCAACCCTCCTATCGCGCTGCCACCCACGGCAGCTCTGTGCGCTGGCACAACGTGATCTTCAAGAACTTGGACTCCGGCCAAGAATGGCTGCTGCTCGACCGTCGCGGCATCATCACCAAATATCAAGTGGCCAGCACCCGCAAGAAGGTCGACGACGAATGGGAATTCACCCCGAAGATCCTGTTGTTTGATGCCACCCGTTCGGACACCAACAAGGACGGCGCCCTCACCTCGGACGACGCCACCACCCTGCTCGTCGCCGACCCCGACGGCGGCAACATCCGCGCCGTCACCCCACCGCGCATGGACTGTGTCTCCTACCGCTGGAACGAGGATACCGAACTCGTGTTCCTGCAAGTCCGTCGCGACACCAACGGCGACGGCGTGTTCGACGCGCTCGACGAGTCCGCGCCCTACCGCCTCGATCTCGGTGCCGCCAAAGCCGTGCCAATGGTCACCCCGGCGATCCAGTCCGAAGCGTCCGGCCTATTGCGCTAGATCCGCAACGCGGCAGATTCATATACTGATCCGGCGATTAAAGCGGGAGGCCGGCCCCGCCCGGGCGACGATCCGCCAAAAGAGCACTCAATCCCGAACGCCCCCGACATCCGACAACGCTAGAATATCGCGCTCGCAATGTCCCGGCAGCAGAACCTTCACCGGGAACGGCAAAGGTGCCCGTTTGTGCATCGCCCGAACCGCAGCCCGAACCTCCGGACTGCGATAGCGCGACGAAAAATGACTCAACACCAGACAGCCGGGCGCCCAGTCTCGCGCGCGTTCCCATAACGCGTCCAAAGAACTATGCAGGTTGTGTCTGCCCCCGGACGAAATCTCAGCGGCGGTGAAAAACGTCGCTTCATGGATCAACACCTCGCAGCGTTCGCCCGCGCCGCAACCCGCGCCACCGGCGCGCCAAAAGTCCGGACCCTCTACCGGCGTGTCACCCGCGTAGCCAAGCAAGGTGCGGGTCCGCAAACCGCAGACATGCGCGTCGCCGTGTTCGGTTCGGAGTGCGGCAATTTCCGGCCCTTCCAAACCGTGAAAGGCCGGCTTCAGTTTCCACGTTCGGCGTTCGACCGCGTAGCTCAGGCTCTTGGTTTTTCCGGGCACCTGAATGTGCTGATTGGCGATCGCGCGGACAAAAACGCCCGGCTTGATTTCGACCTCGTCGCCCTCGGCCAGCGGCACCCAAGTCGGCGGCGTGACGTGGTGGTCGAAGCGGCAACTGAAGTCCGCGAACGCCGAAAAGCTGCCCGCGTCTTTGGGATAATGGATCTGCAACGCGGCGCCCGCAGCATTCAACTGAACGAGCTGCAGCAAACCGCACACATGGTCCCGGTCCGCGTGCGTGATAAAGATATGCCGAACCTTACCCGACTTCTGCAACAGGCAGCTCACCACCCCATCGCCGGCGTCAAACAAGAGACCGAGTTCTTCGAGAAAGTACCACGTCGAAAACAGGGCCGTGGAGAACCCGGAAAGCTTCATCGCTCCGACCTATTCAAGCGCGCCCGGCCCTGCCAGTTTGAAATGTGGTAATTGCGTTCGACCATCACGTCGCGGAAAGCGGCGAAGAGAACCGAAGCCCGACAGCCTGTTAAGGGGTGTAGAAGTTGTGGGGCGTCCAGGCCTCCCACCGCCGCCGAGAAAGGTCCGCTCGGCATCCAACTGCACGGCAACCGCAAGATGTCGATCTCGTCCCGAAACCCCAAAGCCACCGATCTGAAATAGCGCCAAAGCCTGAAAAGCCGCGTTCGCTCTGCCTCACTATCGCGGCGGATTCTTGGAAATCCACCGCCAATTCACCTGCTTCGCAGCGAAAAAAGCGCATCAACGGCCAAACCTGCGACGCCAACGGCTCGACGCGTCAAAATATGACTCTTTTCTAGTTAAAAAGCGGTCTATTTCGTTGCGTCGACCTTGCGAAAATCGCATATCATATGGATGCCAGACGAACCGGAAGCTCCTGAAGAAAACGAAGTCCCAGAAGATGGGGAAAGCACGACCGAACCCGACCCGAAAGGGGCCGAAAAAGGCGGTAAAAAAGACGCCAAAAAGGATGGAAAAGCGGCCAAATCGAGCGCGGCCCCACCTGAAGAACCACCAAAAGACGGCACCGGCGAAGTAGCCGATGGCGGCGATGGCGGCGATGGCGGCGACGGCGGATCGGGCGAAGTGTTCGAACTCGTCAACATCGAAGACGAGATGAAGAAGGCCTACATCGACTACTCGATGTCGGTGATCATCGGACGCGCCCTCCCAGACGCCCGTGACGGCCTAAAACCCTGCAATCGACGCATTCTCTACGGCATGTCCCAAGGCGGCTGGAACCACAACAAACCCTTCGTGAAGTGCGCCCGCGTGGTCGGCGAGGTCATGGGCAAATACCACCCGCACGGCGATAATTCGGTGTACGACGCGCTCGTTCGTATGGCCCAAGACTTCGCCATGCGCGCCCCGCTGATCGACGGACAAGGCAACTTTGGTTCGATCGACGGCGACCGTGCGGCCGCCTATCGTTACACCGAGTGCCGCCTCAAGCGCCTCGCCGAGGAAATGCTCGCCGACATCGACAAAGAGACCGTCGACATGCGCCTCAACTTCGACGAGAAGCTCTGGGAACCCACCGTCTTGCCCACCCGCGTGCCCAACTTGCTGCTCAACGGCTCGACCGGCATCGCCGTCGGCATGGCGACCAACATCCCGCCGCACAACCTCAACGAACTGGTCGACGGCACCATCCACCTGATCGACAACCCAGACTGCGAGATCGCCGATCTGATGCAGTTCATCAAAGGTCCCGATTTCCCCACCGGCTGCCAAATTACCGGCTTCAACGGCATTAAAACGATGTACACCGAAGGCAAAGGCATCATCCGTATGCGCGGTCACGCCGAGATCGAGGAACACGACAAAAAAGCCGACCGGATCATCATCACCTCGGTTCCCTACGCGGTCAACAAAGCCAACATGATCGCCAAGATCGCCGACCTGGTGAACAACAAGGTCATCGAAGGCATCCGCGACCTGTGGGACGAGTCCAACAAGAAAGGCATCCGCGTCGTCATCGAACTCAAGCGTAACGCCATGCCGCGCGTCGTGCTCAACCAGATTTACAAACACAGCGCCCTCGCGACTTCGTTCGGCGCCAACATGCTCGCGCTCGACAACAACCGTCCGCGGGTGATGAACCTCAAAGAACTGCTCAACTGCTTCGTCGCCCACCGCTACGAAGTGGTCGTGCGCCGCGCCCAGTACGACCTGCAAAAGGCCAAGGACCGAGCGCACATTCTCGAGGGCTACCTGATCGCGCTCGACAACCTCGACGAGCTGGTAAAACTGATCCGCGCCTCCGCCAACCGCGAAGAAGCCCGCGAGAAAATGATGCCCCGCTTCGGCCTCAGCAAACGCCAAGCCAACGCCATTCTCGACATGCGCCTGTACCAGCTGACCGGCCTCGAACGCGGCAAGATCGAGAAGGAATACGCCGAGATCAAAGAGCGCATCGACTACCTCGAAGCGCTGCTCGCCAGCGACGAAATGATCTACGACGTGATCAAAGAAGAACTCGGCGAAATCAAAGCCAAGTACGGCACGCCGAGGATCACCGAACTCACCCTCGACGAGTCCGAGATCGACATCGAAGACCTGATCGAAAACAAGCCGACCGTCATCACCATTTCGCACACCGGCTACATCAAACGCGTGCCCGCCGAAACCTACCGCGAACAACGCCGCGGCGGCAAAGGCGTGAAAGGCATGGACACCAAAGACGAGGACTTCGTCGAACAGCTGTTCATGGCCTCCACCCACGACACCCTGCTGTTTTTAACCAGTGACGGACGCATGTTCCGCAAGAAGGTGTACCAAGTTCCCGAAGGCGGACGCACCGCCAAGGGCCGCGCCATGTCCAACTTGCTCGAACTCCAGGAAGGCGAGAAAATCGACACCTGCCTGCGCATCACCGAGTTCAGCGAAGACCAGTACATCTTCTTCTGCACCCGCAACGGCGTGGTCAAGAAAACCAATCTGGCCGCGTTCAAGAATGTCCGCGTCACCGGCATCCGCGCCATCGGCATCGACGACGACGACCAATTGATCGGCGTTTACCTAACCACCGGCGATGACACCATCATCCTGATCACCCGCAACGGCATGTCGATCCACTTCCACGAGAGCAAGGTCCGCTCCATGGGCCGGACCGCCCGCGGGGTGCGCGGCATCAAACTCAAGTCCGAGACCGATGCCGTCGTCGCCGCCGTGGTGGTGCAACCCGCAGCCAGTTTGTTCATCGCCTGCGAAAATGGCTACGGCAAACGAACCGCGTTCTCCGACTACCCGCTCAAGGTCAACCGCGGCGGCCTCGGCGTCATCGCGATCAAAAACCTCGAACGCAACGGCCCCGTCGTCGGCGCCGTCCCAGTCACCGACGAGTTCTCCGTCATGCTGATCACCGAAGGCGGCATCACCGTGAAAACCCGCGTCGATGAATTCCGCGAGATCGGCCGCAACACCGCCGGCGTTCGGATTATGCGCCTGAAGGACGGCGACAAATTGATCGCTGTGGCGCGTTTGGTCTCCGACGAGGACGAACCCGAAGGTGAAGAAGGTGAAGGCGGAGAAGGCGCTGCTGAAGGTGAAGCGAAAGCGGAAGGCGCAGAGGAAAATGCGCCGCCCGAAAACGCGGAACCTGATGCCGAGCCGGACGCGTCCGGCGAAGAAGAGTAGGAGTTGGGCCAGATGTCGGTCTCGAAGGAGAACCAGCATCTGCTCGACTAAAATTCCGAGTTAAATTATCTAGTCTTGATGTTCTAACACAGTTTTTCTTGCCCATTGAGAGGAAGAGCGTGCAGGGCAACTGTATGGAAAAGCAGTTTAGAGGCAGGTCGATTGTTGTGGAGCTATTCCCAGGGTGCGGGGGGCATGTCTTTGGGATTTGAGCAAGCAGAATGTTTCAAATCGTCGTTGGCCTCGCCTTAACAGGAATCAGCCTCGCACTGTCTCTGAAATTCTTCCGTTAGAATCCAACAAAAAAACGGCGACCAAACGGCCGCCGTTCTTCTTTCATCGCTAACGAACTTTACATGTTCGTCACGAGGGCACCGTGGCCGCCGCGCGGTTCGCGCCAGGCCAGTTCGTTCACCTTCTTGTCGTTGGTGATGTTGCCGTCTTTATCGAGTTCAAGCTTTTTGCCAACCCGCGCGGCGAGGTTGCCGAGCTGGATGTTGGCGGTCATCGGACCCGAGTAGCTGAAGTTCGACTGGCTGAACTCGCGCGGCTTGTCGCCACGGCAGGCGATGATGAACTCCTCGTGGTGTCCGGGGGAGCGTTCGAGCAGTTGCGGCGGCTTGCCATTGTTGTCGCGGAACTTCTCTTGGAAGGCGCGTTGCTTGGCTTCCGGAATGATCCGCGGGCTGTCCCAGTAATCGCCTTGAACGATCATTTTGCCTTCGGTGCCGATGATCAAATTGCCGGTGCGCGGCATCTTCATCTCGCCTTCCTTAAGCAGTTCTTCGGGCGTCTCGGGCATGATCGGCTTACCGTCTTTGTCTTTGCCTTCGTACCAGTATGTCGTGAACGCGCCGCGGTCGTCATTGGCGCGGTAGGTGGCTTTCACCACCATCCCGGCGGGGAACTGATCGGTGCACGGACCGGTCATGCTGATCGGTTCAACCGAGGCCGCGTAACCCGGACGCATGATCGAGTAGATGCCGTCGGTGGTGTGGCAGGCCATGTCGCCGAGCGCACCCGAACCAAAGTCAACAATGCCGCGCCATTTGAAGGAGTGGTAATGGCCTTTCTTGTACGGACGCATTGGCGCCGGTCCGATCCAGGAGTCCCAATCGATGTTGTCCGAAATCGGATCCGAACCTTCCGGTCGGTCGCCGCCCTGCGGCCAAACCGGACGGTTGGTCCAGGTGTGGAATTCTTTGATCTCACCGATCGCGCCAGCCTTGATGTACTCGTACGCGAGACGCCAGCCGGCGCCGGCGTGACCTTGGTTGCCCATCTGGGTAACCACGGTGTCGTTCTTTTTGTAGGCGGCGGTGAGGTTCTGCGCTTCGCGCACCGACCAGCTCAAAGGCTTCTCGGTGTAGCAGTGGATGCCTTGGGAGATCGCGGTCATCGACGGCGCGTAGTGGGTATGATCGGGGGTGGCGACGAACACCACGTCGAGCTCCTTGCTGTGGTCGTTGAACATCTCACGCCAGTCGGTATAGCCAACCGCGTCGTCCCAGCCTTCTTTCTTGGCGTCTTTCCAACGGCCTTTGTCGATCTCGGCGAAGGCGATGCATTGCAGTCCGTGTTTGTGGGACGCGTTGACGTGCGCTTTGGCGCGACCGCCGACGGCGACGAAACCGACTTGCAGTTTGTCGTTCAGATTGAGGGCGCGGACGTAGGCGGGGAAGCCGAGCGTCGAGGCGGCGCCAACCGCAGCCGTGGTCTTGAGAAAGCTTCGGCGGGAGTTTTTAGAGGGGGATTGATGATTCAATGAGGTTCTCCGAGGTGAGGTTAAAGACGGGGTTCATCGTGTGGGTGTGACGATCAAAGCACAATCGAAAATCTGCAGTATTGCGGGCAAACTCTGGACAAAAAGTGGGTCACGAACACGCGAGTGGACCCGTAGCGGCAAGCCTATGAGCCGGAGGCTCCTTGTAACCTTCACCATCTCCTTTCACCTTCACCTTTCACCTTCACCTTCTCCTTTTACCGCCTCCCTTCATTCCTTCGTCGCTCACCTCTCAGGTAAAGCTGAAGCGTAAGGGAAAGGCGAAGTTCTGGAGAAGCCGGAGGCTCCATGCCTTCACCTCAGACTCCCGCGGGCAAAGCCAGCCCCGCCCCGAACTACAGCTCGAAGTTGAAGCCCTTTTTGCTCAGGCTGGTATACTTCTTCCGATTGAATCGATACAGCCGGGCGGCGCGGTGGGACACGTCTTGCTGGACTTCGTTAAGGTCGTCCAGGAGGTCCATGGCGAAGATTTTCTTGCGGAAGTTGCGCTTGTCGATGTCGCGTTCGAGCACGATCTCATATAGGCGACGCAGCTCGCTCAGGGCGAACTTGTCGGGTAGCAGTTCGAAGCCGATCGGCTGGTAGCGCACCTTCCCTTTCAAGCGATCCAGCGCGACGTCGAAAATGTCGATATGGTCGAACGCGAGCTTCGGCAGTTCGGTCGCGGCGAACCAGGCCGCGTCCGCCGCGTCGGTGGTGGCGCGCAATTTGTGGTCGGCCAAATTGACGAGTGCGAGGTGCGCCACGGTGACCACGCGTTCGCGCGGATCACGTTTCACAGCGCTGAAGGTGTAGAGCTGTTCGAGAAAGACTTTGCTGATGCCGGTCTCTTCGCGCAGCTCGCGCCGCGCCGCCTCCTCCACCGTCTCATCCATCCGCACGAATCCTCCCGGCAAGGCCCATGAACCTTTGAACGGCGCTTCGCCGCGTTCGATCAATAGCACCTTCAGATCGTTCTCCTCCAGATCGAGTCCGAACACAACACAGTCGACGGCCAACGCGCCGCGGGGATACTCATAAGAATATGATTTTGCCATGGCTCGCGTTAAAGTGTGTTTTCGACACTAGCACAAGACTAGAATCGATTTCGGATGGCGAATCACCGAATGCAAACGATGGGAGGAGCCGCCTTGGCACTGCCATCCGTATAGCCGTGATTGTAGCACGCAGGGCAAAGCCACGGTCTGAGTTCCCGGATAGAAGTAGCCGCGTAGCGGTGGCACAAAAGCGTGAGGCCAACCAAGGCACCGGTCGATTGCGATTACGATCACGACCACGACCACGATTGTTGAGCCTGGCAATTCGTGATCGTGATCGTTGTCGTGATCGTCATCGAATCCCGTTCGGCGAAGCCGATGCCCGATGGACGCTTAAGCCCAGGCAATCCTAGCCAAGCGGACTTGCCAAGCTAGGGCTGGTGTGCATCGGTCCCGCCCATGAAAGAGGAAACGAAAAATGAATCGCGCAAACGTCGAGGCTGCGGCACTTGGCTGTGGTTCGGTCTACTGCTTCTGTTGCTCGGGCTGCTCATCACGCTCGTGTTCTGGCGCACCAAACGCAACGACATCGTGCGCACCTTCGTGATCGACGCGATCACCAAAAACGGCACCTGCAACGTCGAACTCGGTCAAATGAAGATCAGTGGCAGCGGCTCCCAAATCGAAATCGGCCCCACCGTGTTCACCAACCCCGACATCCCCGGCGACGGTCCGCTGCTCGAAATCGCCAGTCTAAAAGCCGAACTCGCGCCGCTCGGACTGCTGCAACGCAAACTCAAGCTCACCAATCTCGAACTCGACATTCCCCAAGTCACCCTGATTCGCCAAGCCGATGGCAGCACCAATGCCGACTGCCTCGGTCGCACCCTCGGCGACTTCCTACCCGAGGTCCCCAAACCGAAATCCGCCGGCAAAAATGCCTCCAACCCCGCCCTGCCACTCGCCCAACCCGGCGCTGCCGAAGAGGACGACGACAAAAGCATCGACGTCACCATCGAACGCCTTTCCCTGCGCATCGATAATGTCTCGGTTCGCGACTTCGGACGCGGCGGCGCGATCCCGCTGTCCGCCGATGTCGAAGTGAATTTCGACGAGACCTACGAGCAATTGAAGTCCATCGACGACCTGCAAGATCGCCTGAAAGCCGACGCGGAAAACATCGTCGAAAGCCTGATGATCTACTAAGTTCAACGCGCCCCATGAAATCGAAATCAGAACACGGCCACCATCTGCGCGATGTCATCAAAGACACCGTCGGCGCCTTGCTGCCGCTCTACTCGAACGACGGCAGCGACGCCCCCGACAGCATCCAGTCGCACAACCCCAACCAAGCCGATGTGATCAAAGCCCACAAAAGCCTGATCGACGCGCTCCTCCCCGGTCGGCTTTCCCCCGACCACATCGACCCCGAGGATTTCGGCGTGGTGCTAACCCGCCAACTGTCCAAAGCCCTCGAGTTGCTCCGCCCCGAAATTGAACACGTCCTGCCGCTACGCTGGCTCGGTCAAGCCGCCCAGCACGACAAGACCCCCTGCGAACAAGTCGACCCGCACGCCGCCTCGTTCTGCGTGATGCAGGAGTTTCTGCAAGGCCTGCCCGAGGTACGCAAACAGATCATCGAGGACATCCGCGCGGCCTACGACGGCGACCCCGCCGCGCTGACCTACGCCGAAGTCCACCTCACCTACCCCGGCTTGCTGGCGATCGCCTCGCACCGCCTGTCGCACGCCCTGTACAAACTCGGCGTACCGGTCATCCCGCGGCTGATTTCGGAATGGACCCACGGCCAGACCGGCATCGACATCCACCCCGGCGCAACCATCGGCCACGGCTTTTTCATGGACCACGGCACCGGCATCGTGATCGGCGAAACCGCCGAGATCGGCAACAACGTGAAGCTATATCAAGGTGTGACCCTCGGCGCCAAAAGTTTCCCGCTCGACGAACACGGCAACCCGATCAAACACATCAAACGCCACCCGACGGTCGAAGACAACGTCATCATCTACGCCAGCGCCGCCATCCTTGGCGGCGACACCGTGATCGGCGCGGGTTCGACCATTGGCGGCAACGTGTTCTTGATGGAGAGCGTTCCAAAAAACAGCTTCGTCACCCAGAAACACGTCGACACCTCGATCATTCCGAAGCGGAAGTGAGTTCGGCTTATGGCAGAAGCTCGCCATACCATGGCAACGGTTTGCCATAAGCGAAATGATCTAAGTCAGGCGGCTACAACGCGATTGCATCGAAAAGAAGGCCCACTCCTCCTCTACAAGAGGAAGGTCAAGGCCTGCAACATCGTGGTTGATGTTGAAGTTTGAACAACGCAGGATCCGAGCTTGTCCGAATGTGAAATGACAATCTGCGAACTGATATGCGTCTGTTAAAATCGAAAGCCATCGGCTGGCGCTTGATCCGCATCTTGCTGATGCTGACGGTCTGCCTGCTCCTACTCGTCCACTGGCTCTGGCCGACGTTCGCCTTCCCGCACTACGTGGCCAACATGGATTCGTACCAGCCGGTCGCGGAAACTTTCCAACTGACCGCCTCGGACGGCAAACAACTCAGCGCCGAATGGCTGCCCGCCAGTTCGCCAGCCGACCCGCCGAAAACCATCTTGCTCTCGCACGGCAACGGCGAACACATCGGTCACATCCGCGTGCTCGCCCGCGAATGGAACGACCTCGGTTTCCACGTGCTCACCTACGACTACCGCGGCTACGGCGACAGCGAAGGCAGCCCCTCCGAACGCGGCGTCGAACGCGATATCCAAGCCGCCTGGGACTGGCTCACCACCGCGAAAAACATCCCGCCCGGCGAGATCATTCTCTACGGTCGTTCGGTCGGCGGCGGCCCCTCCTGCTGGCTCGCCGAACAAGTCGACTGCGCCGGCCTCGTGCTCGAAAGCAACTTCACGTCCCTGTTCCGCGTTCCCCTACGCGGCAAACGATTCCCGTTCATCGACCCCTTCCCCTCGATCGAACGCCTGCCCAACATCAACTGCCCGCTGCTCATCGTCCACGGCACCGAAGACGAACTCATCCACCCCTTCCACGCCGAGCAAAACTACGCCGCCGCCGTCGAACCCAAAACCCTCCTGTGGATCGACCGCGCCGGACACAACGATTTGCATCAGCGTACCGGCACCGCCTACGAAGACGCGCTGCGCCGGTTTCTGGACTGATCCGGAGGGACGGCAGGGCCTGGGCGGTTAGAACAAGTCGGCCAAACGAACCTCGAAATCTATGAGCTGTTCAGCGGCTGCGTTGTCCTTCACCCCACCGGCAGTGACGAGTGTCAGAACAATGGTCTTCCGGGTTTTGCTGATGCGCTGGAAGACCGATCGTTTTTCCCGTAGATTCTTTGCCACGGCCTTGGTGATCACGAACTCGCCGTCGGAAAATTTCATCTCGCAGAGATTGATGATGTCGTCGGCGCGGTCGATTAACAGATCGATTTGCACGCCGGGCTCCCCGCCGCGTCCGGGCTTGGCGCGATGAAGCCAGGAGGCGAAACTGGTTTCCACTTGGGCAATGCCCAGCGCGTCTTTCAGCTTATCCCGATGCCGGAAGCAGAGGTTCTCAAAGGCGTATCCGGCCCACGATTGCCACGAGGGCTTGCCCCGGAACGTTTGCCAATGCTGTTTCTTCCGCCAGCGAATGTGGAACAGGGTGAACTCGTCTAGAAGCCGGTACAGCGCGTCGCGTTCCTTCCTTCCGAACGGAACCGTCTTGAAAATGAAACCTGATGTTTCCAGTTCGTCGAGAATGGTCGACAAATTTCCCCCGCTGGGAATCCCCGTCGCCTCGACCAAGTCGTTTCGGCTGAGTCCGGAACGCTTTTTGCCCAAGGCTTCGACCACACCCACATGCCGTTCATGATGATCGAACAATGCCGCGTAGAGTTCGTCGAACTCGTCTTGGAGCGGGGCCCCGGGACTGAACAGCAGTTCGTGAATCGCCTGCGCGGGAGAATGGCCTCGGGGGATTAGACTCAGGTAAAACGGGATACCGCCGAGCGCCATGTAGAATTCCACGATCTGCGCATCCTTCCAGGAAATCTTCCGCTGGCGCAGATACGCCTTGGTCTCAGCCAAGGTGAACGGCAGCAGATGGATGCGACGGGTAACCCGGTTGTGCAAACCACCCCGGTGACGCAACACCTTGGCAATCATCCATGAGGTCGAAGATCCGCAGATCACCACCATCAGCCGGGGATGACGCGACGCCCAGTGGTTCCAGAAATGCTCAAACGCGGGAAGAAACTTGGAATTGCGCCGCGCCAGCCAGGGGACCTCGTCGAAAAACAACACCAGACGCTTCTGCTTCGAACGCGCCATCTGCTGCTCCAGCGCTTGCTGTAAATCACGGAAGGCCTCCGCCCAGTTGCGCGGCGTCACCACCCGGAGTCCAGTCATGTCCCCAAGCGAATAGGCGAACTGCCGGAGCTGCGTGGCCAACGGTCCTTCCCGGGTGCCGGTGAGTTCGAAGACCAGTTGAGAACGGAAATAATGACGGATCAAGAACGTCTTGCCCACGCGCCGCCTGCCGTAAACCGCGATCAGTTCCGCTTGGCCGGATCGGCCCGCCTCGTTCAACCGCGTCTGCTGTAACGTGCGGCCAACCAGCTTGTTTGTGGATGTTCGTGAAGCCATCTCAAAGAGTTATGGCGGAATCGAAGTCCTGTCAATTCCGCCATAACTCATATTTTTTTGGTAGTTATGGCGGAATTGAAGCCCCTTCAATTCCGCCATAACTCGTCGCATCGTCATTTTATTCCCAGCCAAAACGGGCTCAAACCACGAACACATTTATGCGGAAAAACCCCGTCGGTAACGGCGAAGATTGGTCAAAAACCAAACCAGCAACACCAAGGACAGGATGCAGAGGAGAAAGAATCCGCCGAGCGCAGCCTGATAATCGGAAAGGGATTTCAGGTCGTCCATGACGGTGGCTATTCCCTCCCCTATTTCTTCAACGGATTCGCCGCTGTTCGCCAGCATATTGGCGAACGAGTCGGCTGGGTCGTTCGCAATCAACCCTTTCAACCAGATGCAGAGAACGCCACAGACCACGGTCGAAATCATCGAAGCGACAAAGAGCGAACGTTGTAGTTCGGGATAGGTGCTACTCGTTCTTCTACGACTTCTTCGGGTTCGACTTCGACTTCGTTTTCTTAGACTTCGGCTTTTCAGTCTACTTCTCCCGCGGCTTGAACTTCTCGTAGATGCCCGCCATGTCGCGTTCGACATCG